>VFSW01006507.1_pt1 | contig 17161 bp, 23 predicted proteins | sample 5358111 | NCBI WGS metagenome assembly VFSW01 (sample SAMN11554181, study PRJNA540505) | mine drainage metagenome | isolation source: sediment from site ElyBrook_90M | place: USA: Ely Copper Mine, Vershire, VT | collected 2017
TCGTTTCTTCTATGTAGCTAAACCAAGTAAGAGCGAGAAGAACGCCGGGTGCGAACATCTTGAAGATAAACTTGGCGGTAGCCTTGAAGGTGGCAATGATAAACGGAGAGGTGGCGAAGATGGAGAGCCACAGTTAAAGCCTACAAAGAACCATCATCCTACAGTTAAGCCAGTAAAGTTGATGGAGTATCTTTGTACGCTAGTGACACCTCCAAACGGTTGGGTTCTCGATCCTTTCCTTGGGAGTGGTACGACTGGCGTGGCGGCCATGAACACCGGATTTAGGTTCGTAGGGATAGAGAAGGAAGCCGAGTATATCGAAATCGCTTTAGCTCGAATCCTGCATAGCCTCCCTAACGAGTCGGAAGAAGCGGCATAGATTGAAGCATCATAAACCAGCTTCAAAGATAGCAAAGAGAGTATATGAAGCCCTGCTTCTTACCGGATTCTCTGTGCATCCTGAAGTAGCCGTACCGGGCAACAATAAACTCCACATTGATTACGTCGTTAAAGAATTGGGCGCTGGAGTAGAATGCCAAGGATCGCAACATTTAGAGTTCAACAGTTTCTTTCATTCGAGCAAATATGACTTTGCCGACCAAAAGAAGCGGGACGAACAGAAGGTAGAGTTGTGCAAGGAAGCGGGCATCACCCTTATTCACTTGTACGAAAAAGAAATCATGGATGCCAAGTCTCCACAAGAGTTACTGTCATTCATACTAAGTAAAATCAAAGACAAACGAACAGAAACAGAAGAGGAAGAGTGGTAGGAACGCTTGAGTAAGATTAAAGACGCGGCGACTTGCCCCCAATGTGGCGAGATTTCCCAACTCTATTTCGACGTACAGAAGTGCCCATTCTGCGATGACTGTTCTGAGGTAAATGAAATTGACTAAGGCTAAATCAAAGGTTGCCGTAGCGACACCGATACATTCAGACCTATCCAATCAGAAGATCAATGCCACGCTCGATGCTATCAATGCAAAGTATGGCAAAGGAAGTATCGCTACCCGCGAGGGCTTGAAAGACTTCGGGGAAGTCAAACGGCTACTTCTGGATCATCTTGACTTCGATGACCTTATGGGAGGTGGATTGCCTTTCGGTCGTGTCATAGAACTCATAGGAGACCCCTCCAGCGGTAAGAGCAGCCTCGCGTTGACATGTTGTGCGGCAAGTCAAAGAGTGGGTCTGCGGGCGGCATTCATTGATGTAGAACATGCATTGGATGTAGGATACGCGGCTGAACTCGAAGTCAATACGGATGAACTACTCGTGTCACAACCTTCTAGTGCGGAAGAAGCATTAGAGATTTGCGAGATGCTTGTCCGATCCGAAGAGGTTGGAGTTATTGTACTTGATTCCGTGGCTATGCTCACAACAAAGGCAGAGTTAGACGGAGAGATGGGTGATGCCCATGTAGCATCATTAGCGAGACTTATGGGCAAGGCATTGAAGAAGATCAACGCGGCTGTGCAAAAGTCAAACTGCATTGTCATCTTTATCAATCAATACCGGATGAACATAGGTCCGATGGCCTCGAAGACGACACCTGGAGGCCGGACGCTTCCTCACGTTGCTTCTATCCGAATGGAGCTACGCAAGAAAGAAGTCATAGAGAAGATTGTTAGCGGCGATAAGGTTCCTATCGGTCAAATCGTAGCTATCAACATGAAGAAGAATAAGGTTGGAATCCCTTATCGCAAGGGCGAGGTCACGCTCTTATTCCCAATCGAAGGCCAGAAGGCCGGGTTCTCAAAAGTCGCGGCTATTGTCAGCCGAGCCGTAGAGAAATCAATCATCAAGAAATCTGGTTCTTGGTACAACTTTGACGACCAGAAACTCGGTCAAGGTGAACAGAAAACATACGCCTACTTAGAGGAAAACCCTCAAATTCTCAACTCAATCAAAGAAAGACTTTAATACATGAAGAAACTCATTGCACTCATTGCACTTATCGGTTTGACGGCGGCTCCGGCTTTGGCCCAACACCGATTTGATCTCACGGTGGCTACGCCAGTTCAAGGCAAGCCAGCCGTAAACACTACGTCGGCAGGTCTGTCGTATGAACTCACTCGCTTCGGTAACGTGCGAATCAATGCCGTAGCCTTGGCTCGTAACTTCAACTCGAAGGCCGTTGATTTTACTGGTGGCATCGGAGCTACACTCCCGCTGGGTGGCACGTTCTCTGTCGGCGTGGCCGAAGTCCTACATCAAGCAAACGCAGTCCAATTCAACCACCTTGATAACACGAAACTCGATACCCTCGTTACACTCGGCATTCGTCTCTAATGAATGACTGCCAGGGAGAACGTAAAATAGGGATAATCGAAGGGTGTTCGTGCTATGACTGCGATCCCTGTGGTGCGGCAAATATATTGGTGTGGGACACTTTGTACCAATGGGTTCGTCGCGAATATGACTCTAGCCCCGAGGAACGCGATATAAACGATCTTGAACATAAAATCCGTGTGGCATTACTCCTGGAGAAAGGTAGCAAATCATGCGAATCATCTGCTGGTTCATTGGTTGTAGATACAGATGGATTTGTGGAGAAGTTAGCTGTAGCCGTTGCCGAAAAGTTGGTGACTACGACGAGTTTATGCGAAAGCACTCAGAACGTGCAGTCAGAATCAAGTTCAAATGGTAAATGGGAAGTCGTCAGATTTACTCCCGGAACTGATTATGAGAACGATGAAGTCGTACTGACCCTAGGTAACGGACGCGATGCCAGGGAAGCATCTATCGCATTGACAAGAGCGTATTCGAATTATTATTACATCCGGCAAGTTGGCAGCGAAATCGATTTTTAGTGAACATAGTAATTGGATTCGATCCAAGTTTGACATCAGCGGGTATTTGTCGCGGTAAAGACGCTAGGCTCATCAAGACGAGTCCGCAAGACGAAACCATGATGGAGGGTTTGCGAAGGCGTGTAGAGGCTATTGGTAAGAAAGTATGGGACTTTGTAACGGAGGAATACAACCCTCTGCGTCACGATCTTTACTTCGTCGTTGAGGCACCTAGCCTCAACGCCGGGGCCTCGAATCATCTTATGGAAGTCGGCTACCTCACAAGGCATATAGAAGATGTCGTCTGCAAATTCGGGCACGTGCATTTCCTCTACGTTCCTCCATCTAGTCTCAAGAAATGGGCCTGTGGGGATGGCTCTGCCCCGAAGAAGCATACGAAGGATTGCGGAACAGTTAAGCACTTGAAAAAGGGCGACAAGACAATCAAGTGCATCAAGTGTTCGGTCAAAGAGAAGTTCGGCGTGGAGTTTGAAAAAGACCCAGGCCAAGACAAACTCATTGCTTACATGCTGACGCAATACGGCGAAGCAGTAGCCAACGGTACGGTAAAGCACAACGAGCCGCTAAGACGCGGCAAAGGGAAAAAGTAATGGAACATTATATTGAAATTGCCATCTATCAAAAATCAGAAGACGGTATCGAACCCGACCTGTTTATCAAGTCGCTGAGAATCAATACCTGCGACTGGAATAATAGTAAGAACGAGTTCGATGGCATTCAGGATTATCTCGTAAGTCAAGGATTCTAATGCCTAAGTACCGTTGGGAACCTCTCGATGATGTATTAGGACATCACATGAGCATGAATTTCGACCTCATGTTCTTATACGAGGTAGAGTACATTCTTGGCCCCAAGAGTTCCATTCAAGCGGCGCACTTCGACGGAGAGGATGTTCACATACTTTTCGAGGCCGCGAATGTTGACGACCACGAGTGCCACATCCTTCATAGGATAGAATTAGACAAGGATAAGCCAACAGAATATCTCTTGTTCAAGAGCGGTAAAGTTGTTCATGGTCCTATCTTCAGGATCGTAGGTGTCCGTTGGTAAGCGTTAAAGATAAAATCTATAGACCTGAGTCTGGTGACTGGGATGATTCTATCGGTGAGTTCATTGAGATGGCCTCGGAACTCGTTCGACGTAAGGTTGATACCGAGGAATTGTCTGAGTACGTCTTAGAGTTAGGGTCAGCACTCGGCGGCATTCCTTCGTATCTCTACTACACTCGCATTCATCGAGACAGAGCCTTAGCGAAAGCCTATGAGACCTATCCGAAGACTGGAAGAAACTCTGAGGAGCAGATAGCATTGGCCCGCAAAATGGCTACAGCAGAAGTGTCTCTTCACGAGTATATGAAAGAACTTGGCGAGGCTATCAAAACGAGGCTATCTACCTCCCAATCAATCGGTAACTGGAATAAGGTTCAATAGTGCCAGATGACAAGATTGGGATTCTTACTCGGCACGGTGTTCGTAAAGATATTCGGAACAGGAAAGATGTACGACTGCTCTCGGATCGGGCCATGTATAAAACTACCATCTATCGTGATAAACAACAATTCTGCTTATCCGCTAGAAGCGATATATCGCGGCAAGCGATTAACCGTAGACAAATGGAGAACAGCAGAAATTGACTGACTATGCGAGTCTATTTAGGACTCTTTACACAGCCGGGTCAGAGAAGAAGAGCCGCACGGTATCTCTTATTATCTCTGAGGATGACAAAGACGAGATGATCCTAGGTATGAACGATACGAGATTCATTAAAGAGATGTGGATCGGCGGCCAATTCTACATTCCATGCGGATTCACGTTGGAAGGAGTTAAGATTGGGATTTGGGCCTCATACGGCATTCCGAGCGGAGTTTGTGTAATCGAATGATAGATGCGAAATCAATACACTGCTGCGAGTGCAAGAAGTGTAAGCCTAGTTGTGGTTACGTCCTGGCAAAATCAGATAAGTTGTGCCGTCTTTGCAAAAATGGGACGCATGAAAAAAACGGTAAATAGGCTAGACAGATTCTTCCAGTACGTTGAGTACGGAGAAACCTTCTTCGATTGCATCCTGTGGCGAGGATGGCGAGAGAGAAAAAGCTACGGAAGATTCAGGTTGGGTGGCAAAGGCTCTAGTTGCCAACAGGCACACAGATTCATGTACGAGACTTTCTTTAATAAGAAAATCAAGGACGGCTACGAACTCGACCATACTTGTGAAATCAGGAATTGCATATCTCCATTTCACCTACAAGAAGTTCTCCCTGACGAGAACAAACGACTTCGCTACGGCAAGCGACGGTACATAGAACTTGGATATGACTACGCAGACAACGACCGCGCAGACGCGGCGTAGAGGGAATATAGTGCAAGACAATACGGAACAAGAGACGCAACCAGAGGCAGAGGAAAAGGTAACATACGATCCTCGCAATCATCCTCTGTTCAAATACTACGACCTGCGTCGATATGATAGTTTTGGTTCACTTGATGAAGATGCAACTATCGAAGCCATCGAGGCCACCATGCAACGACGCTTCAGGAAAATCTTAGCCAAGCAAGCATCGCCGCCTTCTGCCGAAGTATCGAGCAACGCAAGAGCAAAAAGACGGCAAGAAGTCTTAGGGTTCAGACGCAACTTCAAACGATTGATTGCTACCTTCCCAGGGACGATGAATGAGTAAACCAATCGAGGGCTCTCACCTCACCGTAGAACAACAGCAAGCCAAGCCGTATCCGAACAAGTTGACATGCGTGTTCTGTTTCACTCCGTATAACACCGACCTATCGGATTCTCTTGAACCGAGACTCTGGTGCAGTATGAAGTGCGAGAGCATAGACAGATTTATCGAGGACAATCATGGAGTATAAATGTGACCACGGAGTATCCGTCAGAGTTCCCTGCGCTGAGTGCGCCATTCCAACCGATCCAAAGAAAGCCATTGATGCAGATTTTTCACACGGGTAGACTAACGAAGGCGAATAAAAGTGATGCCGCCTGGGATTTGTATGCCAATCATCAACTCTTCTTGCCTCCAGGCCATAGACGGCTTGTTGATACGGGCGTATCTATTGAGATTCCCGAAGGGTATGTAGGATTGGTATGCAGTCGCTCCGGTCGTGCTTACGAAGATGGCGTTCATGTCCTCAATGCGCCAGGGGTGATTGACTCCGGTTATCGAGGCAAGATTGGTGTCATCCTTCGGAATAGCGGCACCAATAGCGGTATTACCATTTATGAGGGTGAGAGAATTGCTCAGTTACTCATCCTTGAACTTCCCAACATCGAACTCGTAAATACCGACAGCGTAAACGAGAATACTGACAGAGGAGCGCGTGGCTTCGGGAGTAGCGGTGTATGAGCATAGGGGACTGGCTTAAACGACTTACGTCTACTGAAGTGGAAGAAGCACAGGTGCCAAGTGACCCTCTACAAGGTGTAACATTTCTCTCTCAAGATGCAATCACGAATATCGTTGGCCGCTTGAACGCAGAGCGTATTACGAGGACCATGCAGCTACACGATATTCGGTGGATAGACGAGGCTAATCAATCCTTCGTACCTACTCCGAATCAAGTATACCAAGAAGCATTTGAAATATCCTCAGAGACGATCCTAACGAGTCGCATGACGGGTAGCCCTGCCTTCAAGGAACGGCGAGGCTTCATCTGTACGAGTTACATCAGTAGTGCGAAGTATGAAATCTTGAATATCTCTTATGTTCTTTCATCTGCGGGGAATCTGGTATGAGAATAGCATTTAGTGGCCGCCAGAGAAGCGGTAAGACGGTAGCCGCCGAGTATCTTGCCTATGAGTTTAGCGGCGTAGTTATGTCATTCGCTACGCCATTGAAGATGGAGATATACGATGCCTTAGAAAACGGCAAGAATCTGCACGACTTCGTACTGTATTCTCCGAATGCCACGGTCGCCTCGGACTGTATACCTAATGGTTTGAAACCGCCTACTGGATTATCGCGACCCGAGGCTCTCGCTTGGATTGACGAACATAAACTCGAACTGCGAGAGATGATGCAGATTTGGGGAGACTGGCGACGCTCTCAAGACAGCGATTACTTCATCAAGAAGATGTGCAGTCTAATAGACGGCATGGACGAAGGGGTAGACATCTTCGTGGACGATGCTCGTTTTCACAATGAATGTAACGAGTTAGAGAAGCGTGGCTTCACGATCATTCGGGTTCAATCTGGAGACGAGGAGCGTAAGAAACGCGGGGCGGCTAATGAAGAACACCCCTCAGAAACAGAACTAGACGGCAGACTCTTTAAGTATGTAGTACATAACAATAGAGAGAAGCACAACCTATACAGACAACTCGACGAAATAATCAAAGAGAAGCCATGAATATAAAAACATTTTGGTGCAAGGTGTGGGGCCACAAACTCTTCTCCTTGACAGAACCAATCTCAGAAAACATAAGTCTAGTTTCCTATTTCTGCACACGCTGCGATTACCAAGATGAACTCGTAAAGAAAGATGTAGCCTAATTGAGCATAGAATTAACGTACTCCGACCAGATGAGTGCTTTCGCCAGTACTATTGTGGAACAGAAATATGCTCATACCAAGAAGGATGGCACAAAAGAAAATTGGAGCGAGATCGCTCATAGAGTAGCGACCGAAGTTCTTTCTGTAGTTGACGTAGACCAAAAGACTATCGACAAGGTGGAAGAACTTATCGTGAAGCGGAAGTTCATCCCTGGGGGCAGATACCTCTACTCCTCCGGCAGACCGTTCCATCAAACGAACAATTGCATTCTTCTTAGGGCAGAGGACTCTCGTGAGGGATGGGCGGACTTACTTAATAAAGGTACTTTAGCATTGATGACCGGGGCCGGGATCGGTTCTGATTATTCTGCCATTCGCGGTGAAGGTAAGATCATTCGCAAAACCGGAGGGACATCCACCGGGCCTTTGAGTCTCATGCAGATGGTCAATGAGGCTGGTAGGCACATCATGCAAGGTGGCGCTAGACGATGCCTTCCAAGCGGAAGCCTTGTTCATTGCAAGTCAGGACTAAAGCGAATCGAAGAAGTATCGCCTGGAGAAGAAGTCCTTACGGCAGACGGCTTTCATGTTGTTAAGGCCAACCTAAAACAGGGCGAGCAAGATGTAGTAAAAATCAAAACGCAAGTTGGATATTTTTATTGTACTCCAAATCATAAGGTGGCTGTCCTCACGAGTGCTACAGGAGAATATGAATGGAAGCAGGCCTCTGATCTTCAAGAAGATGATCGAATGCTTTTTACGGCGGAATCCATTCCTGGCTCTCAAACAAGCCTTCCGCCTTCAAATTATGAGCGCCCATCACGCGCTTATAGCGCAAAAGAAATCACCGTACCAGATTTAGATACAGATATGGCTTGGTTTATTGGTTACTATCAAGCCAATGGGCATTCTGCTATCAGAAACTCAACAGACACCAAGCGCAATGGAACAGTAAGTGTTTCAATTCCTACTGCCGCCCCTCAAGTAATCGAAAAAATTGTTTTACAAATCAGCAGGTTCGGCGTAAATGCTAGAGTAACTGAATCTGACGGAGAATGGGTAAACGTAAGAGTTGCATCAGTTCCGCTTGCTCTCTACATGCAAAGTCATATCAAGGTTTCTAATGAAGAAATAAGAACTCCAGATTTTATTTTGCAAGGAACTGAGGAGATTCGTTCCGCTTACATTGCTGGTATTTTAGACGGTGACGGTTCTATCGCTAGTCGTCCTATCTCGATTGCATCTTCTATTTATCCCAACTTCTTGTCTGATGTCCAAGCAGTATGCGCTTCCTTGGGCTTTGCAACTTATTTCGGGTGGACGCGTCCGCCTCAGGGAAAATGGAAGCCGTTATATCACCTCAATATAAAAGGGTCAAAACAAGAAAATAAATTTCGCGATCTAGTCAAGTCTCATCTGGTTTATAAGATTCCCGCATTCAACGAACGAAAAAGGGAGCAATTCTCTTATTCTGTTCCTCCTGAAATGGTTGCGAATCTACCTTCCGAACAAAGAGATGGCCTGCATAAAAATTATAAGGTCAATTTCCCCCTTGAAAACATAGAAAAGGCGATTGGCAAATACTTACCGTTTACTCCGGTAAGAGTAATTGAGGTAGAAGAAAGTCTATACGTTCAAACGTATGATATTGAAGTAGCAGATAGAAACGAGTTTTACTGCAATGGATTTCTGGTTCATAATTCAGCAATATGGGCCGGACTCTTGTGGTCTCATCCAGACATTCATAAGTTCATCACTATCAAGAATTGGTCGGCAGAAGTCAAGGCATTAAAAGAGAAAGACTTCAACTTTCCGGCCGTACTCGATGGAACTAACGTGTCTGTCATTCTCGATGACGAGTTCTTCGAGGCTTTTCATGACGAAGATCATCCCAAGCATCCTCTTGCTCACAGCGTATATTGGACTACAGTCAAACAGATGCTCTCTACTGCTGAACCGGGCTTCTCTATCAATGTAGGAGAGAACGCCGGGGAAACACTTAGAAACGCCTGTACTGAAGTATCTAGCCGCGACGACAGCGACGTATGCAACCTAGGTTCTATCAACCTTTCGCGGATAGATTCTGTCGAAGAGATGAGAGAAGTCGTCGAATACGGAACTCTTTTCTTGCTTGCGGGAAGCGTCTACAGCGATGTATCTTATCCGAAAATTGACCAGATGCGAACGAAGAATCGACGACTAGGTTTGGGGCTCATGGGTATCCATGAGTGGCTATTGAAAAACGGCAAGAAGTATGGCCCCGACGACGACCTTGCTGAACTGCTTGAAGTGTATGCGACCAGCACTAAAGTGGCTGAACGCTATGCTAATGAGTGGGGAATATCTCCCCCGGTAAAGACAAGAGCTATCGCGCCAAATGGAACTATTGGAATTGCGGCAGAAACAACGACTAGTGCGGAGCCGATATTCTGCGTAGCATTCAAACGGCGTTATCTGAAGCATAAGATTTGGAACTATCAGTATGTCGTTGATCCTACTGCCGACCGTCTGATTAAGGCCGGGATTCATGCTGACCATATCGAGGATGCCTACAAACTAGCAGAGGACGTAGAGCGTCGCGTTGCCTTCCAAGCGTGGCTTCAGAGGTACGTTGACCACGGCATTAGTTCGACTATTAACTTGCCAGCTTGGGGCAGCGAGTTTAACAACGAGTCGCGACTGCACGACTTCGGAAACATGCTCATTAAATATCTACCTCAATTACGAGGAATAACTTGCTATCCAGATGGAGCCCGTGGCGGCCAACCTATCGTTCCTTGCCAATACTCTACAGCGATTAAACATATTGGCAAAGTATACGAAGAGGGGACTGTTGCGGAGATTCGAGCTAATTCAGAAATGGAATCAGTAATCAAAAACTCAGAGAGCGAACTTACCGACGAGCAGGCATCTATGCCATTAGACATCTGCGATATTACCAAACCGGGGTCTTGCGGCTAATGGATGACCAATTCTACTACACGGCGATCATCGTCGAAGAGATTCTAAAGATTTGGGATGAGATCGAGGCCGCGAAGGATCGTGGCAAGACCGTTCTCTCACCAAAGAGCAAACGCGAACGTAAGAAGATTGAATCTAAACAGGCTAAGGAACAACTCGGTTCGCCTATCAACGATATTGTTGAGATGCTGGCCGACCTTGAGATGGCTATGTACTACGCTCTATCGGTCGAAGAGAAAGCGCGGCTGTACTACCACTTCTATGTCGGAGAAACGTATGAGGAGATAGCAGAACGTGTTGGGGTAACGACCAAGGCCACCCAATCGTCCTGTGTTCGCTCAATCAAGAAGATTACAGACTTTCTCAATTCACCCAGGCCCTCGGTGCTAACCCCTTGGGAACGCCCTGCGCCAATACACACTCGTCGTTATACGGCGATGTACTACTAATCATAGTGTTAGATAACACATACTTTCGATCCACCGAGTTTGAGCATCTGTCCTATGCTGACCAGGCTCAAGTTATTTGTGAAAACCTCGAATGGCTCGATAATTTATCACCAGAAGCCATATCATTTCTAGCTACGTCTATTCTACGAGCATACTGTGGTTGTTCTTTTGAACCGATCCAGGATGAACTTAGTGGGGAGTGGTTTGTGGTTGATGAGCATGACGCTTGTTGCCACAAAAAACTCTACCCAATCGAAGAAGACCTATCGGACAGAACTATCAAGCGTAGAGCGAAGATGTTCTTACCCATGAGTGGTGAGATGCTACTTCGGCTTGAGGAGAAGAAATTTGGAAACTATTAACAACGAAGAGTTATGGGCATTGTATCTCAGTAATGGCTGTAACGCTTCAGCGTTGGCTCCATTGATGGGAGTAACGCCATCAACTGCTCGTAGACGACTCGCTCAAATACGTTCAGAGAAGGGCGTGATACCTAACAGCATTCTCGAATCCGAAGACCCCGAGTATCCGAACGAGTTAGCTGAAGCGTTAGCAAAGGGTAATATCCCTCAAGAGACTGTCAGCGATGGAAAAATCGCTGACTTATGGATTAAGACTGGAACAAAAAAAGGATTCTCTGCAAGGTTCAAATTCAAACCGAAGAACGATCTTGAGTTTCCGCTGATTCAGCCAGCCGACCCTGTTACTATCTGCTATAACTCTCCTCCGAGAATCTTACGCAAGGTTCGTAGAGTAGCAATCGTTAGCGATGCTCAAATCGGGTTCCGTCGTCTGGCTAACGGAGACCTGAACCCTACACATGATCCTAAAGCTATTGACGTAGCGATGCAAGTCATTCAGGACTTCGCACCGGATGAACTCGGTTCGATAGGAGATTGGCTTGATGAATCTATGTTTAGCCGTTGGCCTAAGACACCTGACATGATGATGACAACGCAGGAATCAATCTATGCGGGCAGAGACATCCTCGCTAACTTCATCTCTGCCGCTGGCCCTCAACTCAAGAAGCGCATCATGGTCTTAGGTAATCACGACGATAGGTTTCAGAACTTCTTGCGTGACTCTAACCTTGAAGCTATGGGCCTAAAGACAGCCGATGACACTACCGGATGGCCCGTGTTCTCTCTCGCCTTCATGCTAGGATTCAATTCACTCGGAGTAGAGGTAACAGACCCATATCCACATGGACTTTGGTGGATCGCATCGAATCTAGCCGCTGGTCATGCGCCTATTAAGAAACTTGAATTGCAAGCTAGCTATGTTCACGGCCACATGCACCGAATCACATGTGACACATGGGCTCAAACGGGCTTCGATAGCCGCGAGAATTACTTCATGTATGATCTTGGTTGCGTCTGTAAGATTGACGGAACCGTTCCGAGCAACAAACCGCGAACAGAGTGGGCTCAAGGAATCGGACTCATTGAAATCATTGATGGTAAAATTCCGAAGCACCAGATGTACCAAGTAAGGATAGACCAGGGCGAAGCAATCTTCGCCGGGAAAACGTATCGAGCATAAAAGCAAAGAGGCCGCTGAAAAGCGGCCTCTTTTTTATTTGCTGTCGTTGTTATGCTACCATCTTCAGACTGTTATCAAGGATGGAAATTCGGAGAAAACATTGCGGGATTTCGTACTGTCGTTCTTCTTCGGAGGTTCTGAAATTCGGAACCGATGCGTGGTGTACGACTACTCCGACGTAGCCCTCCTGGTCCGTGTCCATGTGAGATACGATCCAGTCGTTCCCCATGTGAGATACCTTGTCACCGATTTTAATATGCAAGGGACTGCCCTTTCTTTAGCAACCCAATGGTATCGTATGTTGACAGTTAGTGTCCAGGTACGATTGTACCGATTTTCGAGGCCGTCATTTGTGCAAGGAATTGATGTCTATTGCCTACCCCGAGCATCTCATAGATTTCGTGTAGGTTATTCTTGACGGTGGATACGGCCACCGAGCAGTTCCGGGCTATCTCCTTATCGTCCATGCCCTGTAGGGCGCATTCGATGATGTGGGCTTTCGTTTCATTGACACGGGGAAGAGTCTGGCGTACACAAAGTTCCATATTGCCACCGAATTGCCGTGCATAAGATAAGGCTTTCTCTCGCCACACTATTGGACTCCACGATACCTGCTGGAGACGGTTGCATACTATGGCCGCACGATAGATGAATCCGAGAGACTCATATATGCGAAGTGCCTCTAGGTATACCCGTTCAGCTTGAGCAAAATGCCCTTCTGTTTGCATGGTGATACCAGAGACGTAATACTCGACAGCCATGCGAATATCGTTCTTATCGTCTGAATCATTGATTTCCGGCTGTGCAAAGTCTTTCATCATCCGTGCGAACTTTGGCTCAGAAAGAATCATGCCAGAGAGTACGGGGGAAGAGAAATAGTCTATCAGGCGTTCCCCGTTGGAATAGAGGACATAAGATTTCGCTATCTGGTCTCTGGCCCAACTGTTCTCACCGATGGCTAAAGCAAAACCCGCTGTTTCGACGCGGGTCTGAAGCGGATTGATACCCATTAACGCACACGCGGTATATGCCTCTTGTGCGGCCACCGTATCACCAGCCGCGTATGATAACCTTGCGTATGCTATCGTAGATTTCCATTGGTCTGTAATCATATCAGCCGGGAAAGCGAATGCGGTAAACGCTTTACGAACAGCATCAATAGAAGAACCCGTCTCTTGAGCAATAGCTACTGCTTGTCGGATGGTTCTTGCCGCGTCGGGAACTGTCCCTAATTCAAGAAACGATTCGTGCGACCGCAGGATCATATCGACGCGACTTTGGTACGGTTCAAACCATGAGCGCATATAGGTACGTCGGGCTTTCGACCATTCATCGCTCACGGGAATGTTGGGACACGGTGCGTTCTGTTTCCACGCTCCGAAGGCGCGAAAGAACGCGGCTATCTCATTCTGCCTCTGAAGATCGAAGACCCTATCCAATAGCGTCGTGTCGCCGTTGGTCACGGTAAAGTACGATCCTACGAGTGTATCACGCCAACCCTTGTCCTTGATGGCGTACACTCGCTCAGGAGGTTCTTGACGCCACAGGTCGATATAGCAGGCCATGATCGAATCGTCTTGGCTCTCCGATTTGTACGCTCGTTCTTTGGCCGCGTTTATGCGTCCAGCAAAGAAAAGTGCTTGCGGTTCGTTATCGTTGGTTACTACCATGAACCCCTGCTCTCACATCCTCTGGTGTAGTGGAAAGATAGTCCATGAGGCTGTTTACGTCTCGATGGCCCGCGAACCGGGCCAACGCAACAACATTCGCCCCCTCGCGGTAAAGTCTTGTTAGACAGGTCTTGCGTAGGTTATGTGGTGTCACCTTTGGGATGCTCAGGGTCTCTCTGGCCTCTTTAATGAGGGCGGTCAGCGTCTGCCGTCGATACTTGATGGGTAGCCCAATCTCTTTGACAATCCGGCTGGCGGTCGCATCCAGGGGTACCGAGCGGTCCATGCCATTCTTCGGCTCACGGATGCGGAGAACTGAAGCCCCGGTCGAATCCGTAAACAGGTCTGACGGCTGGAGCCTAGCGATTTCTGCCGACCGGAGGGCAGTATGCAGGTCAAGAACAAAAATCTTGGCGTAGTAAGGGTCACGACTTGCGATCCAACGGTAGATTCGCGCCTGCTCGTCCTTGTCTAAAGTACGGGGCATCGAATGCTTCTTTTTTGGTAGGACAATCTTATGCCAGGGTAAAGAAATATCATGGAATCCACAATAGGAACGGATGGCGGCCAGAATCGTTCGCTTGCTCGACGGAGTTTTGTAATGTTTGAGGTGGGCCTGAATGTTCTCCAGCGTCAACTCCGCGAAGGAACTGAAGAAGATCGTGAGGGCCGACTTGTACGTTTCGACGGTACGCTTGGGGCTCTCTTTGGCGGCCAAGAATCCGATATATGCTTCCATCATAGTTCCCATTTTACACCTCCATAGTGCCATCAGGCGGGCACAGTACGTTTACCCCATATTTTCGGGCTCTACCCCATCCATACCCCATTTGATATAGACATGATACACCCTAACAAGGTCACAGTTTGTCACTTTATGGCTAAATCCCTCGTGATTCCGAGAGATATTTTTCAGAGAGGTTGCTAGGGTAGCTCAACTTCCGCGAAGGAGCTAATAATTATCAAACTTGCACTCCATGCCGTGAAAGAGATAGCAAGTGTCAACGATTTTCCTAGCAATATCAAGGGATTATTGCGCGAGTGACAAATCTGCAGCAGTCCCTCTACCCCTCTAAAAACCCCTCCAGTTTGGATTTTCTCAGCCCTCTACCCCACGCGGCAGGAGAGGGACGTTTTTCCGCCTAACCTTTCTGCCTCACGGACGTATAGCTCAGTTGGTTAGAGCGACGGCTTGATAAGCCGTAGGCCCCTGGTTCGAGTCCAGGTACGTCCACCACTTCTTTAATATCTTTCAGGCCCACGCGAAGATCAAATGCTACATCTATCGAGCCGTCTGGATAAACTCTAACGACGGTTCCGATTTCTTTGATACCTCGAACACGAACTCGACTCCTTGGTGATACATTGCCTAGTTCCATGAACGATGGGCCTCTTCGATAGTTTCGAGGCCGTCGTATTCTGATATAACGTAATCCACTCCATCGGGTATCTCCACAACCTTTAGTACTGACAGCGGGCCTGATGCCATTCGCCCTAACGTCTTGACACACTCCACTAAAAGGTCATCGTTTCGTTTACCCAACTCTAGTCTGAAAGAGTCGTAGTCGTCAGTACAGACTTCCCCATTCTCCCATTCCTCACCGTTCATTACTTCGTTGGGCCACATGGTTGGCTCATAGCCGCGCTCTCGAAGCCAAACTAATGCCTTAGACGATACTCCGAAGCCGCCGAAGCAACTATTGATTACTACTTCCATTTCATCCTCCTATAATCGCCGTAAAGGGCTTTTCCTTGCCCTCTAGTGGCCTCCATTTAGTTTTTGTGATACTTACCCTTCCGGGCCTATTGAAAGTCTATTGTAGGGCCTTATTCGGCCCCGTAGCCTGTTTAGAAAATTCGTCCTAATCGTAGCATGGCTCCGGTATCTCGGAATAATCTAAACACCCTACCCATGTACGCGCCGGGCTGGACCTAGGTCTGATAGTCTTGTTCATATATACATGTCCTTTCTGTGTCCTTTTGTTCATGTATAGGTGGTTGATTTGCGGAGATGGCATGGCGGATTTGCGGATCGTATAACTCCGCTTCTCCACTCATTTCAATCATTTCCTGAAGGTCTAGCCGCCTTTTGCTGTCCCAATAGAGCCTTTGGTTTTCTGGTGTCGCACAGAACTTTGCCAAGAACTCAGTAGCCGGGATTCCGAACCGATTAGGATTCTCTTTTTCGGAGTCGGTTTTAGCCCTCTCTGTGAATTGAAAGTAAATACGTTCAGGGGCTTCCTTGAAGTATTTGAACAGGGCCGCGCAGAGCCAACCTTCTTGATCCCCATATGAATACCACGTTCCGCCGTGTTCCGGTTGCAGGCGGCTAAGGTATCCTTGAAACTGCGGAAAAGGCGTGGCCGAGAAGATGATCGTGCAGGCACTAATACCTTTACCTACTTTATGCCGCAGAATCGTCTCAATGATTTCAGGCATCCCGGCGACGAACGGTTCCTTAACCAAACCCGTTTCGGGGTCATCAAACACCCAAACCCCATGATTCTTATACGGGTGAATAACTAAGATGCTATTGCTGTTCATTCTTTTCCCTCTGATATTTAAGTGGAGTATGGCATCGAAGTCGCTCCCGGCTTCGTTCTAATTTGCGTCTCCTGTAGACACGCTTTACTGCTTTGTAAATAGACTTCAGCGAATCGAGCGACATAGTTTCGTATTCATGCCCGCAATGACACGGGAAATCCCAACATTTAGGACAGTCACTAAGACTCACACTTTTCTCCAGTCCATTCATCGAACTCTTCATGGCTCATCTCTACCGCAGAGATAATGAAATAATCGCTGCATCCCTGCCAGCCGTTCGTATTGATAAATGAAGCTGGCGATACCTCTGATGCAACTATATTGTATTCCTTTTTCCCTTCGTAAAGCGGGATAGAAAGATACGTTATGAGGTAGTATTTCTTATCGGCCTCTTGCCGTTTTGCTTCAATACCCCTCTGAAGTGCTTCGATGGCGGCAACGGCTTCTCTGGCAAGATACTCATGCACATGAGATACCATATTTTCGGAGGCGTTAAGTAAACTAAGTTTTAATTCTTCAATGTCCATTGTTTGTTCGGTCATTTCTCGTCTCTCCCTATTAACCTTGTCCAGATCGCATGGAGTAGGTGCAGCCAGCACGAGCGGCATACGTCGTGACCGCCGATACTGAAACCGCCGCCAACAAGGAAGCGCGAATCTCAGCGCGCTCTTGTGGGGTTAGCAT
>VFSW01006508.1_pt1 | contig 17160 bp, 15 predicted proteins | sample 5358111 | NCBI WGS metagenome assembly VFSW01 (sample SAMN11554181, study PRJNA540505) | mine drainage metagenome | isolation source: sediment from site ElyBrook_90M | place: USA: Ely Copper Mine, Vershire, VT | collected 2017
CGGGCCTACGAGGGGCGGCTCGATCCGCTGCTGCGCCAACCCACAGCGGTCGCTGTAACGGTTGCGGCGAGTGTGCGCAATATATTGATGGCCAGCCTGGCTGGAGTGGTTCTCTGGCAGCGAACACGCGATGGCGCGCAGTGGAGGGAGACAGAGTCGCTATGAGAGCTTCCCGTTTGCGGTTCCCCATAGCGGAGCCGCGATTTGCGGCGCTGGGTCTGGCTTCGACGCTGTTAGTCTCCGCATCCATGTACTCGATGGCGGTTGACATCTCGCAAAGGATGAACCTGGAGGCGATAGGTGTCCTGCTGGGATTCGCCTCAAGCTATGCCATTCTGCTCGCGCTGACGCTCGATCTGCCGTCGGGTTGGTGGGAGCGGTGGCCACTGCGCAGCGCGAGATGGGGCAGGCGGGTTCGTCTTGCGGCGACGCTATTCATGCTCATTCTGGCGGCGCTCACCGTGTTCCTGCTGATCGGCTTTCTACACACGCTGCTCTTCGAGAACGCCGCGCAGAACTACTGGAATGATGTCATCTCATTCAACGCCGCGAATGCGCAGGCAGTCCTGAATGGGCGCAACCCCTATACCGACAACGCGAACTTTCTGCCGACGCTGATACACTACTCAGCGGCGCCTCCTACGCCCATCCAGGGGCCAATCTTTGGCTATGGCTATCAGTATCCCCTTCAGACACGGGTTTTCGCGATTGATCGGGCCTACCTCAGCAATCCTGGCGCCTATGCCTCGGCGTTCGATCCAGCGACGCTCCACAGCTACCCGGCGCTTTCGTTTCTGCTCGTCATTCCGCTGATAGCGCTGGGCCAGAATATCCTCTGGCTCCATCTGCTGGCTTATCTGGGGCTGTTCATCTGGCTGGTACGGCTAGCGCCGGAAGGACAGCGCGGCTGGGTTGCGTTCGCCGCCGCCGCTGCGCTGTCCATTCCGCTCAATACCTTGATGATAGATACCGAGATCATCTGCCTCGTATTCCTGCTGGTCGCGTGGCATTACCGCGAGCGCCGCTGGATCAGCGCAATCGCGCTGGGGCTGGGCTGCGCGTTCAAGCAGTATTGCTGGCTGTTCGTTCCGTTCCTGCTGCTCGATGCGTTGCTCCGGCATGGCTGGCGTGAGGCGCTGAAACGTGGCGCCATCGTCGGAGGAGTCTTTCTGGCGCCAAACCTGCCCTTTATTGTGATGAACCCGCAGGCATGGCTGACGAGTGTGTTCTTGCCCATCAGCGCGCCACTTTTCCCCCAGGGCATGGGGCTTGTGACGCTCTCGCTGGGGCGTCTCTTGCCAGGGTGGCCGCCGCTACTCTATGCTGTTGCGGAAATCCTGGCGCTTGCGGGCGCGATCTGGCTCCTCATCCGCTTCCGGAACGAGTTCCGTGAGTCTGTTCTCCTGCTGGCGCTGATACCACTAGCGTTCGCGTTCCGGTCGCCGCCTAACTATTTTGCTGTGCTGCCCTGGATGGCGCTCTACGCAATGCTCATGTTGTCTCGCAAGCAAGCCGCCGCAACACTAGCCCAGGTACACGCGCCACTTGCGGCGCACAGCGCTGCTTCGCCCTGACTGCGCTCGCTTGCGTGGCGGGCTGTGGTGGGCTGTGGTGGGCCATACCAGTGTGGCTCATAGCCGCGATGAATGTTGCGGGTCTAGGCGATTAACTGCCAGGGGGCGCTAATCGCCCGTCGTATGTCCTGTATCGCTGATGATACGCTGGGAAAGGGATGGCGCCGTGGGGTTCATGCGCGTAGCAAGAGGGCAGGAGTATGCGCTGCGCGCTGGCGCCATCGCTGTGAGCGCCGCGCTACTCACGCTCGAAGGCGTGAGCAGCCTTGGCCTTGCGCTGCCTACTACGGGGTTCGGCGCCGTGCGGATGGCGTTCGATGTCGCGCTGGCGCTCGGGTTGGCGCTGCTGGCTACCACGCAGGCGCCTGCGCCGCGCGCCATTGCGCTGCTCTCGCGTCGGCTACGACCACTGGCGCTGGCCTTTACGGCGGCGTTGGCGCTGCTCACCCTTCTAGCGCTTTTCAATGTGGCGCGTCTCATTCTGTTCACCGCGCCTGCGCAATTCTTTGTCACCGATGTGATGGCCTTCAGCGACGAGTGCGCGCGACTCACGCTCGCCGGACACAACCCCTACACCAGCGCATCTGGCTTCACTGAGGCGCTCCAGCGTTTCCCGCAGGTGATTCCAACGCCCCTACGCGGGAGTATCTTTGGCCCAGGGCCAGACGCACCCTCGCGCAGCCTGGTCGCGGCGGTCGAGCGGCGCTATCTCGCGCACCCAGAATCCACGGCGGGCGCTTTTGATGCGCGCACACTTACCAGCTATCCAGCGCTCTCATTCCTGCTCTATCTGCCGCTGGTCTGGCTCGGCGCGCCGAACATTCTTCTGCTGAATCTTCTGGTCTTCGCTGCGATTGCGCTCTGGGTGGTCATGTGGGCGCCGCGCGACGCCCGATGGTGGGTCGCGCTCGCCCTCAGCGCTGCGCTCCCATTGCTCGTCATCTCGCTGATCGCCGATACCGAGGTGGTGTCGCTGGCGTTCATCCTCATCGCCTGGAGCGCGCGTGAGCGGCGCTGGGTGAGCCTGATCGCGCTGGGATTGGGATGCGCCTTTCGCCAATACTGCTGGATATTCGCGCCATTCTTCCTGCTCGATGTGTTGCTCCACGCTGGCTGGCGCGAGGCGCTCAAGCGCGGAGTGGGCGCGCTGGCGATTTTTCTGGCGATCAATCTGCCGTTCCTCATCGCAAATCCTGGAGCGTGGTGGTCAAGCGTCTGGCTGCCGGTGACTGAGCCGCTCTTTCCACAGGGGGTGGGTCTGGTGGCGCTGCTCAGTGGGCATGTAGCGTCCTATCCAGCGGGTTTCGCGACGCTACTGGAAGTCCTTGCGCTGCTCTGTTGCCTCTGGGCGCAGTGGCGCTGGCGTGAGCGCCTCAGTTATGCGTTTCCATTGCTGGCGTTGATTCCGCTCTATTTCGCCTGGCGCTCGTTGCCGAACTATTTCGCCATCGCGCCGCTGCTGGCGCTCTTCGCCATCGTGACGCAGGCGCGTTTGCGCAACGCCGCGCAACGCCTCAGCCTCCAGCGCGCTTGACCTTATAGCCCAGCTCAGTCAGCCGCGCGACAATACGTTCGCGGTGGTCGCCCTGTACTTCGATGATATCGTCTTTGACAGCGCCACCTGCGCCACAGAGTTTCCGCAGACTCTGGCCCAGGCTGGCTACATCCGCTGGCTCTCCCGGCACACCCATCACCAGCGTAACCGCCTTCCCGCCGCGTCCTTTGCGGTCGAGCGCCACTCGCACGATGCCATCGCGCGGGACACCTGGGCGCACCTCATCAGTGCGCACGCGCTGGCAACGGCACTGCCCTTCTGGTTCACCGCAGCGCTTGCAAAGTTTCACCCGCCCGATGCCCGTCACGTAGACCGGGCGGTCACCTCTCAGGTCGCTCACTCGTCGTCGCTCCCGCCGTTCGTGGCAGATCTAGTGTCCGCCGCAAGAGCAGGAGCCGCCACCACACGAGCAGCCGCCCATATCGTCGTCGCCATACTCCGCGTCATCTGAGGCGCCGCCACGCGACGAAGCGAAGAGTGAAAACATCTTGCGCACGCGCCCTCCGTGGCACTTTGTGCAAACGATGTCACCCTCGGAGGTCTCATAGGAGGTAAACATCTCAAACTTGCCGCGACAATCAGCGCAATAATACTCGTAGAGTGGCATCGAAATTATCCTCTTCAATCATCGCTCATGTTGGTGATCTGGCGTGGGGAGGCGAGCGCATAGTACGTCGCGCAACGCCTACGCTATGCTGACTATACCACACGGCCTCGCGCTAGCCGTGCGCCACGGCGCTGCGCCCGATGATGTTCTTGCGGCTGTCAGGGAAGCGAAAAGCGGTGGATGATGATGCGTGTTCGCTCGCCGTCTGGTGGCCATGCGCAGTCGCTGCTGCTGGGCAGATCGCGCCAGCCACGCGCCAGCGCCGCCACGACGAAGGCGCGCGAGGCTTTGCGGCCCGGCTCTGCCAGCCAGAATTGCGCGCCGGGACGCAAGAGCGCAGGAGCCAGTGTCAGCAATGGTTCGATGTCCTCTTGTTCGTAGAGGACATCTGCCGCCAGGAGCAGGTCGAACGGGGCGGCGCCTAACAGCCGTTCATAGCCAGTGGGTGTGCGCCAGTTCAGCAGCAGGCTGGCAGGGGCGCTGCCAGCGCAGCGCAAGGCGTTGTAGCTGGCAAAGAGCAGCGCGTCACTGAAGAGATCACTGATGGTGAGCCGCGCGCCAAGCGCGAGTGTGATCGCCGCAGTCGCGCCAAGACCACAGCCCAGTTCCAGCGCGCGCGCGCCGCACACGGCGTCGGGGTCAGCCAGCAGCGCTTCAGCGAGAGCCAGGCCACTTGGCCAGAGCAGCGCCCAGTATGGCAGGTGCGCGCCACCCTCCACCGTCGCTCGCGCAGTGGCTGCCGCGCGCACACCAGCGCTCTGCGACTCATCGCTCGCCTGGGCGGTCATCGCGTGGTGTGGGGTATGCGCTGCATTTCGCTGGCGCGCGGCCATCTCATCCAGCGAGGCGTCCGGGTCGGCGGGCAGCGTGATGACAACGGGATGCGGCGCCCCTGCCAGAGTGATCGCCAGGTCGCGCAACGCGAAGTGGCGCGCTAGCCGATAGCGCATGCGCGCGGCCCTGGCCAGCGCCGCTGGCGTAGTCTCCGCACGTGTTCCTGGCGCCATTAGCGGGCCTCTTTCGCTCAAGCTGGTTCAGATGCGCCTGGCAGCGCGAATGCAAAGATGCTGCCATTGCCAGGCGTGGATTCATGCAGCCAGATGTCGCCGCCCATCGCGCGGAGTGTTTGTCGGCAGATGTAGAGGCCTAGCCCAACGCCGCGAATCTGGCTCATACGCGCTGATTCCAGGCGTGAGAAACGCCCGAACAGGCTGGGACGCTCCTTCTCCGGTATACCGATGCCGTCATCGCAGACGAGGATTGCATGGTACGGCTGCGCACGCGCCGCTTCGACGACCGCCCTGGATGGCGCACAGGGATCTTCGGGCGCGCTCGGCTCCGAATCTTCGCCCAGCGAGCGCAGGCGCACTGTAGGTCGCTCGCCGACATCGCCTGGCGCGGGGGGTGTCTCGCCTCCGGCTGGATCATCGAAGATCGCTGGAACCCAGAGGACACGCACCCGTCCACCCGCTGGACTATACTTGATAGCATTGCTGATGAGGTTGTCGAGCATCTCCTTGAGACGCCCCAGATCCGCCTGTACATACACATCGTCTGGCGCATCCATCGTGAGATCATGGGCGCCGCCCTGCGCACGCTGGAGTGTGCGGAAGGAGCGCAACGACTCCTCGATGACGGGTGCCAGGCGCACTGGCGAGATATGCAGCTCCATACGCCCAGTATCGAGGCGCGAGGTCTGGAGAAGCCGCTCGGCAATGTCGGCCAGATCCTCAGCGGAATCCGCCGCGTTGTTGACGAATTCAGTGACCAACGCATCTTGCTTGATGGAGGGGTGGTCGCGTAGCAGTTCCAGATAGCCCTGCACACCAGTGAGCGGTGTGCGCAATTCGTGTGAGGCGGTGGCGATGAAGTCATCCTTCATGCGATCCAGCTCACGCTGCTTACGATAGGCGCTCTCCAGTTCGACATACATCCGTGCGTTTTCCATCGCCTGCGCCGCCTGCGCAGCGAACAGCTCGAGCAGCCACAGATCGTCGTCGGTGAACGTGCGTCGTTCGGCGTCGTCGAGCACATCGAGTACCCCGACCACCTGCCCATGTTGCGCTAGCGGCGCCGAGATAATGGCTGTCACGGCTTCGTTGTCGTAGATCGCGCTATGCGCTGGATAAGCGCGATAATCGTCTATCACGCGCCCCTGGCCGGTCTGGGCGACGATGCCGGCCAGCCCTTGCCCCATGCGGATAGTGTTGCCGGTGTAATCGCGGCGTAAGCCTTCGGAAACGACGACCTCCAACTCATCGCCGCGCCGCCCACGGGCGTAGATGACACCAGCCTGCGCATTGAGCAGGCTGATCGAGCGACGCAGGATGCTCGCCAGCAGTTCGCGTGGATCGGAGCCAACCTGGCTGGCATTGGCCAGGGTCGTCGCATGCAGCGTAAGCATCTGCCCGATGCGTTCCTGCGCGACATCCGCAGACTCCTGCGCGCGGTGTCGCGCTGTGACCTGGCGCGTCACATCCACCGCTGCGACCAGCACGCCGCCAATCACTCCGCCCTCGCCCACTACAGGCGACGTGGTGACATTCCAGTAGCTGATGCCACGGCCCAGATGGATGGGCAATTCGATCATCGCTTGTGGCTCAGAGCCATGAAATACCGCATCGAGGCGAAGCATCGTCGAGAAGCGCTCGGCCTGCTCAGTGATGATCTGTCGCAGCGGATAGCCCAGCGCCATTCCACTATCCTCGACACCCAGCAGATCAAAGAACGCTGGATTCGCCAGCGCGATAACATGGTCAGCGCCAGTGAGCAGCGCCATCGCTACCGGCGCATGACGCACCATCGTCTGCGCGAGCGCTTCCTGCGTGCGTGAGTAGCTGAGTAGGCGGTCACGGTCAGCCGCAAGGGCCAGCAGGTCAGAGAGTTCATCCAGCGCGGTAAGCTGGCGCTGGGCAAGATGGAGACGTGTCACCAGCGCCACCACGCCGAGAAACTGGCCACGCGCGCGCAATGGCAGCGCCAGCAGCGTTCCAGGCCCCTGTGATTCTTCATCGCTGGCTACAGCAGCTTGCGGCAGGCGCTCGAACCAGGCGCGCGCGAGTGTGCGCTCCGCATCTGTGAAGAGCGCGATTGGCCTGCGCGTGGTCGCCACCTCTTCGATCAGTGGATCGGTCGCCGCTTGCTCGCGCGAAAGGGTGACGCCTGCTGGCAGCGCGTCCGGCGCGACAGGGCCATCAGCGCCGTTGTGTGGCGCGACAGGCGTGTTTGCGGTCAGGTGCGCGCGCAGTCGCAGCGTAGGAAAAAGCTCCAGGCCGCCGATATGCTCGTTGGGGCCGCTCCATACAGCGGGTTCAGCGATCCACACCTGCAAGGCGCTGGGCGCCAGACTTGCGGCGAGATGCGCTCCAGCGATCCGCAGCGCGTCGTCGAGCGCACGATTGAGCAGCGCGGCCCGCATGGTCGGCATCGCGCTCAGCAACGGATCGAGCAGCGGCCCCATGCCGAGCAGCGATGGTGTTAGGCGGGCGCGTTCCACCAGGCCGATGACGGCGCTCTCTCGTCCACGGCTGCGCAGTCCACTGCGGCGTGTGCGTCCAGATTCGCTTGCGGCTGCAGTCGCTTCGTCATCGGCTCCTGTTGGAGAGGAGGTTGTCGCGCGTCGCTTCATTTTCGTCTCACCCATCACGAACGACCTCCTCCCAAACACCGCAGCGGGTATCTGAATCTCCAGGGAACATACTCACAAGCCGCACGTCGGCTTTCCCACGCTGAGGGGCGAGCGGCCTTCAGGCGCACTCGCTTAGTGTATGCGGCGGGCCGGTTGCGGTCAACGCGCCGTGTCACAACTGGTACAAACGTGTCGCGACGCATTGCGTTCGGCGGAATGGCGTAGATGTGTCTCCGCATACGATTGGTCGAGTGATATACTGCTTCTTGCGTAACTGCGCTTCTCTGGATTGTCGTTCGTTCGAATACAAGATCCGACGGATTGCGTAGCTTCCTCTCGAAAATGGTGAAACCACAATGGTAGCTGGGGACCCCGAAGTCAACGCCGACCAAGATGATTCTCCGGATCAATCACCTGTTCAGTCAGATATCAGCGACGAGCGTACTGTGCTGCTCTCAAGCTCCGATGTCTTCGCGCCAGGGAAAAAGACAGAGCGCGCAGACCTTGCGCATCGTCGCGCGGACAATATGCTCACGACTATCGCGCGTGAACTGAAGGATCTGGCGAGTGTCATGCATCGCCACGCCCGCGCGCTAGAGCCATTTGTCGAGGGGACGTTCGCCAGCGATCTCGGTGACCCGCGCACGCGCCTGCTGGCAGATGCGCTGGATATTGCGCGCCGGGCCGACCAGCGTCTCGGGCGCCTCGATCAATCACTGCGCGAGGTGAACGACGCCGCAGCGGTTGTCGTTGGTGATCTGGAGGTTATTGGCGCTGAACGCAGCCGCCTGGCGACGCTCTATAGCATCGCACAGCAAATCAACAGCGCGCATGATCTCGATGAGCTGCTCGGACGTGTGTTGACGCTGCTGATTGACGTTGTGCGCGCTGACCGGGGCGCCATCCTGCTGTGGGATGACGCGCGCCAGTCACTCACCTATACCGCGTCGCGCGATAGCGCAGGTGGCTCACTGAGCGAGCAGCTGATGAACCTCAGTCGCAGCGTCGTAGATGAGGTCTGGTCATCACAACTTCCTCTGGTGACGATAGATGCGCAGGCTGATGATCGCTTGCGACTCAATCAGAGCGTTGTCAGCTATGGTATCCGCTCAGTAATGTGTGCGCCTCTGCGCGTGCGTGAGCAGCGTGTTGGTGTGGTGTATGTGGATAGCCGTCGGGATACACGTCTCTTTGACAGGAGCAGCCTGGAATTACTGGCCGCCTTCTGCAATCAGGCTGCTATCGCCATCGAGAACGCGCGCCTCGTCACCGATCTACGTCGCAATATCCGCGAATTGAACGCGATCAAATCCTATATGGATAACGTGTTCGCCTCCATCGCCAGTGGCGTCGTCACCGCTGATACCGCAGGACGTGTGACCACGATGAATCTGGCGGCGGCGCGTATCCTCAATCGCAGGAGTGAGGACGCGCTCAGCAGGCCGGTCGAGAAAGCGCTGGCGGATATCGCCGATGAGGCGCTGCTCGTGGCGATGCGCCGGGCAGTCACAGAGAGCGCCGAGACGCTGGGCTATGAGTTGCGGCAGGAGATGGCGGGTCGTGGCGATGTCTCGCTGCGGCTGAATGTTTCGCCGTTGCGCGAGCCAGACGGCGCCGGTGATCCGCTGGGTGTGGCGCTCACCCTGGAAGATCTGACCGAGCTACGGCGCAGCCAGCAGCAGGCGCGCGATATCCGGCAGCTCTTTGGCCGCTATGTGCATCCGGCGGTGGTACGCCAGCTTCTCGCTGATCCCACCGCAGTGCGGCTCGGCGGCGAGACGCGCACGATCAGCATCATCTTCGCCGACATCCGAAACTTCACAACGATGGCGGCGCGCATGGCGCCTGATGCGGTTGTGCGTACCCTCAACCACTATCTCGAGATGCTGACGGCGGCTATCTGGGAGGAAGAAGGCACGCTGACGATGTTTATTGGTGATGCGCTGATGGCGATTTTCAATGCGCCGCTCTCCCAGAATGACCATGCTGCACGCGCTGTGCGCGCCGCCTGGGCGATGCGGCAGGCGCTGGAGCGCGCCAACGCGCTCGTCGCGCCAGACGAAGAGCCCGCGCAGTATGGCATCGGCGTGCATACCGGGCCTGCGCTGGTGGGCAATATCGGCGCTTCTGACAGGTTGCAGAACTATACCGCCATCGGTGACGCTGTCAATATTGCGCAACGCTTGCAGGCCAACGCCACCGCGAACCACATCCTGCTCAGCGCCGACACGTGCGCCGCCGCCCATGAGGTCGTCCTCATGCGCCAGATCGAGCCGATCAGCATCAAAGGCCGCCCGATGCCGTTGCCCGTCTATCAGCTCGATGGCTTGCGTGAGCCGCCTGCGCATAGCTGACTTGCGGATTGTGAAGCCGCGCTCAAGGCTGTGCGGGAGATGCTGGCATGAGCGGTAGCCCAAGCGCAAAGCCACGGGGCCGCGTGAGATAGAAACCGAACCATTCATACAGCCGATGGGCGCGCGTATTCGTCTCTTCGGTGTTGAGGACGATCTTCCAGACATTTTCGCGCTGGAAGTAATGAACCGCTTCGGCCATCAGCCGGGCGCCGACGCCTGCGCCCCACGCGCGTGGATGCGTCGCGATGCGCACGAGGTAGCCGATCTTCATGTCTACTACGTTGAACTGATAGCCCACGAGTCCCTGCTCATCTTCCGCGACGACAAAATAGGGATAGAGCCGCGCTGCCTCACGGAATGCGCGGGCATCGTGTCGCCAGAGATCCTCGAAGCAAAGTTTTTCCATTTCCGCCAGTGGCTCGGCGTCCGTGGGCTGGAATGGCCGCACGACGATGCGCTGGTTGCCCTCAGATGGTACAAGGTAGTCGCTCTTGTCATAGGAGCGCAGCATACTCGTGAGCGAGAACCCCAGATCCTCCAGCGGCTGTCGCAGCCAGTCGTTCTCATAGTCGGCGCCAGAGTAATAGAGGCTACGCACTTCACGCGCCACCAGCGCCTCACGCAGTTGCGGTAGCAGCAGGCCGAAGTACTCGCGATACCGCTCGCCCTGGCTCCAGGTGACACCAAAGCCACCGATCCATGCGCAGGGAGGCGTCATCTCGTTGACCTGCGTGAAGGCCTGGAGCGAGCCACCGAGCACTTTCCCCAGCGCGCCAGGAGCGCCGCTGAACGCTCCCACACCGGGGTATAGCTCCATCAATCGCCCAAGATCGTCTGGTGAGAAGCGGTAGTGAACATACTCAGATGTATCGAGAATGCGCCGCGCTTGTGTCACATCGGCGTGTCGCAACTCTCGCAGTGTGAGTGTGTCATGCGCCATCATGCGTCCACACCTCAGTTCATCTGGCGCGTGTGCGCCCACACACCTGGTTAGATCGGCGGCATGCTGTTGACGCCATCTACAGTGAAGAGGGCGCTTAGAGAAAGGCTATTGTGCAGGCGATAGATCGCATCGCCCAGGAGTTGCGCAATGCTGACAACCTCAAGATTTGGTAGCGCCTCGCGCAGACGCGGCGACGCCTCGATGGAATCTGTCACGATGATCTGCTTGATCGCGGGATGCTTCAGCCGTTGCGCCGCGTTTCCCGCAAAGACGCCGTGTGTCGCGACGACTCGCACATCAGGCCGCGCGCCTGCGCGAATCAACGTCTCAACGGCTTCCAGTATGGTGCCGCCAGTTGCGATAATGTCATCTACGATGATCGGCGTTCGGTCGCTCACATCGCCAATCACAGCGGCGATCTCCACGTTGTCGCTATCCGCCCGTCGTTTGTGCAGGATGGCGATGGGGAGATGGAGGTGCTTCGCAAAGAAATCCGCTCGCTTGACACCGCCGGTATCGGGCGAGACGATGATACTATCGGGCGGAATCGTACCGCGCAATGCGTTCGCCAGCAGCGGAATCGCAGTGGGATGATCCATGCCAATGTCGAAGAACCCCTGGATGGCTGGGCTGTGCAGGTCTATCGCTAGCACACGATCCGCCCCAGCGGCGCTGATGAGATTCGCCACCAGCTTCGCCGTGATCGGCTCGCGTCCGGTGGATTTGCGATCCTGGCGCGCGTAGCCATAGTACGGCATGATAGCGGTGATGCGTCCTGCGGAGGCGCGACTCAGTGTGTCAATCAGGATGAGCAGCTCAGTGAGATTCTCGCTGACAGGCGCGCAGGTAGACTGAATGATATAGGCGTCGTGGCCACGCACGCTTTCTTCCAGCCGTACATGCATCTCAGTGTCAGGGAAGCGTGTCAACTCGACGCCAATCTGCGTAAAGCTACCCAGTTCGGTGATGCGATGCGCGAGCCGCCGAGACGCGCTGCCGGCGATCAAACACGGTGGCGAGAGGGTGAATGCGGGTTCATTCTCGCCTACGCGGTTGTCAATCATCGCGCTCGCCTCCCGATTGCGGTATGCTTGCCCGCCTCATCTGCTGCTCCCATCATCCCAACGTTAATCTGCAGACCGCTGTCGTGACTATTCAGTCACAGGTTACAATGAGCTAAGCTTTCCCTCCGCGAACGGGACGAGCGCCTGTCTCCGGCCGCTCTGGCTCCATTGGCGCAGGCGCATGCGGCTCAGGCTCATCGCGATAGCGATTGGTAATCGGCTGGCGTCGGTCGCGACCAAAGGCGCGCGGCGTGATTTTCACCCCAGGGGGCGACTGGCGCCGCTTGTATTCGCTGCGGTCTACCAGCGACATCACCCGTCGCGCGATGACGGGGTCGAAACCTAGCTGTGTCAACGCATCGAATGAACGATCTTCTTCCACATATGCCCGCAGAATCGGGTCCAGAATCTCATAGGGTGGCAATGAGTCGGTATCCTTTTGATCGGGGCGCAGCTCTGCGGAAGGCGCCTGCTCGATGGTACTGCGTGGGATGATGTCGCGACCGGCCTGCTTATTGCGCCAGCGCGAGAGGTCATACACCAGCATCTTGAATACATCTTTCAATACGGCGAATCCACCTGCCATATCACCGTAGAGTGTCGCATACCCGACTGCCATCTCGGATTTGTTGCCTGTCGTCAACAGGATTGCGCCTGAGCGGTTCGAAAGCGCCATCATCAACGCGCCGCGAATGCGCGCCTGCATGTTTTCTTCCGTCACGGTCGAGGTTGTCGGCCCAAACGTCGCCAGAGGCTCCGTGAGGATTTCCATCGCGGCGGCGAACATCGGCTCGATGGCCATCGTCATGAAGCGGATACCCAGATTGTCAGCGAGTGTACGCGCATCGTCGCGGCTGCCCTGCGAGGAGTAGCGCGACGGCAATGAGGCGCCGATTACCTTCCCAGGCCCTAGCGCATCAACAGCGATGGCCGCAGTCAGCGCGGAGTCTATCCCGCCGGAGAGCGCCACCAGCGCCTCGGAGAAGCCGCCTTTGCGCACGTAATCGCCTACTCCCAGCGTGAGCGCGCGGTAGACTTCCTCGATGTGGTCGGGCAGCCGCTCGATGCGTCCTGGCGCTCCAAGCGGCGGCGTGACAGCGTCATGCACCGAGACATCTGGCGCGCGGCGGACTGGGGCAGGGGCCACGGAGACGATGATCGGCGCGGGGAACGTTTCGCTAAGCGCCTCGCGATCCTTGCGCCGTCGAGGATCGTGTAGTCGCGTGCGGAACGCCTCATCAACATCGAGATCCACTACCAGCAGATCCTCCGCGAATGCTTTGGCGCGAGCTACCAGTTCGCCACGTCCATCGAAGACGACGCTGCTGCCGTCGAATACCAACTCATCCTGACCGCCGACGAGGTTCAGGTAGGCGACGATGCAGCCAGTATCCGCCGCGCGTGTCGAGAGCATGCGCTCGCGCGCCTCCTGCTTGCCCGCGTGGAAGGGTGAGGCGCTGATGTTGAGCAGCGCCTCAGCGCCAGCATAGGCCTGCATCGTCGGCGAGCCGTTGGGGTACCAGATGTCCTCGCAGATACTGACGCCGATACGCGCCCCGTCAATCAAGAATGTCGGGGTCTCGCGGCCCGCGCTGAAATAGCGATCTTCATCAAAGACGCCATAGTTGGGCAGATACTGCTTGTGATAGACACCCATGAGCGCGCCTTCGCGGATGACCGCCGCAGCGTTGAAGAGGTCATTCGCGCGATCTACGAAGCCCGTGATGATAGTGATTCCGCTTAGCTCGGCGCTCGCGCGGCGCAGATCTTCGAGCGCGCGGAGGTTGTCGGAGACTAATCCTGGCTTGAGCAGCAGATCTTCCGGTGGGTAGCCGGGGATCGCCAGTTCTGGCGCGCAGACGACGGTCGCGCCCGCTGCGCGCGCCTCGCGCGCAGCGGCCAGAATGCGTGCGACATTTCCCGACAGATCCCCTACCGTCACATTGATTTGCGCGAGCGCCAGACGCAACTGGCGCGCGGGACGGCGCACGCCATCAAATGCTTCCATTCGCCAGTACCTCTCCGTCGTCGGCCACTGCGCCCAGCGCATTTCCGCCAGCGTGGCGGCCCTATGCCTGACTTCAGGCGCATGCGTCGTGCCGCTACTCACAGTGTAGCATCTGACAGTGGCTGGCTGTTATGCAAGAGACGCGGTGGCTCACCATCGTTGCGGGTAGAAAGAAGAGCACATGGAGCTGGCCGCCGTATACTCACCTGAGTCGCCAGCTAGTTCGGGCTGAGTCGCTCGCTGTCAGTTGTGTGGGAGTCGTCGGTGAGGTGGAGCGCTGGCATGTCCTTGCCCGATCGCTTTGGCAGGAACCACCAGCCGAAAAGCGCGGCGCTGATTGCATAGCAGGTTGCGGCGACATAGAAAGGCGCGCCATAGCCACCGAGCGCAATCAATTCACCGCCCAGCGCCGCGCCCACTGCCCATGCGCCTTGCCAGCTCACATTGTAGACATTGCTCGCCAGCACACGACGCTCTGACGGAACGGCATCCATCAGCAACGCTTGCAAGGGCGCCGCGCCGGTATTCATCAGCGTGGAGCGGATGACATAGCAGGCTGAGACGATGACGAGCGCTGGCGCCGCGCCCATCGCGATCATGAAGGGGAGCGAGGCGACCTGAGCGACCACAACCACGCGGGCGCGTCCGAAGCGATCAGCCAGTGGCGCGGAGAGTAGCGAGACGAGCGCCAGCAGCGCAGTCACACTGGCTGTGAGCGCGCCGTAGTACGCAGTCGTCGCGCCTAGCCGATTGACGAAGTAAATATTGAGGTAGGGAAAGAACAATCCTGCGCCAAAGCCCACCAGCGCCTGACTGGCCGATATACGCCCTATCGCGCCACGGGCTGCTTCGCGCGCCAGACTCAGCCAGTCCCTCGCCCGCTCGCGCAGTGGCAGGCGGGGCGCTTGCTGCGCGGCGTGTGAGCTAGCGGATTGGGTCGCGGTGGCCAGCGAGTCGCTCTGTGTTTCGTGTTCGCGCATCATCAGCACAGGGATGATCGAAGGAACGGCGACGACGCCAGACGCCAGCATCGCAAGCTGATAGATGCGCGCCTGCGGATTGGCCAGCAGATAGGGCTGGAGCGCCATGAGCCAGGCGAAATGCACATGAAAGCCTATCGCAAGCCACACAGGGAGCAGGCCGCCGAGCAGTGCGCCAGTGACGCCTGCGAGAAAGCCAAGCGAGTTGTTCAGGCCAAAGATGGCATTCCGTTGCGCTGGCTCGCTATTGGCGGCCAGAAACGGCGCGTTGATGACGAGGAAGATTGCCACCGATGCGCCAACACCGAGTGAGGTCACTAGTGTGATGGCGCGTGTTGGCGCGATCAATTGCAGGAGGATGGCCACGCCGCCGATAAGATCAGACCAGAGCAGCATCGCGCGCCAGCCCAACCGTCGTATCAGCGCACTCGCCGGGATGATTCCCAGCGCGCCGCCTGCGGTAGCGACGAATAGCGCCACACCAATGAATGTCGTGCCGTAGCCAAGCCCATCGAGAAAGAGTGTGTAGAGTACACCAATCGCGCCAGCAGTAAACGCCTGGAGTGTGTTGGAGATGAGATAAAGTCGCGCGTTCCGACTCAGATGGCCGAAACGCGCGAAGAATTCACCAAGTCGTTGCCACACAGTACGTTGTTCCGATCCTCATACACAACTGGGCGATTTACGCTTCAGTGTGGACTTCCTCAGGCGCCGCTGGCTGGGTGGTCGCCGGATTCACGGGACGCTTCATCCCGTCTCGCTGTGACCGTGTTCGCCCAAAGAGGAAGACGGTCAGGCCCGTGAAGATGCCGACCTGCGCGCCGTGGAAAGAAGCGACACGCTCGACGATGCGCTCGCCGCTGCGCTCCGCGACACCCATCACCTGTTGCGCTTGCTGGCCATAGCGGCCAACGACGGGGATGACGTTATGACTCAGCCACCAGGCGGCATAGGCCAGTCCCCCCATGAGCGCACAGATGACGGCGAGTGCGATCAGGAGTTCGATCAGCAGCATCGTTCCTGCAATCTGGCCAGCGGTATGCAGCCACGCCGGTTCGGCGGCGACTGCGCTAATGGCGCCCATTGCGCGCCTCCAGCGATAATCCAGTCTGCGTGGTCTCTTCGTGCGCCATCTCGCGTTCCAGTTCCTGGCGGCGGCGTTGGCGTTTCTCCGAGCGGGAACGCGCCTGCCCACGACCCAGTATCACGCTGGCAATTTCGCCAGCGCCCAGCACTGCGCTGGCGGTGCGCACGGCAGGCTGCACGCCAAATGAACTGGCGGCTCGCGCTGTCTCGCGCACTGTGGCGCTGGTTGTCTTTAGTGACTCTAGCGTAGGCATCAGCTCATCGCGTATGCGCAGCACTGTGCGAGTGAGCGAGAGAACCGCGTAGATCAGCGCGCTCAATAGCGCCAGGCTGGCGAGCGCAGCGACGACCAGGGTAATATCAACGATCACCGGCCACCAGCTAAAGATCGTGGCGACCACGACGAATGCGATGATGATAAGTGTCGCCACCACTGCAATCGCGATGATGAGATTCCGTCTACTCTTCGACATGCATCGTGGCTCCTTTGTGTGGCGTCGCGTTTTCGCCCGATCAGACTATACCGCGCGTTTCTCCTGATTGCGCTTCTCGTGGCTCCGCGCCACATCCCCTGAAAGTATAAGCGGGCGAGTCCCCACACAAGTCTCAACACGCAAGCGGTGTACCGGTTGTGCGGGTCGGGCGGGCGTGTCATCCGCCACACCTGGATGCAACGCGGCATAGGAAAAGAGTCCGTACCAGTCGGTACGGACTCTTGCGCCGAGCGCGCGGCGTTCACTGCGCGAAAGCGGTGAAGCTATTTCGCAGCCTTCGCCTGCTGCGCCGCATGCAGGCGCGCCATAAGACGCGACTTTCGGCGGGCGGCGTTATTCTTATGCAGCACGCCCTTCGAGACGGCCTTGTCGAGATTGCTTACGGCTTCGCGAATGGCTTCTTCGGTCGCCTCTTCCGCAGGCGCAGCGGCGATGGAGCTACGCGCCTTCGTCAGATAGGTGCGGACAGCGGATTTGACGGTATTGTTGCGCAGACGGCGCTTCTCTTCGATGCGCATGCGCTTCTTGGCCGATTTGATATTCGGCATAGGTGAGAGAATCCTCCTGTAGAGGTGTCTGGCGGCGGCTCAGGCACTCATGATCTGGCGCACATGCGCCAGTGATACGGCGCGCGCTCTGCCGTGGGCATGTTTCCGGCAAGATACCCGACTAGTATACCAAAACCGCGCCCTTGACGCAACCGCAAAAAATGCAGCATTCCACAAAAAAAGCGGCGGCAAGCGAGCCGGCGATTACAAGCGCGTCTGGAGGGTGGCGCTGCAAATCACAGCGATTCCGGCGGGCGCCTATCATCTGGCGCATGCGCGCTAGCTCGCTAGCCTCCGATTTATGCTGGAACCGCTGGTC
>VFSW01006509.1_pt1 | contig 17157 bp, 13 predicted proteins | sample 5358111 | NCBI WGS metagenome assembly VFSW01 (sample SAMN11554181, study PRJNA540505) | mine drainage metagenome | isolation source: sediment from site ElyBrook_90M | place: USA: Ely Copper Mine, Vershire, VT | collected 2017
CAATCGTCCCAATGTTGCAGTGCGGCTTGTTCCGCTCAAATTTGGCCTTCGCCATCTCTCTCTCCTGTCGGCGGTTATTTCGGTTTCAGCGTGTCAGCAATCGCTTGCGGCACGGTCTCGTAGTGATCGAACTGCATGGAATACTGCGCACGCCCCTGGGTCATGGAACGCAGCGTATTGATGTAGCCAAACATGTTGGCCAGCGGAACCATTGCCGTGACGATCTGCGCATTGCCACGGCTGTCCGTACCCTGCACCTGACCGCGCCGCGAATTGAGGTCGCCAATGACGCCACCCAGGAAATCGTCGGGCGTCACGACTTCAACCTTCATGATCGGTTCGAGCAGTTTGGCCGCTCTCTTCTCCGCCAACTCACGGAACGACGCGCGCGCGGCGATGTCAAAGGTCAGCGCGTTCGAGTCCACCTCATGATATGCGCCGTCGATCAGCGTCGCCTTGAAGTCGATCACTGGGAACCCGGCCAGCAAGCCGCTTTCCTTCTGCGCCTTGATGCCCTTTTCAACCGACGGGATGAATTCCTTCGGAATCGAGCCGCCGACGACATCGTTCTCGAACACGAATCCCGAACCCGGCGGCAGCGGTTCGTACGCGACTTTCACGCGCGCGAACTGACCTGAACCGCCGGTCTGCTTCTTATGCGTGTAGTCGATGGTCACCGCCTTCGCCAGCGTCTCGCGATAGGCCACCTGCGGAGCACCAACATTGGCGTCGACCTTGTAGGTGCGCTTCAAAATATCGACTTTAATTTCGAGATGCAGTTCGCCCATGCCCTTCAGGATCGTCTGGCCGGACTCCACATCGGTCGAGACGCGAAACGACGGGTCCTCCTGGGCGAGACGCTGCAGCGCCATGCCCATCTTTTCCTGATCGGCCTTGGTCTTCGGCTCGATTGCCACCTCGATGACCGGATCGGGGAATTCCATGCGCTCCAGGATCACCGGATTGTTGGGGTCGCAGAGCGTTTCGCCGGTCGTCGTATATTTCAGGCCAGCGAAAGCGACAATGTCGCCTGCATAGACTTCTTTGATGTCTTCTCGGCTGTTCGCATGCATCAAAAGCATGCGTCCAACGCGCTCGTTCTTGTCCTTCACCGAATTGAGTACGCCGGTGCCGCTCGTCACCATGCCGGAATAAACGCGCACAAAGGTGATCGAACCGACAAACGGGTCGTCCATGATCTTGAATGCCAAGCCAGCGAACGGCGCCTTGTCGTCGGCGGGCCGCTCTACTTCCAGGTCCTTGTCCGGCACATGCCCCATCACGGGCGGAATATCGAGCGGCGACGGCAGATAATCGACGACGGCATCCAGCAAAGGCTGCACGCCTTTGTTCTTGAAAGCCGAACCGCACATCACCGGCACGAACTTGAAGGCAGTCGTACCCTTGCGGATACAACGCTTCAGATCCTCTACGCTCGGCATCTTGCCTTCAAGATAGGCCTCGAGAAGCGCCTCATCCTCTTCGACCGCCATTTCGACGAGATGGGTATGAAGCTCCTTGGCCTTGTCCATGAGTTCGGCCGGAATTTCCGTTTCGTCGAACTTCGCGCCAAGCTGCTCTTCGTGCCAGACAAGCGCCTTCATCCGCACGATGTCGACAATACCCTTGAAATCCGCCTCGGCACCGATCGGCCAGGCGATCACCATGGGCCTGGTGCCCAGACGGTCGATCATCATCTCCACGCAGCGTGGAAAATCGGCGCCCGTGCGGTCCATCTTGTTGACGAAGCAGATACGCGGAACGCGATACTTGTCTGCCTGCCGCCAAACGGTCTCGGACTGCGGCTCAACACCGGCCACGGCATCGAACACGGCGACAGCGCCGTCCAACACGCGCATGGACCGCTCCACCTCGATGGTGAAATCCACGTGGCCGGGCGTATCGATGATGTTGATGCGGTGGTCGTGCCAGTAACAGGTCGTTGCGGCCGAAGTGATCGTGATACCGCGCTCCTGCTCCTGCTCCATGAAGTCCATGGTCGCGGCGCCGTCGTGCACTTCACCGATCTTATGGCTCTTGCCCGTGTAATAGAGGATGCGCTCGGTCGTCGTCGTCTTGCCGGCATCGATGTGCGCGGCAATGCCGATGTTGCGATATTTCTCGAGCGGAGTCGTTCGGGGCATTTGGAGTCCGTTACCAGCGGTAATGAGAGAAGGCGCGGTTGGCTTCAGCCATCTTGTGCGTGTCCTCGCGCTTTTTGACGGCATTGCCGCGATTGTTCGCGGCATCGAGGATTTCGCCGGAAAGACGGCCGGTCATGGTCGGTTCATTGCGGCCGCGCGCCGCCGTGATGATCCAGCGAATGGCCAGCGCGCGCGAACGGTCGGTGCGCACTTCCACCGGCACCTGGTACGTCGCACCGCCGACACGCCGCGAGCGCACTTCCAGTGCTGGGCTGACATTACGCAGCGCTTCATGAAAAACGACCAGCGGGTCCTGCTTTGTCTTAGCCTGAATGGTGTCGAACGCCCCGTACATGATGCCCTCTGCGGCGGACTTCTTGCCGTCATACATCAGGCTGTTCATGAACTTGGCGAGCACGAGGTCGCCAAATTTGGCGTCCGGGTTGATTTCGCGGCGATCTGCGCGGCGGCGGCGGGCCATGAGCGTGTCTCCTTCTTACTTCGGACGCTTGGCGCCGTAGAGCGAACGGCGCTGCCTGCGGTCCTTGACGCCCTGGGTGTCGAGTACGCCGCGGATGATATGGTAGCGCACGCCCGGAAGGTCCTTCACGCGACCGCCACGGATCAGCACAACCGAGTGCTCCTGAAGATTGTGGCCTTCGCCTGGAATATAAGTGAGGGCTTCGTAGCCGTTCGTCAGCCGCACCTTCGCAACCTTGCGAAGCGCGGAGTTCGGCTTCTTCGGCGTCGTCGTATAGACGCGTGTACAGACGGCGCGCTTCTGCGGACAATGCTGCAGCGCTGGCACCTTGTTGCGCTTGGGCTTGTGGCCTCGCGGCTTGCGGATCAGCTGATTGATCGTCGGCATTCGTCTTCCCGTCGTACGACCGCGCGCACCATGCGCGCGGCAAAAACAAAACCCGAAGCAGGACTCTGCCTGCCTCGGACAAATCGCGGAGGACTGGGGCATGAGGCCCGAGTCACGCGTTCACACGCTAATAACTGGCTTCCCGACAGCGTTTCCGCGCTTTGGCGCGGACAGCCTGCGTCTGAAAGGTGCGGCTATATAGGCGGCAGGTGACGGCCCGTCAATAGCCGAAATCCCCGCAGATTCCTGGCCTTCCGCTCAAAGAAGCTGCAGCAATTCCCGCCCTGCCATAACGATGAGAACGAGCGTCGACAGCATGAAAACGGAGAACCTAGCCGCGACAATGTTGACGGTGCACTGGATCAAGGTGTGAACGACCCGTAGGCCGACGTAGGTCCACGCCAAGGCGATGTGCAACTGGTCCGTATGCCCGCTGAAAACAATATAGAAAACAAGCGCATAAAAGATCGTCGGCTGTTCCATGAGATGGTTGTAGTTGTCCGCCACTTGGCGGACAGAAGCTGGAAGCACGCTAAGCGAGCCCGGGTCGCAGGCGTCCTGTGGAACGATTCTGGCCTTTTGCATCGCGGGAATACGCGTCGCGTACATCCAGAGGCACACAAGCAAGGTCAGCACAATTAACGCCAATACCGGCGTCAGCATGGAAGTCATGATGGTCCCCTCTTTTGGGTAAGCCTACCCTAAGACGAGAAGATCGTTCGACCTGCACCATTTTTGCGACTAATTCTTATTTACAGTATGAGACGTTTGCCGTCCGATCGCCATCTTAAGAGAGGCTGGCCTTGAGCAGGACACCGTGCGGAAATCCGGCCATATCGGCGAATTGTCCAACGCCCTCTCCAGCGCCCTCAAGGCAACGACGAAAATCGAGCATGGCCTCGCCGGCATCTGCAGATGGCGCTCTGGCTGAAATCCGATTGGTCCCACGCGAGGAGTGGCAAACCTACTATCAAAGCCGGTACCGACAGCTATCCAGGACTTGCGGGCTAATTGATCTACCGTCTCGCGAACCGTCGACCGGCGCATGACGCGAGAAACTTCCGTCACCCTACGAACCGCACAGTCCGCACAGATACTACCCTTCACGGTCATGCGTTGTAATTCCGCATTAGCGTGTTGTGCATTGTGGCAGGTTCTGACTTCTGTCTGGATTGCTTGCGCGAGCAGTCCGGCTTTTCCGTGTGAGCGGCTGCGGTTTTATGGTTGCCCAATGGTTACCTCATAAGAGCAAGAGAACTCTTATCAAACTGTCGCGGGTCACATCCCTCTTGTGATTCGATAAAATTGAAAGCAACCGAAAAATACTCATTTTACGGGGCTCTGGCATGATGGCCACACGGATGAACCACCATGCCTATAAACTTCGATCTCAACGCGTCCAATGCCGTGTTCAGCCTGCCCGACGTCACCGGCAGGTATGACGAGCAATTCGGCTCTTATCTGCGCAATCTTGGCGCCCGACGACCGCTTGTCATGCTCGCCTTTCCGCCGAAGGCAGCGGGCACGTTCCTTCGCGTGGCGGCTGTGGAAGCGATCGACGGGCAGATGATGCGCGTGACTCACGCCCAGGGCGGTCGCGACGCGACACCCTATCTACCGATCTTCATCCTCTACTATGCCGGCGGCTTCCCAACATCGACCCTCGTCACGCATCTTCACATGCAGGCGTTACCGTCCAACCGGTTTCTGATCGAGGCTTTCGATATCAAGCCCATCATCATGATCCGCGATGTCGCTGACATGCTGGCGTCCTATTGCGACATGCTGGACAAGGACCAGTCGTCGGACAACTGGCTCAATTGCCAGTTGCCGGTGAACTTCACAACCATGCATGAAGATGAGAAAAACGACTTCCTGATCGACATGATGGGTCCGTGGTATGCGAGCTATTACGCGACCTGGCTCGCCTATGCAGAACAGTCCCCTGGCCGAGTGTGCGTGTTACGTTATCGCGATTTCCTGGGCGATCCGGCGCAGACGCTGGTCACCGCGCTTCGTCACGCGGGTGTTGAGCGCTCGCACCTCCATTGTCAGGACGTCATCGACTCCGTCTGGCGCGAGCGCGAACAGCACCGTTTCAATCAAGGTGTCGCCGGACGTGGACACCAGAAATTTAAACCGCATCATATTGAACGACTGGAACGCATGCTGTTCCACCATTATGGCCTTTCGCAATACCGCGAAGAATTGCTGCCAGGCTAAACCCGAAACAAAAAAGGGCCGCCCGAATGAGCGGCCCTTTCCATTTCGTGATGTCGGGAGAGGTTACTCCGCCGCAGCTTGAGGCGCTGGGCCTTCGATCTGCGCCGGCACCGCCTTGGACTGCTCCGCCTGGATCACACGATCACGTTCGGCCGCAATGTGGCGGAGACGAGCGATGGCCCCGCCGGTGCCCGCGGGGATCAAGCGGCCCACGATAACGTTTTCCTTGAGCCCTTCCAGCGTGTCGACCTTGCCATTGACAGCGGCATCCGTAAGAACGCGCGTCGTTTCCTGGAACGAAGCCGCCGAGAACACGGATCGCGTCTGCAACGACGCTTTGGTGATGCCCAGCAGAACTGGACGCCCCTCGGCAAGCTTGCCGCTGTGCTCCGTTGCCTTCGCATTCGCCTCTTCCATCTCGATCAAGTCGACCTGCTCGCCGGCAAGCAACGTCGTGTCGCCGCCATCGGTGATTTCCATCTTCTGCATCATCTGGCGGACGATCACCTCGATGTGCTTGTCGTTGATCTTCACGCCCTGCAGACGATAGACGTCCTGGATTTCCTTGACGAGATAAGTCGCAAGCTCTTCCACGCCCTTGATGCGCAGAATATCGTGCGGCGAAGGATTGCCCTCAACGATGTAATCGCCCTTCTCGACGTAATCGCCCTCGCGCACGCTGACGTGCTTGCCCTTGGGGATCAAATATTCGACCGGATCGATCTTGTCGCTCTTCGGTTTGACGATGACGCGGCGCTTGTTCTTGTAGTCCTTGCCGAACTCGACGAAGCCGTCGCATTCAGCAAGCACAGCGGATTCCTTCGGCTTGCGTGCCTCGAACAGCTCCGCCACACGCGGCAGGCCGCCCGTGATGTCACGCGTTTTGGCACCTTCCAACGGAATACGCGCCAACACGTCGCCAGCCCGCACCTCCGCTCCGTCTTCCACGGAGAGAATGGCGTCCGCCGAAAGCGGATAGCGGACTTCGCCTACGTTCGGCAGAACGATCACCTTGCCCTTCTTGTCGACGAGGACGAGGGTCGGGCGCAGCTCTTGCGACTTCGGCCCAGTACCGCGGTTATCCATGATGACGCGGTTGGTCACGCCGGTCTTTTCGTCCGCCACTTCCTTCATCGTGATGCCGGACACGACGTCCTCGTACTTCACGATGCCGTCCGTTTCGGTCAGCACCGGCAACGCATTCGGGTTCCACTCGGCGAGCCTGTCGCCGCGCTTCACCGTCACGCCGTCGTCGACCTTGAGGCGCGCACCATAAGTAATGCGGTAAGCCGCGCGTTCCTGGCCTTTCGGGTCCATGATCACGACCTGCATGTTACGGCCCATCGCGACCAGCTCGCCGTCGGAATTCTTGACGACGTTCCGATTGACGATCTTGACCTTGCCGTCGTAGCTGGCCTCGATCTTGGATTGACCGGCCACCTGCGCCGCGCCGCCGATATGGAAAGTGCGCATGGTTAGCTGGGTGCCCGGTTCGCCGATCGACTGGGCCGCGATCACACCGACCGCCTCACCGATATTGACGTTGGTGCCGCGCGCCAGGTCGCGTCCGTAGCATTTGCCGCAGACTCCATCCTTGAGCTCGCACGACAGCACCGAACGCACCCGCACCTTTTGCACATGTGCGCCTTCGATCTTCTCGGCGATGTCCTCAGTCACTTCCTTGCCGCGCTTCAGGAGAACCTCGCCCGTATCCGGGTGCTTGATGTCCTCGGCCGTGGTGCGCCCCAGGATACGCTCGGAGAGCGACGAGACCACCTGTCCGCCGTCGATTTCGGCCTGCACGGTGATACCGCGCTTCGTGCCGCAGTCTTCCGCGGTTATGATGCAGTCGTTCGCCACGTCCACAAGACGCCGGGTGAGATAGCCCGAATTCGCCGTCTTGAGCGCCGTGTCGGCCAGACCCTTGCGCGCACCGTGTGTCGAGTTGAAGTACTCGAGCACGGTCAGCCCTTCCTTGAAGTTCGACAGAATGGGCGTTTCGATGATCGAGCCGTCCGGCCGCGCCATCAGGCCGCGCATGCCGGCGAGCTGCTTCATCTGCTGCGGTGAACCGCGAGCGCCAGAATGGCTCATCATGTAGATGGAGTTCATCTCCTCCACGCGGGACGTCGCGGGATCAATGCGCGGTTCGGAGATTTCCTTCATCATTTCGGCAGCGACCTGATCGGTGCACTTCGACCAAGCATCGACGACGAGGTTGTACTTTTCCTTGTCGGTCGTCAGGCCATCCAGGTATTGCTGCTCGTACTCGCGGACGCGATGACGCGTTTCGTCGATCAACCGTTCCTTGGCGAGCGGCACGACCATGTCGTCCTTGCCGAACGAAATGCCGGCTTTGCAGGCCTCGCGGAAACCGAGCCCCATGACGGCGTCGGCGAACAACACTGTCTCCTTCTGGCCGCAATGGCGGTAGACTTCGTCGATGATGTGGCTGATTTCCTGCTTGCGCATCAGGCGATTGACCAGCTCGAACGGAATCTTGGGATGGCGCGGCAGAATTTCCGCAATCATCATGCGGCCGGGCGTCGAATCCACGCGCCGCGTGATCGGCTTGCCTTCGCCGTCGACAGTCTTGTAGCGCGCCTTGATCTTGGAATGCAGCGTCACCACGCCCGAGAACAGCGCATGTTCGATCTCGCCGATGTCGTTGAACACCATACCCTGACCTGGCTCGTTCTCACGCTCCTGACTGAGATAGTAGAGTCCGAGCACGATGTCTTGGGTCGGCACGATGATCGGCTTGCCGTTCGCGGGCGACAGGATGTTGTTGGTCGACATCATCAACACGCGCGCCTCCAGCTGCGCTTCCAGCGACAGCGGAACGTGCACGGCCATCTGGTCGCCGTCGAAGTCGGCGTTGAACGCCGTACAAACCAGCGGGTGCAGCTGGATCGCCTTGCCTTCGATCAACACCGGCTCGAACGCCTGGATACCTAGGCGATGCAACGTCGGCGCCCGGTTGAGCAGCACCGGATGCTCGCGGATTACCTCTTCGAGGATATCCCAAACTTCCGGCTTTTCCTTCTCAACCAGCTTCTTGGACTGCTTGACCGTCTGGCTGAAGCCTTTCGCCTCGAGCCGCGCATAGATGAACGGCTTGAACAGCTCGAGCGCCATCTTCTTCGGCAGGCCGCACTGATGCAGCTTGAGTTCGGGACCGACCACGATCACCGAACGGCCCGAATAGTCGACGCGCTTGCCGAGCAGGTTCTGGCGGAAGCGGCCCTGCTTGCCCTTCAGCATGTCGGCCAGCGACTTCAGCGGCCGCTTGTTGGCGCCGGTGATGACGCGGCCGCGGCGGCCGTTGTCGAACAGCGCATCGACGGACTCCTGCAGCATGCGCTTTTCGTTGCGCACGATGATGTCCGGCGCCTTCAGTTCGATCAGCCGTTTTAGACGATTGTTGCGGTTGATGACGCGCCGATAGAGATCGTTGAGATCAGAGGTCGCGAAACGGCCGCCGTCCAGCGGCACCAGCGGGCGCAGCTCGGGCGGGATGACGGGGACGACCGTCATGATCATCCATTCCGGACGGTTGCCGGAATCGATGAAGGCCTCGACGACCTTCAGCCGCTTGACCAGCTTCTTGGGCTTCTCGCCGCCGTTGCAGCCGGCGATCTCCACGCGCAGATCGTCGCGCAGCTTCACGAGATCGATCGCCTGCAGCAGCGTGCGGATGGCTTCGGCGCCGATCATGGCGGTGAAGCTGTCGTTGCCGTATTCGTCCTGCGCCTTGTAGAACTCGTCCTCGGAGAGGAGCTGACGCTCCTTGAGCGGCGTCAGGCCCGGCTCGATGACGACGTAGTTCTCGAAATACAGGATGCGCTCGAGATCCTTCAGCGTCATGTCGAGCATCAGGCCGATGCGCGACGGCAGCGACTTCAGGAACCAGATATGCGCCACCGGCGAGGCCAGCTCGATGTGGCCCATGCGGTCACGGCGCACCTTCTGCACCGTCACCTCGACGCCGCACTTCTCGCAGACGATGCCCTTGTACTTCATGCGCTTGTACTTGCCGCACAAGCACTCGTAATCCTTCACCGGCCCGAAGATGCGGGCGCAGAACAGCCCGTCACGCTCCGGCTTGAAGGTACGATAGTTGATGGTCTCCGGCTTTTTGATTTCGCCGTGGCTCCAGCGCAGGATCTGATCCGGGCTAGCCAGCGAAATCTTGATCCGGTCGAAGGTCGGAATCTCCTTGCCGGTCTGGAAGACATTCATCAGCTCTTGGTTCATTACGAGCTTTCCTTTCAACTTTCGTCATGGCCGGACAAGCCGGTCATATAATCAACCGTTCACCAGCTCTACGTTCAGGCCGAGCGAACGCATTTCCTTGACCAACACGTTGAAGCTTTCCGGAATGCCGGCTTCGAACGTGTCTTCGCCGCGCACGATGGCTTCGTATACCTTGGTGCGCCCTGCGACGTCGTCCGACTTCACGGTCAGAATTTCCTGCAGCGTGTAAGCCGCGCCATACGCTTCCAGCGCCCACACTTCCATTTCGCCGAAACGCTGGCCGCCGAACTGTGCCTTGCCGCCCAACGGCTGCTGGGTGACGAGGCTGTATGGGCCGATCGAGCGCGCATGGATCTTGTCGTCGACCAGGTGGTGCAGCTTGAGCATGTAGATGTAGCCCACCGTCACCGCGCGGCGGAACGCCTCGCCGGTGCGGCCGTCGTACAGCGTCACCTGACCCGACCGGGTAAGTCCCGCCTGATCCAACATCTCGACGATATCCGCTTCCTTGGCCCCGTCGAACACCGGCGTCGCCACCGGGATGCCGGCGCGCAGGTTTTCGCTGAGCTCGATGAGCCCTTGCTCGTCGAGTTCGTTAAGCCGCTCGTCGCTACCGTAGATATGCTTGAGCGAGCGGCGCAGTCCCTCGAACTTCCCGTCGCGCTTCACCTTGTCGAGCGCCTCGCCAATCTTGCGGCCGAGACCCGCGCAGGCCCACCCCAGATGGGTTTCCAGGATCTGCCCGACGTTCATGCGCGAAGGCACGCCGAGCGGATTCAACACCACGTCGACCTGTGTACCGTCTTCCAGGTAAGGCATGTCCTCGATCGGAAGGATGCGGCTGATGACGCCCTTGTTACCGTGGCGGCCGGCCATCTTGTCGCCCGGCTGCAGCTTGCGCTTCACCGCGACGAACACCTTGACCATTTTCATGACGCCCGGCGCCAGCTCGTCGCCGCGGCGCAGTTTTTCCACCTTGTCGGCGAAGCGCTTGTCGAGGCGCTGCTTGGACTCGTCATACTGCTTGCGCAGCGCTTCGATCTCGGCCATCGCCTTTTCGTTGCGCAGGCCGATCTGCCACCATTGATGGCGCGGAACCGCGTCGAGCACGCTCTGCGTGATCTTCGTGTCCGGCGCCATACCCTTCGGACCCGCCGCTGCCGTCTTGTTCAGCAGGATTTCAGAGAGACGCGCGAAGATATTGCGTTCAAGGATTGCGAGCTCGTCGTCGCGGTCCTCGGCCAGCCGTTCCTCTTCGGCACGCTCGATGGCCAGCGCGCGCTGATCCTTGTCGACGCCGTGCCGGTTGAAGACCCGGACCTCGACGATCGTGCCGGTGACGCCCGGCGGAACGCGCAAAGACGTGTCGCGCACGTCGGCCGCCTTCTCGCCGAAGATGGCGCGCAGCAGCTTTTCTTCTGGCGTCATAGGCGTTTCGCCCTTCGGCGTCACCTTACCCACCAGAATATCGCCCGCGTTCACTTCCGCGCCGATGTAGACGATGCCGGCTTCGTCGAGGTTCTTGAGGTTCTCTTCGCCGACATTGGGGATGTCGCGCGTAATTTCCTCAGGACCGAGTTTGGTATCGCGCGCCATCGTCTCGAATTCCTCGATGTGGATCGAGGTGAAGACGTCGTCGCGCACGATGCGCTCGGAAATGAGGATGGAGTCTTCGAAGTTGTAGCCATTCCATGGCATGAAGGCGACGAGCGCATTCTTACCGAGCGCCAACTCGCCGAGCTGTGTGGACGGACCGTCGGCGATGATATCGCCCTTTTGGATCAAGTTGCCTACTTTCACCAGCGGCGTCTGCGTGATGCAGGTCGACTGGTTGGAGCGCTGGAACTTCTTAAGGCGATAGATGTCGATGCCCGGCTTGGTCGGATCGGCCTCTTCTGTCGCACGCACGACGATACGGGTGGCGTCGACCTGGTCGACGATCCCCGACCGGCGCGCCGCGATGGCGGACCCGGAGTCACGTGCCACGACGTCTTCGAGACCGGTGCCGACCAGCGGCGCTTCCGGCCGCAACAGCGGAACGGCCTGGCGCTGCATGTTCGAGCCCATCAGCGCGCGGTTGGCGTCGTCGTTCTCGAGGAACGGAACGAGCGCCGCGGCGACCGACACAAGCTGCTTCGGCGACACGTCGATGAACTCCACCTGATCGGGCGTCGTCATCACGAAGTCGCCGTGCTTGCGGCAGGACACCAGCTCGTCGGTGATGCGTCCACGGCTGTCGATCGTCGCATTGGCCTGGGCGATCGTGTACTTCGCCTCTTCCATGGCCGAGAGGTAGACCACCTCGTCAGTGACGTGTTTGTTGTGCACGCGGCGGTATGGGCTCTCGATGAATCCGTACTTGTTGACCCGCGCATAGGTCGCTAGCGAATTGATAAGACCGATATTGGGGCCTTCCGGCGTTTCGATCGGGCAGATACGGCCGTAATGCGTCGGATGCACGTCGCGCACTTCGAAACCTGCGCGCTCGCGCGTCAGGCCGCCCGGTCCGAGGGCCGACATGCGCCGCTTGTGCGTGACTTCCGACAGCGGGTTGGTCTGGTCCATGAACTGCGAAAGCTGCGACGAGCCGAAGAACTCGCGCACCGCCGCGGCCACCGGCTTGGCGTTGATCAGGTCGTGCGGCATGACTGTGTCGATGTCGACGGCGCTCATGCGTTCCTTGATCGCGCGCTCCATGCGCAGCAAACCGACGCGGAACTGGTTCTCCATCAACTCGCCGACCGAGCGCACACGCCGGTTGCCGAGGTTGTCGATGTCGTCCACTTCGCCGCGGCCGTCGCGCAGCTCGGCCAGCGCCTTGACGATGGCGAGAATGTCTTCCTTGCGCAGCGTCCGCACTGTGTCCAGCGCGTCCAGCCCGAGCCGCATGTTCATCTTGACGCGACCTACACTGGAAAGATCGTAGCGCTCGGAGTCGAAGAACAATTGGCCGAACAAAGTTTCCGCCGTGTCCAGCGTCGGCGGCTCTCCGGGGCGCATGACGCGATAGATGTCGATCAGCGCCTGCTCGCGCGAATGGTTCTTGTCGACCGCCATGGTGTTACGCAGATAGGAGCCGATGGTGATGCCATCGACGTTGATCACCTCGATCTCGTCGAATCCCGCCTCGCCGAGTTGGTCAAGCGAAGCCGCTGTCAATTCGTCGCCGGCCTCGACATAAATTTCGCCCGTCTCGGGATTGACCATGTCAAGCGCGGAGAATCGCCCGAGCAGTTCGTCGGCCGACATCGAAATCTGTTTGATGCCTTCTTCCTGCCACTTGCGCAAAGAGCGTTGGGTGATCTTGGTGCCCGCCTCGGCCAGCACTTCTCCGGTCTTGGCGTTCCGCCATTCCGAATTGGCTTTGGCGTTCTTCATCCAGCCGGGTTCCATCGGCGTAGTCCACGCACCGTCCTTTTGACGCTTGAAGGCGATTTTGCCGTAGAAATAATCGAGGATCTGCTCCTGGTCCAAGCCAAGCGCATACAGCAGCGTCGTCACCGGCAGCTTGCGGCGGCGGTCGATGCGAACGTGGATGATGTCTTTCGCGTCGAACTCGAAATCGAGCCACGAACCGCGGTAAGGAATGACCCGGGCCGCAAACAGAAGCTTGCCCGAGGAGTGGGTTTTGCCCTTGTCGTGATCGAAGAAGACGCCCGGCGAGCGGTGCATCTGGGATACGATCACGCGCTCCGTGCCGTTGACGATGAAGGTGCCGTTCTCGGTCATGAAAGGAACGTCGCCCATATAGACGTCCTGCTCCTTGATGTCCTTGACCGACTTGGCGCCCGTTTCCTGATCCACATCGAACACGATCAGACGCAGCGTCACCTTGAGCGGCGCGGCAAACGTCATGGAGCGCTGCTGGCATTCCTCCACATCGTATTTGGGCTCTTCGAAATAGTAATCGACATATTCCAGACGCGAGGACTCGGAAAAGTCCTGGATCGGAAACACAGACGAGAAAACCGCCTGCAGCCCCTCATCCTTCCGGCCACCCTCCAGTTTATCGACCTGGAGAAACTGGTCGTAAGAGGTCTTCTGAACCTCGATGAGATTGGGCATCTCCGCTACTTCGACCATCTTGCCGAAATACTTGCGGAGCCGCTTGCGTCCAGTGAATGAGAGGGTCATTCCAAGTTCCTTAATTCACATCACTAAGAGCGAAAACCACCGCCCCTTCGAAGCGCTTTTTGGCGCCCCGAAGGAGGGTGGGTGAACGAAATATGCACGCGCACGCGGGTTTTCAAGCCGCCGCGCCTCCTTATTTCAGCTCGACCTTCGCGCCTGCGTCTTCGAGCTGCTTCTTGATCTTCGCCGCTTCGTCCTTGTTCACATCGGCCTTGACCTCTTTGGGAGCGGCTTCGACAAGGTCTTTCGCTTCCTTCAGGCCCAAACCGGTGATCGCGCGGATTTCCTTGATCACATTGATCTTTTTGTCGCCGGCGTCGGTCAGCACAACCGTGAATTCGGTCTTCTCGGCCGCAGGAGCCGCCGCAGCAGCAGCCGGCGCCGCGGCAGCGGCCACCGGTGCGGCCGCCGAAACGCCCCACTTGTCTTCTAGCAGCTTCGCGAGCTCCGCCGCTTCCAGGACCGTGAGGCCCGACAAATCTTCAACCAGTTTTTCGATCTTTGACATTTCTTATTTCCTTCAAGTGTTTACGGGTTTGAATGTTGTTTGGATGTCGCCTAGGCCGCTTCTTTCTTGGAATATGCGCCGATGACGCGGGCAAGCTGTCCGGCGGGCGCCTGGATGACGCCGGCAACTTTCGTTGCCGGAGCCAGCAGAAGGCCCACGATCTTGCCTCTCAGCTCATCGAGCGACGGCAGACTTGCGAGGGCCTTCACGCCCTCCGCGTCGAGCGCCGTTGCTCCGACCGAACCGCCGAGGATCACGAGTTTCGCGTTGTCCTTGGCGTAAGCCACCGCCACCTTCGAGGCCGCAACCGGGTCCTTGCTGTAAGCAATGCCCGTAGGACCTTTGAAGAGGTGGGAGATGGCCTCCACGGCCGTTCCCTGAAGCGCACGAACCGCCAGACGGTTCTTTGCCACCTTGAACGACGCCCCTGCCGCGCGCATGCGCGAACGGAGATCGCCCATCTGGGCAACCGTCATGCCGGAATAGTGGGCGACTACCACGGAGCCGGCATTCGCGAAGACGCCTTTCAGCTCTTCGACGACTTCCGACTTTTTGGCCTTCTCCACTGTGCTCTCCTTCTCAACCGGCGAACGTGACGATCCGCTCGCCGCCCTGTGACCAGATCGCGTTCATCACGCGACCACTCCTGCCCCAGGGTTCAAACCCGATCTTGCGAAAGCCTGCGCTTCCGAATCTCGGTTCTCGCCCCGTCTGCGCTGGAACATTTAAGTCCCTAAGGACTCCAGCGGTCTCGGACAGGTTCCGGCGATCGTCCGCCGGAATTCAAAACTCTTTACGCTTCCGCGCTCGCTGCACCGACGGACGGGAGCGCAATTTTCACCCCCGGCCCCATCGTCGAGCTGATGGAAACCTTCTTCACATAGGTGCCCTTGGCGCCTTGCGGCCTGGCCTTGATGACGCTGTCGACGAACGTCTTCACGTTCTGCACGATCGCATCCTCGGAAAAACTCGCCTTGCCGACGCCGGCCTGGACGATGCCCGCCTTCTCGACACGAAACTCCACGGCACCACCCTTGGCATCCTTGATCGCGCTGGTGACGTCCATCGTCACTGTACCGACCTTCGGGTTAGGCATCAGCCCTCGGGGACCCAGCACCTTACCCAGACGGCCGACGACACCCATCATATCCGGTGTGGCAATGCAGCGGTCGAAATCGATCTCGCCCTTCTGCACTTTCTCGGCCAGATCCTCGGCACCGACGATATCCGCGCCCGCCGCCCGCGCTTCGTCCGCCTTCGGACCCTTCGCGAACACCGCGACGCGCTGCGTGCGGCCTGTACCGTTGGGCAGAGCGACGACGCCGCGCACCATCTGATCGGCATGACGCGGGTCAACGCCCAGGTTGATCGCCAGCTCGATCGTCTCGTCGAATTTCGCCGTGGCGCGCGACTTGACCAGCTTCACAGCCTCTTCCACGGAATAAGCCTTGTTGACGTCAACGCCGTCCGCAGCCTTCTTGAATCTTTTCGATATCTTGGTCATGGCGTTTACCCCTTGACCTCGATGCCCATCGAACGCGCCGAACCTTCGATCAGGCGCATCGCCATCTCGACGTCGTTGGCGTTCAAATCCTTCATCTTGGTTTCGGCAATCTGGCGAACCTGGGCCTTGGTCACCGAACCGGCGAAATCGCGTCCGGGCGCCTTCGAACCGGACTCGAGCTTCGCCGCCTTCTTGAGGAAATAGGACGCCGGAGGCGTCTTCATCTCGAAGGTGAACGATTTGTCCGAGAACACGGTGATGGTCACCGGGATCGGCATGCCTTTTTCCTGATCCTGCGTCTTGGCATTGAACGCCTTGCAGAATTCCATGATGTTGAGGCCGCGCTGACCCAAGGCAGGCCCGATCGGCGGTGAGGGATTTGCCGACCCCGCCGGTACCTGCAGTTTTATGTAACCGACTACTTTCTTCGCCACTTTCAGTCCGCCTCCTTAGCGGTCTGCGGTTCAAACGGAGCTGGCCGCCCCTCCCGCGGTTGCACTCAGATCTTTTCGACCTGGGTGAATTCCAATTCGACCGGCGTCGCGCGTCCGAAGATGGACACTGCCACCTTCAGGCGCGAACGATCTTCGTCCACTTCTTCCACAGTACCGTTGAACGAAGTGAACGGGCCGTCGGCCACGCGAACCTGCTCGCCGATCTCGAAGGTGATCGTGTTCTTTGGACGCTCGGCGCCTTCGGTGACCTGGTTCAGAATGCGGTCCACTTCGCCCTGGCGCAGCGGCATCGGCTTGTTGTTCTGGCCGAGGAAGCCCGTCACCTTCGCGACATTCTTGATGAGATGATACGCCTCGTCCGTCAGGTTCGCGCGCACCAGCACGTAGCCGGGAAGGAACTTCCGCTCGGCATTGACCTTCTGGCCGCGACGCATTTCCACAATTTCTTCTGTCGGTACGAGGACTTCCTCGATGAGATCTTCCAGCCCCTGAAGATGAGCCTGACGCTTGATCTCCTCCGACACCTTCTTCTCGAAATTCGAGTAGGTGTGGACGATGTACCACTTGCCTTCCGACTTGACCGCCGCTTCGCTCATGAGGTCAGCCCGCACCAATCAAAAAGCGCTCGCCGAATGTAAGCACCGTGTCCACCATGAAGAAAAAAACCACTGTCAAGCCGACCATGATGAACACCATCACGGTCGTAAGCCAGGTTTCCTTGCCCGTCGGCCAGGTGACCTTCTTCATCTCGCGGATGACGTCGTTGTAAAACTGGATCAATCCGCCGCGGCGGCGCGTCGGCACCGGCGCCGGCAATTCCTTGCCATCGCCCGCGTCTGCCGTTTTTTTCGTCGTCTCGGCCATATTTCTCTTTCTTCATGCAGATTGGCAGGAGTGGAAGGATTCGAACCCTCGGCCTACGGTTTTGGAGACCGCCGCTCTACCAACTGAGCTACACTCCTGTGTACGACATTCCTTGCCTGCGCGGCTCCGTTACGCCTTCGGATAGAAACTACTTAATGATTTTAGCGACGACGCCTGCGCCGACGGTCCTGCCGCCTTCGCGG
>VFSW01006510.1_pt1 | contig 17157 bp, 13 predicted proteins | sample 5358111 | NCBI WGS metagenome assembly VFSW01 (sample SAMN11554181, study PRJNA540505) | mine drainage metagenome | isolation source: sediment from site ElyBrook_90M | place: USA: Ely Copper Mine, Vershire, VT | collected 2017
GATAATCCGCTCGCCCTATCGTTCTCGCGGAGCGCCAAGGAAGTCGTTCATCGCGTCCGCAGCGCCATAATAGCCCTGCCGGTTTGATCCGTCACCCAAATTGAAGCTCTCCCCAGACTTAAGAATCACCGTCAGGATGTGGCTGTACTGGAAGGTTTCGACAGTTACCCGTCGAACGTCGGCGAGAGGCATGGTGGTTTCTTTGCGCTTCATTCCCCAGGCAGAGCTCTGGATTCTAAGCAAGCCGTCCTGTCGCGAAAGAGTGTAAGAGGTCTTGCTGGTTGCAAGAAACGATCCAAACGCGGCCAGACTGAGCGCGATCACGAACGGTATGGCCGCGAACCCAACACTGACGCCACGCACCAGCAGCACAACCGCGATAGCCAATGCGCAGGTCGCAAGAAACAGAACCCACACTCCGAACGAGTAGTAGGGTGGGTCTACAACGACCACTCTCATCTGGCTATTCTCGATAACTTGAATGGCTTCGGACGGAAGCATTGTCAACGGGAACGCTCCACTCATCTTGAGATGAAGTTCTAATGGCTCCAGATTGGAGCACTATATCGTCCATCGGTCCTCTTGCAACCAGCAGTATCCCTTCGTCTTCCGGGCTCTCCCTGAGGAATGCGCGCGCACCGCACATCCACGATTCCAATTGACCGGCCGTTGCATTCCTAATTGATGCACCCTGGAGCAGCGGTACATAGAATGCAAAACTTGTATACGACGGATCCGTGATAGGGGGTAATAGCAGATCGCGGGCGGCTTTAATGAAACCCTCCCGGTCAGGAACAATAAATTGAAGCACTGTGCCGATTCCGAGCATGGCGTCGCGAGCCTCGTCTTGCTTGGCGGGAGCAGTTACTCTCAGAGCGATGTCCATGAGAGGTCGAACTTTTTCGCCGGGCAGTATGTCTCTCAGTTCCTCGATCGACCAACTGTGAGGGGGGTCGCGGTCAGGCCATACTCCCAAGCCCATCCGTGGAAGCCATTCTCGTCCACGGCTGGAAAGACGCTTCGCGCCGTCGCCCAGGTGGAGTTGCGTAAATTGGACGAACGTTTCTACGAATCCCCCTTCTCGCTTAACCAAGAGCGCAGCAACATTCCGAACGAACTCCCGCGCGGGAATCAGTTCTGCTTCAGCCGTCGGAAACCCGGATAGATGTAGCAAGAATCCCGACCAAGGATCCTTGAGACCTAGACTGGAAAGCCGAATGTGGGTCTGATTCAGGTTGACAAATGCGGCCATGCTTCAAGCCTCGGGATAAACCAACTTCTCTTTCCTCATTCCGTTCAACAGGTTGATGAATTGTTCCTCGATGTCCTCTTTGACCGCCAGCAGTACGCCCTTGTCAATCGGACTTTCTCTGAGATAAGCATCGAACAGCTGAAAGCAATTCTCAATAACTTCTGCCGGCTGGGAGAAAAAGTCGACAGAATCCAGCAACGGCAAAATAAAGGGGATGCCCTTCATTTGCGGTTCCTTTTCGAGCCCCTGGCCAAAAAACTCCTTGCTCTTTGCCAGAAAGCTATCCTTCAGCGAGTTGGCCTTTGCAAAATTGTTTTCTAACTCTTGCAGGATCGGAAGTTTCTTTCGCAAGGCAGGCGTAATGGGCAAAGCAGGGGCCACCGTATCCGGGTCGGGTTTCAAGAAGACCATGCTGAACCCGCCGTAACCAAGAAACAGATCGCGCTGCTTCTGGCCTGACTTCTCCACGAACCAGTAGGAATAGTCGGGCATATACTTCTTGGCATCCGGCAGATCTACATCTTTCTGGTGCGACAACGCGTCAAACATCGACTTTGTGCTCTGCTGGACTTCGTCTTCCGAGGGGAATTCTGGCAAGGCCGCCCCAGGCTTACGACCCAAGCCCAGAATCGGAATCAGTTCCATCATATTGTTCAATAACGGCTTCATCAGATCAGGATAGACCGTCTTGTATTGCAGAAACGTCTCTGGACGGAGGCCGAGTTCCTTCATCAATAGTGACCAGCGCGTCAAGAATTCCATCAGCCACCCACGTTGCAGTGCCGGAACCGGGAAGGCACTGACCGGAAGCCAGTAGAGAAAACATCGGGTGAGTTCGCGTGCGCGGCGCCAGGGAAGCAGTTCCGCAGAGCGGTCGATCGCTGTTAGCCGTCGCGACGTCTTGTCGGCTCCCACCATGTCTTCGCTGCTCCTTCCTTCTACCCTACGTAGCCTTCTCGGACGCGGGAGCCCGAGAATCATTGCATGGTTCTCATTGGTGAGAGGTTGGAACTCCCGGCACCGCATTCACGCCCGGAGCCGCGGTCACTTTCCCGCCAGTGGCTTCAGCGTGCGCGCCCTTTAGGAATGTATGCAGGGGTTCGAGTTCCACCTCCGAAATCTTAGGCTCGACGGAAACGCCCAGAACAGTCGCGTAGTCAATGAGTTTCACCTCGTTGTTAAGCACCGTCGCTTCGTTCTTGAAAAGATAGTTGACTTCATTCGACATCCCATGAATTTCGAATGAATTAAATGTATAAGCGAAATCTTGATCCTTTTTCTCAAATTCCACGCCCAAGATGTGCATCTTGTTCGTTGGTTCAGATTTTGAGTCGGGCGCCGAGAGAAGCCGGTTTAAGGGGGACACCATCGTTTCAGTCTTGGGCCCAGTGTGCAGCGCCATGTGACTGCCGGTGATCGTCCAGTCCTGATTTCCGCCAACCGTTAGAGAGTTGTTTATGGTGACAGTCTCCGTGCGATTGTGGAGGACGAAGTGGGTTTCGCTGCCCGAGATGTTGGTGAAGAGGTCGCCAATCACCTCGACGTTCACAGTCGCGGAAACGAAGTCGTATTGGTCGCCGTGAACCACACTGCAGCGTGCCCCGACGGTCCCGCCTAGCGCTGTCTTGGTCGTGATCTGCGAGAGTGACAGCGAATATCCCGAAGGTAATGAGTGATCGGTTTTTGGGTCGGTTACCGTGCGCCCTACTTTGGTCTTTCCATCAAACACTGTTCCCACGGGTATCCCTCCTCAGGTTGAGCGTCTGTTCCGGACCAGACCTTCTAGCCCGCTTCGTCGGATACGAACTTCCCATGAATATGAACTCTGCCGTTCGGTGCACTCAAGAAGATATCTCCGCTCGCCGAATGCAGCGTAATCATGGAGCGTCCCGTTTCGTCGGTTTTCTCGATCATTGAGACTTTTAGTTCGTTGGGCGTGGCGAGCACGATCGATTCCTTGCCCTGCTTATCCACGATCTGAAGGCGGTGTCCGCTCTTGGTGACAATTCTCTTCACGTCGTTCGGGCCCACGTCGCCGCCCCAGAAATCTTCCCGCGGCGGTTTGTCCACGCCGTTCCAGATAGACCCCAGGATCACCGGCTTTTCCACTTCTCCATCGCCGAAGCCGACGACCACCTCGTCTCCGATCTCGGGCAAGAACATGAAACCACGATCCGCGCCAGCGTATGGAGTCATCATGCGCGCCCAGCGCGTCTGGCTGTCTTCCTGCCAGAAAAACTGGATCTTCAGTCTTCCGACACCGTCGGGATCGTTATTGTCCACCACGCGAGCCGGTACCAGGCCGTACCACTTATGGGATACGGGCGGTTTTGGGTTCGTGTATTTCTTCCAGGGTGTGCTTTCAAATTCATTCAGGTAGCCGCTCGAGGTGAACCGATGGGTGACTTTGGTGAGCCCGTACGTGCCATTGGAATCGGGAAGGCCTGAAATTTCAACTTCATCTCCCGGTTTCAGTTTGGGGTTCATGCTTTCGCCATGAGCCGACACGCTGCCGCCCAGGGAGCGCCGGCTTTCCTTCTTCAGCAGATTCTGGAAGTCTTCGAGCGTGCTTACGCGGCTTCGTTGGTTTACGTATCCGCTGGGCAGTATCTTCGCATTATTCGTGGCGCTATCCACTGCGAAGCCGGCAGATTTGTCGTAGAACTGTGGCTGATCTTCCACCTCCTCGTAAGTCTGGCTCTGCATTTTCGACATCTGATAGTGGGCGCCGTCAAACTGAAGAGGGTTGATCGTGCCTTTGGTACGAAATGAAATCAGGCCGTGTTCGTCGCGCCATTGCACTTTCGAGCCCGGCTGAAATGCGTCGCAAATCGCGATGGCGCTACCCTGGGGCCGCATCCAGGCTTCGCTGTCGTCGGCTAGCCGGCTCAGAAAATGCCAGTCGGTCTCGCCCCACTGCACATAGTCCATCGTCTTGGTGTTGCTGACCGAGAATTTCGCATCCGAGTCGACCATCGCATCCACCTCGAGCAGTTTCTTGGCCACGCCCACGACATCCAGTTCCTTGTAGTAGGCGCAACGGGGAGAAAGGTCCATGAAGTAGCTTTGCGTGACCGCAGTAATCAGCGCCGAATAGCTCCCTGAAATCTCGTAGGTAAATTCCACGTCGATAATCCAGCCATCGAACACTTCGACTTGCGTGCCGTCCTGGTCTGTGTACGTGGCTTTCAGGGGGAAACCGGGGAGCATGTCCGCGAGCAGACGTTCGTCCCCACTCTTGTCACTGCGGCGGCACAGAACTTTACACCAGGAATGCTGGTTGAGTTCCTGAGTCACTTCTACCGAAAGCCATTCGGCCTCCTTGAGCACGTCCTCGGTCATGTTTCCGGTAAGGCTCACGTTCGGAAGGGCCATGGCGGACAATTCCTTTCTACGACGAACCACTCGAACACGCGGCAGCACCTTCCGGTCTCCCTCAGAAAAAAACAGGAGCTCGTACTGGCGCTGCAGCCCGAACCCGAGCGCGGTGGCGGGACAACTTTCTCCAGGATTCGGGCTGAGTCGAAGCGGACTCCGTCGACAATCGCCCCTTCCAGAGCGCCAAGGCGTAACGCCTCAGCGTTCGACAGAGTTACCGTAAATTCGGAAGCAAGTCAAGAGCAATTGCACGATCCGCGAGTCATCGACGGACTACCTCGTCAAGCGGGTGAAACGATGAGTCCCGCGGACGCACGATCTACTGCCCGTCTTTCTTCTCCGGTTCCCGCGGCAGCGGTTTTTCGATTTGCTTGCGTGGCAGCATCTGGTCGCGCATGGCAGCGTCGTAGACGAAGCTGGCCACGATCACAGCGATCTGCTTCAGATCTTCGGGCTGCAAACGGTCGTAGACGTCCATGTTGGAGTGGTGGGTGCGGGTTTCGTATTCGATCGGATCCTGGACGAACTGGAATCCGGGAATGCCGACGGCATCGAACGACTGATGATCGGTGCCGCCCGTATTGCGCATAGTGATTGTGGTCATGCCCAGATCGTTGAAGGGGCGCATCCAGGCTTCAAAAATCGGTTCGACCGCTTCGTTCTCCTGCAGATAGATGCCGCGAATCCTGCCCGTTCCGTTGTCCACGTTGAAGTAGCCGGACACTTTCGCCTGCTCGGGCTTGACGGTGACCGGGCCCGCTTCGCGCCGCATCAAGGTGGGCATACCCTTCATGTTGGGATCGTCCATGGGAGGACGCGAACCGAAATGCTGTTCCACGTAACCTTGAGATCCGAGCAAACCTTCCTCTTCACCGCTCCACAGGCCGATGCGAATCGTGCGGCGCGGCTTGACGTCGATCGCCTTCAAGATGCGCATCGCTTCCATCATGACGACGCTGCCGGCGCCGTTATCCGTGGCGCCCGTCCCGGCGTGCCAGGAATCGAGGTGGGCGCCAAGCATCACAATCTCGTCTTTTTTGTCAGTTCCAGGGAGTTCTGCAATGGTGTCGTACTGCATGGGATCGTCGTCGTAGAAGGTGTTAACGACGTTCAACTCGAGGGTCACTTCTTTTTTCTGCTGCAACAGGCGGGCGATGCGGCTCCAATGCTCAGAGGCCATGGTGAGTTGAGGGATGGTTGTAGTCTCGCCGGTTTTGTACGATCCGCCGGACTGGACGAAAACCGTGCCTCCACCCGCAGTTCCCCGGCTGTGGTCGATCACCGCAAGCGCCTTTTCGTCGGCGAGGAATTGATTCAGTTCCTTCACGAATTGCTGGCGCTTCACGAAGTCGACAAAGCGAAAGGGCGGTCGCTCGCCAGGAATCTGGTACTCCCCAATCTTGGCCAGTTCGGCGTCGTCGAGACGCTTGTAGGGGGCCTCGGCAACTGGCTTTACTTCAGCGTCAGGCCCGAAGATCAGAATCATTCCGGCCAGCTTACCCTTATACTTTTCGAAATCAGTTTTGTCCGTGATATTCACGCGCATGCACTTGCCCTGAATTACACCGTTCGTGCCGGGTGTCCAGGCCTTGGCGTAGACCAGGAGCGGCGCAACGTCGGGTGACATCATGCGCACGTTGACGTACTGATTCGCCCAGCCGCGTCCGAATGGTCCCCAAGGTTCGAGATGCGCATTGTTCAACCCCATGGCCGCCAGCTGATCGCGGGTCCATTCGTTGGCGCGCTTCATGTTCGGAGAGCCGGTGAGTCGCTCTCCGATCGAGTCCATGAGGCCGCTGGCAAAGTCCATGACCTTGGAGTTGTGAAAGCCTTCGTAGCGAATCCGCGTAATCGTTTCCAGATCGACTTTTTCCTGAGACCGGGCAATGGGCGCGATCAAACTCATCAATGCAGCAAGACAGGCGAGGGGGACGAGCTTCTTCATGAATAACGCTCCTAGGTATAGGTCAACCGCGTACCGATTCAGTCGGTGCAGATGAACCTGGGTAGAGGTCAAAGCGGGGATTATACAACCTGGCCGAGACTCCAGAGCCAGAGTGAAGGTAAAAGTGAATGTAAGGTTATTTCAGGCCGCGGGCTCCGTCTTTTTTCGAGGCAGTCGCCTGTGAAACCGAATGCGGCGCATTGCAAAAGAATTCGTACGGCCCACGCCCGGCCCCGATCTCGTGGGCCCTGACCTCGTGGCGAAGGCAGCCGGTGATACGTTCCGCGCCGTCGCTCCAGAAAATGATTTTCTTCTGATAGATCGACAACACAAACTGCTGTCGGCAGCCTCTCCGACACACCTCGACACATCACAGAAACGGCAAACATCGCTTGTGGCGGGGAGGCTCGCGACTGGTGTTTCCATCGGCCCAATCCACAGCGACTTCAGCAGAGGCGACCGTCCTAATCGCATGCAAAAATGCGCAAGAGCTTGTTTGTCAACAAGATAGGTCTATGGCACTTTAGGGGGATAGGTAGCACCAATGGGCCATTTTCAGTGCCGCGCCGTGCGTTTATTTTCTCCAGTGAGCAGTTCTGGGGGAGGGCTGCCCGGGCGTCCCGGACTCGAAAGAGTCTCGGGACGCTCGTTATTTTGGGCGAGATGTTTTCCCGAAGTTTCGGTCGAACCCGGCAGAGTTTAGTTCGTGGAGATGGTGAAGTTGACCGTAATCTTGGCTTGCGTTTCCACGGCTTCGTTGCCCTGGTAGTGAGGTTTGAAGTGCCACTGCCGGACCGCATCCTGCGCCGCATTTGCCAGAATCGGCGGTCCGCTGACCACGCGCAGATCTTGAATCGCGCCGTCTTTGCTGATCAGCGCCTGCAGGATCACAGAGCCTTGAACCATCATCTGGCGGGCCAGCAGCGGATAACCGGGCCTCACTGAAGTTCTCACTAGATCCGCCGTGTCCTGCGAAATCTGCACGCGCTCGGCCGCCTTGCTGGTCACGTTGGCAGCGGTTTCTGTGGTTCCCGCGTCGGTCTGCGGAGCAGTGCCCGGTTGTAGATCAACTCTTAGCGAATTGCTGCCGGGGCGAATCGTACGATGAGTATCGCCCGCAACTACTTCCACCTCCAGCGGGGGAAGCACAGTCCTGGTCGTCGTGGCAGCCATGGCCGGCGCCGCCGGAGCGGGCGTGGCGTCCTTCGCCGCGGGCTTCGCATTTGCTGCGTGCCGATGCTTCGAGCTCACCGCCGCAGAAGCTGGCGTTGCGGTAGACGGAACGGACTGTGCCGGGACGGAAGCCGCCGTCGTGCTCGCGGCCGGCTGGTCGTACTCCGCTTCTTCCGTGTCCGGAAACCAGAAGTCGCGATACTGGTACAGCGACACGCCTAAGCCCGCCAGCAATACGATGAGGGCGGCCACCATCAGGCTTCGCTGCTTGGGATCGGCCGTGTCGCGCGGCAATTCTGCCAGGGCAACGCGCTCACTCTTGGGAATTAACGCTTTGGACTCGAACATTTTAGACTCGAACAAGCGGGACCTGGGTCGTTCCTGAGGGAACTCATTCTCCGCATAAGTATGCCTCGAAACGCCCGCAAATGCCAGAAAAAGCGTCATAGTTTTGGAACTGATTTGGACATTCCTGCCGTCCCCGTGCATTATTTGTGCAATTGATTGTCACGCCCCGTTTTGAGCACTTAGACCGAACTTTGGGGCGGGGCGGTTTCTGGAAACGAAGGTCGAGTTATGCTGTCAAGCAGGTTTCACCCTGCAGGCTCAGGTGGGGTGAACGAGCCGCAGGAAGTGACAGCCCGAAACAATCTTCAGCATGCCAGTTGGTTGCGGGAGATCTTCAGCCCATTCAGATTCCCAAGGACGGTCACGGCGACCGCCTCAGTATTGAAGAATTCATTCGCCAGACTCGTAAGATCTTCGACCGTGACCGCCTCGATCTTCTCGATCAATTCGTCGAGATCGTAGAAACGGTCGAAATACATTTCCTGCCGCGCCAGGTTTGACATGCGGGCAGTGCTCGATTCCAGCGATAGCATGAGACTGCCTTTGAGCTGGTCCTTGGAGCGTCGCAGCTCGTCGGCGGGCACCGGTTCGGACTTCAGTTTGCGAAATTCGCTGACCACCGACTGCACTACCTTGGCCGCCGACTCCCGCGAAGTGCCGGCGTATACGGCCAGGCATCCCGTATCGCGGTAAGGGTTCAGGTCGCTGTAGATGGAATAAGCCAAGCCCTGGCGCTCGCGGATGTTCTGAAACAGGCGGGAACTCATGCCGCCGCCGAGCAGCGTGTTGAGAATGTAGCCGGCGTGCCGCTTCTCGTGCGCAATGGGATGCGCCGGCACGCCGATGCAAAGCTGCACCTGCTCCAGCGCCTTCTTGTTGCGCAGGGTGATCTTCGCCACGATCTTCGGTGCGGGCGAGTGAATGCCGTTTTTCTTCGACTTCATGTGCTGGAAGTGTTTTGTCACCAGCTCGACGAAGCGGTCATGATCCAGGTTACCGGCCGCAGAAACAATGATGTTTCCCGGCGCGAAGCGATCCGAGTAGGCGTCGAGAACCGGCGCGCGCTCGAAGCGCTTCACCGTTTCTTTAGTCCCTAGAATCGGCTTGCCCAGCGGGTGATCTTTCCAGAAACTCTGGGTGAAGATTTCATGGACCAGATAATCCGGATTATCTTCGTCCATCTTGATTTCCTCGAGAATCACGCCGCGCTCCCGCGAAATATCATCCGGATCGAAAACAGGATGGAGCACCAGATCGCTCAGAATCTCAAGCGCCACCGGGACGTGTTCGTCGAGCACTTTCACGTTGAAGCAAATGCACTCTTTGGCGGTGAAGGCGTCCATGTTACCGCCCAGGGAGTCGACCTGGCGCGCGATCTCTTCCGCCGTGCGGTGCTCCGTTCCTTTAAACAGCATGTGCTCAATGAAGTGCGAGATGCCGTTCCACGCAGGGTCCTCGTCGCGCGATCCGGTCTGCAGCCAGATTCCAATGGAAGCCGAGCGGATATGGTGCATCTGCTCGGTTATGATGGTCAGACCGTTAGGCAACACTTGACGACGAATATTGCGAACTTCTTTCACCATGGGTGCTTCCTAGGAGGCCGCTCAGTAAAACCCCGCAAAACTGGTTGTGTGGAAGGGTCTGAGACTATTCTGACATAGGGCGGCAAGGTGTGCGAAAATGTTTAGCTGTTTAGAATCAGCGGCTTGCAGGCTATGTCTGTTTTCAGAGCCGGTGAACTCCGCGGCCTTGACGATACCCGCAGCAGGGCGCCACGGCGCATTTTGAGGGTGAAACCTTGGTTTACAGCTCGGACGCGTTGCTGCTGGGTCTTAACCGCCGCGAAGTGGCGGACCTCGTCGAGAAGGCAGGAGAACCCAGCTACCGCGCCCAGCAGATTATGGACGGAGTCTACCGCGAAAGAGTGCGGTCGCTGGATCAGGTTTCGACCCTCCCGCGGGAGTTGCGCGAGAACCTTTCCCAGCGCGGGTTCGCCGTCGGTTCGCCCGCCATTCAGCAGAGATTCGTGTCGCGGGACGGCACCGTACGCTATCTCGTGGCATTTGGCGATGGCGAGACCGTTGAGACGGTGTGGATGCCCGAGGGCGATGGTGGTGAAGCCGGCGACGGAAGCGAGGCGGGCGACTCCGCGGATGCGCCTGCGCGCGGCTGGGACCGCGCGACGATTTGCATCTCCAGCCAGGTCGGTTGCGCCGTGGACTGCCAGTTTTGCCTGACTGCTCTGTTAGGCGTTAAACGTAACTTGAGCGCCGGGGAAATTGTCGGTCAGGTGTGCGCCGTGCTCAACGATCAGAAAGTCTCACTGCCCCAGGAACGCATCAACCTCGTTTTCATGGGGATGGGTGAACCGTTCCTGAATTACGACAATTTCATCAAGGCATCGCGCCTATTGGTGGAGGAAGTGGGCATTGCGGAGTCGCGCATGACCGTCTCCACCGCTGGAATCGTTCCACGGATTCGAGACTTCGGCCTAGAGCCGATCCGGCCGAAGCTCGCGATCTCGTTAAATGCCTCGAATGACGAACTGCGTACGCGGCTCATGCCATTGAATCGAAAATGGAATCTCGAGAAGTTGCTGGCCGCAGCCCGCGACTTTCCCTTGCGCAACCGCGAGAGGATTACCTTCGAGTACGTGCTGCTTCGAGACACGAACGATGCCGTGCGGAATGCTGAGGAAGTGGTGGACTTGCTTCAGGGACTGAGAGCCAAAGTGAACCTGATCGCGCTCAATCCCGGGCCCGGCATAGGTTTCACAACACCTGCGGAAGAGAGAGTGCTGTCGTTCCAGAAGGTGTTGACGAAGGCCGGTATCCCGGCGTTTGTGCGGCGTCCTCGTGGCCGCGACATTTATGCGGCCTGCGGCCAACTCAAGCGAACCATCGAGATCATGCCGGTTGCGCCGCCGTCATAGCTGCCTGCAGCTGAGACGAAGCCACGGGTAACTCCACGTTGACCGTGATCTCGCCCTGATCTCCTTGTTCAAACCAAATCCGGCCACGGTGTTCCTGGATGATGCCCTGACAGGCGCTCAAGCCCAGCAACCTCCCATCATTCTCGTCCGTCTGGTCGCGTCCTGTCCCCTCGACAAAGACCTGAAGCACCGCGACCTCCTTCTGATGAGTCGTACAAATCTTCAGCCTGCTGCCGCCGTCTTCCTCGAGGGTGTGCAGAGCGTTGCCCAGGACCTGCGAACAGACCTGAAGCAACTGGTTCGAGTCCCCGAGGACCCGGGGCAGTTGACCATCGAGTTCGGTGCGCACCTCAATCTTCAGAGGCTGCCACTGCGGTTCCGCCAATTTGACCGCCGTGCGAACCAGTGTGTTGAGATCAATCGGAGTCCTCGTCACGGGCGTGTGTCTGGCAAAGCTAAGCAGGCTGGCTACCAGCGAGCGGGTGCGGCGGACGTGTTGCCCGATCCTTACTGCTTGCGCCCTTTGTTCCGGGTTAAGTTCCGTACTTAGAAGCAAATCGGAGTATCCCAGCATCGCGGTGAGCGGATTGTTGAGTTCGTGGGCCGCGCCCCCCACTAGTTGTCCAATCGATGCCAGCTTTTCCGACTGCAGAATTTGCGCCTGCAGACGCTTCAGGTTCTCGATAGATTCTTCGGACCGATGAAAGAATGTAACCAGTTCACGATCAAGAAAGCGCTGGCGCACAAAAATCATGACGCTCATCGCCAGGGCAGCCAGCAGCGTCAGAATCAACCGGAACGAGAGTACGCGATGTGGAACTGCCGTGTCCGACAGGGTCCAGGCAGCAAAAACTGGAAGCGAGAACACCCCGATCATTCCCAGCCGGGACACCCATACTCCGTACGCGGTTGTGGCCTTACCTTCGCCCTCCGGTTCGTCCGCCCGGCTCCACAGCCCGATCCACGTGATCCACGCCATCGAAACAACTAGTGGAATGTCGTAGAGGCTGCCACTGTAGTAAACCTTGCGCGCAATCGCCCAGTTCGCCAGGTGGGAACTGGCGGCATAAAGCAGGCTCGCGCCAAACAGGTTGGCATAAAGGATTCTCCAATGACCTGTACTGCCTTTCCAGCAGGCGATCAGAGCCACCAGAAAAGCCACCTTCTCAGTCAGATACACTGCGTTGAGGTTGTGGATGTAGACCACCGCATCAGGAACCGCATACAGCCACGGCATCACGATGAGGACGTAGAGATAGATCCACCAAACCAGCAGCAACGCGAAATCCAGCCGTCCCAGCCGCGCCCCGTACTCGTCTTCGCGAAGATGGGAGCGCAGAGCCAGCGCCGCCATTAAGGGAACGAAGTGCAGGAACAGAACAATATCGGCATCGAACAAATCAGGCACGTCGCGGCGCAGAACAACTTCGAAATATGTCCAAAGCAATTGCGACATGAGCCAGAGAACAATTCCCAATGTCAGCATCGTCCAGAACAGCCGCAAGCGGCCCTGGGAGCGTAGAACGCGAGGCACCAGCGAAAGCGTGCCGGAGGCCAGCAGAAGGCACTGGGTCACATCGCTCACGGCGGTCAAGCCAAACGATTGAGGCATGGTGAGGGCCGCCAGCACGGCTACCGCCAGGCAGGCGATCACACCTCCGGACCATAGTTTGGAGCGGGTGTTCAAGAGAGAGATCCCTCGCCATTCTAGATTGGATTGAGCAGGGTCGATGGTTACTGTAGTAATCTGGCCCGGGGCAGCTGCTCTTAGAATTGTGTCTAAGTTGAGATCCGACGCGCGCTGAAGGCGGCAAGTTTTTCTTGCTCCGAGCCTTTCTTATCAATAATATGCGTCACAGGCGCTGGTTCCCGCGGAGATAGACTGTTTTGTTTCGCATGGATCGCTACAGACTTTCGTGGAGAATGCGCGCCCCTGCGGATCCGGGCGAAATCCGCCGGATCGAGCGCTGGCTGGCCACGGCACGAGTGTTTCTCGCCATCTCCGCCCTACTTGCCATCCGCATGGACCCTTCCCCGGCGGCTTACGGCCTGTTCGGCTTTTACATGGGCAACAGCATCCTGATTCTGATGCTCTTGCGGCGGCGGCAGCAGTCCACGTCATCTTTCCGGATTCTCGTCCACACTGCGGATATTGTCTGGCCCGCTTTCATCTCGGTGTTCGCCGAGGGACCGAGGAGTCCGTTCTTCCTGTTTTTCGTTTTCGTTCTGACCGCAGCCGCCTACCGCTGGGGTCTATGGGAGACTCTGGGTACCGCCGCTGCCGAGGTTGGGCTGCTCTGGATGGAGAGCGCCATTTTGCTGCACGGGTGGCTGGCGCCTGTCGGCACATTGCCCTGGTCCACGATCGCTGGCCTGCGCCTCAACTTGGACGCTGTCGAGCCCAAGCGTTTGTTTATGCAATCGGTTTATTTGCTGGTGATGGGATTGCTTCTCGGGTATCTGGCAGAACAGCAAAAACATTTGCGGGCCGAGAAGGCAGTCACGACTCGTATCTTGGCTAAGGCGCGTGTGGAAGCTGGTTTGACCAGCACGCTGCAGCAGATTCTCGGCGAGACTCTCACCATGTACGGCGCCGCCCGCTTGCTGATTGCGGCGCAGGAAACTCATAGCCAACGGGTATTTCTCGGCGAGCTGCGCGCCGACAAGGGCGCGGCCTCCGAATTCGTGTGGCTGGATTACAACCCGCGGGACACCGCAACTTACCTCGGCGATTTTCCGGGAGATGTTTGCCACGCGCTCCGTGAGCACGATCGCTGGTCGATTCTCGCTCTGGATCGGGAGGGCAACCAGGTGCCGGTGGAGTACAACGAATCGCTCACCCGACTCAGCGAATTCCAACCTTTCGACTCGGTGATCGCAGTTTCCTTCCTGCTGGGAGGCGAATGGAGGGGAAGAGTTTTTCTCTTTGACCCTGCACGGCAAGGCGAAAAACTGGAGGAGCTCCGATTTTTGCTTGATCTGGTGCGGCAGATCGGACCCGCGGTTTACAACGTCTATCTTCTGCACCGCTTGCGGCGCAGGGCGGGCGCGGCTGAAAGGGCTCGTTTCGCCCGAGAACTGCACGACGGCGCTGTGCAATCGCTGATTGCGGTCGAGATGCAGGTGGATGTCCTGCGGCGTCAGGCGGACGCGCAAGGGCCGATTGGCCTAGAGCTCGGAAGAATCCAGGGACTGCTCCGCGAGGAAGTGCTCAAGCTGCGCGAACTCATGCAGCAGATGAAGTCGATCGACGTGGATTCTCAAAGACTGCTGAGTGTGTTGAACGACACGGTCGAACGTTTTCAGCGGGAGACTGGCATCTCTGCCCGCTTTGTCACCGACCTGGATGAGTTGGACATGCCTCAGAAGGTCTGCCGCGAACTTCTTCGTATCGTGCAGGAGGGCTTGGTGAATGTCCGCAAGCACAGCAGCGCGCGCCATGCGCTGGTGCGCCTCGGCTCAAACCAGAGCCTGTGGACGCTAAGCCTGGAGGATGACGGCAAGGGTTTTCCCTTTTCCGGTCGCCTCACGCAGGCAGAAATGGACGAAATCGGAAAGGGGCCTATGATCATTAGGGAACGAGTGAGTTTGATTGGCGGGGAACTAACGGTAGAATCAAATCCGGGTCACGGGGTGCGCCTGGAGGTCACGGTGCCCCGTGGCGTGGAAGTGCCGCATGAATTTTAAGAATCATACGATTCGCATCGTGATCGCCGACGACCATCCTATTTTCCGGGATGGGCTGCGTCGGCTTCTGGAAGCCGAGCCGGATCTGAAAGTGATCGGGGAAGCTTCCGACGGTGCCGAAGCTGTGAAACTGGCGCGCCAGCTGAAACCAGAAATCCTGCTCCTCGACCTGGCAATGCCCAGGCATCCGGGTCTCGAGGCTCTGCGCGACCTGAGCGCCACCTCCAACTCAACCCCGGTGCGCGTGGTTCTGCTTACCGCAGCTGCGGAGAAAAGCCAGATCGTCGAGGCTTTGCAGCTCGGTGCCAGAGGGGTTGTGCTCAAGGACTCAGCAACCCAGCTCCTGCTCCGCGCCATTCATACAGTCATGTCCGGGGAGTACTGGGTGGGACGCGAGAGCGTTTCCAATCTGGTGCAGTATCTCCGTACTTTGATGCAATCCTCGAGCGACGAAGCTCGGCAGAAGAAGTTCGGCCTCACGCCCCGTGAATTGGAAATTGTGTCCGCCGTGGTCGCCGGTTACTCGAACAAAGAGATTGCCGAGTATTTCAAGATCAGCGAAGATACCGTCAAGCACCACCTAAGCAACATCTTCGACAAGCTGGGAGTGTCAACTCGCCTGGAACTGGCGCTGTTCGCGGTGAACCAGGCGTTGCCGCTGAAGAGTATTGCCTGAAGTATAGCGAGACGCCGAAGGTAACCCGTCAGGTGGACTACGGTCACCTGTATAGCACTTTTGTGCCATTGGCCGAGACCTGCCAGATAACTAAGATGGTCCCTGAGGCCCTCGAACAAACTTGTGTGTTTCGGTGTGACTCGCAGATTCTCCCGCACCAATGGGGGAAGGTCAGTTGGAAAAGGAGAGGGATCCCGTGGCAAGATGCTTACAGCAACTCTGGAACGATGAACGCGGTCAAGACATCGCAGAATACGCGGTAATGCTGGCTGTGATTCTAGTCATCGTAGTGGGTACGATTCGGCTCATTGGTTCGAACGCCAACAACGTGTTTTCGAATGTTGGCAGCTCGCTCCAGTAGCTAGCTGCGATCGCCGAACGCCTCCAAGACTCCACATCCGCAGGAGGGTTCTTCCACTATTCCTTGGCTGCACATTCCTTTGATTCCTGGTCCTATTGTTTCTGCGCGCCAGCGGGAGTGGTCTGAGCCACTTTTTCCGTTCCTCCCGTGGAGATCCGGGTGAGGAACGGGAAGAATGGTGTCACCTCAAATGGCATCTTCTCTCGCGCCGAGTTCAGTGGAACGGCCTTGCCCTTAGCCATTTCAACCTGATCGCTCCAGGGGTCTACTTTGATGCGCCCGCCCAGCGGAAGCGCGGCGATCTGGTCGGTACGCTGTTCGTCCAGGGCAGGGGCCGCGGTCAGCAAACTCGACATGCGAATATTCTTGCCGTCGACCAGGCTGTTGGCTAAGTGCGAGTGAAGCAGGTTGGGAAGGTCGGGAGCCTTCTCCTGCAAAACCTTCAGAAACAATCCCGCGCTCCCCAATTTGTCCTTGTAGGGAGAATTCTTCAACAGCTCCAGGGCTTTCGTGTCCGCCGCCTCTTCGTCCTTCTCGCTGCGCTTAAACGCCAGATTCCGGAACGAGTCTTCGTCGGGGAAGAACATCCGGTCGCTGAACGCCATTTGGGTATCGAAGCGGTGCCCGAGCACGATATGGCTCAGTTCGTGCGCCAGAATCATAGCCAGCGATGCTTCATCGGGCAGCACATCCAGCAGCCCCCGGCTGATAATGATTGTGTGGCCAATGGTGAACGACTCCAGGGGCGCGGTCAGCAGGACGCGGCAGCGGATATCTCCCTGAAGGTCAATGTTGTTCGTCACCAGAAGATTATTCACCACCGTGAGCAGAACTTTGTCCACTTCTCCCGGAGGCGCGATCAGCCCGATCTTCTGGATCCGGTCAATGGCATTATCCTCCGCTTGCCGCTCCCACATGCGCTCGGCGACCACCGGCGTTGCGTCGGAGGCGGCTTCGGTCTGGTCTTTCACAGACTGCGGCGAGTCCACCAGAATCTGGGTGAATTCCTCCGTCTTGGCCAAACCTTTCAAGTCATATCCCCACAGCCGGGTCTGCGCTTTGAAATGCAGCGTTTTGGACAGGCCGGTTTTCAGATTCTGTTCCTCGGTGTAGATATATGCCGGCAGCCAGGTTCCGGGGCGCATGTTGAGGCGCCAGCTGTCAAAGTGGAAATAAAAATTAATCTTGGGCGGGGGAGCATAGGTGCCGTTGAAACGAACGATGTTGTAGTCCTGATCCTCGACCCAGATGCGGCCTTTGAAGCGTGGGATCTTTTCTCCCTGCCGCGGCTCAACATCGATGACCAGGCAACGGACTTCCCCAAGAAATTCGCGGCGCACAAAGGAGAAGTTGTAATACCTCTTCTGGAAGTCGGTATCCAATACCACCATCTGAGCGAAGCCGA
>VFSW01006511.1_pt1 | contig 17156 bp, 8 predicted proteins | sample 5358111 | NCBI WGS metagenome assembly VFSW01 (sample SAMN11554181, study PRJNA540505) | mine drainage metagenome | isolation source: sediment from site ElyBrook_90M | place: USA: Ely Copper Mine, Vershire, VT | collected 2017
CACGAGAAGGCATTTCGCCGGCTTGGCGGGTCGCCGCGGATCGTGGTCCTGGATACCCTCGCCACAACAGGACTATAGATCGTAAACAGGTTCTTAGAGCCGCTACAAACAGCAGGGCCTCTTCGCTCTGCGGACGTTACTCCGCTTCCTCGCTACTACAGACCCGGCCGAGTCCCTCTCGCCTTCCACCGACTTCCCGGTGTCACCGGTTATACGGCTTCCCTGCTCCGCCGATTTCTCGACGGGGCGAGGAGGGCTTCTCCAGTTGCTTAGCATGACCTTGTCACCGTGCCGTCCCTACCAACCCCGCCGAAGTGTTGCGCTGCATCAGTCCGTGCGACACTCCATGTTGCCTTCGCCCAAAAACGGGAGGCTCGGCCTTCGGGTTTTGTCCTTTCGAGGCCATATGGGTTTACCGCATTACGGCCCGGTGACTCGCTCGCCATCCTTTTCAGATGGCTTCGTCAATGGGCTTCAGAATGGGAAGTTTCCTTCCCGCCCTGCCATTCAAGCTACGGGGCTTGGACTTTTACCCCGGTGGGACTTGCTCCCACTGATCATGCCAGCCTTCGCTGGACGCACCGTTTCCGAGGGCTAATCCGACGGGACCCGGACCCGATGCGACTGAAAATCAAGTGGATGAGTGCACTGGATGCAATAATCGAGACCACCGGTCAGAGGTGCACAAAGCGCCTCGGCCTTATGGCACCAAATCTCGTCACGCCAACCTCGACCGACTACGAGCGGTCTGTGTCCCCTCCCCCTATTGACAATCTGTATGAAGGAGGTTCACGTTCATATAGTCATTCGATAGGACTAAGGAAGTGAGATCTAAACAGACAAATCTGTTGCAAGGCACACTCGATCTGCTGATTCTGAAGGCGCTTGGGCCGGGAGAACTGCACGGATTGGGAATTTCGCGGCGTATCGAGCAAATCACGCGAGGGACTTTTCTGGTCAAGCCTGGTTCGTTGTTCCCGGCCCTTCATCGCATGGAGGAAGCGGGCTGGCTGAGCTCTTTCTGGGGCGAATCGGAAAATAGCCGTCGCGCGAAGTTCTATCTGCTCACGAAGGCAGGGAAAGGGCAGCTTGGCGTAGAGACAAAGCAATGGACGAAAGTGGCGATGGCGATGGCGAATGCATTGAAGGCGAGCTGAAAGGAGCGCGAGGTGGGAATTAGATTGCGGATCAAGAACGTCGTGCGAAACCTATTCAGCAAGCAGCAGGTGGAAAGCCAACTCGACGATGAGGTTCGCGCCTACGTCGATATGGTTACGGACGAAAGGATCGCTGACGGCATGTCCGCGTCCGAAGCTCGACGCACCACGCAGGCGGAGTTCGGCGGCATCGAGCAGGTGAAGCAGGCGGTGCGCGATCATCGCGCCGGCACGAGTCCGGACCTTCTGTGGCAGGATGCGCGATTCGGATTGCGCCAGATGCGGCGCAATCCGGGTTTCACTTGGACCGCGATCGTTACGCTGGCGCTTTCCATCGGCGCAAACACGGCGATCTTTTCCATCGTGAATGCGCTCATGCTGAAGAGCCTGCCTTATCCGCACCCGGAGCGCATGGGCACGATTTACACACGGATCGCCGGGACAATTGCCTCCGACGAGCGCCATGCGGTGAATGGCGAACAATGGGAACTGCTGCGCGACAATGTCCCTGCGCTGATCTCGGCGGTTTCCGGAAACACCTCCGGCGTGAATCTTCAGGCAAAATCGGGTGCGCAGTATGTCCAGGACGAGCGCATCTCGGCCCACTATTTCGACGTGCTGGGCATTCAGCCCGCCATGGGCCGCAACTTCTCAGAGGATGAGGACCGTCCCCACGGCTCCCCGGCTGTCATCCTGAGCAACAGCCTGTGGCGCAGCCTGTTCTGCGCGGACCGCAGCATTCTCGGGGAATCCATTTTGCTGAAAGGCGTACCCTTCACAGTGGTCGGCGTACTGCCTCCCGACGCGACAACCCCTTCCAATGCCGACGTCTATACGGCGCTCCAGGCCAGCGAGCTTGGCGAAGGAGGGGGAACGAACTTTCAGACATTCACCCGCCTGCGCGACGGCGCCACCTGGCAGGAAGCGGATGCCGAGATCAACCGGGCCTGGTCCACACGTGCAAATCGCTATGAACTGTGGAATGGTCATCGCGCGCAGGTGAGCTACCACTCCGTCCAGCTACAGAAGGGTCAGGCGGCTCCACTGCGTCCGCAGGCTCTGACGCTGATGCTGGCGGCGGGATTTATCCTGCTGATTGCCTGCGCCAATCTTGCGGGTCTAACACTGGTGCGCATGATGCGGCGCATCCCGGAAGTGGCCACACGGCTGGCACTTGGAGCCTCGCGGTGGCAGATCCAGAGGCAGTTTTGGATCGAGAATCTGCTGCTGGCCCTCGCGGGAGGGGCAGCTGGAATTGGCATGGGCTTTCTCGCCCTGCGCGGCCTGTTGCTGCTGTTGCCTGAACACTTCCTGCCCGTAGCGCACGTTCCGCTGGACGGGCGTGTGCTGGCCTTCGCGCTGGCCCTATCACTGTTAACAAGCGTTCTGTTTGGCATGCTTCCGGCGCTGGCCACGCGCAAGGTGGACTTGCGTTCCTCGATCGCGAGCCGCACTTTGGCCGGAGCCGGCAGCCAGCGGCTTCGGCAGGCCCTGATTGCGGGCGAGGTTGCGCTGACGGTGGTATTGCTGGCCGCGTCGGGCCTGCTCATTCGCACTCTCGTCCACTTGGAGACGCTGCCGCAGGGCTTCAATCCTGCGGGAGTGATGACGGCCAAGGCCTCGCTGGATGACGGGCGGTATCACGACCCGAAGGCTTTTCGGAGGTTGCTGGACGAGAGCACCGCCGCAATGCGGCAGATTCCTGGCGTGCAGGATGCGGCTGTAGGATTGAGCCTGCCGTACGAGCGTGTCCTGAATGACGGCGTAACTCTTCACGACGGACCGCAGACAGGGCAGGAGGTGGGAACAGACGTTGTTTACGTCACGCCGGGCTACTTTGAAACATTGCAAATGCCGCTGTTGGCCGGGCGCACCTTCACCCGGTCGGACGGCCCGAATGCGCAGCCCGTGACGATCGTCAACAGCACCTTTGCGCGCAAGTTCTTCCACGGGACCAATCCCGTGGGCCATACATTGAATAAAGGCGTTTTGATTGTCGGAGTGGTGGCCGACGTCCAGCTTTCGTCTGGGCTGAACCCGACCGCGCCCCTGATGAGCGAGGAAACCATGTACGTCCCCGCAGCGCAGATGGAGGAGAAGGGGTTGGCGCTCGTTCACGTCTGGTTCCAGCCCAGTTGGATTGTCCGCACAGCCGGCCCGGTAGAGGGATTGACCGCGCAGATGCAACGCGCGCTGGCGAATGCGGCTCCCAACCTACCCTTTTCAGGTTTCTACAGTATGCGCGATCTGCAGGCGAGGACATTGACAGCACAGCGGGTCGAAGTGGCACTGCTGAGCACGATGGCGACGCTGGCCTTGCTTTTAAGCGCGGTGGGAATCTTCGCACTAGTGGCAAGCATCGTGGGACAGAAGACGCGCGAGATTGGCATCCGTATCGCACTCGGCTCCTCTATTCGTCAAGCTATGGCACACATCGGAGCGCCGGGAGTGCGGGCCTCGGCATTGGGACTTATCGTTGGTTTGATCTTGAGTGCAGGAGCCTTGCGGGCTATGCGCAGCGTGCTTTACGGAGTGGCCGTCTATGACGGGCCCACGATCTTCACGGTTGTTCTAGTGCTCGCAGTTGTAACGGTCATTGCCACCGCCGTGCCAACTCTGCGCATTGCGGCAATCGATCCCGCAAAGACGTTGCGAGACGAATAGGACAATGAGACGGCTTGCAGACCACAACGTGGACATCCGAAGTTTCTGAGTCTCGGTTCGCGCCAATGCGCTTTTCGAGGATGGATTTGCATTGGAAAGTCGACATCGCGACTGGAATTTGACGACTTTTCCTCGGTTCAGGATCGGCGTTGTGAACGGCGTTTCCCAGGATCGATCTGGACTATTGTCCACATATTATTGATTGTGAACGACTTATCGTGCCAGGAATGAGCCATCAGGCTGCGGTTGATTTTGGTGCATTCCAAGTCAACGAACCGATCACTCCACGATGACGGATGCCCGGCTTTGAATTGGTCACAAGCGACCAGCGGCAGTCGTCCGGTCAGAAAACGATTCAACTCAAGATATGCGACGTACATTTGAAGTTTGCCGGTATCGATTCGCGGAGGCTGGATTGTCGTTGCTCCTCCATGTGATTCCGAAATGCAATGCGAAACTGCGCCGTCTCATGAGACTCGGACTCTCAAAAATGGAGTCTCGCGGAAAACTGGAGCGATCGGGGTCCCCCGGGCTCATAGAGCGACCCTCCCGAACCGAAGCTCTGATTCAGCAGCAGTGTGGCTTGGCCGAATAGTTGGTTGGTCAGAACGGGATCGATATACCCCAGGGTCGGATGGTTGAAGAGATTGAAGGACTCGGCGCGCATTTGCAGGTTCAGTCGATGGTAGAGGTAAATCTCCCTCTGAATCGCGACATTGATCTGGAAGTCGCCGAAATCTCGCAGCAGGTTTCGAGGCGCGTTCCCGGCATCTGAGCCCGCCGGCAGCACAAAGGCCGGATTGGTGGCATTGGGGCCACCGTTAAACATCCGACCTCCGGGAAACTGCGGACCGTAGAGATACAGCGGCCGGCCGGGGATAAGGTTCACTCCGCTGTAGTATCGATCTCCGGTTGCGGGGTCGGAAAAGAGATTCCCCATCAGGTTGACCGGAAAGCCCGACCTTGCCGTGAATCTTCCATCTGTTTCCCAACCTCCGATCATGTTTCGGTGGAACCAGTTTCCGGACAGCCTCCGGCCATTCCACGAGAGCACTGTCTGCAGGTTGTGTCGCACGTCGAGATCTGAGTTTCCGTAGGTCTGTGGAAACGCAGGGTCGGTCGCTCCATAATCCAGCGTGTGCGACCAGACATAGGAAGCCAGAGCCTGGACGCCCGGCGAGATGGAACGCTGAAACTTCAGTTGCAATGACTGATAGTTGGACGTGATGCCACTAGGGAAGTAGTTGATCTCGCCAAACTCCGGATTTTCACTGTTGATATCCTCGCGCTCCTCCTGCAGCAGACGGTGGCCACCGGCTCCGACCCAGGAAGCTGTAATTGCCTGATTTCTGCCCAGAGCCTTTTCGATGGAGAAATTCCATTGAAACGTGTAGGACAATTGAAGGTGACGGGGAAATGCAAATACGGTCGTGTTGGTATAGGGTGCGATTGGAGTCGTTGAGAAATCGAGCTGGACCGGGGTAATCGGCACTGGCACGTTTTCAGGATGATTGGTTGCCGAAAAGCCAATTGCGTTGAAAGCCTCCGCCGCAGGCTGATTATCGGTGTTGAAATACACACCGGCTCCTGCGCGCACAACAAGCTCCTTGCCAGTCCTGTTGTCGGCGCTCCATGCCAGGCCGAGGCGGGGCGCAAGATTGAACCAGCTTGTATGCCACAGAGGAGTTCCCCGCGGCGCGAGCTGCAGTGTGGCTGGAGCGGCTACGCTCCCGAACAGCGTGTAGGCATCCGCGCCGTCTTTTCCGTGCGGAGGTGGATCGATCTCCCAACGCAATCCAGGCAACAGGGTCAGAGATTTCGAAATCCGCCATTCATCCTGCAGGAATGCTGAGAATTCGTTGAAGACAGGTGTGGCCGGTTCAGTCCTCGTGATAGAGATGTCGGAAGCCAGATTGTTCAGCATGGAGTTTTTATCGAAGAAGTCGGCTTCCACCGCCAAAGGGGCTGGATTCACGGCAGAGACAATGTGCCGCTGGTCAACCCCAACCCTCAGAAAATGATGGCCGGTCTGAAAGCTGAATGTATCCCGGAGATTCCACTGGTGAAGCGCACTGGAGGCCTGATCGACATCGATCGTCGATTCTCCAATACCGGCAAGGTGAATATACGCTTGCCCCCGTGCCGAGGCGTAGGAACCTGGCACACCGAGAGCAGTAAGCAGATCGGTCGGCACATACTGGCCAGAGCCATATCCGGTGAGGTAACCACTGACAGAAGTATTCAACTGTGTGGTGTTCCGGGCAAACCCAAATCTGAAATCGTTGCTTTTCATCGCCGACAACTGTGCAGTAGCTCCAAACGTCATTGCCTGGATATATCCGTGGGTGGCCGTCAACGAAGAAAGATTCAATGTCTGGTTGTCGCTTGGCGAGCCGCTGTAGCGGAGAAATGCGAAGACCTTTGGGGAGAAAGCATGATCAAGACGGATACCTGTCGCGCGCACGTTTCCTGGCATAGCCGAAAAGTTAGTAAATGGGCTCAGAGCCGGTGCCGGTTGGGCATCGTTATATGTGACGGGAAAATCATCAAAGATAGCTTGTAATTCTTTGGGGACATCCTTGCGTATCTCGATTGAGGGATTGTATTGCAGCAAGAAAGCGGTCGGTTGATGCACATGTACTTGCTCAAAAGAGAGAAATATGGATGTTCTGTCTCGGCCGTCGTATGCGCCGGGAAGAATGACGGGAAATCCCAATGTGCCGCCAAAATCATTCTGGTGGTAAGGAATGAAGCCACCAGCTGAGTATGGGAGTATGTTCCTGGAAAAATAATATCCTTCAAACCAGTCGATTGAATCGGCTGTATTGTACCGACGGTAGTCGTAAAAGCTTCCGTGTATAGCGGCTTCTTCAGAACTGGCCCCGGAGCGGGTTACGAGAGTGAACTGGCCGCCAGGAACACTCCCGTATTCGGCTGAGTAGCTGGAGCCAAGCACACGGAACTCCTGCAGAGCATCGACTGATGCCATGCTTTGCGTTGTACCAATTGCGGTAAGTCCAGGCAGGCTTCCATCGCTCGGAATCTTGCGCGGACCGGTAAGGCTGGTAGTGCCAAAGTTGGCGGATACACCATCTACCATGAAGTAATTCTCGTCGGTCCTCTGTCCGTTGACGCTCAGGCCCCCGTTGGCGCCAAGCTGTCCCGCGATTGCCTGCGGGCTTTGTGTGAGAACGCCAGAGGTCATGGTGATCAGGTCCTGAAAACTCCTGCCATTCAGCGGAATGTTGGCAACGAATTTCCGGTCGACGGTGGTGCTGACGGATGCATCAGCCGTGTTGAGTGCAATTCCCGCGGCGTCGATCTGCACGGTTTCAGTGACTGAGCCGACCCTCAGACGAATAAGAAGGTTTCTGGTATCCCCGATATCGAGGGTGAGCCCTGTGACCTGCGCCGTCGCGAATCCCTGCCGCTCGATCTGCAGAGTGTATGTCCCTGGAATGACACCGGGCAGAAGGAAGATCCCGTCATGGCTTGTAGTGGAGTCATTTTCAGTTCCGGTCAGCGCATTGATGAGCTTCACGTTCGCATCCGGGATGCGCGCACCCGAAGCATCTTCCACAATTCCGGCTACGTTCGCAGTACTGACCTGCGCTAGGGCTTGCATTGCCTGCCAGAGCGCCAGCAAGATCATCCACTTGAGAGATGCAAAGAAAATTCGTTGAGACATCTGGCCTGTTAGACTCACCGTGCCCGATCCGAGGATCGCCTGCCTTCGATGCTATCGCGCTCGTTTGACGTGTTGTCCGACGCGACCAACTGCGAAGCGAAGCTGGCTATTTCAGCGGCGTTCCGTAATGGAATGGAATGCACCGCATTGGCGACCAGCGTGTCGGGATTTTGTGTAGCGGCCCCTGACGTGCCAGATGCAAAGGCGCTGCCGATGTTGCGGTTCAGATTCTGCGTTTGATGCAACAACTGACTGACAGCGTGTGCAAACTCCTCAGGGTTATCAATCTGAACGCGGCCTCCTTCAGTGAGCGTCGAATGTCCGTCTGTGGGTGCAATCTGCGACAGTTGTTCATCGAGTCCATGCAACTCGCTCTCCAGAGCCGAGGAGTGACGAGCTGCCATTTCAGCCCACTGCCGTTCCGAAGCAGGGCTGATTGACTGGAGTTCCCTCACCGAGAAGGTGCTGCCTAGTCTGTCCAAAGCATACGCGTGCTGGAGCGCGCGCTGCGCATGTCCAAGGGCATCTCGCGAGAACTGTGCGACAGCGGAATTCACCCGCTCACCCGTCCATCCCTTGTTACTGAAATACCTCCGAAGAAACGCGTCCGTCGGGGCTTCAGTTTGTGCGACAGTGTAGACGCCCGTTGCCGGCGGCAATGTGTGCTGGATCGCAAGGGCCGGCATCCCTAGATCGCGCTGGGACGCGAGACGAATCTCGAGGAGTTGGTGATCCCGCAGCAACTCCAATCTGGAACTGATCTCCTGTTTGCGGGTGTTGTCCGCCACGGTCCCGGAAATGCGGATGCGTCCGTCCGGCGTTCTTGCGACTTCGATGGGATCGCTTGTGTCAGCGCCCAGTATGCTGAGCTCATACAATGCGGCTATCTCGGTCTGAACCACGCGTACATCCGCGTCCATCGCTCCCGGATGGTTGTAGTAACTCCCAGGGGACGATGGCCCCTGATCGCCCGATGAGTTCACATCAAGGTCCGCAGGATCGAAGACAGAATCGGGAACTGACGACGAAGGCTGGCGCTCATCATCCGCCTGTACAAAACGAACTTCCCGTAGGCCAGATTCGCCGCGTACACGAAGGGTTTCGCTCACGGGACGGAGATGGTGGTCGAGCATGAGGACTGCGGACATCAAGTGGACCTGTCCCTCCACCATGCCAGTACTCGTAATCTCGTAGTTTTCCCCGAGGGTGCGAATCTGCATCTGCAGCCCTGCCAGAGCCTGGAACGCGTGCGCGGACACATCCTGCTTCCAGATGGCGTTCGCCACGAGTTCACGGTCTTCATCGGACGAGGCCTACCTGTTCGCCGCAACGTAGGAACCGCCGTTGCCATCCTTTCCGCGCCACTCCGCAGCGATGAGCCGATGCTGGTCGTTGTACAGCCGGCGCATGTATCTGCCGCTGCTGCCTTCCTTCCACAGATCAATCGTTCCCTGCCGCAGACCCTGCCCATCGACTGAGGTCACTTCAAAGCGCAGGTTCTGATGCTCCGTTTCGCCCTGGAGGCCTACCGTTTCGATCTTGACTGCTTGGTTCAGAATTTCGCTCGCGTCAAGCGGTGGGTGCCCGTGACGATATGCGAAGAATCCCGCGGCGCTGATGATGCAAACGACAATAACTGCCCAGGCAGTGGCAGAAAGCGGCGTCATCGCTCGAAAGTATCGAAGGACTCGAGTACGTATCGGAGTCGTCCTGGCCGGTACGCTGAAGATGGGAAGTGACTCCGTGTGCGCTTCGCCTGCGAGAACCAGTACATTTTCGTCTGCTTCTTCTTCAACCATTGCAACCGCCAGCGCAGGGTCGAAATAGGTAACCTCGCTATGCAGGCCGAGACCATCGAACGTGAGGGACAGTTCAAGCCAACGGTCATCGCTCAGCACAACTCGTTGCGTGTGGATGTTGGAGCCCTCAGGTGGACGTTCTCCAATGGGCAGAAGCGCCAAGCGAACCTGCTGCTCGGTAAACACCTCGACAAAGTGCGCATTGTCGGGACTTTCAATTCGCGAGGAGAGTGCGCTACGCTCACTTTGTATATCGTGGAATGCCGTAATCCTGCCGTTCACTGCAATTGACAAGGTTCTGGGCCGGTGCTCATAAACCCGGCCTCTCTGCTTCTGCACGGAGCGCATCATCGCTCTGTAACTCTTGTCTTGAGTCTCGTTGCCCATGCTCTTTCGATCGACGGAGGATCCGAAATCTTCCGGCGGTTCGCGGTCTTCCAAAGTCGGCCGTTGGAAATGCCGGTCGATAAGGGAGAGGCATCTCTCACAGCTCACGATGTGAGAAAGAAGGGAGCAGGATATCGGCTTGGGGTTGACAGACCGGTAATGAGCGAGCAATACCTCCTCGGGAAAGCATTCGGAATCACCGGCGTGCAGAATCGTGTCACGAAACTCGCTGTACAGCTCCACGTATGAAACAGGGCTCAATCGCAATTCAGGTTCCGGGGGTACATCGCGGGTGGCAATTCGCAGCTTGCCGGAATCTTCGAGATGGGACTTTACCTCCATGCGAGCAATCTTGAGCTTGTTGTAAATCGCTGAGAGTGGAACGCAGGCAATTTCTGCGACTTCGCGCCGGCAGTACCCATGAAAGAAAAGAAGAATGAGATAGCTGGCGCTCTTGGACGACTCTTTGCGCCATACCCCGTAACTGCAGATGCGACGGAGATCATTTTGTCTTTGAAGAAGGCCGTCGGGAGAACTGGCACTGAGAGCAAGGTAAATGGAGTCAAACTCTGCAACACTGACGAACTGTGTCGCCTCACGGGAGGATCGAGCGAGTGTAGAGAGATAGATGTTCCGAAGACATGTATAGAGGTAGCCAGCCAGATTCGTAACCTGGCTCAGGTCGGGATGAGCCAGCGTGAAATGTAGACAGAGATCATGAACGATGTCCTGGGCCATGCCCTCATCGCCGCGAGTCAATAGGGATCCCCACTTCAGGAGCTGGCTGTAATAGCCCTCCAGTAGACTTTCGGCGTCGGTCGCCCCCTCAGGGTCACGCCATTTGCTCTTGGTCTTCTCCATCTACTTGTGTTGAGCGGGATTATCCAAAAATCTACCCTCGATCCTGATTTTTATTTTAGGCTCCCCAACACTGGATCATCTTGCGCTCAATTTCAAGCTCAAATTCGTAATCTTCAGGAAATCTCTTCAATCGACAGGGTAGATTCGCCGGAGAATCTGCTCCTTAAGAGTGTATGGCCACAGGACTGGCCTGACGAGAATCCGGGGGCAGACGACATTCGTGAACTCGTCCATGAATGGTCTCCCAATCAATCCAGTGCCATACACAATGATTGGCCAGGACGTGAGGCTGCACGTAACCGCAAGATCAATGACTCATTTGGGATAGAAGAACATGAACACGAACAGCCGCGGTAGACGGATGAGTGCTCAAGAAACTTTCATAGGAGTTTGCTTTGCTACTTCAATCTCGAGTTGTCCCTCCTCCCCGTGCTACCGAGCGACTTCAATTTCTAAGACCTGTTGGCTGGATGGTCCTGATTGCGTTAGCCATCCGTCTGGCCGTAGTGCCGTTCGTCTATGACGAATGGATGACGCCGTACAACATTTCCCATTATGAGCAAGGCAATGTGGCGCAGGCGCTGTTGGCCGGACACGGCTTCGGCAGTCCTTTTCTCTCCGATCAGCCGTCGGCGGTGATGCCACCAGTCTACCCGCTGATCGTTGCAGCTCTCTTTGGCATCTTCGGCATTCACACAGCCGCGGCGATGATTGCCATTTTGTCGCTTAACTGCATGTTTTCGGCGCTGTCCTGCGTCCCGGTGTATCTGTTTGCTCAGCGAAGCTTTGGCACGCAGGTGGCGCTGTGGGCAGGTTGGGGATGGGCGCTCTCACCATACGGCATCTATTTTTCCGCGGAGTGGGCATGGTCCACACATCTGCTGCTGCTGTGCCTGTGCTGGCTGTTCTATTTATCGCAGGACATGGAACGCTTGCCCAAACTCAGGCTCTGGGCCGGCTTCGGTCTCCTTGCTGGCGTTGCGGGTCTGACCGAGCCCTCGATTCTTGTGATTATTCCTTTTCTCATGGCTTTGGCCGCATGGCGTTTGGCCCGCACTGGCAAGCGGTGGCTGCTGCCGGGATTGGCCGCTTCGCTGGCTCTGGTGGCAGCCATTTCCCCCTGGATGGTTCGCAATGCTCTGGTCTTCCATCGCTTCATTCCCATGCGCGACAACATGGGTCTGGAAATGTTTCTCAGTAACAACGGGTATTCCCTCCACTGGAGAAGCGGTGACCACCATCCCAATCACGACCCCAAGGAACTGGCTGAATACCGGGCCGGTGAACTGGCTTACATGGACCACAAGACAGCACAGGCTTCGGCGTACATTCATGCTCACCCCGGCTGGTATGCCTGGATGAGTGCACGGCGCGCTCTCTATCTCTGGACGGGTTATTGGAGCCTCGATCCGCGCTATCTGGCGCAGGAGCCGCTCGACCCAGCCAACATCCCAGTTGCCGCTGGCCTGACTCTGCTCGGACTTCTGGGCGTGATCATCGCCTGGCGGCGACAACCATTCGAGGCAATTCGCTACGCAGGCGTCCTGTTTCTCTATCCACTGATGTACTACTTCGTTCACCCTGAGGCTTATCGGATGCGTCCGCTCGACCCTTTCCTGGTGATCCTTGGCTGTCGCTCAATTCAAGCCTTGCGTGCTGTCCATGCAGCGCGAGTTATGGAAAGGGAGAGCGAACTGGCCTTGATTGACATGGCTGTATGAGTTCAGGTGCGCGTTGCATGCGAATGACTCTCGATGTTGCCGAACCCGAAGCCGCGACCGATCCTCGCACGTCTGTCTCCTTATCCAAGCGCCTTGTCGCGCATCTTCGCATTGCGCGTCTTGGTTGCTACATTCAGCGAGCCTTCATTGTGCCAGCGCTGTTGCTCACGATGGCGACTGTCGGCTTTTTGGTAATGGGCTATCATCCTGGTGCTGAGGACGATGGCGTCTACTTGACCGCCGTCAAGGCCGACCTGAATCCTGCGCTTTTTCCGCATGATTCGGATTTCTTCAAGTTGGAGTTGAAGGCTACAGTTTTCGACACGTGGATGGCCGCGTTCGTGCGTGGAACCGGAATGCCGTTGGCCTGGGCCGAGCTCTTATGGCAGTTCCTTGCCATCTTCTTGATTGTGCTGGCCTGTTGGACCATTGTCTGCCAGCTCTTTGAAGAAGCCATTGCTCGATGGGCGGGTATCGCCATGGTCGTGGCCATGTTCACGCTTCCTGTGGCGGGAACGGCGGTCTATCTCGTAGATCAGTATCTGCATCCGCGCAGCCTGGCAACCGCGCTGATTCTCTTTGCCGTCTCGCGGATCATGGCCCGGAAGGGCTGGCAGAGTGTTCCACTTGTTGTGCTGGCGTGCGCGCTCCATCCCATGATGGGCGCTTTCGGCATTTCCTTCTGTTGCGTTCTAACGCTGACACTGTCTGAGCCATTGCAGCTGCGCATATACAACCTGCGCGAGCGCCTGGTTACCAATACATCTGCACCTGTTGCGGCGCTGATTCCGTTCGGCTGGATGTTCAATCCTCCTTCACGAATTTGGCTTGATGCATTGGGCAGCCGGCATTGGTTTCGCCTCTACCAGTGGACCTGGTACGAGTGGCTTGGAGTCATAGGGCCGCTAGTATTGTTTTGGATTGTGGCGCGCATCGCACGAAAACATGGCGAGATCAAGCTGACACAATTCTCAACAGCCATTCTGCTTTATGGCATTGTCCAGCAAGCGGTGGCAATGGCAATCCTCAGCCCGGTCGCACCGATCGGCTTCAGCGCCCTGGAGCCGATGCGCTACTTGCATTTGGTCTACGTCTTCTTGGCACTTATAGGTGGTGCTTATCTGGGCAGGTACGTTCTGAAGACGCACGTTTGGCGCTGGGCCATCTTCATGCTGGTGGCGAACGGCGGCATGTTCATTGCGCAGCGACAGTTATTTGCTGGGACAGAACACCTTGAACTGCCTGGCCGGGAATCAGCCAATCCATGGCTTCAGGCATTTCAGTGGATCCGGCACAACACGCCCAAAGATGCATACTTTGCGCTCGACCCCGATTACATGGCCGCGCCGGGCGAAGGCTACCACAGCTTTCGTGCGTTAGCGGAACGGAGCGTGCTTGCCGATGCAATCAAGGACACCTCCGTAGTCACCAAGGTTCCTGCTTTGGGCCCGGTATGGCAACAGCAAGTTGCCGCGCAAGCCGATTGGACCCGCTTTCACCTCGTAGATTTCGATGGGCTTAAGGCGGATTTTGGCGTGAACTGGGTGCTGGTCAAGTATCCGCAGCCAGCAGGACTGTCCTGCGTGTGGCATAACGGCGCCTTCAGTGTCTGCCAGATTCCCTGGTCCTCTACCTGACACAGTTGACGCACGGCTTCAAAACTGCAATCGCAGAGGGTGTCGCGATCGGCGCGGATCGAGACGACAGTATCTTTGAAGAGTTTGGCTGATCATTACTTGCAATTTTCATTGCTGAACAAACTCCATTTTGAGGGGCGAGGAGAGCAAATTGAATGGACTGATCGTACTTCCTCGAAAGGTCGGGTTGTTGGAGATACTAAGCGCCTTGCCATGGTCTGGATCGAAGCGTGGTCGGCACCAAAGACCGTTCGAATCGATCCCGAGTCGGCAAGGGTCAACCAAAATGGCCTCAAAGAGGTATTTCCCTTGGATTATGGCAAACATCGCAGCGTACTCGTCGACCCCGCTCGCGGACATTTTCCCGCTCTTGTGGATTGTCGGCGGCCTGCCTTACTTACGCCACTTCGCCAGCATCTCTTCTACTTTGCCTGCGATCTGTTGGCGTGCATCGGCGCGGTCTACACCGCTGGCCAACAGCTCATCTTACGGGGTGTGGTTGTGCCGAACTGCGGCGCCAACCGCCAAGGTCAGCGCCTTTTCATCAAGATTTCGACCTGCTTCCGAATGGCCAACGCGGCCGCTGCCCCGGATAGCGGTGTGTTCGGCAATGGATGCAACTTCGGTCGCCGGACAGCTTGGGAACAGCTCCGCAATCAGCTTGATCATCTGCGCAACCAGTTTGCGGTCCTGTTCGCCACGCTGCACTGCAGCCCGTGCCCGCGCTGCTGCCCGCTCGCCGGCGTCCTGAACGCATTCCTGCTCGGCCTTCTCCAGCGCGATCTCTTCCACCAAACACAACGGACTGGTTTCTGCGCCGGCAGGAGGAGATTGACCGCGCTGTACAGGCCTACGAAAGGGCTGTCCAGAATAGCGATGGAAACGGACACTCCGGATCCGCCGGGCTGGTGTCCTCGACGCAAAACAAGAAGAATGCAGTTCAGTCAGGCGTAGCGCCGAAAAGAGCGCAAAAGCCTTATATCGCCCAAAGAAAGTCGATTGACGAGTATTCAACAGAAGAATTGCAAAGGATTCTGGATTGGGTGAAGTCAGACGGCAAGCTTCGGACAGACGACGAACTGGTCGAGGAGATTTTTGCTGAACTGCCTTTTGCCAGAAAAGGATCACGAATTGAAGCGGCGATCCGTTGTGCCATAGCTGTCGGTTAACAGGCGTAAACTTCCGCCAAGTTCCTCGCGCGAAGTCAACCGCGAACGCTCTGACCCCGGATAATGGCCCGTTATCGGATGCCAGCGGGCCGCTGACTTGCGCAGATATGTGCCAGTTGCTGGTCGTCGAGCGTCTGACCCGCGGCCAGCTTTACGTCGGCGCCGGACTGGCCCCGTCCTTGCCCAGGAGGTTTCACGATTGATACTTCGTGAGCGCCACTCGATTGGCCCCGTTGCTATCCATCCGTCACGACTGTGTGCCACCGCATGCCATGCAGACGTGCGCTTCAACCCCGATGGCGGCACTCACAACGCGCAGTCGACAGTGGGAAATCCGCCCAAATTTCCCTCCGGATACGGAGGGCGCTGCACCCGAGCCCATCGCTCCCTATCCTCGCGGAACCCCGCTGGACATCTTGCGCTCATTGAAATCCCATAGGTAGATCACCGCGTCCGTCACGCCAGCGACTTACTCCAAACGGCCCTATCGAAACCGCCCCGGCAAAAGACCCTGGGACAAGCCACCCTTGTTACGCCGGGGCAGTCCCGATAGGGACCTAACGTTTGTCAGGATCTATCCAGGCGTAATCATGTAAGGCATTGCAAATAAATGACATGTGTGCGTGTTCTCACGCGTCAAAGAGAAATTTCCACGAAGGATCCAAGTAGACCCAGCGCGGCGCATAAAACCAGCTTGTAGATACTGCCGGAATGTAAAGCAGCGTGTGGCCTCCCTCACACATTAATTCTGTGCCATTCCAGGCAAGAAAAGTCCGCGAGGCGATGCCGACCCGCGCCGGATGTGTCACGCGGCGCAAGCAGACCGGGCAGCGCTTACGCTGATCGTCCATTACCCACCAAAAGCCCAAAAGACCAAAGACAAGTGTGAAGAGCAGTTGCGCGCAAGGCGTTCCAGAATCGTATCCTTTCGAATTTACGTAAACCAGATCGATCGGAAGGATAAAAAGGATACCAAGTAGCAGCGCAAATTTAGCGGCGAAGAACAACCCAGGAACAGCCAACTGCGTGCACGACAGCTTAACTGCTGAAGAGGCTTTGTCTGAAAGCGCAAGAGAAGTTAACGCTGGCAAGACAAGCAGCGCCGATAATATCGAAATGCCATAGGCGCCCCAAGGACCGATTGTGCGGTCAACGAAGGAAACGGCTAACAGATCTCGGCTGTCGCTTTTGGCGCCGAATGCAGGAATATTCACGCGATTGTTCCGCATCATCCCCCAACCGGCAAATGTGAGGAGTGCGACGACATGGCCGGGAGCCCCGGCTTCCATTCGATTGTCGGGTTCGATCAGCCAGGCTTCGGCAGCGTCCGGCAGCCGCCAACAATCGTCGGGAAGCACCGCCGCGACTCGCACAAGACTGGAACCAACTTTGATCTTGTGGCCGAGGATGCGTGAATCGGCGGCAAAATCGCGCCGCCAGAGTGCATCGGAGAGTACGAGTTGAGGATCGGCAGAGGGCTCCGCACTGCCGATCTCCATGGGCAGGCCGAGGAGCGCAAACAAATTGGCGCTGCCACGCCCAACGGTGCGAGCTGTCTTTTGGCGGCCGTCGTCCCAAATGAGCCGTTCCATGCGATAGAAAGAAATGTTGCTGAAGAATTCTTGCTTCACTCCAGCCCATCTGCGGTATTCCTCGACAGAAACTGAAGCCTCATCGTTGCCGGCAACCCGCGCCACGCTGATCAATACCAGTTCGTCGCGTACGGTGTGGCGCACGGGGTGAAGTTTGGCGATAACGGCCGGGGAACGAAGCGCGATTGCCCATCCGCAAGCCAGAATCATCGACAGAATCAGAAGGCAAAACACAGCAGAACGATGAATAGGCGAACTGCCAGGATGGGCGGCGCGGGCAATGCGGCGCACTTCGATCGCATCCGGCAGCGCGCCTACACAGAAGCGCACAGCTTCGAATTCGGCCCTCCAGTCGGTTGAACGCCCGGCGTACCGGCGCACTTGCCAGAGTTCGGGGGGCGCAGGGGGGCGCCCCCCCCCCCGGGGGGGCGGGGGGGCCAACCACGCCACTACCGAGCGCAGACAACCCCCGCCGGGCGGA
>VFSW01006512.1_pt1 | contig 17154 bp, 38 predicted proteins | sample 5358111 | NCBI WGS metagenome assembly VFSW01 (sample SAMN11554181, study PRJNA540505) | mine drainage metagenome | isolation source: sediment from site ElyBrook_90M | place: USA: Ely Copper Mine, Vershire, VT | collected 2017
GGAGATGAGGACGCAGCTGTAGCACGCCTCGATCCATTGCGAAGCGAATAGCGCATGTTGGCCTCTGATAGATGCTGGATACACAAGTGTGTCTGCCTTATCGCAAACGCCGATAGACTCGGCGGGCGAATTGATGCACGCATTGAAGTCTCCTGCCTCAGCCTCCTGGTTAGAGAGGAGACCCATCGCATCGCCCACCCAGCATCATCCGCGTCGGGCCAATCCCATCCTCCACCGGCCCCGATCTGCTGCGCTTATTTCTCCCCAGTTTTCAACCAGCGCTTCGCTCAGAGCCCAGGAAGCCGCCAGCCCTCGTCAGTCGGTCGCTGCGAGGTCGTCCGCATCGCCGTCAGCCTCTGGGGATCAAAACGGGTGAGAAGGCTTGCCGAACCTTCGTACGTCCCCTTTATTCGATCAAACTCTGACAGGGAACGAGGAAAGGGCGGCTGGATACCGTCTGCGATCTTATTTGCTGCCGCTGTGTCTGGCATGGCTTACACCGCTTCAACGCCATGGGGTCAAGGAATCTGGGTGAGGCGTGGCTCCTGCGATTGTGATGTATCGACGTAGAACCTGTGTGCTCGTTCGGGGACCCATGCGACCACGCGGGATCTGACGCAGGGTGTATCCATGTGTCCCATGCAGGAGACGCTCATCAACGGCCCGCTGGGGAAATCGGGTTTCCTGGCAGCCTTCTCGCTCATCTTTCTGAGCGAAATCGGGGACAAGACCTTCTTCATCGCAGCGCTGCTCGCCATGAAGCTTGGAAAGTGGATTTCTTTCTTCGGGTCGGTTACTTCTCTAGCCGTCATGACGGTCATCTCAGTGGGCATCGGGGCCGTCTTCTCGAGGGTGAGGAGGGAACTCGTGGTATCGAGCGCTGCTGACAATCATGAGACAACGAGATTTGTTGGGCTACCTACAGGTACCTGATGCTCTGAAAAGCAGCATCCCGGTCGGTGAGATTGCCGGCATCGCTCTGCTGCTGTTCTTCGGAGTCAAGACGCTCAGGGATGGCCTCCGGGCAGAAGATACGACAGGAACGGCCGATGAGGAGCTGGCAGAAGCAGAGGACGCAGTGACAAAGGTTTGTTAAATCTGTTTTGCTCGAGTCCTATTCCTATTTGACGATACGACCTGCTCTGTCTGGATCTGTGCGCAGGCGGAGAGCAGCCAAGGTCTCTCAAAGGCATCGCCATTGAAGTCCTTTATCGAGGTAGCAACGCTCATCTTCATCGCGGAATGGGGCGACAGATCGATGCTGGCCACGATAGCCCTGGGCGCCGCCCAAAACCCCGTCGGCGTCGCAGCCGGAGCTGTGGTGGGGCATGCGATCGCCACCGGCATCGCCGTCATGGGGGGAGCCATCGCCTCGCAGTATGTGAGCGAGCGGACCATCAGCATCATTAGCGGGGTCCTGTTCATCGTTTTCGCCATCGCCACGGCGTTCGGCCTGTTTTGAACGGGTTGCCCCCTGTACGCACTGGAGTGGCACCTGCCTTCTATGCGTGTGTGTGGTCGATGTGCGATCCGGATCAAAACCCTGGACTGGGATAAGGTTTCGAGTTTGCCGCATCGCAGGCAATTATGTCGAGCACCAGCGCGTTGAGCCGCAACGTCGGCAAGGTCAGCAACGCCGTAAGCTCTCTTCGGGTGAGGCCTTTCCTCGGCAGCGGAAAGAGGCAGCAGGTCCGCGTGCGCGTGGCCGAGCCCGAGGTCGCCGAGGATGCGCCTGCTGGAGGGGCCCCGGAGCCCGAGTTCGAGTTCTCCATCGCCGATGCGCGCAAGAACAACGAATACGCCTCGTCGGACGTCGAGGCCGCGCTGCGCTTCTACTTTGAGGGCGGGGCGGCGCCCAGCCACAATGACGACTTTATCTCGAACGAGTATGGCGACGAGGACGCATCCTTCTTCGACGACATTGACAACAACGAGGCCTACGACGCCGATGAGTTCTCGATCGCCGGCATCCCTGAGGCTGCGCCCAAGAAGCGCCGCGGCGGCCGCAGGGGGCAGGGCGAGGACGCAGACGAGGACGACCAGATAGCCAAGGGCAAGGAAATCGACAGGCTCAAGGCGATGGAGGATCAGATGGTCATGGAGGCAGCGCTCGAGGAGGAGTTCGGCAGCGGCTACGACGACCAGCAGGACGCGGCGCAGGTCGTCGCCAACCAGCAGGGCGTGTGGGACTGGCTCACCGACGCGGATGCGTCGCCCGAGGCCGGCGACGAGCTCGCGCGATCGAAGCTCGCGACCGTTCGCCGCTCCAAGATCGAGCTGCCCTCCGACAAGGACGTGCTCTCCGCCTTCAACACGCTCAAGATGGACGAGCTCGACGACCAGACCCGCGACATGCTCGACCTGATCGTAGGCGACGAGGTGACAGAGGACGAGCTCAAGGGCCTCGACTTCAACGTCAGCACCGACGACTTGCCTCAGAGCGAGGGGGTCAGCGCCGAGGACGCCGCACGCATGGAGGCCGTGGCCGCGCAGCCCTTCACAGAGCTCGAGCCGCTCGGCGACGGCACGCTGCCGGTGCCCATGGTGAGAGCTTTGGGGTGTTTTTCGGAAAGGTTCGTGAGCAGACGTGGATCGCATGCTGCCCCCTTGCCCGCAGCTGATGCCCGACGACCTCAAGCTGGACAAGGCCACGCTCGACGCCTACCTCAAGACCCTGACGTCGGCTGCAGGCGGCGCCTCGGAGATGACCGCGGACGAGGTCAAGGCCCTGTTTGCCGCCGACGGAGAGGCCGTTGAGGTGGACGACGGGGCAGAGCCTGCGGACGACGCGGAGATCGCGGCTCTCATCTCCTCGCAAGAACCGGCGTTTGCTGCCGATGAGTGGGACCTCGCCGAGGTGGGTGGAGCGGTCCAGCTCCTCCAGTCCTCACTCATGACTTCCGCGGGCGTAAGCCTGAACCTGACCCACCCGTGCCTTCACCTCCCGCTCTCAGGCCGACCAGCTGCGCGTGACTGCCGAGGAGGATGCCGACTTTGAGATCAAGGACATCAAGATGGAGCTCAGGTCTCTCGCGGCGGTGGACGACTTCGTGGAGAGCGACATGCCTGACGACGAGCAGCTGGCCATCCTGGACCAGTACATCACCTCGGCGGACGATTTCCTGCAGGTGGGGGGGCAGCCGCGTGTTTCATGCATGGTGGTGGCTGGACTTTTTGTTTGTGCCACGGGGTGGACGCCAATCCTCTCGTGTCCCCCCTCAGGCCGAGGACCAGCGCAAGAGCAGTGCTCAGCAGATGGTCGCCGACGGCGAGCTGAGCCTGGACGTGTTTGCCGAGGACCTGGAGGAGGTGCCCGACATGGAGCGCGAGTACGCCGAGGAGGTGGCCGAGCAGCTGGCCGTGGAGGACGACGACTCCATGGCGGCCATGTACGAGATGGAGGAGGAGGACTCGGAGCAGTGGGTCGAGCGCATCCTGGAGCTCAACCGCGTGACCAAGGTCGTCAAGGGAGGCAAGATCATGGGCTTCCGCTGCACCGCCATTGTCGGCAACCAGAACGGGCTGGTTGGCGTGGGCTGCATGGCCGGCCGCGACGTGGCCGTGGCCGCCAAGAGGGCCCTGGTCGACGCCAAGAAGAACATTGTCCGGGTCAACCTGGTGGGCGCCAACACCATCCCGCACAAGGTCGAGGCCAAGTTCCACGCCGCCCGATGCGTGTTGGTCCCCGCCGCCGACGGCACGGGAGTCATTGCCGGTGGCTCCATCAAGTCCGTGCTGGAGCTGGCCGGAGTGCAGAACGTGCTCGCCAAGCGCATTGGCTGCCGGAGCATGCTCAACAACGCTCGCGCGACGGTGGCTGCGCTGCAGCAGTGCAAGACGCTCAACGAGGTGGCCAAGTACCGCGGCGTCCCTATGGACCAGCTGCTGCTGCCCGCAAAGAGGTAGTAGGAGGCTTACGACATGGAATAAACTCGGAGCAGTTGCTTGTAAACATAGACTTCAAACGGAAAATCACAATTGAGTCAGCAAACGTGAATCAAGCTAGTTTGCATATGTCCTCGTACTCCATCCAGACCTCTTTGCCATCAGCTGTGGCCACCTTAGCCTGGAATCGGGCTGTGTCAATGTCGAGCAGAGTGCCCTTCTTGCCTCTCAGGGGGCCATTCACCACCAACACGCTGCCCCCCACAGACGGGATGACGGTCTCCAGCTGAGCCTGGTCGACGCGCACAACATCCCCGGACCCTAGCATCGTGATCTCGCCGACATACTTGTCGATGACACGGGTGACTTCGCCCTGCGACCAAAAGGACATTTCTTTTCCTTTCTCCTCGGCACTTTCCTCTGCCCCCCAGTCACCTTTTGTTTATAATAGCCATGCTCCTTGAGTTGCGGGCTCATGACCTTGACAATGATCCCCGATGATAGCCAGTTGTCACTGCGAGCCGCTGAGGCAAAGGCGTCGTGGTCACTCCTTGCTTTTGCCTTGGCCTCCATTTCCTTCTGCATGAGCGCCTCGACCTTGCTCTGCTTAGCTGGAGGCGGCACGACCCTGCCCGAGCCGCTGGCTGGACCTGCGGAAGTCGGGAGAGATGAGCGACGAGGCAAGTCCTCCATGCATTCGTCGATGGCTAGGCACGGCCAACTGCAGCCCTCCCTCCTTCTCACCGTCATCGTCGTCATCCCCAAAGGCGTTGGGAGGCTGTATGGCTCGCGCAGGCCGAGCCCTCGCCGTGGCCCCGACCGCGTCGCCCTCGCCAGAGGCCGGAGCGAGACCCAGCACCAATGGCCCATTCAGCTCGTCTCGGTTCAGCTCATGAGCCGCTTCGTCATCAGCCTCTTCCTCTGCCCTCGCATGCTTCCTGGCCCGTGCGACCTACGCAGAGCGCGTAGAGGGTCGGCTTTGCTCTCACGTAGGACAGCTCGACCGTTAATATGACCTGGTTCTGAATGGCTGAGAGATGCCGCTCTTCTTCCTCTTTCTCAGCCTGATGCCGCTTCTGGACCTTGTCCATCTCCAGTTCCTGCAGGTGTTTTGACGATAAGTTTCCAATCCTGCAAAAGTCCCAAACTAATCACTCACCGCTTTTGTGTCCTTTTGAATGAGAGTGATGAACCATCCTTTCGGTGTCTCCTCCACCTTGCACTTTCCTGGAATGGAACATGAACAAAATCCATCGAGCGCCACGATCTGGTTGATCTAGATTGCATGCCCACCTTCTCGGCCGAGGTAATTCACAAAACCAGTGAGAGTCAGCCATCTCGTGCTGTTCATGTGCACGTGGTTGCGGTCCGAAATGAACTCGTTGTAAACCACCTTCGCCGAGACTCGGCTGAATGGGTGTCTGCGAAGACGAGGGTGGCCATGGAAGATTGTGCGAGAGATAATTAAGCTTGGCGACAGGCCTCTTCTATATTTACAAGCAAAACACAGTGTGTTATGCCCTCTCTCTGTCAGAGACTCACGCCATTCGAAGGTGATCCAAAAAGTCCCTCTCAAACTGCTCCGAGTACGAATGAACGACTTTGCCAGGGTTCTGTCCAAACACTTCCATCTGCCTCCGATGGCTGTCGCTCATCTGCGCGGGAACGGGGGACTCATGCATCCATGTGTGCCTGCATGCCCATGCGACCGACCTGGTGACACTTGAATCCATTCTCGTCGCGGCACTGCTTCTGGCAGAGCTGACAGTACCATCGGAGCTTCTGGAGTCCCTTGGCCTTGATGCGGTTGCCGATCTGCGCGCAGCGAGTTGGCGTGACGAAAGAGAACCAGAGATATCCAGGAGAATGAGGAGACCGACCGCCTTGGGGGAGAAAAAGTCGTTCTTGCCCATGATGCGAGATTTTGCGGAAAAAGGTGGAAATCTGATCCGATGCGACCATTATCGCCTTGCGTCGGAGGGAGGCCTTGTTGCTCCTCCAGGATGCTTCGAGGAACGCCCATGAGCCCTGGAAGGGTGAGGCCGACAACACGGGCTCAGCCACAGGAGGCCGCTTCTGATCCTCTGATACAGAGTGAGCACGGATGCATGATAGCACGAGCATTCCGAACAACCCCGAGATCTCGTGCAGAAGGCGCAGCGTCAGCCTTTTCTCTATTCTCCGCATCCTCGGCAGTCTTGTCGGTAGCTTCAGTGGCGGTCCCGGAGCTCCTCCTCTCCACAATCCTGCCCGAGGTTTCCACGACCAACCTCGACGTCTTTTATCTGAGAGTTGCCGGTGCAACGCTTGCGCTGGCCTGTTCGGTGGAGTTCTGCCTCCAGGTGATGCTCTCGTGTGGATGGATGCGCACCATTCTGCAGGAAAAAAAAAGAAGAGGTGACAGCCTCTTTTTATTTCAGAATGCCGCTGCCAACAATCTCTTGGCATCCGCCACATATCGGAAGCTTTCTGCTGCTGCCGCTGCCAAGTCTGTGGGGTACTTGTACGCATTCACACAGGCAAGTGGTTGACCGATCTCTACCACGGCATTGCCCTATGTTCTGTCTCTCTCGTCGGACAGGCTGCCCCAGTATGGACTCCTCTCCTTTGGGCTCTCTACCCCCCTCTGGCTCTCGCAACTCTCTTCATCAATCTGCTGATTCTTTCTCGGGCTGGCGGCTCTTTATCTTTATCCGACTTGATGCCAACTTTCTCACCAAATCCAGGCATCGTTAGTCTAACTTACACCATCCTGGCTTTCGGTTTCCTCTTTGTGACCGCAGCCTTTTATTTAGCGCCAGACGCAAGTATGCAAACATTTTTGGCCGAACTTCCGGATGCCAGCGATGCCTCCCTGCTCCTCAAATACACAGTCGCTCCTGGGTTCCGGTTTGCAGCGGTTGCCTGTTTCGTGCTTCAGGTGAGGGATGCTATTTACATTTGGAGTGCTTGTCCCTTTAACAGTGCATTGTCCTAATGCAACAGGATGCTGCCGAGAGAGGTCGATTGGGGGCTTCAACGTTTCGATTCCTGAATTTGGGCTTATCGGCGTTCGGCTCTCTACTGGCTGCCTCGCTCGTTCCTGTGACCCTTGGACCCTTGCCCGCTGTCCCTTGTGGATCCCTTGTCTGTTTCAGTCTCTTTCAATTCTTCGCAAATAAGAAGAAATGAAATAGGACGCCATTGAATTTTCTCAAGGTCTTAATCGACCGACTCTTACACGAGTGCTAACATACTCTGCCACAACATGTCTTTGATCACCCAACGCGGGGGCAGTAACGAGCCGTCCGCAGTGACCACACCCATTTTCTCTTGCTGAAGGCCCCAGAAGTAGTACACGCGTTGAATCGTGTCCGGGCTTCCCTCCACGACGTTCCCAAATTTGTCTCGGACGCATTTGAGCTGCTGGCAGTGGAACTGGCAAATGACGAAAGGATCGGTGTCCATCAGCCGCACCTCGACCACCTCGACCTCGCCGACAAACAGGATGGTGGGATCTTCCTTGAGCTCCTACGCAGCACCGGACGAGATGGAGCGCATGACTAGGTCGAATTTGAACCGCACGCATGGACACTCACACACACACACACCTGTTGCTGGAATGCCTTGCACAGCCCTTCGAGGCGCTGCATGATCTCTGAGCCGCAGTACTCTCGCAACGTGTCCATGTCATGGGTCAGGAAGGCCTTGGTGACGACAGGGGCATCGAACTGAAGAGAAAAGGAAACAAAGGAGAAGGGCAAAGGCACATGTGAGATGAGAGCGCAGTGACAATTTTCTTGCTACTTGCCTTGATCGAGCGCAGGAAGACATTCATGTCAAAGGAGGGGTCGCGGTAGCGAATCTCTTGCATGGCCCTGCTGGCCTCGGAGCCAGCAAACATGCGCTCCTTGTACTCCTCAACCTGTCACGGACAGGTGACGTCACCAGGTCAGACCAAAAAGTGTTTGCGAATAAGGGAGGTCATACCTTGTGCACGGCAGGATGGTCCGATGTCTCGTACTTCTCCTTGAGGTCATCCATGAGCTGCTGGCCCTTTTGATACACCGACGAGTCAGCCACTTTGAATCCAGCAAGCTTGCCAATGAACGGAATCGCGCTCAGCTGCGCAGGCGCGATCAAAATCAGAAACCGCAGCGTTCCCACATTGCCAAGCTCACATTTTTCAAGAAAGAAGTGTGCATCTTCTGCCAAGGCGTCTCCTGCCTCTTGACCACGACCAGGTCAGAGGCGCTGGACAGCGTTCCCTCAGCTGCCAAAGGGCCGGAATAACGCCGAGTGTAGGAGCGTAGGTTCTCCAGAGGCATCATCACCTCCCGGACCTCGCGCACGAGGTTGCTCAGCATAGCTCCTCCGTCCACCTTGCGCCCATTTGACTCGCCGCCCTCGTTGCTGCCGCCTTGGGAGCTTGATTCCTTTGAGCCTGTGTCTCGATCTTCGCTGCTTCTCGAATCAGATTTCGACTACATGCATGCAGTGGTTCATCAGCCACCTCCCAGAGCATGTGGAGGCGAACGACATCTCCTATTTCACTCACAGGCTGGGCTTGCGAGAACAAGCTCGACGTGGAGCAAATCAACCTGCAGTCGGAAGAATGAGCCAGCTCGAAGCTCGCTTGCCCTCCACCTACCGTTCCGCAGCCGGAGCAACAAGCCGATCGACGATCGCTCCTCGCTGATCTCTCCATGCGGAGAGAGAGACCTGTGGAGGCGCCGACGCGCGTGTGTTGGAGGAGGAGCTGCGAACCTGGCAGCCGCGATAGCTCCAACCTGGCAGATTCGATTCAGCATGGCGCGCGCAGGGCTGTTCCGTGGTCTGATGAGGGAGATCAGAGCGGCTCGTATTGTAACGGCAGAAGTCAAAGAAAAGCGCTCCCTCAACGCCATGGCCTCACCAACGCCACCACCGCCACAATACCCCCCTGCGAATCAGAGCTATCCCCAGACCTTTCCCGGCGCGCAATCGCAGCAGCAAGCGCCCCCTCCCGCCTCCGGCTTGCCGTCAGCGACCACCGCACCAGTGACAGCTGAGCCCGGATTTTTCGGCAAGCTTTTCGGACGATGTGAGACAGCTGGGCTATCATCCAACCACGATGGTCAACACGGTCACATGTGCGCAGGGTTGAAGAACCCCGCCTCGGAGGAGGCTGCAGCAGACATCGAAGCAGGGGCAGGGGACGCAGGCGCGACCCCGCTTGATGCCAACGCCATGCACACTGCGGACGAGCTGGAGAATCACGACATCATGATGGTCTCCTACTTGGACACCTTCAAGGTGATCGGAAGACGCTTCCGTCGCTCCGCGGCGTGTTCATTCTGACTCTGCTTTGCTTCGCAGTACGCGGAGGACAACCCTAACAATCCGGCTTTGCAATCCGCGCTGTTCATGCAATTTGACGGGGCCTTCACCGGACCAAAGCCCATCCCGGCGCGGCAACAGGCGCTCAAGGTTCGGCTTCTGCACCCTTCTTTCAGCTGCCAACCAACCTGCATCTGTTCTGCAGGTCAAGCATATTCCCCGGGAGGATTGGGGTTTGTTCGCCGACCAGCCGGGATTAGGCGACAGCTCGTTGTTCAAGATGGAGCAGCGCCTCGTCCGACAGGGTGTTCTCGACCGAGAGGCGCTGGCTGACCTCACGGCCTATGAAGGTCCTAGGCTGACGGGTACCACCTCGGGCCTGGAGAGACGTTTGCTGCTGATGACGGCTGACGCCCCGCAACCAAAGGCTCTCCCTCCAGCCGCTCAGTTGGCAATAGGTAAGTTTGCTGGATTAATCACCGATCCTGCAATAAACAATTCTCACTTGCCTTTGTTCTAGGAAACCTGCCTACACTGGCAGAGGAGGGCGAAGAGCCTGTGTCTGCTCCTGGTCCGACGGGTCTGGCGATGCCGGGAGCCTCTCAGCCCACCAGCGGGGCAGGAACTCAGCAGCCTGGACCTGCCAAGTTTCCGGGGGCGCAGCAGCTGTATGACCCAAACACAGGCGTTGTGATTCAACAGCAGATGCAGGTGATGCCCGACGGGAGCATGGTCCCACTGCCGCCACCGCCACCCATCGTCAAATCACACTGGCTTGACGACACGGGTCTCATGTTCTACGAGCCTGAGCCTTTGAAGGTAGGAAGGAAGGGATGCGACATAGGTCCCCTCGTCATTGTTTTTCCATCATGATTTGCTGTGGCTCTGCTTCAGGCGTACAAGGAGCGTCCGTGGCGGCGGCTTGACCAGGACAAGGAGACGACGGCAACCTACAGGCGGCTGCCTATTGCAGAAAATAGTGGCGATCAGAACGTTGAGGGCAGCAAGACGTATAGGTTAGACATCGAGCTTGGCAGGCTCGAGTTTTTGCTTCACCCTGACATGGCCAAAGAAGACCTGCTGGTGAGGTCATTGATGAATCATTTGTTGCATTTGATGCAAATGAAATGAAATGCTGGAATCCACAAGCACGCACTGCACCTGCTTCAGGCGGCCAAGCTCCTCGCAGCATTCCGAGAGTTCAAGCGTAGAGAAAGCGTTGGACTGATCCCTTTCTTTGCCAACAAGCTGGCAGCGCTCGAGGAGGCGCTGTTGGGGTCCAGGGAGAAGCTGTTCATGGCGGTCGAAGACGAAAGCTCGGAGGAGGGCGAGATCATTGCTGTTTTCAACCAAACCGCTCAGATCGAGAAGGAGGTTGCAGAGACCCGGCAGCTCAAGGAAGAGGAGGAGGTGCTGATGTGGAAGGCAGCGAACGCCATGCAGCAGCTTTACAACCAGATAATGCAGCTGCGTGAAGCTCAGGGCTACTGGGGCACAAATCTGCAGCTCACAGTGCTGCAGCGTCCGCCCGAGGAGATGCTGTGGTCAATGGTGAGCCAAGGTTCAGCATGCTTCACCTAGTCATTCTGCATTCACTTGACGATGACTTTTTACACTGACCTCCCACTCCTCCTCAGGGCCTGGGAGTCTCGCGGGACAAGCTGGACGTTGAGCTGCTCATGGCCGACGACGAGGTCATTGCCGGCCTGCCCCCACCTCCATTCCACTTCCCAGTGCCTCATTGGGACCTCAACCCTCTGTCAAATAGCCTGGGGTTGTTCCGACCTCGGCGTCTCGAGACAATGTGCGCAGCCCACAAAGCCGTCGTCGATGCGCTCAGAAGGAGACTCGACGTCTTGCAGGCAAGGGAGGGCAGGAGCAGTGACGGTGTCGGGGATTGAAGCGGTTGCCGCCAGCATGTCCACTCCTTGATTTGTACTTATCCCTCCCTCCATTAGACTGGAGCGGAGAACGATCCCAACGTTGCCCTGATCGAGGCTCAGCTTGATGAGCTGGGCGTTGCCCCGAGAAGGCTGCCCCGCTCCCCAGCTGACCAGCAGAGCGCCCGCCAACGGGCCCTGCAGCGTATGGCGGCCTCCGAGATCGGGGTGCTGCGAGTGCCTGTGCTCCAGCCTATCCTGTCGGTCAATGCAGAGCCGGAGGGACAGCATATGCAAGGTCAGCCCAGCAGCTCCGCGGCTGCTGGACGCCCCTCCGCTCCCAAGCCATTCAAGCGGCCCCGGTACTACGCCAGGCTGTACGTCAATGGCAAACTGCTGGACTCGTCCGAGGATTCGTCTGTCAACGAGGACTTCGTTGTCCAGTTCAAAGACACCTTCAGGTAAGGCTGGGTGACGCGGCATTTTCCTTCCAGTTTTCCGTAGTCTAGATTTCCTAACTGTTTTCCTAACCGTCAGCGACCCTCGAAATGCTACGCAGCGTGCAAGTCGTGCGGTGGCCAGAATCAGTGTCCGTGCAGATTTGGGAGAAGGGCCTCCTTCGAGACACGTTTGTCTCCCAGGTGTTTGTGGCAATCCCTGGCCTCGCCGGCTCCCCCCACATCGACGGCCAAGCTAGGGCGTATCAGTTCACTTCCCAAACGCCCTTTTCGGTCAAGGCAACCAGAGATTCGGCATTTTCGCAACAAGTACCAACGGGGTGAGCTGCCGATTTGTGCCGACAAAGGAACAGTTGCTGACTCTCTTCTTTTTCGGGCACCCTCTCCTTCCCAGAGCTGTGGGTCGCTTCGGGCTTTCCCCTTCAGCGGGGCCTGGAGGGGATGGCAATCCCTCAAACCTCGTGTACCCAGCTGGGATGGTCTTTGTCCGATGTGGATGGGTGGCTGAGGCTCAATCGGTTGAGCTCGGACTGCAAGATGCCACCGTCGCGACCATTGATGGCGCGATGGCTTACGAGAACCCTCTGGCTGATCTTTCCGCAGCAGAGGATGTCGAGGCAGGCCGCTCGCTCATGCCTCCGTTGCCACACCTCACCATCGACCGAATCTTGAGGAGGGCAGCTGAGCGCATCGGGGTCGGCAAGGTTAGAAGCAATCGGATTTCGCCTAGCCGGGCATTTGGCGAATGACAAGTCCTTGATTTCCGCCCACAGGCCACTCGAGCGCAATTGTTGAAATGGTTGGGCAACAACAAGATCGACCCCAACGATCCACGCAACGCAGCTCTCATGGAGCTCCTGAAGGCCCAAGAGGCTCAGAGCGGCAACCTGTTGGTGAGAGCCGAAGGTCATAACCTCAGTGGAATGTTTTACCCACTATCGCTCAACGCAGGGAGGATTGTTCCGCCTTGAGGTGCCGCCGGCTGTGGCTCTGTCCGAGGTCAGGATCAACAGCAAACGGTTCAGTTTTCTGGCCCGGCGCTGGGGCAGTGGCCACTACCGGGATCCGGAGAAGAGCATTATCAAGGGTAGGATGTCGTCAACATCTCGATCAGCCTCATTACTGACCGCTAGAGCCTTTTCTTCAGGTTCCCGAACAGTGCGAGCCCCTGTTGCCCTTTCACAAAGGGACACGGAGAGCCTCGAAAACCTCTACCTGGACTCGTTGACGTTATTTGAGATGGCGCCGGGCGGCGTGGGGCAGCCCGTGTCTCAGGCATTGCTGGCGAGGCAGGAGAGGGCGTTGCAGATGCAATCTGGCCCTCACTTGACACGGGCTATTGAGGACAGGGAGAGGCGGTTGGCTGAATTTGCCAAGCGAGTGAACGCTGCAGCTGTGAGGCTGGCTGGAGGAAAGCAAGTAAGTGGTCTCTAAGCATGTGTCGATTGTATTATTCGTTGTTTATTCGCGTTGTTGAATGGGTGACATTCTGCAGGCTCACCGAAAGTTCTCAACGGATGATGTTGTCAAGGATGTTGCTTTGCCGGAATGGAAGCTGGATTGGTTCTTCTGGGACTGGTCCATCTGGAACGAGAGGAGGCCGCTCAAGCCTCTCAAGAGGGTAGGACGTCGTGCGATTTATCCGCCGCTCAGTCGCTGACCTAGACGATCAAATGGCGATTGTATATTTGCAGATCCACGGCCGCAACGAGGGCCTGCCCTACATCCCCGAGGACCTTCAGCTACTGGTCACGGTGTTGAGATGCAGCAACCTGCCCATGCGTGCGACGGGGGAGGCCATGCCCCTGCCTCCACCCAGGAGAGGTGCGTTCATGCTCGATTAATGTGCTCCTCCACTCATCATCCCCTCGCTTGCTTCCAATCAGTAGATGACGAGGGGGAGCAAGATCAGACCCGAGACCAGCAGGCAGGCCACAAGGGCCTCAAGTGCTTCGTCGAGGTGGTGTACCGCACCACTGTGCTCCGGCGCGATGAGCACGGGCAGTCTGTCGAGGAGGAGAGGGTGATCCGCCGCCGCACTGCGTCCACCGAAGTGGATGAGTTCCCGGTCTTCAACGAGCAGCTGACCCTGCCCGTGTTTGGACCCGGGCTGGAGGCCACGGCCGCCGCGATCAATGAGACCAACAACTTCGTCACCATCAACGTCTTTGACGAGGTCATCAACAACAACGTGACTGACCTAAGGGCCAAGAAAGGGTGAGAGGGAGATGAAGTTGTCTTTTCTGCTGCAGCTCAAAACCAAACGACGATTCGAATTTGAAGGGATGATGGCATCAGTGACCCTCTGCGGTACCCCGAGAGGGAGAGGCGATTCCTCGGCTGCATCCGCATGCCGCTCTCGGCAATCTACCAGCTTCAGGTGTAACACCGATCTCGCTGATGCGGGACCTTGTTTTTTTACTCATCAAATACCCCGCTGTCAATGTTGTGCCCAGGTGATTGAAGGGGTGTTCAAACTCGAGGCACCTCCGGTCATCTTGGGCTACCAACAGATAAGCGACCGCCCCTCGTGCGTCCACTTGTGCCTCGCGCTGAGGCCGCAAGTGGTGCCGCCTACTCTCGTCGAGGAGGAGCGCATCAGCGGGGAGGCAGAGGATATTGCGGTGCTCGCTGCGAGGCAAGCTCTATTTGTCTCAGAGCCCATGCACATGACCTACCACAATTTCCTTAATACAGGTGGCAAGCCAATGCCCTCGCTCAGCCGCATTGCAGCCGGCGGGTGATCAAGGCAATGGCTGTCGACGCTGATGGAACTTCCATCCTTGTGACACGCTTCATCTCTCCCACTCCGCTGCCACCAACATTGGCCCAACTGGCGTCCAACCCCCAAGCAGCTGCCGAGGGCTTGCCACAGATCAGCCTCACAGAACTGGTCATGCACAAGGTATCATAATTTCAGCGTTTGATATAAGAGGTCGGTCTGATATGTGTGGCCCCCCTCTCCAGATTGCCAGATTTGTGTCGTTGATTCCCTACGTGGAGGACTCGAGCCTTGCCAAGCGCCGGTCAGACATATGGTGCACAAACGCAGAATTCATTCACCTCACCGCCGGCGACAGCGAGGAACACGCCCACCTGCTGGCGGGATACTTCTTGGAGATAGGGCAGCAGGTGCGCAGTCCAGCAACGGGGGGCTAAATCATTGTCTACCGTGTCTGTTCAGTGTCTCTCACTGTTGCCAATCAGGCGTTCGTGATTCTTGGGGCCTCCATCTTGGGAGGGCGGTCGGCATTCGTCATGACCACAGGCCAAGCTTCATTTGACCCCAACAACCCCCAGAACCCTTCTCCGAGCTTGGAGATGGATGCCTCAAACCTTCGATTGTGGAACCCATTGACGGGCGTTTGCACATCGGTGAAGGATGCCACAGGCGAAATGCGGCAGGTGTGAATGTGTGTGCGACATGTCGTGATGTCGTTGGCCGCTTTTGTTTTTGTCAATATCCTTCCTCTGCTCTGTGCTCTGATCTCTCTGGCCGGGCTCTTACCAGGTTGGAGTGATTTACGACCATACCAACGTCTGGGCAAACATCCAGACGAGTGCTCATCCCTGGGAGATGGAGTGGAACCTCGGACATGACAAGCAGTGGCAGCCTTTCTTTGGCTTGTACCTGCCCCAACGTGAGCTCGCCACTCTCCAGATCCCTCCTGTCTACCAAGAGCTCGGAGAGCAGTTCTACACTGAGCTCGAGAAGCAAGTCGAGGAGGCAGTGCGTGACTCGATACAGAGTAAGATCCCCTCTCCTTGCAGAAAGTTTCATAAATGAAACCACTTCCAAATGCCTTCTCGTGTAGAGGCACGTAGCAGCGCAGCCTTCGTGACCAAGCCCGACAACAAGATCAGTCGGTTATTGAAAGACCTCTTGACCTTCGTGCCGGCTGCGCTGGATCAAGTTGCTGTCGCCAGTCTCGGGGCAAGCCTAGAGCTTGCTGGTGCCGGGCAAGGGTCAGGAGGTGATGCTCCATCAAGGCTCGGGGAGCGGCACAAGCTGATTGTCGAGCTGCAGGTATGAGGACCTCGTCTTTCCCGTCATTTGATCGGTTTGGAAAATTCTGTCTTTCCCTCGCAAACAGTCGCGGCACAACGAGGAATTGAGGAAGCAATCCAGGGCTGATGTGGTCAACGGACACATTCTAGCGCTTCCGTTCAGTGACAGGTGAGGTCCGAGTCTGCATCCACACGAGCGCAAAGCCTGATTCTGACTGAGGCCCCCTCTTTTTAGGTATGTGGATGCCGTCGCGGAAGCGGTTTTGAACACCGGGATTCACAAGATTGCCGACGAGAGGGTCAAATTCTCAATGGCCGCACATGTTGAGCGAGGAGGTGCCTCCTTTGCCTGTTGCGTCTGGATCTATGTGGCAGCTATGAGAGACATTCGAGCGTGATTCGCTTTGTGTTGCACCTTAGACCGGACATTAAGTCACTTCTTTTGTGCCCAATCCGGTCGCACATCTTGGTCATACCTAGAGCAATGCATAGGGCTTTCATTTTTTCTTGCCTCGAGACTTGGTGCACGATGCGTCACTCAGTGTTCAATGCAGTGCGCTCCCACCTGTAGTCGTAGAACAGCTCCTCATTTGCGCGGATATTCCGATTCGCATAGACAGCAACTCGCCAGTCGCCATCCACCATGATGAGCTTAACCTTGCTGTTTGGCTTGGGACTGTGATTTGCAAACCGAAACTTGTTGCCCCTGTGGCGTGCATCCAAAACCCACTGCTCGTTGAGATTGAACAGATAGGAGTTGTTCATGCGGTCGTAGATGCGGCCCCGTCGGTCAGCCTCCTCCTGAATGATGAGACAAGACAAGAGAGGATGAGAGCAAAGTTGATCAGTAGGGCGACGTGCATCAGTAAGAAGAAACCTCCACCCACCTGCGTGATGAGATCGCCCGTATATTCTCCAAGAAATTCATCCTCCGCAACCGGGCGCTGAAGGAATGCTCCCCAACCTCGTATAAGACAGAGCGTTACATGACGGACACCGCTGTACTAGGAACCTTTCGTGGGACCGACCATCAACTCACCCTGCACTGTCGACTTGCCCATCATCACGCGCATGTGCTGTCGCATCCTCAACTTCATGTTCAAGCACTCGGTTCCGGGCACAGCCGTTCCCTCACAAGTAGCCGAGCAGCTGCCCTTGCACAAGTCAGGGTCGCACTCCCGGCCAGCAGCTAGGCATGGACACATTCTGTTGCGGCACTGCCCCTTGCATGCGCAGCCGCGGAACCTGCTGGCCATGAGGCATAAGTCACGGATAATCAGTCACATGGACAATGCCACAACGTTCACCTGTTCGAGCACTTTGAAGCACAGCCGCAATACTTCTCACAAAAGTTCCCCTCCCTACACGTAAAAAAGAGACTCGGAAAAGAAATCAGGCGATCAGTCCCCTAGGTTTCAGTTGTCTCACCTGTGGCAGGTGCACCCGTCGCCGTTGCAGGACCCTACACAACCGCAAGGCACGTACTCGGACCAGAGTTCGTTCTGTTGATGCTCCAATCGTTTCTTGAATATACCGCTTTTCTTGCCCATGGCGGCAGCCAGCTTGTGACGAGCCTGAGCGGAGGAGAAAATAAAGGATGCAATGCGTGGGGCACACATCCGATA
>VFSW01006513.1_pt1 | contig 17154 bp, 12 predicted proteins | sample 5358111 | NCBI WGS metagenome assembly VFSW01 (sample SAMN11554181, study PRJNA540505) | mine drainage metagenome | isolation source: sediment from site ElyBrook_90M | place: USA: Ely Copper Mine, Vershire, VT | collected 2017
CGAGTTCGCAGGGAGCTGTGTTTTTGATAAACAGTTGCCAGAGATACTTTAGCTGCGGCCCTCTTACGAGGGCAAGCCTTATTCCGAAGTTACGGCTGCTTTTTTGCCGAGTTCCTTGGGGATCTCTCACTCGTTCGCCTTACTCTACTCGAGCTGACCACCTGTGTCGGTTTGCGGTACGGATTTCACGTAGATAATCTTAGAGATTTTTCTTGGAAGCTTGCTGTGCCGGATTTTCGTTGGTTGCCCGCCGAATTTCCGCTCCGCTCGGAAGTCCCATTGAAAGGAGTACCCGGATTTTCCTAGGTACCTTCCCTACGGCACGAACGCCAATCCAATAAGGCGCCCGGCATACTAAACTCCGTCCTCCCGTCGATCTACGCGAAAGTCATGGAATATTAACCATGTGTCCATCGGGTGCGGATCTCTCCATTCCCTTAGGACCGACTAACCCTTGGCTGACAATCATCGCCAAGGAAACCTTGGTCTTTCGGCGTCGAGGTTTCTCACCTCGATTTGTGGTTACTTGTGCCAACATTCTTGCTTCGCAACGCTCCACCATGGCTCACGCCTTTGGCTTCAGTGCAGATGCGAATACTCTCCTACCGCTTGTGGACTTCACAGAGGGCGGCAACAGGTAACAACGTGCGGTCCTCCTTGGGTCGAGAGAGGACTCGCAATCGCTGTCGCAACCGTCCTGGTCATTTGGATATGAACCATAAGACCAGAACGACGTACGTTACCTGCTGCCGGAATTAGCCGGCGGACCTATCATCGGTATCGGGAGGAAACCAAACCAATCCTCGATACGCGTTTCAAAGATCCGCCGACAAAATCTAGGAACTTTCGTTCCTCTGTGAAGCCCACAAGCCCTCAGTTTCGGTAGTATGCTTAGCCCCGATTATCTTCGGCGCAGAACCTCTCGATGAGTGAGCTGTTACGCTTTCTTTCAATGATGGCTGCTTCTAAGCCTACATCCTCATTGTCAAAGAAGTTCCACTACCTTGAGATGCACTGAGCATACATTTAGGGACCTTAACTAGAGATCCGGGCTGTTTCCCTTTTGACCAGTGAAGCTTAGCCCCCACGGTCTAACTGCTATGTTCTGACTTCCGGTATTCGGAGTTTGATTGGTCTAGCGAGCTTTCGCCCTGTCCAGACCATCCAGTGCTCTACCCCCGGAAGGAACACATAACGCTAGCCCAAAAGCTATTTCGGAGAGAACCAGCTATTACCGAGCTCGATTAGCTTATCACTTCTTACCACAAGTCATCGAAGAGTATTGCACAGCTCTATCGTTCGGACCTTCCCTTCGATTTCTCGAAGGTTCATCCTGCTCATGGTAAGCTCGCTTCGGCTTCGGGTCTGATATATACCACTATGTCGCGCTATTCACACTCGGTTTCCCTGCGGCTCCACCCTCGCGGGCTTAGCCTTGCGGCATACATCAACTCGTTGGCTCATTCTTCAATAGGCACGCCATGACGGGCATCGCGCGAAACGCGATGCCAGAATATGGAAGATAGGATTTTGAATAAAGAATAAATACAAAAGCATTCATTCCATATTCTATTTTCTATATTCTAGATTCTGCATCACATTCCATGTGATGCCCGCGCTGACTCTTTGTAGGCATATGGTTTCAGGTCTATTTCATCGCCCTTACCGGGCTGCTTTTCACCTTTCCCTCACGGTACTAGTTCACTATCGGTCTTTGGAAGTATTTAGCCTTACCGGTTAGTTCCGGCAGATTCACTCAAGCTATTCGTGTCTTGAGCTACTCAAGAACAGTAACAAAAGAGACAGTAGTATTTTCATCTACGAGGCTATCACTCGCTTGGGCCATGCTTTCCAACATGTTCGATTAACACACTGTTTTTTAACTCTTCTCACAAATAAATGCGACGTTACTGCCTTACGACTCCCAGTCATACAATTACGAGGCGCTTTAGGCGCGCCGTAATTGTAGGACTGAGTTTGGGCTGATTCCTTTTCGCTCGCCGCTACTAAGGAAATAACTATTGTTCTATACTCCTCCTGGTACTGAAATGTTTTACTTCCCAGGGTACGCTCCGAAGCATCGCGCGAAACGCGATGCCAGAATATGGAAGATAGAATTTTGAATTAAGAATAAATACAAAAGCATTCATTCCATATTCTATTTTCCAAATTCCAGATCCTGCATCACATTCCATGTGATGCTTCGGTCATAAAGGTTTACTTTATGGGGTTTCCCCATTCGGAAATCTCCGGATCAAAGGTTGCTAGGCACCTCCCCGAAGCATATCGCCGCCACGCTGCGTCCTTCATCGCCTTCACAAAGCCAAGGCATCCACCATACGCCCTTGTTTCCCATTAGGAAACTTAGACACCAATGCTCGCGCCGCCTACTAAGAAGCGCGAACAGTTTTTCTGTTGTAACTTAACTGACTTTTACTTTTTGTTTACCTGCCCTTACGGCGCTTCTTGACGACGCCATAAGGTTTGTCACTACACGATCTAACGTATAGCGAACGTCCTCTCTCAAACGACCGAAAAGACCACAGCCAGCGAACGCCGGCCAGTTCTTCATCGTCTGAAGAGGTTTTCGGTTGTCAAAATTCGTTCGTTCTGAAAAGAAAATCCGCTCTTTCGAGCGGATACACACAAAGGCCGTTACCGGCTTCTATATGTTCCGCTTGGTTAGGGTGATTTTCATAAATAGTTCCGAGTGGCATCAGTATATACAAAGCGTTATTAGAGTCAATACCCATAGCCGATATAATGCCCAAACCCCTATTTTTGCCGCTTTTGGTAGTTAATTTCAATTTTGCAATTTACAATTTTCAAACAATTTTTAATATATAATTTTCAAACGAAGAAATATTGACAAAGTAATAAATATCAGTATTGTATTTTCAGATTCGAAACTGGAAACCTTACGGCAACAACGCCGCCAAACGACCGCAAATTGAAAGGAAAAGTATGAGCGAAGAAAAAAGTCTACCGGTACATGAGTCCATCGCAAACTTGATCCGCCGCACCCAAATTCACGAAGTCAGTTTAATCAGGGATTTTGTTACCGAAACCACGATTCTCTCGGGCCACGATAGTATCATCGCCGCAGCCGAGGTCTCTTGGTTCACCTTAAGCTGCCGCCAGGCGGTGGACAGCGTTAGAAAGCACGTGCTGTCAGAAAAACAAAAAGTGGAAGCCAAGGCCGCCGAGGAGAAAAAAGCGGCGGAAGCGAAGGCGGCGGCCGAGGCGGAAAAAGACCGGTTGCTCGACGAGGCGGAAATCTCCATGACGGAAGTTCTTGACTACTTTACCAACAGTTCAAGACCGCCGATGGATATTGCTCACAAAATGCAACGGGCAAGAAACGGATTAGGCTTGTTCCGCGAAAAATGCGGGCGCAAACTTCAACTCACAGAAGTCTGAATTCCACCAAACGCCAAGGCGGCGAACGTTCTCACGTTCGCCGCCCTTTTTCTATCTTATTTCTTTCTAACAACCAGTGGCTAGTGACTATCCTTGCCGGTGGTCGGCAATTTCCTGGCGGACCTTTTCAATGTAGCGAGCCGCCGCTTCCTGACCGCCGAGTCCGAAAGCGAGACCGAGGGCCAGCGCGAGCGCCACGACGATACCCGTAAAGAGCGTTTGGATGAATGTCGCTGCGATACCGAGCTGGAACAACGCGGCGAGTATCGCAAATATCCAGATGGCCCAGCGGGTCGCGGTTCCGGCGAAATTGGCCGACTTGATGCCGGCCGCCTTAGCCGAACCGGCGACAACCTTCTGCATCACATCGCCGATCACGCCGGCGACGAGCAGAATGAGGGCCGCCACGATGACTTGCGGCAGATACAGGAGGACCACCTGCTGGAGAAAGACCGTGACTTGGGTCAGGCCCAAGACATCGAACACCGCGACCAGAAAGACGGCGATGATGAACCATTCGATAAGGGTGCCGATGAAGCGACCCGAGTCAAGCTGGAAACCGGCGCGGCTTACGAGCTGTTCGATCTTCGCCTCACGAAGGAAACTATCGACTTTGAGCAATTTGAACGCGTGGACGATGACTTTCCGGACTGCGGCGCCGACAACCCACCCGACAAGGAAAATAACGAGCGCTACGATGAGTTTCGGCAGCAGGTCGGCTACCCCGAGCCAAATATCCTGGAACGACTGCGCCAAAACCGAACTCCATGTTTGGATCATATGAATTTTATACTAAAAAGATGATAATTTTCTGCGCCGCCCTTCAAGCGGTCAGAATAAGCACACAAGCGCAGGTGCGCTTTTCGACCGATATGCCCTCAAATTCCCGGCTTAATTTTACCATTTTGCACCGGTTGCCGGGATCGGTGTGTGGATAAGAAACTCCTGCCTATTCGGCCGGCACCGCCCTCAATTTGTCCAAAAGTATCTGGTGTTGATAGTCCAACACGTCGCGCACAAGCTTGTCGCCGATATCCTCGCGGTACCGGAAATCGGATGTTTCGAGAATGGCATAGCGAAGCTCTTTGCCGATGTCCGCCTCCATTGCCTTGATGGAGCGGGCGATAGAACCTTTCTTCATGTGGTCACCGACCACCAACAGGTCGAGCCGGCTGTCCTGGTCTTGGATAAAGACGCCCGCCACGACGACCAGTTTTAGATTGCCGCCCCTCGACAACTGCCGCACGATCTCGCGGCTTTTGACGAGTGCGCTATTTACCAAAAGATTTTGCAAGGGGATGAGATAAGGAAAGAGGCGGTCCAAGGCGTAACCTTTGACTCTTTTCCGCCGGACGATAGGCTTTTTTCCGCGGCGCTCGGTGATGGTCGTTTCCGTGACCAACCTCTGCTTCACAAGGCCGATCTGCGCGAGTACTCTTGTCTCGCGGGCCGTTTCGGCCGCATCTGCCCTTATCCGCCGGGCGATCTCATTGACCGAGCACACGACGTCGGGGTTGAATAAAAAAAGGCGCATCACACGGACGCGGGAAGGACTGCCAAAGAGTTTTCCCAATATCTCGATCGTCATGAGTGTAAAACGACAGTGGGCTGATACTAACGAAATAAGCAAGCGGTGTAAAGATAATTCCACACTCGAGCACGCGAAACCGTCAGACGCAAAAAGCCGGCGGAAAGGGGCGCCCTTGGCCATAGACCGGGGGGCTGTATTCCACGCAAAAGATCCGCGTATTGCGCGGATCTTTTGCAACCGACAGATTTTAGGCCTATTTCAGTTCCACTTTGCCTCCCGCCTCTTCTATTCTCTTCTTGATGTCGTCGGCATCGGCCTTTTTGACGCCCTCTTTGAGGACCTTCGGCGCGCCGTCCACCAGGTCTTTCGCTTCTTTCAGCCCGAGCGCCAAGACTTCCTTGACTATCTTAATGATGGCGATCTTGTTCGCACCCGCGTCTTTGAGCTCCACGGTAAAGGCGCTCTTCTCTTCCCCGCCGGCCGCCGCTGCCGCCGCCGGAGCCGCCACCGCGACTGCCGCCGCCGAAACGCCGAACTTCTTTTCCAGCACTTTCACCAATTCATTGAGCTCGAGGACCGACATCTTCTCCACGCTTTCCACAAGCGCTTTGAACTTTGCCGGCACTTCGACGACTGCTTCCGTTTTTACTTCGTCTGCCATAAGAATGTAGCTTGATTAGTAGTAGTCCTAGTAATAACCTCTAGGCGCCGACCGGCGCGCCTTCTTTCTTCTTGGCGATGCCGTCAAGCGCCGTCGCAAGGCCTTGGATCGGTGAATTGATGACGTTCACGAATTGCGCAAGGAGGGTCTGCCGCGGCGGTATCATGGCCAGCGCGACCATATCCTCTTTCGCCATGAATTTTCCTTCGAAGATGCCGCCGACCAATTCGATCTTCTTTTCTAATTTCTTTTGAAATTCATAGACGCGGCGGGCGGGGGCGATTTGGTCCATGCTCCAGGCCATGCCGATTTGGCCATTAAGCTCCGGCACCGCTCCGGCGACACCGCTCTCCGTGAGCGCTTTTTTGGCAAGGGTCTTCTTCACGACCGCATACGATACCTTGTCCTCCCGCAACGCCCGCCGGATACCGGTGACTTCCGCCACGGTGAGGCCGTCGAATCGTACGAGGGCCACCGAGCCTTTATCCTTCGATTCCTTGAGCAAGGCCTGAATTTCCTTCAAACTCTCGCCTTTCTCGTTTTTCGTCTTTGCCATACGACAAGTCTTTACTCGTTATTTTCAATTAAAAACGACCTTTGCTAAGGCCTCGAAACACCGTCGCGCATGCGAGAGTGACCTCGAGAGGATTTTACGGCATTCGCCCACCCCTTGTCTTTGGCCTGATGAAAACAAGCTTACCGAAAATAGAAAAAACGTCAAGACGCGGCACGGAGCCGGACCGCCGACCCTTTATTGCACCGATTTAAGCAGCGGCTCCAGCTGGGTTTTCATGTCAGGCGTTTTTGCGATGCTCGCCGACAGAAATGCCGCCGCTTTCCCCTTATTCTGAAGGACATTCGCGTAAAAATCGGTCGTCGCCTGGTAGGCCTGGAGCCAGTGCGGCGATATGGCTACCGCACCGAGAAAGGCGGCCTCGGCGGCATTGTTGTCATGGAAATAGTAGGCCTCTAGGTCGCCGAGATTAAGGAACGCATCAGAGTCGGTGGGTGCGGCCTGCGTGAGGTAGACCCAAATCTCTCGGGCCCCTTCATAGTCATTTATCATTTTGCGCCGGATAGCCAAATCGTTCCAGTCGGCATACGAGGAGGGGTCTTTGCTGAGCGCGGTGACCAAATTCTGTATATCGGTCTTCATGATAGCGGCCTGCGCCAAGGTATACGAAGGCGGAATGACCACCGGCCGGTCCAATTTCGGCGCATTTACCGTAACACCATTCACGTTGACGGTACCGGGCACCGAAGGGATAACGCCTCCCTGAATCTCTGCTTGAACGCCGGGGGCAACCTGGATGGTGGTCGTAGCCGCGCCGCCCGCGATATTCGACGTAACCGGCCCTTGGCCGTACAAATACCAGTATATAGCGTAGCCTGCGGCGAGTATGATGACAACGCTCACCACAATAACCACGGCGGTGTTTTTCTTTGATTCCATGGGCACATTGTACCGTGTTGGAAGAAAAAGAAAACCCCTCCGCCGAAAGGCGGAGGGGTTTTCCGGATCCAGAGCCCCCAAAGGGGGTCTGCACAAGTGATCCTACTATTTCGAGAGAACCTTGGCCGTACAGTTCTGGCCGAGACCGCTGTTGGTGAAGCAGCCCGGGATACCATAACCGTTCGTCCAGTCATCGTACGCCGTCGTGATCGATGACGTCGTTGACTCAGGCGACCAGATGATGTTCGAGTTGGTTATCGACGAAACCGTCGTCGAAGCCAGCAAGTAACCCAGTGCGGAGAGTTGTCCGCCCGGAAGGCCCGGGTAACCGACGTCCGCAAGGAGCGCGATGCTGATCGAACCGTTCTGGTTGCTATTGCCGGTGAGCGCAACCGTGCCACGCAGAGTATAGGTCTTTGTGGTGCCGGCTGAAACTATCGCATCAGACGTGTTGGTCGTGCTGTTGAAGTACACCGGAACAGTGATCGAACCCGAAGCCACTGACGGAATATCCAAGGTCGATGATGCTTCGACGTTGCCGTTCGGACCGCTGAACGTCAGAGCATTGCCCGTGAGGGACGCCGTTGACGTGGAGATCGAGAATGACAACTTGTTAAGCTTGATATCACCCTTGGTGTCAGCCGTCACCGTGAGGCTCAAGAGGTCTTGAGCGCCCGAGGTGAGCGTGCCGCCAGCCGTCGAGTAGGTAATCGTCGGGAAGCTCTTGAAGACGCGGATACCGTTCGAAGCGGTCGCCGAACCCGTTGCGTACACCGTGGTGCCGCTCGAGGCGCCGGTCGCTTTCGTACCCTTCGTATCAACACCGTTCCAGTCCACCGCCACGAGGGCGCCCGGATGGCCGGCGAGGTTCACGCCTTGGCTCGGCACATCAACCTTGACGGTGATGAGCTTATCCGAGTTGGCCGTAATGACTTCGCTGGTCGTGAGCGTCGAGGTCGCGTAGGTCGAGCCGCCACCGAAGGTCGCGGTACCGATCTGCGTCGTGCCATCCCACAGGGTCACGTTCGTCACGTCAGCATTGGTGCTGGCGGTCGAAGACGACAACTGGAGGGAAATGGTCTGAAGGTTGAGATTCTCGTTGGTCGCGTGGAAGCGGAGGACCGTGTCCACGTTGCCGGTGGTTCCGGCGGAGACCAAGCGGTATGACGGGCTCGACGAGTCGAGCGTGACCGTCATCGTGCCGCCGGTCGTCATGGTCATAATCTGACCAGTGCTGGAAACCAGTGAAACGGTGGCTGATTGGCCGGACGTAATACCCGTCACCGTCGGCGCTGTGGTCATACCCCATTGGTATCCACCCGTTGCCGCCGCGGCGATATTACAGGTCAAGGCCAGCGTTACCTGCGTTCCCTTCGGGACCGTCAAGGCGCTGTCAAGCGTGAAGTTGATCGCACCCGCCGCGCTCGGATTGACGGCATTGCTGCCGGTGGTCAAAGCGGACGAGCCGTTCATTATCTGACAGTTCGTCAGGTTCGTCGCGGTGCCGGCATTCGGCAGAGTGAGAACCGTCGGAATCTGCGAGATGCGAAGGTTTTCACCCGATTGACCGGCATCCAAGAGGAAGTTCGCGAAGACAAAACCTTGGCCGCCCGCAACGACTGTCTGGGCAACCGGACTCGGAAGGACGCTGACATTCATGGCAGCGGTCTTTACGGTCATCTGGTTAGCCGAGATAGAAGTAGACGGTGCGGGGGTGATTGTCGTGCTCGTCACTTGACCAGTCACGGTCGTCCAGTATGAGGCAGGGGTCGTCGAGACCGTATATACCTCATTGCTACTGGCCGTATTCGGGACCGTTCCTTTGAGGGTCAGGTGGGTAACACCAACCGGGAAAGTTACCGTATCAGAGAAGTTCAACGTCAAACCGCCTGAAGCTGCGGTAAGCGTAGAATCGACAGGTCCAGCAAGGACCGCGCCGTTCTGGTCAACCAAAGTTACGTTGGTCAACAGACCGGAACCGCCGTTATCACTCGCGGTGCTGGTAGCTATCGTAAACTTCATCGCGGCAACTGAGACCGGTTCGCCTTGAACCGTCACCATATAACCGCCGAGAGGCTGGTTCGCCACGTTGATGGCAACGTTTTGAGCCGCAACCGCCGGGTCAGTCGTGACAGTAAGAGTGCCTGAGTTGATGCTGATGGTCGAACCGGCGTACCAGATCGTACCGGCGCTGAAACCAGTGCCAGTCGTCGGCGGCGTGATGCCGTAGCCGTAGGTAAGACCAACGACGTTCAAGTCAGTCGTCTTTTCGATGTTGAAGGCGACCGTGCGGCCGGAACCGCTCACGATATCACCCTGAATGGCGAACTCTTGCGAGAAGCCTTTCGGGATAGTGATGCCGGTGCCGAAGGTCGAGGTGTAGTACTTGCCGGTCGAGTCAACCGTGGTCGGATAGGAAACTCCGTTGACCACCGTGACAACGTTGGCAAGGTCCGTGGTCGCAGACGATGAAGCCTGGTTCCAGCGGATGGACTTGACCGAAACATCTTCGGTCGAACCTGCCGTTACTTTGACCGATGAGAAGATATAGCCAGTGGTGCCGACGTTCTTTGATACGCCGCCTGATTGGGCGTTCGGATCAAGAGGACCTCGGGCAACCGAGACGCTACCTATCGTCAAACCGTCGTTAAGGATCTGGCTCGTACCGTTTATCGGAAGCGAACCGGAAACCGTAGCCGAGGTGTTGACGGCAACCACTGAGAAGTTCGCGAGCGCGCCCGCGTCGACTGCAGCAGCGTCGGAAGTCCGACGATTGCCGGCGATAGTCAAAGTGCGGGACGTACCTTTCGGAACCGTGAAGCCCGGAAGGGTCGCTTGGTGCGCGGAGTTCAGTGTCTTTGCGGTACCGATCTGATTACCCTGTTCATCCAAGAGAACGATGCCGCTGAAGGCAGCGTCCGTTGAAGGACCGCCGCGCTGAACGACAACGCTGTTAACCGTCACGTCGCCATCGTTTCCCGCGGTAAACGTAACCGTGGTGAACGGAACGCGAGCCGCGCTCAAGGGCGCCAATTGCTGGGCCGGTTGAGTTGCTCCTGAAACCGTCAGACCGGTCCCCGCTGGGGTCGTGGTCGTGGTGTTTCCGCCGGTGGTCGTGGTGGTGGTCGTAGTGGTCGTGCTGGTCGTACCAGACGTCGTGCTCATCGCGTTAAGCGAGGCGCGGGTAAGCGGTCCGACATAACCGGCTGCCGGTGAAATGCCGTGCTTCTTCTGGTACTTGATGACAGCCGCTTTGGTCAGAGGGCCGAACGTTGAAGTTTCGTTACCCGGTGAACCAGCGCCTGTGGCCGCCACTTGCGTGTCGGGGTCGGAGTTCAGAACTTTTTGGAGGTTCGTCACATCCGCACCTTTGCTGCCAATCGTAAGATTGGTGCTGAAAGTGTAGCTGCTCGTCATCGTCGTGCTGCTGCTGCTTGAAGAAGCAGTGCCGGTGAGAGAAGCCTGGACATTATTTATCGTACCCTGATCAGCGCCAAATGATTGCAAGAGCGAAATGATCGCGCTTACTTGGGCCGGTGTCAGAGCTGCGGCGCTTGCTGTTTGAACTCCTCCCGCAACGACTAACGCCGCTGCGAGCGTCAAACCGGCAACTGCCGCGACAAATTTCTTTGTCTTAAATATACTCATTTTTTTGTAATTAATCGTTCCCATCCAAAACTACTTATAAATTCCAATAAAGGCGGACGGGAATTTTTTCTCTGTGCGAACCAAGCAGTTTCGACAAACTGGCATTCGTTCGCGCAACTTCTTTTTCTATCATCGATCAGGATTTAATTGACCGATGAATCAACTCTACTAATCTTTCTTCTCGCGATTTTCGACGGCGAGAAGAAAGCTTAGTGACGAAAGGGAAAATGACGTGCGGTCAGAACAACCGAGACTGAATTATGAATTCGGTAGAGTTGCTTTACGACATATTAAATTGTCAACGTACTGAAATTTCTGAAAGGTCCGTGATGCGGAAAAAATGCATAGCCAACACCGCAACTTATCTTTAATGATGGCTATTAGGGAAATTATACACGTCGCCTTCTTCAACGGCCAATGTATCCATGTGGATAAGTGGCTAAAAATCAAAATCGGGCGCAATCAGGTTCTGACTGCAAACCCGACCATTTATCTCTAATGAAGAACGACAAATTGGCGTATAACGCCCTAACTGGCCCATCATTACATAGGAGACGATTCAAAGTCAATAAAACTGGCTTAAAACCTTCCTTGAGCTGTACTGGAATATATAGCCATAGGTTTGTCAAAATCCGCCCTCATGACTATACATCTGTTGTAGACCTCAATTATGCCGTTGGCACCGCCTAAACATTACAAAGGATATAAAGGTCATATTGTCCTTTATTGGCCCTTGGGCAGAACATCAAGAATTTATTTCTCTGACACTGGACACTCCGCCAAACGCGAGCGAGTATTTACTCCACCGTCTTTTACCGTGTCTTTTTAGGATTCCCTCATGTACCATGACCGAAAGTTCTCTCTGAACTGTCTTTTCACTGCAACCCTGAATTACGTTCATAAAATCCTTTATCGAAAGGACATCCATACGAGAAAGCAACTGTAAAATAATGTCTCGGCGATTGCCTGCCGACTGTCTTATAGTGACTTGGCTTATTGTATTGTCCTTTTCGATCTCTTTTGTTGCTTCATCTGTTGTCCTATAGGTGTCTTTTACAGCTTCCTTCTTGGGTACAGCAAACCCTTCGCGCTGATCCTCCTGCGCCGCACCCTGGCTGACAGTCTTTGGCAGAGGCCTTCCAAAAAAACGTTTCTCGAAAAGTGGAGGAGGGGCGTAGCTTTCTTTTTGCTTTATCATTGAGTAATAGACGTGAAAAGCATCCAGTTCGCGTTTAAGTATCGAATGATTCATCGGGGATACGAATCCGGATAAGAGGCCGACATCCAAGAGTGCAACGATCTCACGAATAGTCTGAAGGAGGTTTTCCAGTCGAATATCCACTTCTGTTTGTGTGGCACCGTTGACCGATGAGGCGTACCTCATCATGGCTATGGCTTTCCCCCGAATGTCCCATTTAAAAGGATCACTGTCTGATAGATAACCCGTAACAAGATATATGGCCGCAACAATTCTCTCAGCCTTTATAAACGGCTGATTATATTGCTCATTTCTTATTAAAGACGAATACTGCTTACTTTCCATAGCGATTACATATAGGACACGCTACCGCCGACAGTTCTGAAAAATTATTTATAACTCTAAAAAATTAATCAAAAGGACAACAAAAATTTCAAAAAATCCTAGACGCTCGTTGAAGTATATATCGGACAAAATTTATTGCAATATGGAACAAAGAGTTTTTCTGTCCGTTACTCACCATTATCGCGGACTCAACATTTTTTATGCAAAAACACCCGTAGTTCGGCTCAAAATGCAGGTCATCCTTTGGATTAAGTGGTCATGGTGGTGTATTATTGGTGATATAGAGACATGAAAACAAACCGAAAATCGGGTAATTTTTTCAAGGACATAAAGAACGAAACGGTCAAAAGTGTCTGGGCCATATTCTTTTTTGTCCTTGGCATATTTTTTCTCCTCTCATACGGAGGCATCGCGGGTCCTGCGGGAAATAGCGTCGGTATTTTTATCCGCAATCTCTTTGGCAATGTGGGGTTCGCTTTATTGCCTGCCGCGGCCTTCATGGTCGGCGTCGCTTTCGTACAATCTTTTCACCGAAGCTTGTCGGTGGCTAAGCTTATTGTCATCATCATTTTTCTTATATCGGGACTCGGTCTCATCGATCTCTTTTCAAGTCAAAGCGGCGGCCTTATCGGAAAAATGGTCGTTCATCTATTCGTCTCGTTCTTCGACATATATGCATCGTTCGTGTTCCTCTCGGCGCTCATGCTGATATCACTCGTCATCATTTTTGACATGGAACTGCGCTTAGGCGCTCCCGCGTGGCTTTCGAAGATCTTCATCCGTAATCGAAAGAAAGAAACCCAAGACGACGATGTCGATGCGATCGTCGAAAAACTCCAGGAAAAGCAAGAAGAGGAGGTGCCTGAGGACGAAACTGAAGCGGTCGCTGACGCCGATGATACCGAAGAACAAAGCGCGGCAGCCGCGAATATTGTCGTCAAAAAACCCGCAGGAAGCGAAAGCTTCCAGGTCAAACCGATCCTTTGGCGAGGTCTTCTCGGCGCGTACACTCCGCCCCCGTTGTCTCTCCTTGAAAAAGACAAAGGGAAACCCGGCGTGGGCGACATCAAGGCCAATGCTAATATAATCAAACGGACGCTCCAAAATTTCGGCATTTCGGTCGAAATGGACGAGGTTTCCATCGGACCGTCGGTCACTCGTTACGCCATCAAGCCGGCCGAAGGCGTAAAACTTTCCAAGATAGTGGCCCTTCAAGATAACCTGGCATACGCGCTGGCCGCTCACCCCATCCGCATCGAGGCGCCTATCCCCGGCAAATCTCTGGTCGGCATCGAGATACCGAACAGCACCAAGACCGTGGTCGGCTTGGCCACGCTTCTCGGCAACGAAGAATTCGCAAATTCGGAAAAACCGCTTCTCATGGCCCTGGGTAAAAGCGTTTCGGGCGATTCGAAGTACGGCAATATGGCGAAAATGCCCCACCTCCTTATTGCCGGCGCGACTGGTTCCGGAAAATCGGTGACGATCCATGCGCTCATCGCCTCGCTCTTGTTCAGAAATTCTCCGGAAAATCTGCGCTTCATCATGATCGATCCGAAACGCGTCGAACTGACGATGTATAACCGCATCCCCCACCTGCTTACCCCCGTCATCACCGAAGCGAAGAAGGCCATTCTTTCCCTCAAGTGGGCGGCTAAAGAAATGGACCGCCGCTACGACATCCTTGAATCGGAATCGGTGCGCGATATCGAGTCATATCATAAAAATATCCTCGCTCCCGAGCTGAAGAAATACGCGGAGCGAAAGAAGAGCGGCGAAGACAGCGAGACCGAGGAAAAAATGCCGGAATTGATGCCTTATATCGTGGTGGTCATCGATGAGCTGGCGGATATCATGTCCGCCTATCCGCGCGAATTGGAAGCGGCTATCGTGCGCCTGGCGCAAATGAGCCGGGCGGTCGGTATTCACCTCATTTTGTCGACCCAGCGTCCGAGCGTCAACGTCATTACTGGTCTCATCAAGGCGAACGTGCCGGCCCGCATCGCGCTTCAGGTCGCCTCGCAAGTCGATTCGCGGACCATTCTCGACGGGAGCGGCGCCGAAAAACTTCTGGGTGCGGGCGATATGCTCTATCTCGGCGGCGAAATGTCGAAACCTTTGCGTCTGCAATCGGCATTCATATCCGAGGGCGAGGTAAAGCAGGTCGTGAAGTACCTTATCGATAACTATGAAGAATTACCGAGCGACGTGACCATCACGGCGGAAAATGCCGACCGTTCGACCATTTTCGAAGCCGCCATCGGCGACGAAGACACCGAAGAGGAGGATAACCTTTATGAACAGGCGCGCGAAGAAGTGATACGCGCCGGCAAAGCGTCGACGTCGTATCTCCAGCGGAAGCTCCGCATCGGGTACGCCCGCGCGGCGCGGCTGGTCGACCTGCTCGAAGAACGCGGCGTCATCGGGCCCGGCGAGGGCGCCAAACCGCGCGAAGTGATAGGCGGCGCGGGTACCCCCGCCGTCGATGAAGACACCCCTCTTACCCCCACACCATGACCAGAAGAGAATCACGATTTTTCCTAAAATTTTCCCTCACGAGCGGCATCTTTCTCCTGGTCATAGGATATGCCTTGTTCCAGGCGCGATACCTTATTCTCGGCCCGCAAGTCACCATTTCCACGCCCATAAGCGGTTCGCAAGTGAACAGCCCTCTCGTTACCATCGAAGGAACCGCCCAAAATATCTCATCGCTGACGCTTAACAGCCAGAATATCTTGGTCGACCCTCAGGGCGATTTCAAACAGCAATTGCTGCTTTCGGAGGGCTATAATATCATTACGATAACGGCGGAAGATAAATTTAAAAGAACGGTCCAAAAGCAGATCGAGCTAACATTCCACGACCATGGCGTTTAAAAAACCAAAAGAAGAAAAAGAGAAAAAAGTAAGCGGCGCGGCGATCGAAGACACCATCCGCCAGATAAAAACGAAGTTCGGCGAAGAGGCCATCATGAAACTCGGCGAAAAACCCCGCGTCGATATAGACGCAATCTCCACCGGTTCGATCGGCCTCGACGCGGCGCTTGGCGTCGGCGGCCTGCCCCGCGGCCGTATCATTGAGATATTCGGTCCCGAATCGTCGGGCAAGACCACTCTGGCGCTTCACGTCGTCGCTGAAGCCCAAAAAAAGGGCGGCATTTGCGCCTATGTCGATGCCGAGCATGCCATGGACCCTGAGTACGCGAAAAAATTAGGCGTTAAGATAGACGAATTGCTCATCTCCCAACCAGATACCGGCGAGCAGTCGCTTGAGATCGTCGAGTCGCTCGTGCGCTCCGGAAAGCTCGATGTCATCGTCATTGACTCGGTGGCGGCCCTGACGCCCAAAGACGAGATCGAGGGCGACATGGGCGCCCAGCACGTCGGCAAACAGGCTCGGCTCATGTCCCAGGCGCTTCGCAAGCTCACCGCCATCGTCGCCAAATCGAAGACCATCGTCATCTTCATCAACCAAATTCGCATGCAGATCGGCGTCATGTTCGGCAATCCGGAGACGACGCCGGGCGGCAAGGCGCTGAAATTCTACACGTCGGTCCGTCTCGATATCCGCCGTATCGCCCAGATAAAAAAGGGCGAAGAAGTTATGGGCGGCCGGGTGCGGGTCAAAGTCGTCAAGAATAAGGTGGCCGCGCCGTTCAAGCAAACGGAATTCGACCTCATGTACAACGAGGGCATTTCCCGCGAAGGCGAAATAATCGCCCTCGGCGAAAAGTTCGGCATCATCAGGAAATCATCCGGCGGCTCGTACGACTTCCCGCCTGTCGAAGGGAAAGGAGAAGGCGTCAAACTCGGCCGCGGTTACGATGCCACCCGCCAATTCCTCAAAGAAAATGCGAAGGTCGCGAACGAGATCCTGAAACTCATCCGAGCCAAGTTGAAAGAAGTGTAACGGCAAGAATTCAGGTTTAAAAAGTCTGTGAAGTAAAACATGATAAATTGGCCGTACTGGGTAAAGGGAGGGATTGTGTTTTTAATTCTTGCGGCTGTGGTATGGCTATTGAGCCTCCGTCTTGATGCGCCGATATTAATGGTGATCTTTTACTATCCGGTCGTCATTTTTACAGGTCAATGCATCGATTTATTGGGACAATCTTCCCCTGTTTTCCCTGATGTATTTGCTCCTCCTGCATGCATAAACATTACTCTCGCACTTTTGATCGTCTACCCTATTTTATTAGGCGCAGTGATCGGAATGATCTATGGCAACATTAAAAAAAGAAAAATCGCCCGAACTTGCCAGCATCCGACCCGTAGGTTAATATCTCCTTATCCTTTATCCGTATATTAGTACCATTTTTGTAAATGGTATCGCTGAAATATGTTTGTCTATAACGAGATTCTGCCGAAACGATTCATCATCCTCGACGGTGCGCCGTACGAGGTCTTGGACGCGCACATCTTCCGCATGCAGCAGCGAAAGCCGGTCAATCAGACCAAGCTTAAAAACCTCATCACCGGCAAGGTGACCGAATACACGTTCCACCAACAGGACAAGGTGGAAGAGGCCGAACTCCTGAAGCGCGAGGTGAAATACCTTTATAACAACCGCGGCGAGTGGTGGTTCACGGAAGTGAATGACCCGTCGAAGCGGTTCAAGATTGAACAGGCGCTTGTCGGCGACGGCGGTAAATTCCTCAAGCCGAATTCGCTCGTGCAGCTCCTGACCTTTGAAGAGCAGATAATCGGCGTAAAACTGCCTATCAAGGTGGAGCTTAAAGTCGTCGAAGCGCCGCCCGCCGTCAAAGGCGACACGTCGAAGGGCGCCTCGAAGACCGTAAAGCTCGAGACCGGTGCGGAAATCACCTCTCCCCTTTTCATCAACGAAGGCGACACCATCATCATCAATACCGAGACGGGACAGTACGTGGAGCGGGCGTA
>VFSW01006514.1_pt1 | contig 17152 bp, 13 predicted proteins | sample 5358111 | NCBI WGS metagenome assembly VFSW01 (sample SAMN11554181, study PRJNA540505) | mine drainage metagenome | isolation source: sediment from site ElyBrook_90M | place: USA: Ely Copper Mine, Vershire, VT | collected 2017
CCGTCGAGTCCCGCGCCCGCGCCCCAGCGCTTCGTGGCGCTGTTCTTCGACGACCTGCACTTGGACACCGGCGATATCGGCCACACCCGCGACGCCGCCTGGCGCTACATCTCCACTGCGCTCCCGCCCGAGGACCGCATCGCCATCTTCACCTCCTCCAACCAGCTCACCCTCGATTTCACCGGTGACCGCGCCCGATTGCACGACGCCCTCTTCCGCCTTGCGCCCCACTCGCGCACCATGCCCCTTTCCCACCAGTGCCCGTCCATCGGCGATTACCAGGCGTTCCTGATCGATCAACGCCATGACCCGAGCGCCACCGAGGTTGCCAACGAAGAGTTTCAGGAGTGCAATGGCCGGCACGGCACGCCGTCGCAGGCCGGCCTGCCCACGATGCCATCTCCGGAAATCGTCCGCCAGGCCGCCGTCATCTGGGACCTGGCCGGCCGCCAGTCCTTGGATGCCCTCGACATGGCCGATGCTGTCCTGCGGCATCTCGCGGCCATGCCCGGACAGCGCCTCATGCTCCTGGTTTCGGACGGCTTTCTGGCCGCCACACGCCAGCGCGAGGTGGGCGCGCTCATGGACCAGGCCCTTCGCCGTGACGTGGTCGTCAGCGCCATCGACGCCGCCGGCCTTTACACCAACCGTTTCCCGGACAGCCGGAATCTCGCCGACCGCCCGGACCTGCGCGCCACGAAACTCAGCATCGAAGACCAGGGCGCCGCCGCGGGGCGCGAGGTCCTGGCCGGCCTGGCCGCCGGTTCGGGCGGCGAGTTCTTCCATAACAGCAACGACTTCGACCGTGCCTTCCGCGAGACCCTGCAGCCTCCCGAGGTCTGCTACGTGCTCTCCTTCTCCCTCGCCGGCGTCCCCATGGATGGCCGGTTCCACGCCCTGAAAGTCACCGCCGCCGGCGGCAGCGGCTGGCAGATCCAGGCCCGCCGCGGCTACTTCGCCACTGCCGAAAAGCCTCCCGATAAGACCGAAATCGAAAGCCTGATGTTTTCGCGCGACGAGCGCCGGGACCTGCCTGCCACGGTGAAGGTGGTGCAGGAAGCCTCTGCCGTCACCGTGATTATTCACGTCGACATCCAGTCCCTGCGCTTTCGCAAGGAAGGGGACCGCAATGTCAATACCCTGATCTTCGATACGGCGCTGTTTGACCGCGATGGAAAATATGTGGCGGGCAAGGAGTCCTCCCTCGAATTTCGCTTCACCGGCGACAGCCTGGAAAGGCGACGGCAGTCCGGCATCGATGCGGCGACCAGTTTTCGGGCGCCTCCGGGCGACTACCGCATTCGCGAGGTGGTGCGCGATACGGAGACCGGAAAGATGGCGGCGCTCAACGGCGCCCCGGATGCCGCGCCGGCGCCCCACGTTCAGGCGGCCGTCCTGCCCCAACCGCCCGCGCCGCCCGTCCAACACAAAAAGGAGAAGCGCGCCAGGTCCATCATGGAATGGGACCTGGCTCAATTCCGGCGGGCCATGCCCGAGTTGAAGAGCCTGGAGCCCGCCCCGAACCAGGACCGCCTGGCGGTGCTGCTTCCCAAGGTCAGCCGCAACGTGAAGGCCTTCTTCGACACCGTGCCCGAAACCACCGCCCACGAACGCATCGATATGGACCGGCTCGATGATCCCTTGCACGACAAGCAGGAGTTTAACTACCTGGCGCTGCCCCGGCCCGGCGCGTCCGGCGTCACCCTGGAGGAATACCGCACCAACGCCGCCGGCAAGCGCGTGGAACCGCACTCGCGTGTTTCCGGATTTGTCACCAAGGGTTTTGTGTCCATGCCGGTCCACTTTCACCCTACCTACCTGGGCGACTCGCGCTATCGCTATTTGGGCACGCAGGAGATGGACGGGCATCCCACCGATGTAGTGTGTTTCGCGCAGATCCCCGGTTTGGCGCGCGTCGTGGAATCGCTCCAGACCGATGTCCGCTCGCTGCACATTTTGATTGAGGGGGTGGCTTGGATCGAATCCCGCGACTTCCAGATCGTCCGCATGCGCACGGAAAAGCTGGAGCCGTACTTCGACCCCGACCTGAAGCGGGAAACCACCGTGTCGCGATTCGCCGAAGTGAGTTTCCGCGGCGTGGCGCGAACCTTCTGGCTGCCCCAGGAGGTGACCGTCACGGTGAACTGGGATGGCGCGCTATACCGCAACCGGCGCCGTTACACCCGGTTTGAACTCTTCCAGGTCGATGCCGGAGAGACGCGCCGCTGACGCGCTCACTTGGCCTGCATCGCCTGGAGATACTTCACCAGGTTGTACACCCGCACCGTCCCCAGGTCCGGATTCGAATCCATGTGGTGGAAGACGTTGCCCCACACCGGCATTTCCTTGGATCCGTGCGCCGCCGTCTGGTCTTCTTCTCCGTTGATGATGTGCTGCACCTTGCGTTCGGGGAAGGCGCCGCCGTTGCGTTTGGCAATTTGGGTCAAATCCGAAGGCGCCACCTTCAGGGCGCTGGCCGCCGGTCCATCGCCTTTCCCCGCCGGCCCGTGGCACACGGCGCAGAACTCCCGGTATAGGTCCTTGCCGGTCGTCGCCCGCGTCCCGCGCACCGGCACTTTCTTCACCGTCTCCTGCGCGCGCGCGGGCGGCGTGCCGGGACCTGCCAGCAGCAGAGTCATCAGTGTCGCGGATGCCATTACGTATTTCATGGCTATATGATATGTGAAATAATTCCCGATTTCAGGCCCCCGGCGCGCTGGAGTCCGGCGCCGGGCCTGGAGGCGGATCGCGGCGCGCCACCCGCGAAACCGCGTGCGCCAGCTTGCGGTAGGGCGGGTTCTCGTAGCTTTCGATGGGAATCCATTCGCCGTCCCGCCAGCTTGAATAGAACCACCGCGCCAGCAGCGCCAGGTACTCCTGGCGTTCGCGCACCACCAGCCGGCGGAACTCCGGCCCCGCCAGAAGCTCCCGTAGTTTGGCGTCCAACGGGGCGGGCTTGCCGTCGCGCACTTCCAGGCTCAGGCGCCGCGGCCCTTGCCAGTAGCCTTCGCGGACCATCCAAAGCTCCACCGCGTCCGGCGCGGCCGAGGCCGTGACGGCCACCCCGTGCAGCCGGTCGATATCCCGCGCCATCTCGTCCCGCAGCTTCAGCACCTCCCGCACTTTTTCCAGCCGCTTGTGCTGGCGGGCGGCTTCCTCGAACAGCATCTCCTCGCTGTAGCGCTCCCGCGCGCGCTCCATGGCGTCCGCCAGGGAGTGCCCGCCGCTGCTCAGAAAATCCCGCGCGCGTCCCGCCTCGTGCAGGTACTCGTCCCGCCCCACCGCCTGCTGGCAGGGCCGCAGGCACATGCCCATTTCCCCGTACATGCAGCCCGGATGCTCCGGCGACGGCGTCAGGTCCTCCTGGCAGCGCCGTATCTGGAACAGGTCCAGAAACTGCGATTCGAAGCGCTCCGCCGATGCCCGGCAGCGGAACGGACCGCAATACACCGCCGCCGCCCGCCCCAGCCGCGTGGTAAGCTGGCTGCGCGGAAATGCGTTGGTCAGCACCAGCTTCACGTAAGTGGGCATGCGCAGCTTGACTAACTCCAGGTAAGTCGCTGGAAAGTGACGCCGCGCCAGATCGTACATGACCATGGAGGATTCCAGCGCCGAGCCCGTCAGCCGGTACTCGATGCGCCGCACCGTGTGGCGCAGGTTGAGCAGCCGCGACGGCTTGTCGCGCTCCTTCAGCAGGCGCAGCAGCCGCCGCCGCAAAAGAGCGGTCCGCGCCAGGTAGGGATCCCCCTCCCGCGGCCAAAGCAGGAATACCGCGGGTTGGTTGGGTATCTGCGCGATTCGCTCGTCGAGGCCGCCCTGATCCTCGGAAACCTCGATACCGGTCATCGCTACATTATGGCGCATTCACCTATCCGGCCAATCGGAACCGAATCGGATCGTGCCCGGCATCGTGCGCCGCCGGCGGGGCAGCGCAGCCTCCCTGATCGGCCCGTTTTCGGTCACGCCTCTCGCCCTCCCTCCCAACTCCCTGAAAACAACACGCGTCCACTCCCCGCGGCCTCTCTCCCCACCGCGGCCGTGCTATGGGTGAGGTAGCGGCCGGCTATTGCAACCCGTCGGCCCGCGTCTTCGCCGCCTGTTCCCTTTTGGCTTCGGTCCCGGCTTCGTTCCTCCATTTTTGCGCAACCTGCTCGCCTGAAAGATGATAAAGTCGCACCAAATGCCTGAAAATATCCCCACCGGACGCCGCGGCTTCCTCAAGACCGTCGCCCTGGCCGGCGCCGCCTCCGGGCCCGCCGCGGGCCAAACGGCCGCCGCCCCGGCCGCGCCCCAGCCCGTCACCCTGCCCCGATCCTCCATGCGCTACCCGCGCGTCTACACCGGCCGCCAACTTGCCATGCTGGCCTTCCCCCTGGGCGGCATCGGCACGGGCAGCATCAGCCTGGGCGGACGCGGCCAGCTTCGCGACTGGGAGATCTTCAACCGCCCCGACAAAGGCCGCTCCCCCGAGTACGCCTTCGCCTCCATCTGGGCGCGCACGGGCAGCCGCAAGCCGGTCGCGCACGTGCTCGAAGCCCGCCTCATGCCGCCCTACGAAGGCCCCGACGGCCTCGGCTCCCAAAACGCCCCCGGCCTCAGCCGCCTCGAAGGCGCGGCCTTCACCGGCGAGTTTCCCCTGGCGCAGGTCGCCTTTCACGATTCGCGCCTCCCCGTCACCACCCTGCGCTACCGCGTCCACAATCCCGGACGTGAGCAGGCCGCCGTCTCCATCGCCCGGTCCAGTTGGTTCAAGCGGCTGTTGTTGGCTCAGCGGAGGGGAGACTGAATGCGCCTTAGCTGGAACGAGATCCGAGCGCGCGCGGCACGCTTCGCGGACGAATGGAAGGACGCCCATTACGAGAAGGGCGAGACGCAGACCTTCTACAACGAGTTTTTCGAGGTGTTCGGTGTCACGCGCCGGCGCGTCGCGAGTTTTGAAGAGCCGGTCAAAAAGCTTGGCGATCAGCGCGGATTCATTGACCTGTTTTGGAAGGGTGTGCTTCTGGTCGAGCAGAAGAGCGCGGGCCGGGATCTAACCCGGGCGAAACAGCAGGCTCTCGACTACTTCCCCGGCCTGAAAGAGAACGAACTTCCCCGATACATCCTTGTAAGCGATTTCCAGACCTTCGAGCTTTATGACCTCGACGACAACATCACAAGCCGTTTCGCTCTCCGCCAGCTTCCCGGCCACATAGAAGAATTCGGCTTCGTCCTGGGCGTCCAGAAGCGCTCCTTTCGCGATCAGGATCCAGTCAACATTGAAGCTTCCGAGATCATGGGCAAGCTCCACGACGCCCTGAAGGACTCCGGCTACGAAGGCCATGAGTTGGAACGATTTCTCGTGCGTCTGGTGTTCTGCCTTTTTGCCGATGATACCGGCATCTTCGAGCCCAGGGACATCTTCTCGACGCTGATTACCCAGCGCACCAGCCCGGACGGTAGCGACACTGGATTGTGGCTCGGTCAGCTATTTGATGTGCTGAATAAGCCTGTGGCGCAGCGCCAGAAAAACCTCGACCAGGACCTGGCGCAGTTCCCCTATGTCAATGGCGACCTGTTTCAGGAACGCCTCTCCCTCCCCTCATTCAATGCCGCCATGCGGTCGCATCTACTGGATGCTCTCGATTTCAGTTGGGACGCCATATCCCCGGCGATATTCGGTTCGCTCTTTCAGTCCGTCATGAACCCGCGAGAGCGCCGCGCGCAGGGAGCGCACTACACCACCGAACGGAACATCCTCAAGGTGATCGAACCACTTTTTCTGGACGGACTGCGCGACGAGTTCAAGCACTTGTCAGAGCGCCGCGATAGCGGCCGGCGCGGGGCTCTCGAAGCATTTCACCAGAAGCTTTCCAAACTCCGGTTTCTTGACCCTGCGTGCGGATGCGGAAACTTTCTGATCATTGCGTACCGGGAACTCCGGATTCTCGAAATCGACCTTTTGAAGGCGCTTCGCAAAGACACTCAGCTAAAGCTGGACGTGGCGGCGTTGTGCCGGATCGACGTGGACCAGTTTTACGGCATCGAGCTCGGCGAGTTCCCTGCCCGCATCGCCGAAGTCGCGCTCTGGATGATGGACCACATTATGAACAATAAGCTCTCGCTGGAGTTCGGCGAAAGCTATGTCCGCATCCCCTTGAAGAAGTCGCCGCACATCCGAAACGCCGACGCCCTGGAAATCGACTGGGGCGGTTTGATTACGCCTGCCGATTGCTCCTACGTGCTCGGCAATCCACCCTTTGGCGGCGCCAAATATCAAAGCCCAAAGCAGCGCGAACAAGTACGCCGCGTTGCCCAGCTCGGCGGCAGTGGCGGAACTCTCGATTACGTCACGGCGTGGTTCATCACCGCAGCCGCCTACCTGCGGCAGTCGCGGGCACACGTCGGATTGGTGGCAACGAACTCGATTACGCAGGGTGAGCAGGTAGCGCAGCTCTGGCCCATTCTCTTTGACCGCTACGGCCTTGAGATCGGCTTCGCGCATCGTACCTTCGCGTGGGGCAGCGACGCACGTGGCATGGCCCACGTACACGTCGTCATTATTGGCCTGACCCGCCGCGACCAGGAGCCGCCTGTAAAGCGGCTCTTCAGCTACAGCGATATTCACGGCGACCCCACTGCGAGCGAACATCAGGCGCTTACGCCTTATCTTTTCGACGCGGGCGCCGTCGTAAACCGGCATCTTGTAGTTGAAGAGACCAACCGTCCTCTGTGCGCTATCCCCAAACTGGTTATCGGCTCCAAGCCGATCGACGAAGGGCAGTTTATCTTTTCTCGCGAGGAGCGCGGGGAGTTTTTGCACAGAGAACCGGGCGCGAAGAAGTTCATGCACCCGTTCATCGGCACCGACGAATTCCTCTATGGCCTTGAGCGATGGATTCTGTATCTTGGCGCCGCATCGCCAGGCGACATCCGCGCCATGCCCGCGGTAAGAGAACGCATCGCCGCCGTCCGGCAGTTTCGCCAGAAAAGCAAAAGCCCGGGTACTCAAACCCTCGCTGAAACGCCCACGCGGTTCCATGTGACGGTTGTACCTGATAGACCGTTCCTCGTCATTCCAAAGGTCAGTTCTGAGCGCCGGGACTATATACCGATAGCATGGTTGTCTCCCCCCATTATTCCTAGTGATCTCGTATTCGTGCTGCTCGACGCTGACCTTTGGCACTTCGGCATCCTGACATCTACTATGCACATGGCATGGTTGCGCCAGATCGGAGGCCGCCTTGAGAGTCGTTACAGATACTCAATTGGCATCGTCTACAACACTTTCCCGTGGCCGGAGGCCACCGGCCAGCAGCGGACCAAGATACGCTCCCTGGCTCAGGGCGTCCTGGATGCCCGCACTCAGTTTCCAAACTCAGCCCTTGCCGACCTCTACGATGTCGATGCCATGCCGCCGCAATTGCGAAAGGCTCACCGCGCCCTCGATGCCGCCGTCGACAGGCTCTATCGCACTGCTCCCTTCAGTGGCGACCGTGACCGCGCCGAGCACCTGTTCGGGCTTTACGAAAAGCTTGTAGCGCCGCTGGTTGCCGGAGCATTTCAGCCGGCCCGCCGCCCAAGGAAACGATTGTAGAATGGCTGACATCAATCTCACGCAGGACGAAGCAGACAGGCTGATGGCAATGGAAAAACGTGCCGTTGATCAGAGGGAATGGCTCTTTCCGGCCCCAGGCGACGGTGTTGCAATCCCTTTGATCTCACTCGACAAGCGGGAGAACTTCATGCTCGATGTGACCCGCGCACAAATCAAACTCACGAAAGCTACCTACCAGAACCGGGCGCGGGCCGCGATTATTCTGATGCGCCTGGACCTTGATGGCCCACCGCACCTAAACCCTGACGGCGAAGAAATCCCCTGCCCGCACCTGCACATCTACCGCGAAGGCTACGGCGACAAGTGGGCAATCCCGGCCCCCGCCCGATACACGAATACACTGGACCTTTTTTCGACATTCGAAGCTTTCATGCAACAGTGCAATATCACCGGCCCGCCTAAAATTCAGAAAGGGCTGTTCTCATGACGACGGCGCACGAGATCGAGAAACTTCTCAACGATTACCGCGCGTGGCTGAGGGATAAGACCACGCTGCGCGAAGTGAACGGCGAATGGGTTGAAATCACGACGCCCTACCTTGACCGTCATAACGACGCGCTACAAATCTACGTCCGCGCCGAAAATGGCGGTTACGTTCTTACCGATGATAGCTATACCATTCACGACCTCGAGGCCTCCGGCTGCAATCTCAATACCGGAAAGCGCCAAGACCTCTTGAAAATGACGCTGAACGGCTTCGGCGTTCGGATGAACAGCGAAGCCCTTGAAGTACACGCATCGCCCGGCAACTTTCCGGCGCGAAAGCACGATCTCATTCAGGCTATTCTTGCCGTCAATGACCTGTTTTACCTTGCGCAGCCGGTTGTCGAGAGCCTGTTTCTTGAAGACGTGATTGCATGGCTCGACGCCAGCGATATCCGCTACACCCCAAAGGTGAAGTTCACTGGCATCAGCGGCTTCGACCATCTGTTCGATTTTGTCATTCCGAAGTCGGCTAACAAGCAACCGGAACGCATCGTGCAAGCGATCAATCGGCCGACACGCGACACCGCCGAGGCGTTCATTTATAAATGGAGTGACACCCGCGAGGTCCGGACCCCTGATTCCAGGGCTTACGCCGTTCTTAATGACTTCGAGCAGCCGATTTCAGGGGGCGTGCTGGACGCATTTCGCAACTATCAAATACGGCCGGTGCCGTGGAGCCATCGCGCTGAAGTGGTCACGGAACTTGCGGCCTAACCGCCTGTTCCCTTTTGGCTTCGGTCCCGGCTTCGTTCCTCCATTTTTGCGCAACCTGCTCGCCTGAAAGATGATAAAGTCGCACCAAATGCCTGAAAATATCCCCACCGGACGCCGCGGCTTCCTCAAGACCGTCGCCCTGGCCGGCGCCGCCTCCGGGCCCGCCGCGGGCCAAACGGCCGCCGCCCCGGCCGCGCCCCAGCCCGTCACCCTGCCCCGATCCTCCATGCGCTACCCGCGCGTCTACACCGGCCGCCAACTTGCCATGCTGGCCTTCCCCCTGGGCGGCATCGGCACGGGCAGCATCAGCCTGGGCGGACGCGGCCAGCTTCGCGACTGGGAGATCTTCAACCGCCCCGACAAAGGCCGCTCCCCCGAGTACGCCTTCGCCTCCATCTGGGCGCGCACGGGCAGCCGCAAGCCGGTCGCGCACGTGCTCGAAGCCCGCCTCATGCCGCCCTACGAAGGCCCCGACGGCCTCGGCTCCCAAAACGCCCCCGGCCTCAGCCGCCTCGAAGGCGCGGCCTTCACCGGCGAGTTTCCCCTGGCGCAGGTCGCCTTTCACGATTCGCGCCTCCCCGTCACCGTCACCCTGGACGCCTTCAGCCCCTTCATCCCCCTGGATGCCGAGGAATCCGGCCTGCCCGTCGCCATCCTGCGCTACCGCGCCCACAATCCCGGCCGCGAGCAGGCCACCGTCTCCATCGCCTGGGCCATCGACAATCCCATCGGCGTTGGCAGCCACGATCCCGTGCAGCTCCGCAAAGGCGACCAGCGCCTCAACGAATTCCGTTCCGGCGGCGATCTCCAGGGCCTCCTGATGACCAACCCGGGCATGCCCGCCGGCGATCCGCAGGCCGGTTCGCTGGCCCTGTGCCTGGTCAAGCCCGAGGGCAAGCTCACCTATCTCCGCGGCTGGATCAGCGCTAAGTGGTGGACCAGCCCGCTGCTGTTCTGGGACGATTTCAGCGCGGACGGCATGCTCGGCCCCGAAGCGCCTCGCCGCAAGCCGGTGGGCTCGCTCTGCCTGCAACAGGAAATCGCGCCCGGCGCCGAGGCCTCCTATACCTTCCTGCTCGCCTGGCACTTTCCCAACCGCACCCCCGCCTGGTCGGGCTGGACCGCGCCCGCCGGCGACGAGCACACCATCATAGGCAATCATTACTGCAGCCGCTTCGCCGGCGCCTGGCAGGCCGCCGAATACGCCGCCGCCCATTTGCCGGACCTGGAAGCCCGCACGCGCCGCTTCGCCGGCGCCATGCGCGACAGCACCCTGCCGGCCGCCGTGCGCGACGCCGCCATGTCCACCCTCTCCACCCTGGTCACCCAGACCTGCTTCCGCACCGCCGACGGCGAGTTTCACGGCTTCGAAGGCTCCAACGATCATGGCGGCTGCTGCTTCGGCAATTGCACCCACGTGTGGAACTACGAAACCGCCACCCATCATCTCTTTCCCACCCTGGCGCGCTCCCTGCGCCAGGCCGCCTTCGGGTTCTCCGAGGATGAGCAGGGCGGCATGCGCTTCCGCCAGTTGTTGCCCGACGGCAAGCAGCGCTTCGGCTATGCCGCCGCCGACGGCCAGATGGGCCAGATCATCAAGGCGTACCTGGACTGGCGCCTCTCCGGCGATACCGCCTGGCTGCGCGATCTGTGGCCCCGCATCCGCCGCGCCGTCTCCTTCGCCTGGATCGCCGGCGGATGGGACCCCCAGCGCCGCGGCGTGCTCGACGGCGTGCAGCACAACACTTACGATGTCGAGTTCTACGGCCCCAATCCCCTGTGCGGCATTTACTATCTGGGAGCCCTGCGCGCCGCCGCGGAGATGGCCCGGGCCGTGGGCGACCTGCCCGCCGCCGGCGACTATCAACAGCTCTTTGAAGCGGGCAGTAAGTGGATTGACGCCAACTTATTCAACGGCCGTTACTATATCCAGAAGGTGCGCGGCATTCCCAGGGACCGGATCGCGCCCGCCACGGTCGGCGATATGGGCGCCGAAACCCCCGATAAGCCCGAGTTACAGGTGGGCGACGGCTGCCTGCTGGACCAGTTGATGGGCCAGTATCTCGCCGATGTGGCGGGCCTCGGCCCGCTGGTCGATCCCGCCCATATCCGCGAAACGTTGAAGTCCATCTGGCAGTTCAATTACAAGCGCCAGCTCTACGATCACGACTGCGTGGAGCGCACTTATGTGCTGAACGACGAAGCCGCCCTGGTGGTCTGCGACTACGGCGCCGGCAAGCGCCCCGAGGCGCCCTTCCCCTATTTCGCCGAGGCCTGGACCGGCCTGGAATACCAGGCCGCCGCCACCATGATCTTCGCCGGCCTGGTGCGCGAGGGCGTGGAAGCCTTCGAAAACAGCCGCCGCCGCTACGATGGCGAACGCCGCAACCCGTGGGATGAAGCCGAGTGCGGCCACCACTACGCCCGCGCCATGTCGGCCTGGTCCGGCGTGCTGGCGCTGAGCGGCTTCCGCTATCACGGCGCGGATAAGAACGCCGCCATCATGCCCCGCATCAATACGGGCGCCGGCAAGTTCGTGTGCTTCTGGTCGGCCGCGCCCGCCTGGGGAACCTTCACCTATGCCGCCGCCGCGAGCGCCCCGCGGACCCGCCGCGTCACCCTGGCGGTCGCCGAAGGGACCCTGCCCCTGCGCGGCATCACCCTGGCGCCGGGTCCCGCGCCGGCCCCATCCGCCACGCTCAACGGCCGCGCCTTGGCGCTGAGCCGCGACCGCGACGGCGCGGTCTTCACCTTCGCCGAAGAGATCGCCGTCCGCTCCGGTGAAGAACTGGTGCTGCTGGCCTGAACCGCGCGAAAACGCTTGCTGTAATGTAACTCGTCGGGCTGCGTATGCTGTCCACCGCCGGAGGGCCCGATGGCATGGCAAGGGGCAGGGTGGAGAGTACGTTGGCTAACTCCGCGCTATTCTGCTAAGGGAGGATAAAGTCAGGCTTTTGCGGCAACTGCGCGGCGACCGCTTGGCGCTGGTAGCGAGGGCGCAGATTAGCGCTGAACGGGCCGGCAGCCAGGAACGGCGCGTTGACGCGTTGCTCAACCAGTCCTCCGAGTCGTGGCAACGTGCCATGCGCGGCGCGCGGCTTGATGCCGTTAAGGCATCCACGAAGTGTTGAGCGCAATGGAGGCCGCGCTATCTGCTCCCCCTCCGGTACACCGTCCGTGGTGTGGGGAGCCGCTCGCAGCCAGTTCACGAACGCGCGGTCCCGCGCCCGCCCCATCCGCCACGCTCAACGGCCGCGCGCTGGCGCCGAGCCCCGGCCGCGACGGCGCGTCCTTCACTTTCGCCGAAGAACTCGCCATCCGCTCCGGTGAAGAGTTGGTGCTGCTGGCCTGAGCGCCCTGCCGCCCCCGCGGGACGCTAACATGGAAGTTCATCATGAAAGCCCTCGTTAAAAGTAAGAACCAGCCCGGTCTCTGGCTGGAAGACGTCGACAAGCCCCGCATCGGCATCAACGACGTCCTCATCCGCGTGCACCGCGCCGGTATTTGCGGCACCGACGTGCATATCTACCAGTGGGACGACTGGGCGCAAAAGACCATCCCCGTGCCCCTGGTGATCGGGCATGAGTTTGTGGGCGAGATCGTCGAAGCCGGGTCCAACGTGGCTGGCTTTTTTCCCGGCGACATCGTCAGCGGCGAGGGCCACGTGGTCTGCGGGCGCTGCCGCAACTGCCTGGCCGGGCGCCGCCATCTCTGCGCGCACACACAGGGCGTCGGCGTGAACCGGCCGGGCGCCTTCGCCGAATACATCGCCCTGCCCATGACCAACATCTGGCGCCATCACGACGGCATCGGCCGCGATGTCGCCGCCATCTTCGATCCCTTCGGCAACGCCGTGCACACCGCGCTGTCGTTTCCCGTGCTCGGCGAAGATGTGCTGGTCACCGGCGCGGGCCCCATAGGCATCATGGCCGCGGCGGTGGCGCGCCACGCCGGCGCACGCTACGTGGTCGTCACCGACGTCAACGATTACCGCCTGGCCCTGGCCCGCAAGATGGGCGTCACCGAAGCCGTCAATATCCGCGAGCACACCCTGCCCGAAATCCAGAAAAAGCTCGGCATGACCGAGGGCTTCGATGTCGGCCTCGAAATGTCCGGCAACCAGGCGGCCTTCCGCGACATGCTCGCCAACATGAGCCATGGCGCGAAGATCGCCATGCTGGGCATCCCAGCGGGCGAGATGGCCATCGACTGGCGCACGGTCATCTTTAATATGCTGACCGTCAAAGGCATCTACGGCCGCGAAATGTACGAGACCTGGTACAAGATGTCGGTCATGCTCCAGTCGGGCCTGGACATCACCCCGGTGATCACCCACCGCTTCCACTACACGGAGTTCGAAAAGGGCTTCGAGGCCATGTCGGGTGGCCAGTCCGGCAAAGTCATCTTGAACTGGCTGTAGCCGCGCCGGATTACAGCTCCGGCATGGGCACGTAAGCGAACACGCCGTTGTGGTCCGAAAGCCACAGGCCCGACGGCGCGTGCCACCCGCCCGTCTTGAACACTTCCGCCGCGCCCAGTCCGCGCAGAAAGATAAGGTCGATGCGCTCGTAGGGTTGCGTGCCGGCGGAGTACGGGTCTTCGCCGTGCAGCGGCCAGGTGTGCCCGGCGTCGAAAGGATGCAGCGTGTGCCAGGCATCCACGAACCCGGCATTGAGGATGACGCCGGTCGTCGGATAGTGGTCCGTCCCCGGCTCCGCGTTCGCGTTGAAATCGCCAAGCAGGGCCACCGGCATGCCGGTCCCGCTGAGGATCTGCATCAGCTCGGTGGCCTGCGCCACCTGGATATCCGGGGGCGCGGGCGGGCTCTCCAGGTGGGTGTTGGCGAACCGGAACGCGGCCGCGCCTGCCTGTACGTCCACGGTCATCCAGCCGCGCGGCACGGGGATCGTCCCCAGAACCGGGTTGCCGAAGGCCCATTGGGCCTGGTAGATGCCCTGCTGCACGTTGGACAGGGAGAACGCCGAGGGCGCCAGGTCGGTGCGCGCCAGGATCGCGTCGCGATCCGTCATGCGGAAGTCGAAGCCCATCGGCGTGGGCACTTCGGCGTCGAACAGGTTGTTCACGGCCACCACCGTATAGTGCAGTCCGCGCTGCTGGAGCGCATCCATCAGCGACTGCAGTTGGTCCCACATCGCCTCGGTCGCGGGCGGCTGGTTGAGCGGCCCCCAGCGGTACAGGGTGGCCTCCTGGAGCGCCACTAAGTCGGGCTGAAGGTTAGCGATCTCCCCGGCCAGCAGGGCCTCGCGTTGTGGGATCTTGCTGGCCGCCACTTCCTGAATGGTCTTGATCAGGCCGATCATGAGCGACTTCGGATCGCCCGCGCTGGTGATGAATCCCAGGTCCGTGCCGGCGTCCATGTTCTGCTGCATCATCTTGATCGTGTCATTGCCGGCCGCCAGCAGCGTGGCTGTTACTAACACAACGGTCAGCGCTCGCGTCACGCGTTGGAGTGTATTCGTAAAGCGCATAAGCGCTCCTTTCGAGAGAGTCAATGCCGGCGGTCACACGGTCCATGACCCCATTCGGATTCAGGCCGGTTGCCGGGGTCACATGAACGCGCGCGCCCGCGCCAGGCATTCACTCCCCGACTACGCGGATGATCGTCGTATGGCGGTCCACGCTTCTGCCCGCGTAATAGCCTCCGGCCGCACCCGCGACCGAGACACTCGTGAAAGCGGCGACGGCCGCGGCTTCGGTCCTGGTGGCGTGCGCTACGATTTCGCCTCCGGCCACCATGCCGACAACCACTCCGACCACCACGCCCAGGATTCTGCCTCCCGTTCCCCTGGCCTCGGTCATCTGCAGTGTGGTGACCGACGCGCGTGGAATAGAGGCCGTTCCCTTGGGTTGAACCTTGCCGTCGGAGGTCCGGCGCACGTCCACTGTCAGGGACTCGCCGCGCACCGCCACCACTTCTCCTGTAATGGCGGTTCCGCCGGGCAGAACCAACGACACCGTATGCCCGAGCACCAGTGGCGAGAGTTGGTTCCACTGGACTTCCAATTTGGCGGCCCCAGCCGTCACAACCAATGGACCGAACGCGCAGAGGCCCAGCAGGACCCCGGCCCAAATTCTCATGGTGACCTCCGCACTCGCGCCGCGCCCCGCACGCTGGCCGTCAGCGGACCCGCGGCGCGCGTGCGAAACTCGTATCGCTCAATCCTGACCGCGGCCGTGCCGCCGTCGTTCATCACCACGTGCCCCGAGACGACCAGCTTCATCCGGCAGGTCCGGTCCAGCAGCACAGGCCAATTCACGGTCAGCTCGACCTTCTGGCCCAGCGCCAGCGGAAGGTCGGTGGTAAAACCGATCTCCCGTCTGCTGATGTAGATCGTCGTGCCCGGGCCCACCTCGGGGATGCCGCTACGCTTTCGCGCCACGCAGCGAAGGTCCTGGCGGATGGGGAATCGGTGGCCGGGCGGCCTGGTCGCGCCGCGCCTGCCCGCGGGAATCGGAATCATCGGAACGAACCTCCCGTGCCCTAACGCAAGGAAAAAAACAGGCGTCCAGGCTGCCCTCGCGGCCCGGACGCCTGCTCCTCCGAAAAACTTAGCGCCGGCGCTGCCTGAAACGATACAGCGCTACGCCCAAAAACCCGCAACCCGACAGAAGCCACGTACCCGGCTCCGGAACGCCGCCGGCCGGCGGGATCACCGCGCCGAACCCGTCCAGGTAGACGTATCCGGCATGCCCTCCGTAGGGGCAGTCGGACGCCAGCAGCGTCAGGGTGAAGGTATCCCCCGAGAGCTGCGATACGTCCAGTTGCTGCACCTGCCAGGGCGTGTAATACCAGCCGCTGCTCGAGCGCGTGAACAGCCCCGGCGGCGTATTCGCGGAGTTGTAGGTGGCCGCGTACAGGGTCGTGCCCTTGGTGTCGTCGGTCAGCTTCAGCCCGAAATTGTCCGAGTCGGTGGCCCCGTGCGATTCCTGCAACACCGCCGCCCAGGCGAAGTAGATGCTCGCGTCGGTGTAGTTCTGCACCGTCTGGCTGATCACCGAGACGCTGTAGTTGTTATACGCGTCGTTCACCCGCGCCGCGTAGTTGTCGGAATAGACCATGCTCAGGTTGTTGTCCGTATTGGGATCCATTCCAGGCCCCACCACGGCGCTGGCATTGGCCGAGATGTTGTAGTATTGTCCCCCGCTCAGGTAATTCGTCGGGTCGAGCTGGCTCATGTCGCCGTACCAGTAGCCGGCGCCTTGAGCCCAGCCGCTGAAGTTTCCGGTCTCGAAGCCTCCGTTGATGAACCCGGCCGAAGCAGCGCTGGCCAGCGCCAGTGTGAGAATGGCACAAAGCAGAATGTGTCGCGTCATCGTGTGTCCTCCAAACCTCCTTGCAAGCGCCGGCGCCCTTGTGTTGCCGGCCGCGCTCCGTAAATAAAAGCTTAGGATATCTAAATCCTTACCAAATTTTAACGCTTGGCTCGGCGGATGCAATCCCTTATTCACCGGAAACCGCGTACTGGTACACGGCAGTTGGTACTACACCTGGGTCGTGAAGGACTTGAAAGGCTTATCGGGGGCACAAAAAAGGGGTCCCCCCTGCAAGGAGGGGACCCCCACAAGTCGAAACCTCTTTACGCGGCTAATTGGAAGCGGTGCCGGCGAGTCCCAGAACCGTGGTGCCGAACAGGGCTGCGCTGTACTTCACCTGGCTGCCCGCTCCGCCCGCCTTGGTGGCCGCCGTCAGGGTTTGCGGCGTCGGCGAGAACTTGGCGGGGTGCTTAAGGACCGACTTCGGGAAGCTGCCATGGGACAGCGACGCGGTGCCCACCACGGTCCCCTTGAGACCGGAGACGCTGATGGTGGACGTAATGACCATGGTCGCCCGGCCGGAGGCCGGCAGGTTGTACTTCAAGGTCGAGGTGCCCGTGGTTCCGTAGGTGGTGCCGCCGATGACCACGGTGATGGCCCCCGCCGGCAGTGTGTAGGTGGCGGAGGTTGCGGTGTGGCTGGTGGGAGTCAGGGTGGTGCTGACCACCGCGGTCAAGGTGCCGCTCTGCCCATTTGCGCCCAGCGGATCCGAGCCGGACAGCACTGGTCCGAGCGTGCCGGTAATCGTGTAATTGATGTTCGTGGCTGCCAGAAGCGGGCAGAGAACGAACACGAGAACAGTGCCTAAAAGCAAGCGTCGTCGTAATTCCATCTGAGTTAATCCCCTCTTTCGCGTTAGCGCTGACAATAAGCCGCGCGGTCTACGAGTGTATGCGGAATCGCGGCGAAAATCAAGCGCGCGGAGCTAATTTTTAGCGCAGGGCGCGGGCGGCGATGGCCGCCACGGCACCACCCCAGGAGCAGGACAGGAACAAGCCCAGGGGCTGCGGAGACGGCGGC
>VFSW01006515.1_pt1 | contig 17151 bp, 15 predicted proteins | sample 5358111 | NCBI WGS metagenome assembly VFSW01 (sample SAMN11554181, study PRJNA540505) | mine drainage metagenome | isolation source: sediment from site ElyBrook_90M | place: USA: Ely Copper Mine, Vershire, VT | collected 2017
CCCGAAAAACGCTTGCCGGTGAAACTGTTCCTGGTGGTACCCACGTTTTCGTTGTACAGCATCATGGGCTTGATGAAACGATATGTGGACCAGTCGGAGGGGTAAGGCGCGTCCTCTTGCGTTCCCGGCGCGGCATGTGCTTTTGCATCGGTCGGCGGCAGCAGCCGCAGGCCAAACGCTTCCTGGTAATTCTGATAGCGCCCGCCCCGCGCCAGCATGAAAGCCACCCTGCGCCACTCTTCGGGTTTGAGCGTTTTTTCCAGCAGGGGACGGATGCGCGTCACGCCGGACAGTTCGATATCCTCGTCGCTCGCCTCCGGCACCGGCGCCTTGCCCTGCCACGCGATATTCGCACCGCCGCGCAGATACCAGTCCTCGGGACGTTCCAGCGGGAAAGGCTGGCCTTCGTTGTCGGCGAGGCCGGTCGGGCCGAAGCCGGGCAAATCCATGGCCTTGGCCAGCGCGATGAAAAAGGTCTCCATGCCGATCGCTTGGCCATCCGGCAGCTTCTGGGCCTTGGGTTCGATCACCGGCCAGCGCGCCGTGCTCATCTTGACCGGCACCGAACCCCAGGCATTGGCCCATCCCCAGCTTTCGTACAGCAGCGAATCCGGCACGATATAGTCGGCAAAGGCTGAGGTTTCGTTGATAAACGGATCCACCGCCACGATCAGCGGTAACTTCTTCGGATCGGCCAAATCCGTGGCGATTTGCGCGCGCAGTCCAGGCACGCCGTAGAGCGGATTGCAACTCCACAGGATCAAGGCCTTGAGCGAATAGGGATAGCCGTTGATGGCGCTGGTCAGCCACTCGGTCGCCAGACCTGCGGCGTTTGGGTACCACGGCGCTTGCGCCGGGTAGGCCTTGCCACTGGCCTTCTTGCGCTTGAACTCGGAGGTCTTTTCGTAGGGCACGTTGCGCCCGAGCGGCATGCCGCTCGGCTTGACCGCACCGGCAAAACTTTCCAGGTTGTAGCGCGGCCCTTCACCGACATCCTTGAAACCGCCGCCGTTGATTAGAGTGCCCCCTTGGCGATTCAGGTTGCCGATCAGGGTGTTGAGCATCACCAGCGAGTAGGCATTGTAAAACCCGCTGCCGGACATCATGCCTCCATGTGCGTTGACCGCAGCACGTTTGCCATGGCTGGTGAATTCGCGCGCCAGCCCTTCGATGATCTCCACCGGAATGCCGCAGGCAACGGAATAATCGGCCAGACTATGCTTCAACGCCTCTTCGCGCAGCATGCTCATCGCGCTTTTCAACTTGAGTGTTTCCGTGCCGACCTGCGCCTCGCCGTCAAAAAACAGCTCCGCCTCAGCTTTTGCTTCGGTGTGAACGATGGGTTTCTTCGTCGCCGGGTCGAACACCACGAAGGGATCCTTGTCCTTGTAGCGCTCCTCTTCGGTGAAGACCATGCCCAAATCGGAGCCGCGCAAATAGCGGCCGTCGCGCGGATGGCCCGGTTGCACGATAACCAGGTGGGTGGCGTTGCTCCAACTCGCTTCGCCGGCCGCCTCTGCCGCTTTGAGATTGGGCTGTACCAGGTAGTGCCGGTCGTATCGCTCCTGCTCGATAATCCAGCGTATCATCCCCATCGCCAGGGCGCTGTCGGTGCCGGGCTTGATCGGCACCCAGCGGCTGCGGTCGCCGGAGGCCAGGCTGTCGGCATTGGTCAGCACCGGATCGACCACCACGTAGCTGAACTTACGGTTGCCAGAACGCGCCTTGGCAAGCAGCGTGCCCTGACGCTTGAACGGGTTACCGGCATTGCCGGGAGCGGTGCCGACGAAGAGGCAGAACTCGACATTATCGAAGTCCGGCTTGGCGTGCGGCATTTTCTTCATATCGCCGAACATCGCCCCCGACCCGGCGCGATACCCGCTGCCGCAGTAGGAGCCATGGCCTACCATATTGAGGCTGCCATAGGATTGCTTGATGAAGCGTTCAACCAAAGCCAGGCGACCATCGGGGACGCTGGACATGAGGCCGACCTGGTTGACCTTGGGGCCGAATTCCGGCTGCTGCGGATCGATCGGCGTGTGCAGATCGCGCAAGGCGCGCAAGCCTTGCACCTCGCCCTCGCCGAACAGGTTGCCGCCTTCGGTAATTTCCTTGACCAACTGGTCGAAGGCGATCGGCTGCCACTGGCCGCCGCCGCGCGGGCCGACGCGCTTCATCGGCGCCAGGACGCGGAACGGCGACTCGATTTGCTCCAGCACGCCGTTGCCGCGACCGCAGGCGGTGGAGCGGCCCGCCAAGCCTTTTTCCTCGTAGCGCGTGAGCGATACGAAGCTGTCCAGGATCGACGTTTGGAACGGTAGCGGCGGATCGGCCGAGAGCGGGCTGTACGGATTACCCGCCACGCGCAAAACCTTGCCGGATTTCTTGTCGATCCTCACCCGCACGCCGCACAAAGTGGTGCAGCCCAGGCACATGGTGTAGCTGACCTGCTGGTCCGGGTTGATGCTCAAGGCCCCGGTGGCGGGGTTTACGCTGAACTCGGGCGCCAGCGAATTGCCATTGAAGCGCTGCTTCGGCTTGTCCTTGCCGAGCACATGGTCGAACATTCTTCCCGCCGTGGTCGAGAAGCCCGCGGCAAAAGCGGTAAGACCGCCGCCTATCGCGGCCTTGTGCAGAAACGAACGACGCTTTTCTTCCATGCTAATCCCCTTAGTGCTGGGCAATCGCGCTAGCGGCGAGTGCGTTGGTTGCTTTTTTGTTGCGGCTGGCGAACGCCTGTCCGGCCCATGGCAAATAATCCACCACCAATACCAGCAGCGCGATCCACAAACCCAGTGTACCGACGATGCCAAGCAGGCCGTCACCGCCGAGCGGCAGATGGTAGTCGTAAAGGCCGGCGCCGGTTTTTGGGATAGACTGGCCGCCGATGAAGATGGTCCAGCGCATCATCCATGCGCTGTGCACAGCAATCAATCCGGTAAGCAGGCCGCTTGAGGCCGGGCGCCAGATGGCCAGCGCCATCGGCAGGATCGTCGCCAGCACCGCCCACACCGCAGTCAACTGCCATTGCGGCATACCGGCCACCTGGCTGAGGGCGGCGCTGTGCGAGGGACTGATTCCGGACATGCCGACGAATAGCCATCCCCCGCCCAGCGTCAGCACTACCGCTAGCGCGAGCACAAGCAGGCGGTTGAGGCCGATTTCCAGCTGGGTATCACGATCGCCGATAACCCGGTTGAATAACAGGGACAAACCGATTGCACCGACGAAGGCGGTTGCCGCGAACTGCATCGGCAGAAAAGGCGTGTTCCACAGCGGGCGGGCATGGACCGCCATCACCTCCATGCCGGTATACAGCGCCACCAGCACCGCGCCCACCAAGGTCAGCAAGGCTGCGGCGGAAATCGCCATGCGAGGGGCTGCGCCGCCCCGCCCGGCAAGTCGATAGAGGCGGGCGAGAAACTAATCACCGCCTTGACCCCGCGCGGCGAGGTCTCCGCGCAGCACCAGCCAGGTATAGAGCAGCAAGCCAACAAGGTAAACCGGGATAAAGAATGAACCCCAAGACATCCAGGATTGCGGCTGGAAATGCAGGTAAAAATTCAAGAAACGTCCCGGGCCATGCAGGTCGGCCAGCAGGGCGACGGGCGCCGTCAATCCGCAGACCAGCGCACCGATCAGGGCCAGACGGCCAAGCTTTTCGTGCTGTGCGCGACCGAAGACAAAATACGGCAGGGTCAGCATAAAGCTGCCGTAACTGAGCCCGATCAGGAAAAAATAGGATACCGCCCACGGTAGCCAGGCCACTGGGCGCGTAACGTTGAGCACTTCGACGATTTGGCTGTCCATGATTTAACCCCCGTGTCCGCTTGGTTGCCATAATGTACCTGCGCCCTCGACGCGCCCCTGGAAGCGCTCGTCCAGGCCAATATAAAATACATGGGGTTGCGTGCCCATTTCCGGTTTCAGCACTTTCATCTTGTTCTGGTCGACCAGTTGCCGGACTTTGCTGTTCGGATCATTGAGGTCGCCGAAGATGCGCGCCCCGCCCACGCAGGTTTCGACGCAGGCCGGCAACAGTCCGACATCCACCCGATGGGCGCAGAAAGTGCATTTGTCCGCCTTGCCAGTTTCGTGGTTGATAAAGCGCGCGTCGTAAGGGCAGGCCTGCACACAGTAGGCGCAGCCGACGCAGCGGTCGCCGTCGACCACCACTATGCCGTCCTTGCGCTGAAAGGTCGCGCCAACCGGGCAGACCGGAATGCAGGGTGGATTGGCGCAATGGTTGCACAAGCGCGGCAGCATGTAGGTGCCTGACTGACTGCCTTCATGCACCTCGTAAGTGGAAACGATGGTGCGAAAGCTGTTCTCCGGCACGGCATTTTCCATGATGCAGGACACCGTACAGGCTTGGCAGCCGATGCACTTTCGCACATCGACCACCATCGCCCAGCGATGCTTGCCATCCCCTTCCCATGCCGCCGAAGCGATGGCCGGAGCCGGAGCCAACGCCGCTCCGACGGTGATGGCCGGCAAGGCGCGCAAGAAATTGCGTCGGGATTGAATCATTTTCCCCTCCTTTTGCTGTAAGCGAGCCTTATTGGCTTATTTACATGATAGGAGAGAATGCGCCTTGAAGGTATTGGATGTTTGTTGCGGTCGTCTACATGAAATAGCCAATACACATGGATCAGATTTTATGGTAATCGATGGAATCCTGCCGCCGGCAAGGGCGATCCGAAGGACGGCATTGGTAGAGAAACGTATTCGCTTTGAATTCGCGCACAACGAGAGCGTGGTCCGCGATAAAGTCCGTCAGTCACAAAAATGCAAAAAGGGGCAGGACTTTTTGAGTCCAGCCCCTTTTTTACGAGCGAACGGGTCTGTTACTTCTTTTCCATCGGGCAAGTGCTCAAGCCGAACAGCGTGTAGGCCGGGCACCAGTTCATCAGCCCGGTAGCCAGTGGCACGATACCGATCAGACCCCACAGCCACAGGCCGCTTTCGCTCTTGAGCACGAATATCAGCGCCAAAAGCACGATCCCTGCCACAATCCGCAGGACTTTGTCGATTCCACCCACATTTGCTTTCATCTTTACACCCTCCAGTCAAAAAATGTTTCTGTGGTTAAATCATAGGCGCGATGTCGCCGGATGTCTGTGACTTTGGTTACACTCATGCCGAAGCCTGCGCAATATTACGCAGCTCGACCGCATCGAGAATTCTGATCTGCTCCCGGCCCAGCGCGACCAGGCCCTGATCCTGAAAATTCTTCAGCAGCCGGCTGATCATTTCGCGCACGCTGCCAAGCTCGTCCGCCAAGCACTGATGGGTGACATTGACGACTCCACCCTTCGCCAGCAGCAGCGCCGCCAGCCGCTGATCGAGCTTGTGAAAGGCCACTTCCTCCACCAGTTGCATCAAGTCGGCGAGGCGTTCGCCGAACAGGTTGAAAATAACCGCGCGAAAGGGCGGATGCTGCTCGATCAACCGGGTAAACAACGCCCTCGGCACCATCACCGCCGTCAAGTCATGTTCCGCCACGCCACGCGCCGGGTAGGCGACGTTGCCCAACAAACAGCTGCTGGTGATAATGCAGCTTTCGCCGGGCAGAACGCGGTAGAGCTGGATTTCGCGCCCGTTCGCCCCGGCCTTGGTCACGCGCACCGAGCCCGACAACAACATGGGGAAGGCCTGGCACGGACCGCGCGATTCGAACAGCACCGTTCCCGCCGGCGCTTCGATATAGGCGGCCTCCTGCTCGATCCGCCGCCACAGTTCGGCGGGGGCATCATGTAGCGCCGGAAACAGGGTGAGAAGCCGGTCCTTGACGATGCGGTCCATCTCACTTCTCCGAATGCAGCCCGTAGCGGTTCAGCTTGCGGTACAACGTACGCTCGCTGATGCCGAGAAGATCCGCCACCGTGCGCCGATGGCCGCCGTGATGCTCCAGCAGTGCGCCAATATGGCGGATTTCCATTTCCTCGATAGAAAGGGTTGCCGTGGTATCCACTATGGAGGGAGGTACCGGTTTGCCTGCAGAGACCCCGGTCCGCGTCACCGTCTGGGCTTTTTCCTCGTTCAGGCTGTCGAATTGAATATGCCTGGCATGAATCACCCCCTTGCCGGACAAAGCAACCGCCTTCTCCAAGATATTACGCAACTCGCGCACATTGCCGGGATAATCGTAGCTCGTCAGGCGTAAAACGGCGTCTGCGGCAAGTTTAGGAACATTCTTCCCCGCCCCGCTGATACGGGCAAGCAACGCATCGGCCAGCGCGGGAATATCCAAACGGCGCTCGCGCAACGATGGAAGCGTCACATCGATGCCGGCGATCCGGTAATACAGATCCTCGCGGAACAATCCCTGGTCCACCCGCTCCAGCAAATTACGGTTGGTGGCGGAAACCACCCGCACATCCGCCGTCAGGTTTACCGTCCCTCCCACCCGGCGGAATTCCCCGGTTTCCAGCACGCGCAGGAATTTGGGCTGCATGGAAAGAGGGATTTCCCCGATTTCGTCGAGAAACAGCGTGCCGCCATCCGCCAGTTCAAACAACCCTTGTTTACGTCCGACACAACCCGTAAAAGCCCCTCGCTCGTGGCCGAAAAATTCGCTCTCGAACATCGATTCAGCAATAGCCGCGCAATTGATCGAGACATACGGACGTTCACAGCGGGAAGATTGCTTGTGCACGAATTCCGCCGCCAGTTCCTTGCCGACGCCGCTTTCCCCGTACAGAAGTATCGGCGCGTCCGACTCGGCCACACGTCCAAGCTTGTCTGCGCACGCCAGAAAGGCAGGCGAATGACCGATCATGCGCATCTCGTCGCAATCCAGGTCTTCCGAAGATCCCAACGGCACGATGGCCTCGCCCAGGTAAAGGCAACCGTCCCGCCCGTGAATCGGATGCCCCTTGAGGCGCACCCGCTCGGCACGATTGTGATTGTCGTAATGGACATGCAGCACCTGGCAAGCCTCACCGGTTGCAAATACTTTCTGGTGTGGACAGACTTCGCCGTTCTCGTGACAGGGAACGGAGGAATGATGGGAAATTTCGTGGCACAAGCGGCCCACAATCTCATTCTGACTCAATCCATATACCTGACAATAAGCATGGTTTGCTGAAACCACGCGGTAATCCTTATCGATCAGGACGAATGGAGTTTCATGGACGTTGATCAGAGATTGCAGGTCGAGAGAAAGATCGTTCATTTTGGCGCCCCTTCATGACAGATTGTCATGACACAGTATAACCATGCCTGGTATCCCGTGTAAATCAAAAAGTTGTTAGTTCATCAGGCTGATAACACATTCATTCTATAATTGACTATACTGTCACATTGACATGACAGCCTGTCGTCACAAAAATCACGACGATTCAATACCTTTAATAATCAATATAATGCGTCATGGCACGCCGATTGCTAACAGGTATACCGCAACCCCTTAAAAGGAGAAACAAATGGCCGTAAATTGGATACTGCAAGAAGGCGTCAAAATGGACGCGGCTACTGCCAGCGAAGTCGCCAAGATCGCCTGCGCGCTGAAATCACTCTCAGCCTATACCAGCCTGGCGATGGAAAGCGAGGATGCGCCGGAAGACCTGCAAGTCATCGTGGACGAAGGACTTGAGGCGATGGCCAGAATTTTCGTCTGGTAATTTGGGATTACTCCCAATAAAAAACGACACCCCGGAAAAACTCTCAACTTAAATAAAGGAACTGTGCATAATGGCACATATCATCATTCTCGGCGCAGGCATTGGCGGCATGTCGTGCGCGTACGAAATGCGGGAGAAACTTCGCCCCGAAGACAAGGTCACCGTCATTTCGGAATCTCCGCTGTTTCAATTCGTCCCTTCCAACCCCTGGGTTGCCGTCAACTGGCGCACCAAGGAAGACATCACTATTCCCATCGCGCCCTATTTCGAGCGCAAGGGCATCATCTTGATCGCGACACCGGCGAAGCGCGTTCACCCCGAAAAAAATCAGGTTGAACTGGCCGACGGCCAAATCGTCGACTATGACTTCCTCGTCATCGCCACCGGCCCGAAACTCGCCTTCGACGAAGTGGAGGGCATGGGGCCAGGCAAGAACACGCATTCCATCTGCCACGTCGATCACGCGGTGGAAGCCGGCAAGGCCTGGGACCAGTTCATACGGGATCCGGGCCCGGTCGTCGTGGGCGCCGTGCAAATGGCTTCCTGCTATGGTCCTGCCTATGAATTCGCCATGATCATGGACACCGACCTGCGCAAGCGCAAGATCCGCGACAAGGTGCCGATGACCTTCGTCACCGCCGAGCCCTACATCGGCCATCTTGGCTTGGGCGGCGTAGGCGACTCCAAAGGGATGATGGAATCCGTCATGCGCGACCGCCACATCAAGTGGATCTGCAATGCCAAGGTCACCAAGGTCGAACCGGGCAAAATGTTCGTCACCGAACTGGATGACATGGGCAACGTCAAGAAAGAACACGAGCTGCCTTTCAAGCATTCGATGATGCTGCCGGCCTTCAAGGGGGTGGACGCCGTATTCGGCATCGAGGGGCTGACCAATCCGCGCGGATTCATCCTGATCGACCCATTCCAGCGCAACCCGAAATACAAGAACATTTACTCGGTTGGCGTGTGTGTCGCCATTCCGCCGGTGGAAGCCACCCCGGTACCAACCGGCGCCCCCAAGACCGGCTACATGATCGAAACCATGGTCACCGCCACGGTGCATAACATCCGCGCCGTGCTCGACGGCAAGGAGCCGGATTTCAAAGCCACCTGGAACGCCATCTGCCTGGCCGACTTCGGCGATACCGGCGCGGCTTTCGTGGCGCTGCCGCAGATCCCGCCGCGCAACGTCAACTGGTTCAAGGAAGGCAAGTGGGTACACCTGGCCAAGATCGCCTTCGAGAAATACTTCATCCGCAAGATGAAAACAGGCACCACAGAACCGATTTATGAGAAATATGTACTCGGCGTGCTGGGCATAAAGAAGAAAAAATAAAGCCTTATGTTTTGTTGTTGTGTCTCCGTTTCAGGGCGGCTTCGGTCGCCCTCTTTGTTTAAGGGCAAAAAAAATGGCAGTCCAATGGAAATTGCGGGAAGGGATAAATCTGGATGATGCGACCGCCTGCGATGTCGCCAAAATCGCCTGTGCGTTGAAGTCCCTGTCGATATATACCCGCCTGGCAATGGGAAGCGAGGACGCGCCGGAAGACCTGCAGACCATCGTAGACGAGGGACTGGAGGCGATGACCCGAGTTTTCGTCTGGTAACCCCTTTCTCACAATTTAAAATTTATCGCCCTGAAAACGGAATCATCAACCCCAAGGAACTCGTGTATATGGCGCATATCGTGATTCTCGGAGCAGGCATCGGCGGCATGACGTGTGCGTATAAAATGCGGGAGAAGGCCAGGCCTTGGGACAAGATCACCGTCATCTCGGATTCACCCAAATTCCACTTCGTCCCCTCCAACCCATGGGTCGCTGTCAATTGGCGCACCCGCGAAGACATCGAGATTCCGATCGCTCCTTATTTCGAGCGCAACGGCATCGAGCTGATCACCACGCCGGCGAAACGGGTATATCCAAAAAAAGACCAGATCGAACTCACGAACGGCCAAATCGTTGCTTATGACTTCCTCGTCATCGCCACCGGCCCGAAACTGGCCTTTGACGAAGTGGAAGGCATGGGGCCAGGCAAGAACACTTATTCAGTCTGCCACATTGATCATGCGGTGGAAGCCGGCAAGGCATGGAGCCAATTCATCAGGGATCCGGGGCCGATTATCGTTGGCGCCGCGCAGGGCTCTTCCTGCTACGGACCCGCCTATGAATTCGCCATGATCATGGAAACAGACCTGCGCAAACGCAAAATCCGCGACAAGGTGCCGATGACCTTCGTCACCGCCGAGCCCTACGTCGGCCATTTCGGCCTGGGCGGAGTGGGCGACTCCAGGGGGATGATGGAATCAGCCCTGCGCGATCGCCACATCAAGTATATTTGCAACGCCAGGATCACCAAGGTCGATCCGGGCAAGATGTTCGTCACCGAAGTGGACGACATGGGAAACATCAAGAAGGAGCACGAACTGCCCTTCACATACTCGATGGTGCTACCGGCTTTCAAGGGTGTGGATGCAGTATTCGGCATTGATGACCTGACCGATCAACGCGGTTTTATCCTGATCGACCCCTACCAGCGCAATCCCGAATACGACAACATCTACGCAGTGGGCGTGTGCGTCGCCATTCCGCCGGTGGAAGTCACCCCAGTGCCAACCGGCGCACCCAAGACCGGTTACATGCTTGAGAGCATGGTCAGCGCCACAGTACACAACATACGCGCCATGCTTGACGGCAATATCCCCGATCACAAGGCCACCTGGAACGCCATATGCTTGGCCGATTTCGGCGACACTGGCGTAGCCTTCGTGGCGCTGCCGCAAATCCCGCCGCGCAACGTCAGTTGGTTCAAGGAAGGCAAGTGGGTACACCTGGCCAAGATCGCCTTCGAGAAATACTTTTTGCGAAAAATGAAAAAAGGCACTACTGAACCGATTTATGAAAAATATGTTCTCAATGTACTGGGTATTAAAAAGCTGAAATAGCGACTCCTTAAATTTTCCTGTTGTTCTCCGTTTTGGGGCGGCTTCGGTCGCCCCCTTTTTTTTGAAATAACGGGCGACCAGTTCTTCACGGTAAATTTGTTCTCCACCGTAACTGCTTGATTAATACTGACGAAGAAGCCACGCTATTTTGTCCCCTCGCCCGCAAGCGGGCGAGGGGAGGAGAACAAATTTACCCTGCATGGGGCGCATCCCGACGGTACAGGAACACCTTGATCTGGTAAACTTCAAGATTGCTCCCGAGGCCGACAATATTTACCGTCACCTCAACTTCGACCGGATGGAGGAATACCGTCCGCATAAGATCATTAAACTGACGCAGGTGTAGCCAGAAAATGAAACTGATCATGACCCCGACCAGCCCATTCGCGCGCAAAGTGCGCATCGTCCTGGCGGAAAAACGCATCGAATACGAACAGGTCGTGGATAGCCCATGGGAAGCGGGCACTCACGTACCCGACTACAACCCGCTCGGCATGGTGCCGGTGCTGGTATTGGACGACAACCACGCCCTGTTCGATTCGCGCGTGATCGTCGAATATCTCGACACGGTCAGCCCGGTGTCTCAACTGATTCCCAAGGACAGCCGCCAGCGCCTGGCAGTGCGCCGTTGGGAAGCGCTGGCCGATGGCATCTCCGACGCCGCCGCTGCCATTTTTGTCGAAAAGAAGCGCCCGGAAGCACAGCAAAGCCCTGAATGGATCGTACGCCAGGAACAGAAGGTGCTCCGCGGTCTCGAAGCCATGGCGGAAGACCTGGGAGACAAAAACTGGTGCACCGGCGAATTCTTCAATCTTGCGGATATCGCCATGGGATGCGCCATGGGCTACCTTGACCTGCGCTTCCCGGAAATCGAATGGCGCAGAGACCATCCGGTGTTGGCCCGGCTCGCCGACAAACTGTCGCAACGCCCATCTTTCAAGGAAACCCTGCCGCCTTCAGCTTGACGCACTGAGTGCTGAGAGGCTGTGAAAATATTCTTCCCGCCCCTGGATCAAGCGGCGGCGGTCCCGTATAATGTCGTTATCATATAACAAGGCATTCCGAGTGATCGCAATCCCCCTGTTCGACAATCTCCCCGCAATGGAGAAGCTGTCAGCCGAACTGCGAGTGGAGGGGTTGCGTCGCGCGCGGGTGCTTCTTCCCAACCGAGCGCAGATCGAATTGCGTCCGAGCGACCTTGAGTCACTACTGCCCGAGGGGCATCGAGCGCGGATCGTCTGGGGTTTTGTTGCGGGGCAAGACTTGACGGCGCTCTACGCCGGGATCAAGGCCGTCGAAGGTGGCGTAGGACGAGCCGCGATTGCCCCGGAGATTCTCTACGCACTGTGGCTCTACGCCACACTGGAAGGCGTAGGCAGTGCGCGCAAGCTGGCGCGACTGACCCGGGAACACGACGCCTACCGCTGGATATGCGGAGGGGTACAGGTGAACTACCACACGGTGGCCGACTTTCGAAGCCAGAGCGAAGAAGCGCTGGACGCGCTGTTGACCGAGAACATTGCCGGCCTGATGGCGGCGGGCGTGGTTAAACTCAAGGGCGTGGCGCAAGACGGCATGCGGGTGAGAGCCTGTGCCGGAGCCGCCTCATTCCGCCGGGAAGAGAAGCTCAAGGGCCACCTGGAAACCGCACGCGCCCAAGTGGCGGCGCTCAAGCAGGAAGTGGAAGACGACCCCAGTGCGGAGGCCCGACGCGGCAAAGCCGCCCGGGAACGCGCCGCGAAAGAACGCGAAGCGCGCATCGATGCTGTCTTGAAGCGCCTGCCGGAACTGGCCGAGATCAAGCGGCGGCAAGGCAAGGCTGCGGAAGACGCACGGGCATCGACGACCGACGCTGACGCGACGGTGATGAAAATGGGCGATGGCGGGTTCCGTCCGACATACAACATCGAGTTTGGCAGAGATACCCAAAGCCAGGTCATTGTCGGCGTGGATGTCGTGACCACTGGTAGTGACATGGCGCAGATGGCGCCGATGGTCGAGCAGGTGATCGAGCGCTGCGGCGCGGCGCCGGAGAATTGGCTGGTCGATGGCGGCTTTCCGGCGCATGACCAGATAGACGCCGTATCGGATAAGACGCGGGTGATCGCGCCGGTGCCCAAGCCGAAGGCCAAGCGCAAGGACAAGAAGAACAACGAGGCCAACGCAGAGGACGGCACTCAAGTGGCCGGCGAAGGCGCGTCATCGGCCCCGCCCGCAGATCCGCATCAACGCAAACCCGGCGATAGCGAGGCCGTCGGAGATTGGCGGGAACGGATGGGGAGTGACGGCATCAAGGAGATGTACAAGGAACGGGCGGCAGTGGCCGAATGCGTTAACGCGCAGGCGCGCAACCGAAATTTGGTCCTGCTACCGGTGCGCGGTCTCAAGAAGGTCAAGGCAGTGGCGTATTTGTACGCCTTGGCACATAACTTGGCACATAACCTGATGCGGATGGTCAGCCTTGCGCCGGAATTGCTGGGGATAGGGACAGGCACGTCCAAAATCTTCCCGATGGCCGCATGAGGGTGAAAAAAACAGGAAAATCGACCCATGAGCACCTGAGATCGGGAAATCTGACGAAAAATGCTTATTTCGTCGCAGCAGCCGGCGGATCAGGTGGCGCTTGCGCTCCCAGGTTGGCGCAACTGCGAAAAATTCACAGCCTCTGAGTGCTGAGCCAGAAACATTATCGCGTAGCGCTACAACGCACTCAGCACTTTCCACTCAGGACTCAGGACTATCTTCGTTCCACCCACCACATCATCACCATCGCCGCGCCAAGGAATACCAGAGTCGGAAACAGGGCGCTGAACAATGGTGGCCAGTCGTTCAATAGCCCGAGATGAGCGAACAACCGATTCAGCAAATGAAAACCCAATCCCAGCATGATGCCGGCAAAAATTTTCGCGCTCACCCCGCCTGAACGCCCCTGGTAATAAGCAAACGGTAATGCCAGCATAATCATCACCAAAGTCGCAAAAGGATAAACCAGCTTCGACCACAGCGCGATTTCGTAGCGCGTGGTTTTCTGCTTGTTTTCACTCAGGTGCTGGACATAAGAATACAGGTTCCAGGCCGACATCTGCTCTGGCACCACCAGCAGCACATTCAGGATGTCGGGGGTCAGCTCCGAATGCCAATAGGCCTCGGGAAGCGTACTGACAATCGTCCGGCCCGGCTCGAACCGGGTCTGCGCCACGCCTGTCAGGCGCCAGCGGTTCTCGGCCACGTGCTCGCCGCGCTGGGCATAGCTAATGGTGCGCAAACGGAAGTCCGGGTCAAACTCATAGATTTTCACCCCCCTCATGGAGGCGTCCGGCAGCACTTCCTCGACATTGACGAAGCTCCCCGCATCCTTTACCCACAATCCTGAACGAAATTCCTGCGCCACGACCGAACTGGTCGCCTTCAAACGCAATTCCTGGGCCGCTCGCCCGCTAAGCGGGGCGATAAATTCCCCGAAAACAAAGGTCAACGCCACGAACAGCAATCCGGTTTTCGCCAGCGACAAGGCGATGCGTGGCGCGGACAGCCCCGACACGCGCATCACGGTAAGCTCGGAATGGGCCGTCAATTGCGACAGGGCGAACAGGGAGCCGATCAAGGCCGCAATCGGGAATAATTCGTAAACATGGCCGGGCAGGGAAAGCAGCACATAGCCAAAGATTTTCATCAGCCGGTAATCGCCCTTGCCCAGGTCGCCCAATTCGTGAATCAGGTCGAAAAAAGCGAACAGCATGAGCAGGGCTGCGAACACCAGCAACGTGGCCGAATAAATTTCACGCGCCAGATAGCGGCTGAGAATTCTCATGGGCTCTCACCGCCGAGCCGAGGAATCAATCTCTTCAGCCAGTTCGTCCAGAATGGCGCCAGTACGAGCCGGCGGTAAAACAGGAATGCCAGCACCAGCAGCATCACGCCATGCATTAGCCACAACCCGATATAGGGAGACAATTTGCCCTGCGCCACCCAAGCCTGGGTAATACTGAGGAAATTGCTGTAAGTCATGTAGAGCAGCAACGCCAGGATTAAATTAAGCGAGCGCCCTGCGCGCGGATTGACGAAACTCAGCGGGATCGCCAGCAAAGCCAGAATAAAAGCGCTGAGCGGCAAACCCAGCCGCCACAGCAGCTCCCCCATATTGACCGGTGAGCGGTCGCTCAGCAGCAGCAGCGTAGAAAGAGATTTCTGCGTCGGCACAATCTGCCCAGCCTCGTAAGGTTGAATTCGGATGGCATAGCGCTCGAAAGCCATGATCTTGTAATCCGGCGTGCCGCTCACTCCCTCATAGCGCCGGCCATTGAGCAACACCAGGAATCGGTCGCCATTTTCAGCTACCGTCTGGTAGCCATGCTGAGCGACCAGAATACCCAATTTCTGCTGCTGGACAGAGCGCATGAAAATGTTGCTTACCGTATTTTTTTCGCCAGCGACGCTTTCCACGAAATACACCCGCTCGGCGAATTTGGATTCCTTGAATACGCCCGGCGCCACCGAAGATACATCGTCGCGGCTATCCATTTGCTGCCGGAATTCATCGTTTTTTCTCAACGCCCAGGGTGAAACTACCAGGCTTAAAAACGCGATGGCGAATACCGCTGGCGCGGCGAAGGCAATCACCGGGCGCACCCATGCCGCGACGCTCAAGCCGGCGGTGAACCAGACCACCATTTCGCTATCGCGATAGCAGCGGGTCAGTGTCATCAAAACAGCGATAAACACCGTCAAGGACAGCAAAATCGGCAAATAATTAATAATACTGAAGCCGAGGAAAGCCGCCACCGCCTGGTTAGCCACATCGCCGCTGGCCGCCTGCCCGAGATAACGGATCAGCATCGTGGTCAGGGTAATCATCAGCAGCACCGAAAAAACCAGCAAGGCATTGCCGGCCATCTCGCGCAGCAGAGCGCGGCGGAAAATCATCGTTCGAGGTTTTCTTTGACTTTTAGACTACAGTCTGCGGATAATTGCCGATTAGTAAATCTCATGAATAAAGCCTGAACACACGGGCAGGCATCAAGAAGGAGCAAAGAGTGGAATTTAGCATAAAAAGCGGCAGCCCGGAAAAACAGCGCAGCGCCTGCGTCGTGGTCGGCGTATTCGAGCCACGCAAGCTTGCGCTGGCCGGCGAGATGATCGACCAGATTTCCGACCATTACCTGAGCGACATTATCCGCCGCGGTGACATGGAAGGAAAGTCCGGCACCACGCTCATGCTGCACAAAGTGCCCAACACCCTGTGCGACCGGGTGCTGCTGGTCGGACTGGGCAAGGAGCGTGAGTTCAAGGACAAGGAATATCGCGATGCGGTCCGCGCAGCCATCAAAACCCTGAACGAATCCGGATCGCTTGAAGCCTCGGTTTTCCTCACCGAACTCCCGGTCAAGCGCCGCGACACGGCGTGGAAAGTCGAGCAGGCCGTGTTGATGGCAATGGAAGGGATTTACCGCTTCGATCGCCTGAAAAGCAAGCAGGAAGAAATGCGCCGCCCGTTGCGCCGTATCATCCTGAACGTATCGAGCCGCACCGAACTGAGCATCGGCGAAGAAGCCGCCAAACAAGGCCAGGCGATCGCCGACGGCATGAACATGGCCAAGGATCTCGGCAACCTGCCGGGCAACATCTGCACCCCCGCCTATCTGGCCGAGCAGGCGCGGGAACTGGCAAAAACCTGCAAGCTCAAGATTGAAGTGCTGGAACAGAAAGACATGGAAGCCCTGAAAATGGGTTCGCTGCTTTCCGTTGCACGCGGCAGCCGCCAGCCGCCCAAACTGATTGTTTTGCACTACCAGGGCAATAAAAAGCAAAAGCCGGTGGTTCTGGTCGGCAAAGGCGTCACCTTCGATTCCGGCGGCATCTCCCTCAAGCCCGGCGCAGAAATGGACGAAATGAAGTACGACATGAGCGGCGCCGCCAGCGTGCTCGGCGCGTTCAAGGCGGTGGCGCAGCTCAAGCTGCCGATCAACCTGGTGGGCATCATACCGGCCACGGAGAACCTGCCCGACGGCAATGCCAGCAAGCCCGGCGACGTCGTCACCAGCATGTCGGGACAGACCATCGAAGTGCTCAATACCGATGCGGAAGGCCGCTTGATCCTGTGCGACGCGCTCACCTACGCCGAACGCTTCGAGCCGGAAGCCGTGGTGGATATCGCCACTCTCACCGGCGCCTGCGTCATCGCCCTGGGCCACCATGCTTCCGGGCTGTTCAGCAGCCACGACGCCCTTGCCCGCGAGCTGCTCCATGCCGGTGAATACGCGGTCGACCGCGCCTGGCACATGCCGCTGTGGGACGATTACCAGGAGCAGTTGAAAAGCAACTTCGCCGATATGGCCAACATCGGCGGTCGTGCAGGCGGTTCCATCACTGCCGCCTGTTTTTTGTCGCGCTTCGCCAAGAAATATAACTGGGCGCACCTGGACATTGCCGGTACGGCCTGGAAATCCGGCAAGGACAAAGGCTCGACCGGAAGGCCGGTGGCGCTGCTGGTGCATTTTTTGATCAATAAATGCAGGGGGGGTTAATCAGGCTTGCAGCAGGTGGCTCCCTCCCCCTTCAAGGGGGAGGTTGGGTGGGGGA
>VFSW01006516.1_pt1 | contig 17149 bp, 16 predicted proteins | sample 5358111 | NCBI WGS metagenome assembly VFSW01 (sample SAMN11554181, study PRJNA540505) | mine drainage metagenome | isolation source: sediment from site ElyBrook_90M | place: USA: Ely Copper Mine, Vershire, VT | collected 2017
GCTAATAAAAAAATAACCTTGCCGGCGGCAGGTTTTTGAAGACGACCTGACGCGGGTCTACCCCTCTTTGGGGTTCGTGGGGTCGGACTCATCCGCCTTGAGGCGGAAATACCGTTGCGCGACAGTGAGGGATTCGCACCCTCTTCACCACCGAAACGACATCTTAGTATAGCACGCGCCGCAAAAAAATATCACGCCGGCGAAATACGGGACCGCATGAAATTATACTCATGCCATACGAGGTAGATCACGACGATATCGAAGAGCGAGAGCGCGGCGAGAAAAAAGGAAAATCCGTTCGCTAACTGGTAGAGCTGGTAACCCAAAAAACCGGCGAGTACCGCGAGCGAGACGGGATAAGCCCAGAGCTTTTGCTGCAGAAGCATCACGATAAGCACTATCTTTATGAGGCCGTGGATGACGAGATACCAGGCAATGAATATTTGCGAGTGGGCGGAAAAAGCGGGCAGGAAATTGACAATCTTGTTCGCGAGAAAATCGTGCGGGTCCTCGTTCAGCTCTTGGGACGTCAAGAATATCAGTACATGCGTCACCGTGCCGGTCGCAAAGAACAAAAAACTGCTGAGCGTCTCGAACACGCCGAACACGAGCTTGACGGCCAAACTGAATATAAAAAAGGCGTGGAGTTTGTCCTGCGGCGTCTTCGATACCATCCTTTTATAGTACCATAACGCCGCATGTGAAATTTCCCCGAAGTTCCGCCTTATTTACCAAACGTCTGCCGCGTGCTATACCTTCAAAAGAAACTGGTCGGCGGACCATAAGCGCGGAAAGGACCGGACCATGAAAATAAAAACTGCGGCGGGACGGCTGGAACGAGCCGGCACCGAATATAGGGCGTGCCTGACGAAAATGCAGCGCGCGGTCGATGCTTTGGCCCAGCACTTGATGGACGTGTTGCCGAATCAGCGCACGTCGCTTCCCGGAGGTTACACCTTCCAATATTGGACGAGTGGTTATCGTTTTACCGACGAACAAGGCCCAAACCCGAGACTGTCGCTAAGTGACCAGGAAAAACCGCTGGTCGCTCTGCTCTCGTTCACCCACGACATCGAAGAAGGGTGGCTTCACAAAGTTGCCGAATATCTGGAACAAGAAGCCGCCAAAGTGCGCGGTGCGGCTGCCGAGATCGACGCATTCCTTGTGGCGCAGTGAGCCCTCGTGTCCTCCTTCATCCTGACCGCCGTCGCCCACGCGACGGCGGTCTTTCATGCGCGCGGCAGGATTGAAATCTAGCCTGAAAAGACGGTGCGCAAAAACGCCGCAAACCCGCACGTTGTGCGGGTTTGCGGGTTCCCCTTGAGTCGCCGGTCAGCTTTGCGCCGGCACTACGTCTTGGATCGTCTTTCGCGCCGTATTCATCATCTTCTTATGCTCGGAAATCTGGTCGGGGTGGTCATTCTTAAGATGACTCTCCATTTTGCTTACCACATCGTTCTCCGACGAACCTTGCTCGACGTGACCACATTCACAGGTCATTGTTTTCATATATTTTTTGTTGGCGAATAAACGCGAGGTATTCCCCCGCCGTAAAAGTTTAGCAAGCAACCCGTGAAAAGGCGGTGAACCGGTGATACGCGGTCTGAAACCATGGGTCGTTTACGTCCCCGGCGTAATGGCTGCGGCAGTGAAATCACGGAAGACCACGTCCATGAAATCGGTCCGTATGCCGATATACGCGGGCCCCGCGATGACCGGCCCGCCGAAACTTTTTCCATCGTCATCCGCGACGGCGGCCAATATCCACGCTCCGGTCGCGCTTTTGTCGACATACAGCTTCAGGGCCACCGTCCCGTCAGCACGAGTCTCGGTCTCCATCCGAAGGCCGAGCCATGTATTTTTCGGAAGCAGGTTCGGCTCGTTCGTCTGGTCGTAGGTGCCGGGGAACAACGGGCTCTGAGCCATGGTGTAATATACCCCGTCGACTTTCTTTTTAATGACCGCGGTGCCATCCACCCGGATACCGGCATAGTACAGATCGCCGCTATCTTTATACCGGCTGAAGAACAGAAGGCCGTTGGAGGCGTTCCGGTTGGGACTCATGCTTTGCTGGCTGTAGGTGATCATGAAATAGGCCTGCTGTGAGGCATTGTTCCACATCGAGCGCGTCAGTAAGCGGAATATGTTCTGCGGATGAAAACCGTTGTCCGTATCGGACGGGTTCGAGGCGGCATAGGCGAGGCGCCAGGGCGAGGACACCGGCAATTCGCCTTGGATCGTCTTGCCCTCGCCGTTACTGATGAACATCATGCCTCCGGAATTGAGCCACCAAAAAGGGCTAGCCGACGCGTTCATGGAACCGGTTTCTTTGAGAACGCCGTCAACATTGAAGTTGTAGTAAAACGGCGACGCGACCGCGGCGGCGGCGATCGACGGCGCCACGTGCGTCGGCATACTGGTCCCGTAAAAGACGAACAGGAGTATCACGCACGCTTCTATCATGATGACTATCACAAGGAAACGCACAGGGCGTTCCGTAATGGCGCGGAAGAATTCGTTCATGGCAGAGGCGCCACCGTTACTTTATGTATCGTCGCCCCGGCAACCCCGAGTTCCCCGTTCCAGACCTGAACACCGATGCCGCCGCTCCGAAGCGCCGGGCTCATGGCCACGCCGTGCACGACCTCCACCCCGTTGACCATACATCCCGCGGTATTACCCTGGACCGAAATACTGATCGGCGTCGAGACATCGGGCGCCGGCAAGGGCACATTGGGAGTAAAGGCTACGGTCCGCACATTGCCCTGGAGATGTTCCTCAAGGACGACCCTCGCGGCGGAGAACGTACAGGCGAAGTAGTTCCCGCTGTCATGGCGCCTGGCGATAAGAGAAAATTCGCTCCCCGCATTCCAACTTGCGACCGCCGTATAAATATAGTCGGTCCAAGGACGAGAACCGAGCAGGAACGCGGCGGCACCGGAGGTATTCGTGCTGGCAGTGAGCACCAGACTGCCGCGCGACACGATGGTGCCCCAGTCACCGTTCCACTCACCGCTGAAATTCGCATCATTGAAGGGCAGGTCCTTGACGCGGCCCTCGTCGAGGATGGAAAGGAGCTGGGCGCCGCCCCAGGTGGGATCTGGTTCTATCCTCTTTATCATGTACGCGCTCGGGTCAGGGTAGTTGTAGGTTTCGCCGTTCGTGAGCGAAGTCTGGTAAAACGCCAGCGAATAGATCCCGGGGACCACGGCGCTGACGACATCTTCCGCGCCGGGAAAGTTGACCGTATCTTGACCGAAGTCGTTGAAAGGAAAGGCGTAGGCGATTATCGGAATATTGAAATCGTCTTCGAGCGTGGTCTTCGCCTCGGTCAGGTCGTTGGTTATCCTGTCCTGAAACTCCTGGTCCGTCTCGAATTCCGGGCCGCCGCCGAGGAAGAACTTGTTGCTCAGGAAGTGACCTGGCGAGCTCGTGGCCGTGCCGGCCGACAAAAGCGATGGCACTTGATACCAGCGATGGTCCTCCTTGCCGTGCGACTCAAGCTCCCAGCGGCCGCTGCTTTGCATTTGCTGGAGCTCGGCGCGCGAAAGATAAAAATTCGAGGTTTTGCCGTTGTCGGGCAGAGAAAATCCGGTAATGACGAACATGACGGCGTGGAACCCAAGGTCGGCGAGCACCGGATCGACCGGGTAATAACTGTCCTTCCGGCCGTCGTCGAACGTCAGGAGGAACGACTTGTCGGGCAGGGTTATCTCGCCTTTCATAAACTGGTCGAATTGCTCCACGGTGATGGTCCGCCAGCCATCCTGCTTGAGCGCTCGCATCGAATCGATGAAGTGCGGCAACTGGATGCTCGCACTGCTCTCGCCGTGGTAGAGAAGCACCGGCACGGAACGCGCCGCTCCTGATGCGGATGCACTCCCCGATAAGGATATCCCTCCGGACAGCGCCGAGCCCGCAAGCGCGGTAGCTACCCCGGCGACAGTCCCCGTCCCTCCGGACGAGGGGTTTGCCGCCCCGCTACGGTCGAAGGCTTTGTACTGGAGCCAGTAGAAGAACGCGAACTCTTTTTGCTGAAAATATATCGGCATCATGACCCTGAGCGACGTGGCGCCGTTAAAGAACAGAAATCCCCAGACGGCGGCAAAAAAGAACACGATGAGCAAGAACATCGGAACGACTTTTTTTATGGAGAGATCGAAAAACATGGAAGTGAAGTTATCTGGTTCCCCAGCGCGTATCGGCTATCGTGACCAATGCCCACGGCAGCTGCCACATGAGTATTACCGTATTGAACCAAAAGGTAATGATCGCGAGGACCCAGGATCGTTTGCCCACGGAAATGCGATAAAAGATACCGTGGAGGCAGAGCATGAGCAGAAGACCGATGAGATAGACGTAGGGAAATTCATGCGACACATATGGGTGCCACAACATCGCCCGCACAAAGACGAACGGCGAAGCGAAGGCCAAGAAGGCATAGGTGTAAAACGACAGCGCGGCGAGCGGGTTTTTTTGCCAAATGAACAGGGCGGCAATGAACGTCTCGCGGAGCCATGATTTTTTCCAGCGCTGCTGTTGCTTCATGTAGGTGCTGAATTTTTCCGGGACGATAGTGTAGGCTTTCGCCTCGTACGAATACACCGCGCGGTACCTTCGTATCATAAAATTCGTCAGACTGCGGTCGTCGCCGAAGGTGCATGGCTTCCCGAAAAACTTTTGATTGAGCCACTGATCGAGGAACTCCATGAGATACTGCCGCCGATACGCGGAGCAGCACCCCGGACAGCAGGTGACGTTCCCGAACACCGACTCGGCCGCTTTGTATATTCTGAAAGCGATATAGTAGCGGACCGTTTGCATTTGCGTCAGCCAATTGGCGTCGGCGTTGTACACATCGGTGTGGCCGGAGACCGCGCCGACATCCGGCATAGAAAAATATTTCACCAAATGACGGACGCAATCTTTTTCGACGAAGCTGTCGCTGTCGATGAATATCACGATATCGCTCCTCGCCCGCATCACGCCTTCGGCCATGCCGGCCCGCTTGCCCCGATTTTCCGTCCAGTCGACGATCTCGACGCGGCGGATCTGCGTGGCAAGCGCCTGCGCCGCGCGCCTCATCTCGGAAAGCGTGTGGTCGGTCGACCCGTCATTCACCGCGATGACCTCTATCTTCTCTTTCGGATAATCGACGAGCGCGAACCGGGAGAGCGTCTCAAATATATTATCGCCCTCGTTCTTGGCCGGCACTACGAAGGCGACGGTCGGTTCATACGAGAGATCGACGGAAACTTTTTTGTGGAAGTACGCGAACACGAAGCGCGACAAGATATAGAGAGTGATGGCGACGCTGTAAAGACCGAAAAAGAAGTGGTCGCGGAGCGAACTGCCGGTCCCGAATTTTATCACCACGATGACGTATATCGTGAGGAAAAACAAGAACCACAGTCCCACGTCGGAAAAGCGGGTCGCGGGTTTTATGCTGCGCCGAATGTCTGCCGGGTCTTTTGAATCTCGTTCTTTTGCCATATCAATGGGTGGTTAGCGGCCGATGCCTTTAAAAGCGATGCCCGCGGCGAGAAATGCTTCCTTGTCCAAGAAATTGCGGCCGTCGACTATCGCTTCCACGCCTTCCTTCTGCAACCGCGACGGCGTCAGCGCGGACCGAAAGACCGAGTGGTCGGTCGCCACGATAACCCCGCGGGCGCCGGCGAGCGCCTCATCGAGACTCTTGACCGTGGAATGGTCGGGAATGAGCGGGTCGAACGCGCGCGGGAGCGCTCCCCTCTTTTTCAGTTCTTCGAGGATCGTAAGAGCGGGGCTTTCACGGATATCGGGAACGTCACGCTTGTATGACAGGCCGAGCAGGGCGACCGGCACTCCTTCGAGACTTCCCCCGTCTTCGTCGATGAGCCGGGCAAGGGTGTTGACGGTGTATATCGGCATATAGTTATTTATTTCCCTGGCGAGGGAAAGGAATCGATGGGTGAAACCGTTCTGCTTGGCGTAGGAGATAAGATAATAGGGGTCGACGGGAATGCAGTGGCCGCCGACGCCGCAGCCGGGAAAATGCGGCATGAACGAGAACGGCTTCGAGCTGGCGCCGGCAATGACGTGGCTGATATCGATACCGAGCCGGTCGAACGACATCGCCAGCTCGTTGACGAACGCGATATTGATGTCGCGGAACGAGTTCTCGACTATCTTGACGGCTTCCGCTTCTTTGAGCGACTGCATGGGGAAAATTTCCGCGTCGAGAATGGAGGCGTAAAAAGCTTTGGCGCGGGCCAGGCTTTCGGGGTCATTCGCACCGACCACCCGCGGGATGGTCCGGACCGAATACCGGGAGTCGCCCGGATTGATCCGTTCCGGACAATGGGCAAAGAAAAAGTCCCGTCCCGCTTTGAGGCCGGACATGGATTCGAGGAGCGGCAAGACGACATCGTCGCACACGCCCGGGTTGACGGTCGATTCGATGATGATGACTTGGCGGTGGCGCAAATTCCGCCCCACCATTTCCGCGGCGGCGACCAGGGGTTCCAGGTTCGGCGCATGGTCCTCGTACACGGGCGTGGGTACGCACACGATCACCACCCGCGACGTCCGGAGGACAGCATCGTCGGTGTGTATGGACATGGTGCTTTTTTTAAAGAACTCGGTTTCGGTCTCGTTCAAATACGGGGCGATCCGCTTCTTCAGTCTATCCACCTTGGCACTATCGATATCGACGCCGGAGACTTGGTACCCCCGCTCTTCGCAGCGCAGGGCGAGCGGCAATCCGACATAGCCGAGCCCGACCACGGACACCGACCGGCTTTTTTCCTTTGGTGAAAATAGTTGGGAAAAGAAGAAGTCGACTGATTTCCCTTCCCTCATCGATTTCATTTCTTTTTGTTGTGTATATGCCATGAGAGTGTAGAGAGCAAAAATTCTAGTAAACCCATTTAGAGCGTCGCTGGTGCGGAATGAAAATTAGGGTGAAGACATTTTCATGCGCCAACTTCGCTCGCTGACAAAACCAGAGACGAAACGACGGGGAGAAACTTTCTTTTGGCGGCGCCCCGCTTCATCGGGCGTTCATTTATTGATACGTTCCGGTCGCCCTTTACCGGGAGGCCGGCACAAAAATGTGCCGGCCTCCCGCAGTATTTTCCAAACTACGTAACAAATTCATAATGCCGCGCCATACCACCCCAGCGAATGTCTGTTCCATAGGTGCGAATATTTAATGGATAAAGTGACATCCTACGATGGTTGGTCTCTCTATTGTTTGAAGAGAGCTTCCCGCCCGGGAAAGCACACGCGAGAACTACGCGCTCGCGCGCGAAAGGCCTCGAGACCTAAAAAAGTTTCTGCGGCGTGTTCGTAAGAAATCCTTTTTGAGACTATCACTGTCGCAGTGAAAACAGGATGAATCTTACGCGTTGCCCCGAAGGAAGTCGACGGATATCTCGTTCCGCCCGTGAAGAGTTTCCATTCCCTCGGCGATCTGACTGAAGGGCAAGAGCACGACCGCGGTCGTCCCTTGATTGAGCGCGCTCTTTATCGTGATGCGCCCGCGATGCAATTTTATTATCTCGCTTACGATAGTGAGGCCGAGACCGCTTCCGCCGCGGCGCCGGTTCCGCGACCGTTCCGCGCGGTAAAAAGGCTCGAATATCCTGAAGAGGTCCTTGTGCGAAATGCCGATGCCGTTATCCCGCACCGTGAGCAGGACGTTCCCCTGATAGTTGGGCTCGACTTCGACGCTCACCAATCCGCCCTCGGGCGTAAAGGTGATCGCGTTCTTCAAAAGATTGATGACCACCTGTTCGAGGGCGGTCGCATTCCCCCACACCGTCCGCGGCTCGCTCTTCTTTACGGTCAGCTCGATCTGTTTTCGTTCGGCGAACGCTTTGAGCTTCTTTATCGCCGCATCGACTATCGTACCGAGGTCTATCGCCGAAAACGTCATCCGGCCGCTCCGGGTGAAACTGCTGAGACTGAGAAGGTTGTTGATTATCTCCGAAGCTCGGTTCAGCTCCTCGACATTGCTTTTTAAAATAGACTTTACCCGAACGTCGAGACTGCGGTCGAGAAGGGCGACCTCGCTGTTGGTCTTTATCACCGAGAGAGGCGTCCGCAACTCATGGGCGACATCGGCGATGAACCTTTTCTGTGATTTGAACGCCTCCTCCGTCGGCCGCAACGCAAGCCGCGCCAAAAGATACCCGACGCCGGACGTGATGGTGACGATGACCACGAAGACCAGGATGAGGCTCGCCATCTTTACCTTCTCGACGGAATTTATTATCGATTGCGCGTTGGCCGTGCTGTTTTTCGTGAGAATGTCAGTGACGCCGGTCAGCAAGGTCCGGATGATATCCTTATATAAATAATTGTACGTGAGACCGACCAATAAAAGCAGAAAGATGCCGAAGAACACTTGCAACGCGATGACGTTGCATTTGGTGTGGAAAAAAAGGTCCGACGCGTACTTATCCCTTAAACCGGTAACCCACCCCACGAACCGTTTCCAAGAGATCTTGACTCTCATCGTGGAGTTTTCGGCGAAGGTTTTTAACATGGACGTCAACGACATTGCTGAACGATGCATAATTGAAATCCCATAAGTGGCTAAGTAACTGTTCGCGGTCTATCGCCTGGCCTTTGTGGCGCATGAAATACTCGAGCAACACGTACTCTTTGAGCGTGAGCGGCACCAGTTTGCCGTTCTTGTGGACGGTCCGCTTCCCCGCATCGAGCTCGATGTCGGACGCCGTGATAACGCCCGGTATCATTTCGGTCGGCCGACGCAGGAGCGCCTGGATACGGGCGCACAGTTCGTCGAACGAGAACGGCTTGACGACATAATCATCGGCCCCGGAAAGGAGAAGGTCGACCTTGTTCTCGATTTCATCGCGCGCGGTCAGGATAAGAATAGGTACGATGATATCGTGCGCGCGGACGTTTTTGCAGATGGTCGCCCCGTCCATGCCTGGAAGCATGAGGTCAAGTATCACCAGGTCGTAATCGACATGATGAAGGGATATGCGCGTATAGGCCTTTTCCCCATTGTCGAGCGTGTCGACAGCATACCCTTTTTGGGTCAGGCCCTGCACGAGCGCATCAGCCAGTTTTTTTTCGTCTTCAACAAGTAAGATCCTCATGGTAAACGATATGATTATATGATGGCTAATAAGAGTCGAAAAGCGGCTGACGAGTGGCCGCATTTGGGCTTTCGTCATTATGTCATAATGATTGTGATTGTTTCATGAAGAGTCTCTTTCTTAAAAAAATCCCGCTCATTGCCGCAACAACGAGCGGGACGATATTGTTCGTAGAACTCTATCTGCCTACAGACATTTGACGATCACCCGAGCCTCGGGCGGCCAGTCGCCATCGCAGTACCAAAGCCGCAAGGCGCGCAGCCCGTTCTCGATCACCGCATAGGGATACCCGGCGATTCCCAAGACGGTCGAGTGCTCTCCGAGGGCAAAGAGCGGCTTATGTGCATCTTCCGGATGCAGGGCGACGTACTCGGCTAGCTCCGAGGTGATAAGGTGCCGGCCGAATAAAGTTTCGGCTGACCCATTGAAAGCCGCCATAGGCTTTATGACGACCGCGGCAGTTCCCCCCGCGCTCTCGAGATGGCCGAAATCCGGCCAGTGGATATATGGGTGCCTCTCGTGAAAAGAGGCACGCTCGACCGCTTCATCGAATGACAGACCGTCAAAGTCGACGACTCGTTCGACCGGTGTGTGCCTGTCCTCGCGAAAATCTTCCCGCGACGACATGTGCTGTGGAATTAAAGAACATACTGATTCCATGTTACCTCCTTATTTGCAGACTCCTTGTGATAAGACGAAGTCCCTTAGTCTGCTCTTACCTAGGTATAACGCAATAGTCATGAAGTACGTCTGAACGAACCTCACTCCGCACGGCGAGCGGCGCATCAAAAGACAGGCAAAAAAAACAAACCGGGATTTCCCGGCTTGTTTTTTATGGGCCCGACTCCGAACGTTGGTCTAAAGCGAGGTGTCCCTGACCACCGAGGCGGTTATCGTCGTACCGGAGAGCGTGCCGTCGATACGGATGGCATCACCCGGCTGAACACTGCTTAAAGGAGTCGCGGTGCGAGCATTGTTCCAGACAATTGCGCCGGCCGGTACGCTTACCATATAGCTGTTGCCGAGATCGTCGGTGAGCGTGAACGTATCCGTGCCGAGATTGCTCACCGTGCCCGTGTACAAGCTCTCACCTGCCGGTATCGTGGCCGAACCGGAAGCGGCCGGCGGCGCGCCGGTATTCGGCACCCCCACCACCGCCGCCGGCGCGGTCGTCCAGTCATGTATCACATTCGCGCTGACTGAGAACGATTGTCCTGGAGCGATGGTCCCGTCCACGCCGAGAAAGTCGCCGACGCGTATGCCGGAGAGGTCTCTGCCGCCGTTTGGTCCCACAGGGAACATTTGGGCGGTCGGGGCTGGTTGAATGGTCCAATTGCCGCCCCAACTATTCACCGTGACGGAAGAGGCGCCCACCGTCACCACCGTACCCCTTACAAGTATGTTGCCGGAGCCATCGACATTTATCATTTGCGGCGGGTGCGGAACTACAGGAGGAGTGGCTTGAGCGCTGACAAGGACCGCCACCGCGAAGAGCGACACCGCGCTTGCCAAAACGAACACTGCCCCCTTGTGAAGAAATTTCTTGGATTTCATATATGATGTCTTATAGATAATGGAAACGGCGTGCGCCGTTTCCGCGAGGCCGAGGTACGCGAGTCGCATATTTTTTGTGAGAGGCATGCCTCGCCCTTGCTTTCTGCACCGTACCACCAGCGCCGTGAACAGAGTGTGAAGGTATCGCCCAACACCATTTATTCACAGTCTTCCCGAAGGGCACCTTCGGGATTCCCGAAGGTCCCGAGGGTGCCCTTCGGGAGGGCGAGGCTTTGCTGGTGCTTGGAGAAGGTGCTACTCTTTGTATATGGAATTGGTGCAAGCGAAAGAACCTCATAAGAGTCCCGCGTCGCCTAAACCGTCTTTTGTTTTGATAACGCTGATTGCGGGAGGTGTCGGAGTTCTCCCAATTTTCTATCCGCTTTTGTTTTTCCTTGGCTATTCCGCAATTTACCCTTTGACTCTGGGTAGTTTGTTTGTGTGGCTGAGGTCTCCTACGGGAACCCCCGTCAAAATCCGATTACTGGGGATGCTTGTCTTCGTCGCCGTGTCCTATACGTCCTATCTCTTTGCTGGATTCTACATGATGCAAATCCTGAACAGAGTCCCATTCTAGCGTACGAACTTCTTTTCCCGAAGGGCACCTTCGGGAAATGTGTTCGAGCAAGATAGCGGGCGTTCGATTTTGGCTCAAGACATCAAGATTAAACTAGGGATTTGTCAATGTAAATAAAACAAGGCCTCTGTTGAGCGACGGGTAAGGCAACCCTCAAGTATAGACAACGAGTTCGGCCGGCTCGGGTTGACATTTTGAGGCGACATCGTGTTATATAAGCCTTAGAAGAGGACGTAAACCCCCCTCTTAGAAAAGGAGCATATGCCTACCGAATTGGTAAAATTCCGCTGCGGCCGCTTGTCGATTGATGAGTTTGTGCTGGAGTCAGGTCTCCTCGATCAGATTGGCGGTTTTCTGAAACGTCATTTGTCGGGTGACGAAGGTGAGGCCAGCCCTCGTAGACACGAGGAAAATGCGCGAGTTTTCGCTAAACGCGATGCCTGCGGAGTAATCGTGTCTAATTACCCCGTCAAAGAGGGAGTGCAAATTAGTTTCCTCACGACACCGGTCTATTTTGGGAGCGGCCCCTACAAGGAGGACGACGCGTTGCCAGACTGCAAGACAACGGTTTATCTCCGCCCTTCCACCTAGTCACAAGCCCACCAATGCGTGGGCTTTTTCATTTCTGGTTCTGCCCTTTTCCCGAAGGGCACCTTCGGGAACCACTGCGAAGAAAGGCCAGCAATGGGTGGGCTTATCTGCATACATATAATAAAAAGACACTGCGCAACACTCCGACGAAATCAGGTCAGTGGGAGCGCATTCTCGCTTTTCGCGGAGACTTTGGAATTGCAGTTTCTTCACCGGTGCCCGAGATTTTGACTGAAGGTTGGTGAACAATTGATACTACGGTGCCGCGGTCGGTGCTTATTCGATCTACGTCTGCATTCAGCTGGCTTGCGAGTGATTCGATGATACTAGTGCCAAGCCCTTCTTCTCCCGTAGCCGTCGCTGAAAACCCAATTCCGTCGTCGCCGACGCTGAGTTTCCATTTTTTTGCCCTCGCTTCGTACGTGACTGTTATTTGACCCTCACCCCTGGGAAAGGCATGCTTCAATGAGTTCATGACCAGTTCCGTCGTGATAAGTCCCAAGCCGATGGCTTCATCAGGCGTGACCGTGCCACCCCCCCCAGTGACCTTGAGCGTAATTGGCTTGCGACCGCCTATCATTGATTTGGCGAGACTTTCACAAAGTGTTCTCAGGTAGTCCAGCACCGGCACCAACGAACCCTCACTCGTCGGATTTAAATTCCGCTGAACGGTCGCGATCGAGAGAATCCGGTCATGCGCGTCTTCGAGTTGAGCTCTGCTCTCCTCTGATTTCACACTGCCGGCTTTCAGCAGAATGATGCTCGCGATAAGCTGCAAACTATTTGCGATGCGATGCCGCATCTCTTTGAGCAACGTGTCCTTCTGCAACATCAAATTTTCCTTATCGCGTTGCATTTTGCGTTCCTCCGTGATGTCGGTTATGGAAACAAAGATGTCATTGGGTTTATTTTTTATTTTAAGTGATCGCGCGTTTAAGATCATCACCCGCAACCCCAACTGCTTAAATGTGTGTATAATCTCATACCCTTCGATTTGCGTCTTCTCCGGAATGACTTGTGCAAGGAGGGAGATGAGAGCAGGGACGTTCCACTCGCCATTGCCTATTTCTGAGAATTTTTTGCCGATGATCTGAGAATAGTCGACTTTAAATTTGTCATAGAAAGAACGACTGGCAACAACGACGCGCAAATCACTATCCAATATAAGTATTGGTTCGCGCAGAACGTCCACGATTGCTTCTGTAAGCTCCGTGGTTAGGCCCTTTGTAGACTTATTCACAATTCCAATAGTATACCTATTATGTGATGAATACCACATGAAGGCTTTGTGAAAAAAGTCGTCTGTTTTATTCCCGAAGGGCACCTTCGGGATTCTTGGCGCGCCCGGCCGGATTTGCCCGCGACCCAAAGCTCGCCGCCGCTCGCTTTGGTCTGGGCACCGCCTCGCGGCCTCGCCTGCTGGCTCAGCATCGCTCCGGCGTTCAAAACCGGACGCGAAACACGCAGGTGTTTCGCTCCGTCCGCTGCGCGCCCGGCCGGATTTGAACCGGTGACCTCTCCCGTGACAGGGGAGCGCTCTAACCAGCTGAGCTACGGGCGCATGAGGCGCGATATTTCACCGCATTCATCCACGGAAATTTCCCGGCGCGCGTCTGCCGACAAATTATTCGCCCTGCAAATCTAGCAAATTTTCTCGGTTTCAGCAATAAAAAGGCGGCCTCGCGGGAGGCGCCTTTATGAAAAATACTCCTTCTACTTCTTCGGTCGGCGGATGACCATAATGCCGGGTGAACCGGGAACTTCTTGCAGCCAGGGGAGAAACGACACCTTGGGCTTATCCTGCCGGAGAAAGAGGGCTCCGTCAGACCACCGCGCTGGGGTTTTTTCGCCGCTGGCGACCGGACCGGCCTTTTGCACGAACATCTTCGATGGAACCGCGCTAGACTGCGTCGATGCGAGCACCACCGTGTTCGTGTGACCTGAGGGCGGCCTGTCGGACACCGTCGCGGTCGTGTTCGTGCCGGCGTGCGTGAGCGCCATTTCTATTGTCACCAACAAGACGAAAGGCCACACATGGGCGTACATACATACTCCTTTCTTCGCTGAGGTTAGAGTTTACTGCCTTTCTAAGAGTAGCACGGGGCAAGGAGAGGTCAAATGCCGGGTATTCCCCCCTTCCCCCTCTTTCCGCGCGCCGAAATCTCGCCTGCGTATGACCGCGGCAGGTCGGCGGCCCTGCGGTTCGGAAACTCGGGTGTCGGGGGCCGGGATCGAACCGGCGACCTAGGGCTTATGAGTCCCTCGCTCTAACCAACTGAGCTACCCCGACGCACACGGAAGAAAGTCCCACTACTATAATATAGCGGATGAAAGGTGGCAACGACGAACGCGCGGCGCGGCTCGGGGCGGTGCGCCCGACTCTAGAAAAATATTCGCGGGTAGTATATCCTTATGCTCATGCCGCAGCTAAAAATGTTCTTTCGGCAAAAGAAAAACATCTTTGCCTTGCTCTTCTTCCTCTGCTCGCTCGGTCTTTCGACGTCCATTTACATCTACCGCAATAGCCTGCCGCTCATCGGCACGCCGCAACAATCGCCGACCGACCCCTTCCTCGCGTGGACTGACGAGGTTTACAACATAATAAAAACGAACTACTGGAATAAAGTGAGTGACGGCGACTTGGCCGCCCTTTATCAACTGGCCGCCGAGAAAGTCGCCAACGCGCCGCTCACGCTCGACACCAAGGACCACGCCGGCATGGTGCGCATGATGAGCCAAGCGCTCGCGCGGCAGAAAGATGACGCGGCGAAGCGTACGTTCGTCACCAATGTGGCCGAGGTCGTGCTCTACAACCTCCAGCCGGCCGGCCGGAGCGGCCTTCTCGGCGCAGCGCAGGTACAAGCGCTCCGCCAGACGGTCGCGAACATCGACACGTCCCACGACCTCTATACCATGCTTGGCGTTCCCAAAGACGCGGCGACCTCGAGCGTCGAGATGGCCTATCAGACCAAAAGCGCCGCGCTCAAGAAATTGGACACGCCGGACGCGCAAAAACAACTGCAGGACCTTTCATACGCCCACGAAGTCCTCACCAATGCGACAGAAAAACAGACCTACGACGCGACCCGCGTGGAACCGACCGTCTTTACGCATATTATTGCGCCCGGCATCCTCTATGTCTACATAAGCAAGGTCTCGCCCACGACCTTCAACGAATTCGTGACCGCGATAAATAATAACGACAGCAACAAAAGTCTCACCTCGCTTGTCATCGATTTGCGGGGCAATATCGGCGGCGCAGTCGATTTCGTCCAGTACTTCATGGGTCTCTTCATCGGCCCAGGCCAATATGCCTACGACTTTTTCCACCAGGGAATTTATATCCACCACCAAACGCCCATCGGCAAATTGCCCGCCCTTGCGCGTTATCGGAACAAGACCGCCCTCCTGGTCGACCGGGACAGCAAATCAAGCGCCGAGCTCATCGCCGCCACCTTCCAGAGGTTCAATACCGGCATTGTCATCGGCACGAACACGAACGGCTGGGGCACCATAGAAAACACTTACCCGATACACACGGTCATCGATCCGGCGACGTCCTATTCCCTGCTCCTCGTGAACAGCCTCACCCTTCGCGACGACGGCCAGCCGATCCAAGGGAACGGCGTCTCTCCCGACGTAAGCACGGAAGCTTCCACGTGGAAAAACGATATCAAGAAGTTCTTCGACCAGAGCGCGGTGGCGGCCGCTCTTGACGCCATCGTGTCGACCCCGCCGCAAAAATAGCCGGCCTTGCACCAACGACCGTCCCCTCCGGAGTGCCGCAACGAATTTCTCTCGCGCAGGTGTTTGTCTTCGCGCCCCTTCAAAAAGATTCTCCTTTCTGCCGTTTTTTGGTACCATAATGGTATGTTAGAAAAATATCTCCAAGACATTGGGTTGAGCGATAAAGAGGCGGCCATATATCTGGCGCTCATTCAATTTGACCATGTTTCAGTAATAGATCTGGCAAAAAAGACCGATATCAACCGCTCGACGGTCTATGTGGTCCTGGATTCGCTCGAAAAGAAGGGGCTGGTGAGCGAGACGACCGTCGGTAAAAAGACTCACTACCAAGCCGAACCGCCGGAACGGCTAGAAACGTATGTGGAACGTCAAAAGATCTCGCTCGACGAACAGTCAAAGCGCTTGAAGGATATCATTCCGCAGATCAAAAGCGTGCGACGCGAGACCGGCGAAAGACCTATCGTCCAATATTTCGAGGGAAAAGAGGGGGTCTTTAGCATGAACGAATCGTTGTATCAAGATAATGAGGAGGGGGGCACGGCGTATCTTGTATATTCGCGGGACCTGCTCGACAAAGTATTCCCGGAAACGGAGCGCGTTAAATTCAAAAAGGCCCGCCTGCAGAAAAATATCAAGACGAAGGTCTTGTATAACGATTCGAAGGGTCTTGTGGTGCCGGACAGTACCGGAGAGCGGGTCAAGATCGACGCATCGGAATACCCGTTCACCTGCGACATTTCTATTTATAAGGACCGTGTCCGTATCGGCATCTTGGAAAAAAAGGTCTCGGGAATTTTTATCAAGAGCCAAGAACTGGCAGATACGCTCAAAAATATTTTCCTGCTTGCTTTCAATACGCTTAAAAAAGCAACCCCAGCAGACGTGTCTGCTGGGGTTGGTGTGTCGAAGGACAATCACCTGAATTGAACGTTCCTCGGTGGAGTGGCAAGAAACCGCAAACTCACCGTGGATACAATCGCCATCAGAAGTTTCGATTTTTGGCGTTGCTGACTATGTTTTTCTTTCAAGGACTTTTCCTTCGTGTTGGGCTATTGATCACCCATAACTATCCTCTCTTTAGAACTGTACCCTGAATCGGAGGGACGATTTTGAAGCGGGTTGGATGCCGCCTTCTGGTGGCTATGAGAGCACCAGAAGGCGGTACCTTCCGTGCCTCTAGTCGCTCATAGCTCCTCCTCTCGTGGGTACGGCGGCACTTTTTTAAGGAATCGTCTGATCCCACCGCCATTTACATACCGGCGTAATTATACCTGTCGCCAATAATTTGTCAAACAGTTTTGTCATTATTACACAAGTTAAGCCCCACAACTCTATATTTATGGCCATATATTTGGCATATTCCACGATTTTAAGCCATTCTTTAGTGTTTTCTATTCGTGACAGAAAAATTTAATATAAAAATATAGAAAACATTTGTCAAAAAATATATTAAACTGTCATTACGAGTTAACATATAAATGTCAAAAATCCTTTATTTATAATGGTTTAGGCGTGTTTCAGGGGCACGTTCTTTGGGGGCATGAAAATTATTCTAAAATCTCCGATC
>VFSW01006517.1_pt1 | contig 17147 bp, 13 predicted proteins | sample 5358111 | NCBI WGS metagenome assembly VFSW01 (sample SAMN11554181, study PRJNA540505) | mine drainage metagenome | isolation source: sediment from site ElyBrook_90M | place: USA: Ely Copper Mine, Vershire, VT | collected 2017
TCATCAGGCCGCACGCGTAGAACATCGAGAACTTGCCCATCGTCGGCGTGGCGCGGGCGGCGTTGACCGCGCGGACGCCTGCGTTGACGGCTTCGTTGTCGGTCAGGGAGACCATCGCGCAGACCGCACTCGAGTTGAGCGAGTTGGCGGCAGTGGCCCAGTTCGCGGGGACGATGGCCGTGCCAGCGGCGGGCGACGTGCCACCGGCTGCGTAGGCGCTGTAGGACGCGGCGGGAACCAAGTTCGGGCCAGCGGTGAAGGTGAAGAGGCGCTGCGCCAGATCGCCCGAGAAGAACCGCGCGAAGTCGGCCACGACCGCGTTGATCGGGGCGTAGGCGGCCTTGATGTTCACGGCGGTGGCGTTATCCAGCAAGGACGCGTCGAGCGAGGTGTCGCGCCCTGGGATGGCCGAGTAGCCGCCTGCCGCGTTGATGGCGGCGATCAGGTCGCGTACTTTGAAGCCGTTCGCCAGCGGGATCAGCAGGTTGTAGCTCGGCGTGGCGCTGTGGGCCGTGGTGAAGGTCTTGATGCCCGCGATGGTGGAGATCGAGTAGGTCACGGTGTCGCCACCAGCGGCGGTTCCCGTGAAGAAGATCGAGGCCGCGAGGCCGAGCATGTTGGCGGAAAGGTTATCGCCCGTGTCCTTGTTCTTGGCCGTGACCGTCCAGCCAGTCGCCAATGCCCCGACGCTCGTGCCGTAGACCTGATTGGCCCGCTCGCGGTAGGCGCTGGCGGTCGTCAGAGTCAGGAACGGCTCGACGTAGCTGGCGGTATCGGTGGCGATGACCGCCGCGCCGACCAGTGACGTGTAGGCGATGGTGGTCGAGGTGTTGGCGGCGATGGCTGTAACCTGGATGAGCTTGCCACCCGTGAAGAGCAGGAGCTGCCCGACCTGAATCGGGCCAGTCAAGCCCGCCAGCGGGACGCTCAGGGTGATGCTATTGGCGGTCGTACCAGCGGCGGCGGTCAGCGTAACGGGGGCCAGCGTGCCGGGGATTGACCACTGCGCGGGCGTGCCGGGGCGCGAGTTGGCGACGACGAAGCTGGTGGGCTGGATGTCGCTGTTGGGACTCGGGGAGTACGAGAGCGTGATCGCGTCGAGCAACGGCCCGGAGCGCAACAGGTTCTGCGCGTCCTGCAAGCTCTGGATCACGTATGGGACGTATGGGACGCCACCGTCGGCCTCACCGATAAAGGCGACCGTGCGATCACCGTCAACGGCCTGTGAGTTGCCGGACGGGACGGTCTTGATTTTGATCGTCGCCAACGGGCGAGCAACGGCAGTGCCGTCGGAAAGAATAACTCCACTCATGCTAGTACCCCCTTGCTGCGCGTGCTAATTCAGTCCATTTCGAGAGCGGTCGTGCCTCGCGCCCGTACTGCTCGGGCAAGTAGGCGAACCAGAACGGCTCGAGCTGGGGAGAAGCGAATTCTGCGTATTCGGCGAACCCGACCAAGCGGTCTTCCGGTGAGGCTGGTTCGACTGCGCCCACGAATGGGCCTCGGTCGTTGATCCCGTTGGGCGAAGAGTCGCCTTCGTGTTTAATCCCCTTTGATGGGGCCAAATCAACATCAGCGACCACGACATCGGGCGCTTGAATCTCCGTGGTGTCAGTAACCACCTTCGGAGCTTGTAATCTCTTGGAGTCCGACTCTGCCATGCTTCGACGGTACGCGTGGCGGCGGGCGGATTCGAGAAACTGCCCGCTACGGGCAGTTTCTCAGCGCGACGGGAACAGGGATTCTTGTTCGACCAAAACACGCTCGAAGATCCTCCAGGGCGAGTCGGTACTCTTCGCTGCATAGACCGCTCCGCCGTCGTAGGCGCTCGGCACGCCGTAGATTTTCTCGAACGGCAAGAGTGTCCAGGATGAGTTCGCGTCGCTCTCGAGTTGGTAGGTGTAGGCCGTCACCGCGAAGGTGATTGAGGCTCCGTACATCTGCGGTTCGACGCTGATCAGGTAGTCGTGAAAGTTGCCGTAGGCCACGTTGATGACCGACATCGGCTGGAAGAAGACTTCCATCTCGTGTCGCATCTCGCGCAGGACGCGCATGGTCGCGTCGAGCTCCTCGGGGGTCGAGGCCGCCACGTCCACCTTGACCTGCAACTCCTGGACGTTCATCCCCGTTCCGATGTCCGCCGCGTTGCCCGTGCCACTCGAGTACGAGAGCGCGGCCACGGGGAGTTCGCCGGGTTCAAAGGCGAAACTGCGCTTGACCGGGAAGACGACGCTGTTATTCGGGTTTCTGATCGGCAGCTCGCCCCGAGAGGCGCGGTACGAGAGGCGGGCCGAAAGAAAGACCTTTAGGGCGTCGCGCGGGTCTTGGGCTGCGCTGAAACCCGACCAGTTGAGCGGGTTCCAGTCGTAGATACCCTGTGGCTCGATGGCCCACTCGCTGTCGAGGGCGTACTTTCCGTCCGCGCCCTTGAGGTAGTAGCGGTAGGTTGTCGCGCCACGCAGACTGACATCCCAGTCGTAGAGTGTCCGGGGGTTGGGATAATTCCCCTCGAGAATCGAAGCCTCGCCCGCCCCCTCGCTTTTGACGGCGGTGAGTTTGAAGTCTTCGTCTTGGGGAATAAAAAACCAGTATCCGACGCCCGAATTGGATTGCGTCACCGCGAACGTGCTCGAGTTCATTTCGATTTCCGCTTCTGCGCCTGGACCGCTTTTGTCCGCGCTTTCTGAATCTTCAGGATCAGGCCGTTGACACGCCCGTCCACGAATTTTTGAACCTGCCCCATTACGTTGTAGGAGGTGACGGCTTTCGGCATCCGCACCGTGGACTCAGGGTAGCCGGGGGATAGGGTGGCGAAGCGGAAGTAGGCGTTCCCGCCTCCGGGTTTGGTGTAGCGCTTCAGGGTCGGCGTGGCGTTCGAGGGGCTTTTCTGGCCCGTCAAGGGATCGGTGATGCCGTTAACGACGAGTTCGGCGTAGAGTGCGGGGTAGGTGCGAGAGAGTTCCTGCATCTGGCCCGGTAGCTTCTTGAACTCGCGGTTGCCGCCGCGCGGAATCGGCGTCCCATCGGCGTCCCGACCGGAGAGCTTCTTCTGTTGCTCGAGGAGCTTGCCGAGCTGAATGAATGCCCTCGCTGTCTCGGGGTCGTCCGAGATTGGAACCGCTTGACCGACTCCACTGTCTCCAAATTCACCGATGGCGTTTAAGGTCAGTTCGGAGTTGAACTCCAACGACTCGAGCGATTCTTTGACGTTGTATTTATTCGTGTCGATCCCGAGTTGCCCCGGCGCGTACATCCCGTTGTAGGCCGGGGTCGTCAGCGATGCAATCTTGGCCTCAAGTTCCCTCAGCCTAGACGTGTAGCCGCCTAGCGTCTCGCCGAAATTGCGGTACTCGCGGAAAGCGTTTCTCACCTCATCGCTGACATTGAGGCGTGTGTCGTAGCGGGTGAAGCCTTGGGCGATGGCGAGTTCGGCCTCGAGAGCGGCCTTTGCCTTATCTCTGGTCGCCTGACGCTTGGCGTTCTCGGATTTGCGACCGAGGGCTTCGATGCGGTCTTTCAGGCGGATGATGTCGCGGTCGGTCGTGCCAAACGAACTCTCGGCGTAGCGCTCAAGGGGGTCGTTGATCCCGTCGGCGTAACCGAAGAGTGGACTGGTGGCGTCGAACTCGGCGCGGTAGCCGCCCTTCTCGGCGGTTTCGAGTTTGGCCTCCGAAGTGTGCGCGGGCAGATTCCCGATCTCGTTTTGTGCGGCGGCGGGGAGCGCCTGATACGCGGCGTCGCCGCCGACCCCCCTCGAGCCGGGGTTCATCTGGTTGCCGACGATCAGGTACGAGGCTCCGGGGCCGCGCACTAGCCCAGCAGGGTTTGGGGCGTCGGAGTAGTAGAGCTTCCCGGACTTACTTTTCACCAACGAGGTCTTGGTGGTGCGGCGCTTTTGAGCGCCCGCCACGAAGCCGTAGGGGTCGCTCGGGGTCGTTCCGGCCTCGATCAGTCGCGCCCATTTGCCCTCGCTGACGATCACGAAGCCGTGTTGGTTGGCGCGATGCCGAACGCTTGCGCCCGCCTTTTCCGCGATGCCCCAGCCCGCGTCGCCGGGGCTCTCTTTGGTTCCTCGCCAATCGGCGGGCCGAGATTCGGGGAAGATCGTTTTGGCCGCCTGCATATCCTGAGCGTAGAGACTCTGCGCCAACGCCAGAGCGTTGCGCCCGATGGTCGAGAACTCTACCTTGACCTGATCCCCGAGGAGCTGGCGAATCTCGGTCGTCTGAAAGCGATCCTGAACCTCACCGCGCTTGTTGAGTTCGGGGCCGGTAGACTCGAACCGAACTGGGTTGGTCTTCGAGAAGGGCGGCACTACAGCACCGTTTCACTCTTGGCGAGGACGCCCCGCTTCGGCAGCGCCCCGAAGTGGGGGTTTCTGACCTCGCCCATGTCCATGTTCATGACGTAGATCGGGGCGTGCCGATACGTGATGCTGACCCGCTCGAGACCCGCGATGGCGGCGGGGTCGAGCACCCAATTCTTGTTGGGGTAATCGAAGGTCACGCCGTCCGTCACGTCCACACGTTCGTAGGAGGCCAAGGAGGTCTCGGCGTTGGGATTGTAGGCGCTGGTGCGGTGGAGGCCGAAAGCGCGAACCACGTCAATCACCCAGCGGTTCGTCGAGCGCCGCCACGGACTCTCGAGCGCCAGGACTTGATTCCCGGTCACAGCCCAGTCCGCCATCACGAATAGGTCGCCGGGTTTGGCGAAGTACGAGCGCTGATCGGCGGGGATCGAGACCCCGACCTGGCCCTGCGGAACGAAGGCCCAGCTCTGGATACTCGCCTTCTCCGCCAGCATGGCGTGGGGTGTATAGACCGAATCTTCCGCGTAGGCATTGTAGGCCACCGTGTAGGGCGTACTGGGGGCGGGGGATTTGCCGATCCAGACGACCTGGCGCTGGATCAAGCCCCAGTCCGCACCAAACTCGTAGGTTATGCCATTCACATCGGTCAACACTGGGGCCAGCGTCAGCCAGCGGTGGGGGATGCGCTCGGTCAGCTCCGATTGCGGGGGGAGCCTGACCAGCGGGTGAACGACGGAGACCTCAAGTGGGTCGTCGTAGACCATCTTGAAACTGTTCGAGGTCAAGCCGCAGGCCTGGCAGCTCGCGCGACCGACTTCGTGTTCTGGGCACGCCTTCAGGGGGCAGGCGTAGCCGGGGATGTAGATGATCCGATCACCGTAACGCTCGTCAAGTTTGGTGAACTTGTCGGGTCGGTTCAGCGATGGATTTTGCTCCCACACTTCCGGCATGTTTAATCCCCTCTGATGGCTAATTACAGGTAGATGTAATTGAGCTTGTAGCTGTTGAAGACCGAGAGGATGTGTTGGTACGACATGGCGAGCTGCTTGATTTCGCCGCCGAGTGGCCCGCCCACGTTGCGCTGAGCGTACTCGACCGTGTTCGTCAGGGAGTCCTGACCGAGCGCCTCTTTCTGCGTGCCACCACCAATGCGGGCCTGAGTCAAGACCAGTACGGTGATCGCTGCCGACATCAGCACCAAGGAGAACAGCCCCGAGAAGTCATTCTCGAGTTCGCGCTTCGTCAGGCCCGCGTCGTAGATGATCTCGAGGCCCGCTGGAATTCGCATCCCATCCACGGCGTAGAAACCTGCCCCGAAGCCGAGACCGCCGTAGGCGGCGGCGTCCGTACCGCCCTGGTACGCGCCCGTTGTGAGTTGAAGGAGCTGGCGCTGGAGGCGGATGCGGGTCTGCGGAATGACAATCGGGACGACGTACTGACCGAACGGCAGGAGCTTCAAGCTGTAGACCTTCTTGGCCTTGAGCTTCGGTAGCGTGATCGCGCCGGAGCGCTGGCCCGCGAACCAGTTGGCAGGTTTGTCCAGGGGCGGCATGACTACGCCAGATACTTCCGGTGGCTCGAAGAGTTGATCCTGCACGCAGTAAACCTTGCGGATGCTGAAGTACACGTCCGTCTCCCGCTCGACCATATCCTCGGCGGTGTTGATTGCCAGTTGAATCAGGTCGGCGGGGATTTGGCCCGCATATTTGGTATAGGCAGGAATGCCGTCCAGCACGCCGGAGCGCACCATGTCAACGGTGATTCCGGTCTTGGAGGCGCGGGTCGGAAACAGGCTCGAGAACCCGGTTAATGTTGGCGTGGCTGGTGCGGACAAGTTCGGTTCCTCAGTTCAGACTGGCGAGCAGTGCCGCGAACGCCTCTGGCTCGAGCTGGTACAGCCCGTAGGCTTGGCTCGACCTCGTAACAACAGTCTTGCCCGTAAGCTGGTCGGTGCGAACCAGCTTGACCCACTGGAGGCCCGTCGCGTCAAACCGCTGCTCGAAGCCCGCCTCATCGAGAAAGATGTACTCGTAGGGGATCAACTCTCCGCTGACCGTGTAGCCCTCCGGCATCGGGTCGCGCCTCAGAAATCGGAAGGGTACTCTCGAGAACGATGGGGCGATTAGGCCCGTGACATACGCTCCCCAGAGGGTCGTGGGAGCGCTGACCGAACCCGTGCCAACCCCTACCGCCCCCGCCTCGCTCAGACTCACGCCGGATCAGCGGGCTTGACGGGGGCCCTGGAGTTCGTCACCGTCTTGCGCTTCGGAGCAGGTTTCGGCTTGGCTTCGGTCTTGACAGCAGCGGGCTTCTTTTTGTGCGACTTCTTGGCGACGGGCTTGGTGACTAGTGCGGGAATAGCCAGAGTCAAGTCGTCCAGATTATCGCCGGGGGCGCTCAACGCTTTGATGTCGTCGGCCAGCAGGTTTGCAGCCCGTTGCGGCAAGAAGCTGGCGACGCTCTTGCGGAGGTCGCTATCGTCCAGGATGGCCTCGACGCGCAAGCCGATGGCGGGGTTCTCGCGGGTCAGCGAGGAGATCGCGTTGAAGATCAGGTTGGGGTGTCCAGTCGCGTCGAAGGCGACCGAGTTGGCGGTCAGCACCATTTTGAACGCCTCGAGACCATCCGCGTCCGGCTCGAGAGCCGCGATCTCCTGCCACTTCCAGATGTGACCCGAGGGCTTCATGTCTTCCACCTTGGGGCGCTGGGAGCCGAGAATCTTCTCGAGGACATCCTCAAGGACGCCGACCTGCTGAATCCCCTGCTGCACCTTCAAGGCTTCGCGCTCGAGTTGGCGGAAGTGATCATCTACGAGGTCGGTCGCCTTGGCCGCACGGGGGTGGCCCTGCACCCAGAAGGCGGTCGTCTCGAGCAGGCCCTCGGCGATGGACTGTCGAACCGAGGCCAGCACCACGCCGTTGTCGAATCGGAAGTTGGCGATTTCGTCGTTGGCGAGGTGGATACGGGTCGAGCCGAGTTGCTTCGCCTCCTCCACCAGATGCGGAGCCATCAGCCTGACGTTGACGTGCGGCTCTATGGGACGGGTAAAGGAATCGGCGTCGTTCAGCTCGGGTTGGAAAAAGGCGTCGCTCATGACTTGAGGGTACGAGGGGCATTGGGTTCCAAAGAAAAAGTTACTCGTACCACCGATTAACCCACTCCACGAGCAGCTTGTTGTGCTTTGCGGAATTACAGCTTCTGCACGCCAAGGCAATATTACTAATCCAATTCGTTCCACCACGGGACAGTGGGATAACGTGATCCTCCGTCCACGCCATGCCCATATCGCGTTGGCAATAGGCGCAACGCCTGCGCTGAGAATCGAGAAGGGCCATAATCTCCTCCGCCGTGTGCGACCCCTCGGCGGCGAGTTCTCTGACCCGGTAGTTATTCGCGTGCTCGAGAACCTTTGCGCGAGTGTGGATTGGGTTCTTAGCTTTTTGTTCTTTTGTAAACTGGTTTTTGCGTTTTCTAAAAGCGTCACCGCCAAGTTCTGCGATTTGTCGTTCGCGCCAAATCCGAGTCTTTTCTTTTGCCGCCTGAGCGACAACGGGGTCTTGGTAGCGCTCTTTGTGGTGCTCGATCCGCCTAGCCCTAACTTCTTCGCGGTTGGTCTCCTCCCGCCTGCACTCAATACACTTTCCTGCAAGGCCGCCCTTTAAGCCCGTTGAAGCGTGGAAGTATCCCCGAGTCGCGGGCTTGTCTTGATGGCACTTATTGCACCGCTTCAAAGTCGCCGCATCTTCGACAATTACGAATTGCCGCGCCGCCATGTACGCGGCTTTGCACGGGCGGCAACGTGAATCCAGGTTTTTCCGAACCCCTATCAGCCCAAAGTTTTCAACCGTCGCAAGTTTTTCTTCACCGCACTGAGTACACTTTTTCAGTAGGGAGGAGTCGGGCTGAGTGATGGGCGGGATAAATCCGACCACCTTTTTTGAAGCCAATAAGCACGCTTTGCAGGTGGCAAGCAGTGCGGGGCCATCCGACAAGCGCTTTGATTGCTGGCGAGCCTTGCAGACATAGAAAAACTCAGTGGTGGCGAGTTTAAGTTCCCCGCACTTCGGGCAGCGCTTTAGGGGTACACTCATGGGGTAGACCTCCTCGGGGTCTAACACGCCCTGGGATGCTAGAAACATCGCCGGGGCCTTCAATTAACAAAATAATACCACGCTCGGAAGAGAACTCCGAGCGTGGTATTAAAAGCGAAGGAAGTGCGTCTAGGACGCTTAAATCGGCCCAAGGAGGGGGGAAAAACCAGCATTCCTCGAGACGAATCCCCGGAGAAGTCCGAGTTGACGAGCCTTGGGGACGTACAACAGGGCCGATGTACCGACACCCATTGGCTTCTTGGCGAGACCAGCGAGGCTGCGGGGCAGCTCGTACTTGGTGTAGCCAAGGGTGTACTTGATGCGTCCGCGAACGTCCGCATCGTCTTCGTTCATCAACACGATGTCGATTGCGCCGGGGACACGGAAGTTGGCGTCAACGAACACGGTCGTACCGGATGGATCGGCGGGAATCCACTTGATCAGACGGCTGTCGGCTGGATCGTTGACCGCGTTCGGCGCAGTGCGGAAGATGCCGAGGCCCGTGACGGCGGTGGAGTGCGTGATCGACAGCGAGACGCTGTTGAAGGATGCGCTGATTGTAACGCCAGCCGAGGCCAGCACCGCCGACGGCTGACCGAGGGCGTTGCAGGTGCAGACGTAGTAGCGGTAGACGCCGTACCACGAGCTGCTCGAGAAGCGCGACAGGTTGGTGGCGACCAGCGAGGTCGTCGCGGTGATGCCGGTCGGAATCGGGCTCGCGCCAGCGATGACGCTATCCCAGACTTCGATTGGTGCGAGCTGGTCGCCTTCGAGCAGGTAACGGTCAAACTTCGGCACGGTCTGGAACTCGGTGGGGCTACCGAAGCGGTTGGCGAAGCCCTGGATGATCGCGCCACGGGCGAGACGCTGAACGCCTGGGTTCAGAATCTGGTACGCGCTGTGGTTCAGGAGCGTGTTCACGTCGCTCATCGCGCCCGCACTCATCATCGCGGTGGTGACGTAGCCGCTGCCGACCTTGGGGTCGTTGATGTACTGGCCCGCGCGGGTGGAACCCTTGTCAATGTCGAGCGGGTTAGAGAAGCCGTTGGCGTCCAAGCCGCTGAAGTAGCCACCGGGGGCGTTCAGGTCGAGGATGTGCTTGGCCGTGCCGAATTGTTCGACAATGGCCGAGTAGCCGTTCATGGTGGCTGGCGCGACGCGCTTGTCACCCATGAAGATCGAGCGGGACTGATCGAGCTTGATGCGGGTGATCGCGCCCTCGTCCTCGTTGTTGACCTCGGGCAGAGCGTTCTTCAGCCCGGTCAGGGTATCGAGCGTCCCGTAACCGTTGGCGAAGTACGTCATCTTGACCGTGCGCTTGTTGAAGCTCTGGGTCTGTTCAATTCCGCCGAGTTGCTCGGTGGCAATCGTGCCGTTGTAGACGCCGCCAATTGAGGTCTTGTCGAGCCATTCGATCAGATCGCTGTCAGCCTGCTCACGCGGCATGGCGTCAAGCAATGGGAAGCTCTTGGCCTGGTTGAACGTCAGCTCGCGGACTTCGGTTTCGATGTATTGCGTGACGAGGGCGCGGCCCTGCGCTTGGAGCGCAACGTCCGTACCGTTCTGAACGCCAGTACCGAAATCGAGCGCCTTCAGCAATTCCTGGGCGTTATCTCCACCGATGATCTTCGCCAGCTCTTGAAGCTGGTTCGCAGTTGGGTTTGCCATGTTTAATCCTCCTTGATGACGATGCCCATAGCCGTTTGGACATCGAAGGGAACTCTGAGTGACTTGAGAAGCTCGGTGGGGTTGCCGCTGCCGATAAGCTCATTGCGGAGCTGACCGCGACCAACTCCATCGTTGGCGTAGCGAGGGTCGGAGCGGAGGAAGTCCATGAACGGTTCGACGTTGGCGATGCTGGTCGTCGGCTCAGCCTTGGTCGCAGTCAGGCTCTTATCGAGCGCCAGACGCGGAGCGGGTTCGCCACCGATCTTGGTGACTTCGGCCTGCAAGCTCTTGACAATCTCGAGCGTGCCACCACGGATGCCGTCAACGCTGGCGTTGGTTTCGGCAAAGGCGGCGTCGATCTTCTCGAAGCGCTGGCTGAGGCTAGCGGTCATGGCTTCGATACCCGCCATGACATCGGCGCGAATCGAGTTTGCAGCGGCGGAGGCCGCCGCTTCGTAGTCGCCGATGGAAGGCATGGCCTTATCCATCTCCTTCTTGCCAACCACGTTCTTCTTCTTGGCGACGTACTCTTTCAGGTTGTCCGGCATCGACTTCTCGAAGTCGGCCAGCGCCTTCTCGAGTTCGTCGTCCTTCTCTACGCTGCCTTTACCGCCATCTTCGGCGTCTTCGGGCTTGGTCGCTTTGTCCACCACCGTCAACAGCTCGGTTGCTTTCTCGAGTGCGATCTGCTCGAGCGTCTTGTCTGGGCTTGCAATCACTTCGCTCATACCGTTGACCCTATCTTTCGTTGTGGGCGGAGAGTAAAAAGACTGCCCGCTACGGGCAGTCTCAAGGGGACTAAGGCGTGTAGAAACCAACTACGGTCATTCGATACCAGACATCCTCGTATGCGCCGCCGTAGGCCGAAGCGGATGTGACGGCGCGGAATTTGAATTGCCGATTAGCGTCGAGCTGAACGGGAACGAAGGACGATACGGAGTACCCGTCCCAACCGTTTGTGGTGGCTGGAAGCCCCGACACGTTACTGATGGACTGATTCGCCCCGTAGTACGTTGCGGCGCTCGCGGGACGGGAGGCCGTCAAGTCCGCGATGCTGGTCGAGCCGACATAGACGTTGAAATTGGTGAGGCCGGAGAGTGCGACTTCAATCGCCAGTACCAGTGTCGCCCCTGCAGGAATGACGTTAGGGTCGAACGGCAATATGATCGTGGAGCCTGATCCTGTTGGGCCGGCGGTGATATCGCTTGTCGAGCCCAGGAACGGCGTACCCCCGGCGTAGGCGTTGTCTCCCGGTGGGCTCGGAAGCTGGAATTGCGCCCCAGCCAGAAATGGGACGTAGCGGCCACCCGTGGTTGAGCTGAGCGCGGTGATTCTCGCGTCAAGCTGCGCGTTCGTTTGTGCAAGGATGTCCCTCTGCTGGTTGATATACGTGCGATTCGCCTGGTCTCCACTGTCTCGAGCGTCGGCCTCAGCCGCGATTTGAGCCGGGATACTGGCAACAATGGTCAAATCTTCGGTGGGGGGATACGTCGCGGGATTAGACGAATCAAATACGAGCGTCCCGGTCGCGGGTGGCCCGGTGGGGAGGCCGAGCGCAGTGTCGCGCCCGGTTATAAAATTACCGTTATCGTCGAATGTTCTGAAGGAATAGACGTTGACCTTGGCCGCAATATAAGTGGTCTGCCGAGTCTTGACGTAGAGAAATACCCTCCCATCGACTTGGCGAATCCCGACCACGGCAAAGCCGGCCCCGCGCTGGGTACCGCTGCGCTGCCAGAAATACCTGAAGCCCTGCTGCGAGTTAAAAATAAAGTGGTCTCGAGCGAATGAGAGGCCGGGAAAGGCCGAATCGTCGCCACCTATAACGTCCACCACGATTTTGGCGTCGTCGCCGTTTGGAGACGCGGCCAGCGTGCCGATCTTGTAGTATTGATCGCTCGTCTGAGAGAATGTCTGGATGCTGGTTCCTTGCACCGCATCGACTTGTTTTTGAAGCGCGGCGATGGTGCTTTTGAAAGTTCCGAGTTGGTAGAACAGTAATTCCCGACTTGGAGCGAGATTGAGCGGATACCTTGCGGGGACATAGGTTTCCGCCGCATCAAGAAAATCAATCACGCGCGGGACGCCCCCGGAGATTTGGATGATGAAAAGCTTGGCCGCGAAGTACAGGCCGTCATAGGCTCCGGTTAGCGATCCGCCGGTGTCCCCAGCACTCGTAGCTGACAGGTCGGCGACGCCCGTACTCGCCATACCCCTGTTCGCGCCAGTGGCGTAGGGAGTGTTGACCGGAGCGCCGGGGGCGGAGACGAGCTTGTTGACGAGATCGCTGTCGGGGATCAACCGACCGATCTTGAACTGCGTCTGAATGAACTTCTGGAGCTGTACCGAAGTACCAGGGATCAGTGACAGATCAGAGATGGGAACCGCGTCAATCTGGGTGTCGAATTGCGTAAACGCTGCTCCGGGATGCGGGACAAATCCGTATGGGTAGACTGTGTGGCTCGCGGGTTTATTGAGCTGGTCATCCAATCCGAGGATTTGCGTTGGTGGGAATACTGTCCCCGTGGTAGATGGCCCCACGAGGGCGTCCCAGACCTCGATCACGGACATGTAGTAGCCGTCCGGCAGTCCGGCGCAATCGAACTGGAAGTTTCCCTCGACTGTGCGACCAGTCGCAGTCAATCCTCTATAGATCGAAAGGAAAACCTCGCGCCCCTCGATGGAAATAAACTGTTTTGGGAGGATGATGATGTTGTCTTGCAAATCCACGGTTGCGGCTGCGGACATGGTTTCGATACCCACCTGTGCTCGAGCTGAGCGACGAATCGCATTGAGCATTGCAGCGTTCGTGATGTTCAACGTCGCGGACGTGACACCGCCATTAGCGCTGTGAACACCAGAGACGATGCCCGTCTTACGGAGGGTCTCCGTAATCTTGCCGTGATCGTATCCCGGCACTTGCTTGAATGAGTTGGGAACGATAGACATGTGCCTCCTAGACTCCGTTCAGGCTTGGGCGGTTCAGGACGGAGGAAAAAGCTGGCTGACCGGGCTCTGTCCCAGGACGCTGTAGCCCTGCCTATTGGCGAGCAGCCACGCCTGCCCGGATCGGGGGACGGTCGATCCGATGTCGAGCCACGTCAGGTCGATCCAGACGCCCGCCGCGACGTATCTCGCCGCCGCACTTAAAATGGACGCCTCGAGATCGGTATTCAAAAACGCTGGAACGAGGCCGGAACCAACCGTCAGTGTTGCGGGGAACGAATACTGGGTTGGGACGTAAATGACGACTCCGGTTTGCGAGTACGCGCCGCTCTCGAAGAAGTTGTTTTGGGTATCGGTGGGGAGGCCGAAATTGAGCGCGGCGGGATCAAGGAAGTTACCGAACCCGCGAGACAGCCACAGGCCGACATCCTCTGAGGAATTGTTGAACTGATCCCCTTGGTAAACCACGACCTGATGACCCGTGTCCCTCAAGATGGCTCGCTCGAGGCCAGCCGCGTAACTCGCCGCGCCTCGCCCGATAGATTCATCCGGGTTCAAAAGACGCTGCGCCAACACCGCATCGGACTCCGCCCCTTTTCGCTCCGCCCCGAGCATTCCGGCCCAGAGCGTCAACACCACATCGGACTCCGCCCCTTTTCGCTCCGCCCCGAGCATTCTGGCCCAGAGCGTCAACCACGGCCCGCGAGCGGTTAATGGGGAGAGTTGGGCGTTGGGGAGCGAGAAGAAGTGGCGAAACAAGGGTGTGGCGACCGCGTTGATCAGCTCGCGCAGTACGGGGGCTGGTGACAATCGCAGGCGCTGATGGAATTTGGCGAACAGGGAGTCACGTAGCGGGTTCGGTGCGGCCCCCGCCGCGTAATCCACGACGACCGTGATTGAGATCAGGGCCGTATAGACCCCGCTCGAGACGGTGATGGTGTAGTTCCCCGGATCACTCGGCGCGACGTACCGGGCCGAAGCGGATGCCGAAGAGACGCCGGGGGTAGCTGGGGGTGACGAAGCGAGAGTACTGATGGTTCCCGCCGACGGCGTAAAAGTGATGTCCGCTGGCGCTCGATCAATCGACGCGGTGATGGTCGCCGCCGCACCGCTGGTCAGCGTAGTCATGACGGGATTGACGACAAAAACAGGGAGTGGGGTGACGACGACTACGGCGGTGCTGACGTTCGACGGGTCGGATGCGCGGTACGCCTGAACGCGGTACGAACCACCAGAGCTTGGCGCAGTGAAGGTCGCGCTATCGGGGCTGGTGGTCACAAGCGTTCCACCGTCGGGCGCAATCCAGACCGTCGGCCCCGTGGCGCTGGCGATGGTTATGAAGTCCACGCTCGCCCCCGCCAAGATTGATGGCGCTGGGGGGGCGATGCTTAACACGGTTCTGGCGAGAACCGCAATCTGCATTGTGGCGCTCAGGCCAGCGGCGGTCGTCGCCGTGATGGTTGCGGTCGTCGCGGTTGCCGGAGCCGTATAAGTGGTCGAGTTACCGCTCCCAAAAGAGAGGCTCCCACCACCGGAGGCGATAGACCACGTGACCAGATCACTCGCTCCGACCTGGATCGCGGTCAGGATCAGTGAATCGAGGGCCGCGATGATGCCCGCATTGGGCGCGATCGAGAGGCTACTCGCGCCGAGGGGCGAGGGGTTGCCGACCCCCGCCGCAAGTCCAGCGTTCATAACTGAACCCAGGCTCCCGCCGCCGTGTAGATGAAGCAGGCGCTCGAGACGCTGCTGGCGGTGGCGCTGATGGTGAACCCGCTTCTGATCTTGTAGGCCGACCCCCAGGTGACGGTTCTCGAGCCGGTGGCGTCCTGCGTGAAGATCAACGTCAGGAGCTGGCCCGCCTTCGGGGTCGCCACGTTGTTCACCGTGATGTTGGCGGTCAGCGTGATCTCGTGGCCCTCAACAGAGGTCGGGTCGGGAGTGTAGCTGGCGGCGAAGGTGTCGGTCTGGGTGCGCGTATAGCCCCCGAGAACTGGGAGTAACGTGGTCTCCCAGTTCGACCCGTTGGTGCGAAAGCGCCGATTGACCTGCGCGTTCAAGACCAGATCGGCGGCCACGGTGTCAATCGTCGCTCCGCCCTGGCGAAGCAGCGTAACCGTCCCTGTCGCGCCCGCGTCCCAGATGAAGTCGATGCCGACGCTCGGCACTGGGGAGTAGTATTGCGGTAGCGTCAACTGCGCCCCGTCGCACCCAGCCCGCAGGTAGACCCTCGAGCCAGTAATTGTGACGCTTGCCGCGCTCGAGACATCCTGGAAGGCTTTTTGTGTCCCGCCCGGAATATCGAACAGGGACGCGATACTGAGCCACTGGGCTCCGTCCCACTTGACCTCTCGGCCCAGCGTGGTGTCGAAGAAGGACGTGCCAATCAGCGGCGAGACGGGCCTTACCCCCGTCTCGCCGGAAGCGGGTAGTCCGCTTGAGGCGGCCAGAATTGCGGCGGCCAGCGGTCCCTCGTCCGGTAACGCGTCGAAGGGGTTCGGCAGGACATCGTTGGTGACGCAGATCAACCCGAGGTACTTGGTCATCATGGCGACCTGGGCCGTGTCGAGCGTCTGGGCGTAAACGATTGCGCCACGGGAACCCTGCGGGTAATCGCTGTGTCCACCGCCAAAGTTGCCGCGCAGTACGGCCTCGGTCGGATAGCTTGCACCCTCGGTGACGATCAAGGTGTCCACGTAACGGGCGTCGTACCAGGCGCTCTCGGCCAGCGCACCGGGATTGCCGATGGTCCAGCGGTAGCCGAGCGAGCGAGCGTATTGAAGCGCGGCGGTCAGCAGCGCCTTGTTGGTCGTGGTGGCCTGGTAGGGGAACTCGTCGAAGAAAATGTGCTGGACTCCGGGGTAGAGCGCCTTCCAGCCGTCGAGATCGGCTTGAATCTGCGCTAGGGTTTGTGCGCCGTAATTCAGTCGGACGTAGGCGAAGACGTGTGCGCCCGCCCCCTGCAAGCGCTTGATGGCGACGGTGAAATTCGCGTCCACCACCGTACCGGGGCCGTTCGTGACGTTCATGATCACGGCGAAGGGAATCGAGCGATAAATTTTAATGGTGGCAATCAGCGCGTCGTACACGGTATTGGTGTAGACCGCAGCGGGGTAGATGTAGCTGGGAACGAGGACACCCGGCGCTCCACGCACCCACGGCGGAGTGTCCACCGCGCTCAGGTCGGCCAGCGCTGCGTTGACATCATCGAGTAAGTCGGGATCGGCGGCGGCATCAAAAGCGGGGCCGCGAAAGGTTGGATTGACGGCCAACCACGCGAGGGTGATGTCGCTGAGCCAGCTTCGGCCAGCGGTGGGGCGGCGAGCGGCCCTAAAAGGGCGATTTCCTAATGGCATGTTTAATCCCCCTTTAGAGGATGGTCTTGTTTAAGATGGACGCCACGGCGCGGGTTCCAAGCGCGGGCTTGATCACAGTTTCGAGTGTGTGTGAGGCGGTGATGATCGAAGGATTCGAGGACTTGAGGCGGTCGGCCAAGTAACGCGTAGCGACCTGCCCTCGGCCCGAGGCGTCCTCGATGAGCGACCCGGAGAAGAAATCTCCCCACGCCTCTTCGATGTCCTGAAACACCCTCGCCGTGTTCGCCCCGGCCTCGAGTTGAAGCGTTACGGTGGAGGTCACGAGGTAGGCGCTTGAGGCGGTCAGGATTCCCTCGTTACCAGCGGCCACGTACTGGCGATTGGCGTCGTACAAGGCATTTTGTGTCGCTGTCAGCAGCGCGGGGTCGCAGCCGCCACCACCGGACTCGACCACGATGTAGAACGCGCCGAGGGGCAGGTTAATGTTGGGGACGCGCCAGGGTTGAACTACGGCGACATCTCGAGCCTGAATCGACGCCCCACCGATGATCACGCTGGTCTGCCGTGCGCGAGCGATGATCGCACTCGGGGAACCGGAGCCGAAAGACCCGATGAACTGCCCCCAGCGCGACTCGACCGAGGCATCCGATTCCTGCTCGCGCCCCCCGTCAATCGCGCCGGGGTTCGTCACCTTGTAATTCAATGGCAGCGGCGTCAGGACGCGGGCCAGAGAACCAGCCCCAGTATTCCCCGAGACGCCGGGGGTCTCCGAGCGGACGCGGGTGCTGGCGGTCGTCGTTCCCGCCCGCGCCACCA
>VFSW01006518.1_pt1 | contig 17142 bp, 13 predicted proteins | sample 5358111 | NCBI WGS metagenome assembly VFSW01 (sample SAMN11554181, study PRJNA540505) | mine drainage metagenome | isolation source: sediment from site ElyBrook_90M | place: USA: Ely Copper Mine, Vershire, VT | collected 2017
AAAGTTTGGGGGGCGCTGCCGCATCCGGCGTGGGTGGAATACAAAAAGCGCACCGGCAAATCGATCACTGACTCGCTGGCGCTGGAAATTGCCGGCCACTATCTGAAATCCGCGCTCGAAGCCGGCGAGGGCCTGGGCCGGGAAATGTACTCGCTCACGATTGAAGAAACGCTAACTCACCTCGAGAAAGCTGTCGCCGAGATGCAAGCCCAACCGGCGTAAGAGTGGAGAGGATGCTCCTATCCGCTGCCGTGGAAGTTCGTTGACTCTGCCTCGTCGGGTAAGTAAACCCTCAAGAGATATCGCCATAACTCACGCAAACGCCAAGTTCAGATTGCCGATCGCCTCGTCGATCTCCTGCGTATTCTTGAAGCCGACAGTGACGGAATCCACTCCTGCATTCAGGAAAGCGAACCTCATTGCCTTCGCGCGATCATCATGGCTGTTCGCGAACTGACCGCCCCCGCAGAGCTTCATACCGATTACACCCAGCCCTTCCTTTTTCAACGTGTGGATGTGATCGACCACTTCGCTCACGTTGTCCGGATGGTTGGAGTCTTCATAGGTTGGGCCGTCCATGCGTGCGCCGCTGTGGTTGATCCGGATCAGTCCGACGTCGAGCCAGTTTGTGCCCGGCATCTGCCGCAGGGCCGGCAACCCATGCACCGAGGCGCCATGGGTGCGGATGATCTTTCTCTGCTGCGCCTCAAGGATTCCGTCCTGCCAGCGTTTCGTCGTCTCTGGCCAGTCGGCCGAGTGCTGCCAATGCAGCAGCATGATGTCAAAGTATTCGGTCTTCGAAGTACGCCGCAGCTCGTCGAACTTGACCTTCGGATCGATACCCTGGTGGAAGGTCGTTACCTTGCTCATCAGCTGATAGCTGTCGCGCGGCAAGCCTTTCAGCGCCTCTCCCAGCATTCCCGGCGTTTCGTAGGCTTCAGCCGTCTCAAAGAAGCGGATGCCGCGATCGTAAGCGTAGCGGATCAGCCGCGTGAACTCCTGCTGTCCCAGCGCGGCCTGTACTGCACCGCTGTTGGTCCCAGTACCGAAAGCCAGCCGCGTCACTTCTACTTTTGAGCGGCCCAGCACCACGGCATCGCTCGCGGAGCGGACGGTTGCGGCTAGCAGCGGACGAATCCCTGCGGTCGCCATGGCTCCAGCAGCGAGACCTGTTTTGAGGAAACTACGTCGTGTGGTCGAACTCATCGTGACCTCCGCGCGGCTCAAGCCGGTGGGCGAGCCTGATGAAGGAATGTTAGCACGCATGCGCTGATCGAGGAGGCTGAGTGTAATAGCGATGTTACGCCAACTAGAAGTCTCTGCTTGTTCGTGATTGCTGGAAACGCTAACATGCCGTCATGCAATCGCTAGAGGACAATGGCAAACCAAGCACTGGGGCTAGCCACAAGAGACGTTGGCCGCGTTTCTCAAAGAAAGATTTGGGGTGGTTTGCCTTTACGTTTTTCATCGGTTTTTTGATCTTCCGCTTCGATATTCGGCGTCACGGGCCTTCTTTTCAGCATCCAGAAACTAACCAAACGGCTGCCATAGCCGGGCTTGTAATTGCCGTCCTCGGCACGCTTTACCTGAAGCTCAGGTATCGTGACTAAACCTGCCAGGGTCGATGAGTGCCATGGCGATATTTCAACAGTTACGATGAACGACCCCCTTGCCCGTTTCCGAAATCCCTGATTTTAGGCGATGATACAAGTGGTCGATGTTGGCCTACCGAAGGAGTCGTGAATGGCTGCTCGGACATTCGATGCCGTTTGGTATCTACCGCACGAGAACAGGTGGCGCGATCTGAACATCCTTGCGTACAGGGATACTGGCAAGCTTACAGTAGCAGAGGACTCGATTGAATTTAGTGGCGGCAAGGAAATTGTTGTCATCACGCACATCCAGCGCGTCACGTTCGGAAAACAAGGGAGAGACTTCGTTAACAATTGGGTCAAGATTGAATATGGCGACATGACAACTCCGTCCGTCGCATTCTTTGCAGACGGCAGCTTGCATGGCTGGGGTGGTATTTTCGGAGGAACGAAGAAAATCTTGGAGGCTGTGAAACAGAATGTTCGCGAGTAAGTGTCGCTATCAGGCGACTACACTCAAAACCCGACGGGGCGGAACGTAGGAATAACCTCTAAATCACCACCGCTTCCTTATATTCCCCGAACACGCGGCGCATCGCGTCGGAAATTTCTCCGACGGTGGCGCAGGCCTCGACCGCGGTCAGAATTCGCGGCATCACATTCGCGCCTGAGCGCGCTGCTTCCTCCACGCTGGCCAGCGCGGCCTGGACCGGACCCGCGTCCCGCTTCGACCGCACCGCCCGCAGGCGTTCCACCTGCTTCTGTTCGAGCGCGGGATCGATGCGCTGAATGGGAATGGGCCTTTCTTCCTCGACCTCGAAGCGGTTCACGCCCACCACGATCGCCTGCTCCTGATCGACTGCCTGCTGGTATTCATACGCCGCATTCTGAATTTCGCGCTGCACGAAGCCGCGTTCAATCGCCTTCAGCATTCCGCCCATGACTTCGATCTTTCCCAAATATTCCGCGGCGCGCTTCTCGATCTCGTTGGTCAGGGCTTCCACGTAATACGATCCCGCCAGTGGATCGATGGTTTGCGGCGCGCCCGATTCATAGGCAATCACCTGCTGCGTGCGTAATGCGATGCGCGCGGCCTGTTCGGTGGGCAGGGCCAGGGCTTCGTCGTAAGAATTGGTGTGCAGCGACTGCGTCCCACCCAGCACAGCCGCCATGGCTTGAATGGCGGTGCGCACGATATTGTTTTCCGGCTGCTGGGCGGTCAGAGTCGAACCCGCCGTTTGGGCGTGGAAGCGCAGCATCCACGACTTCGGATTCCGCGCCTTGAAATGCTCGCGCATAATGCGCGCCCACATCCGCCGCGCCGCGCGGAACTTCGCCACTTCTTCCAGCAAGTTGTTGTGGGCGTTAAAGAAAAAAGACACCCGCGGCGCGAATTTGTCGACGTCCAGTCCAGCCTTGATCGCGGCTTCCACGTATGCCATTCCGTTGCCCAGGGTAAATGCAACTTCTTGCACGGCCGTCGATCCCGCCTCGCGCAGGTGATAGCCGGAGATCGAGATCGTGTTCCACTCGGGCACGCTTTCGTTCGACCAGGCGAACATGTCGGTGATCACGCGCATGGCCTGCTGCGGTGGATAAATATAGGTTCCACGCGCGATGTATTCCTTGAGCACATCGTTCTGCACCGTGCCCGATAGCTTGCGCAGATCTGCGCCCTGCCGCCGCGCCACGGCCACATACAACGCCAGCAGGATCGAGGCCGTGGCATTGATGGTCATCGACGTGGAAATCTTGGTCAGTTCGATGCCATCGAACAGCCGCTGCATGTCCTCGATGGAATCGATGGCCACGCCCACTCGTCCCACCTCGCCCGCGGCCAGCGCATGATCCGAATCCATCCCGATCTGCGTGGGTAAATCGAAGGCCACCGATAATCCCGTGGTGCCGTTGGCCAGTAAATATTTGTAGCGCTTGTTCGATTCCTCGGCGTCGCCCATGCCCGCATACTGCCGCATAGTCCAGAGCCGCCCCCGGTACATGGTGGCCTGAACCCCGCGCGTAAAGGGATATTCGCCGGGATAGCCAACTTCACTTTCGTAGTCGGAGCCTGTGAGATCGGCGGGCGTGTACAGCGGATTCACGGGAATGTGCGACGAGGTCTCAATCTCGGGGGCGTCGGGGCGAGGCTTCTGCTTTTCCGTCATCGAATCGTTATCTGAAAGATAAATCTCACTCTTGAAGGATGCGAAGAGTCGTTGAAAACGCGCCACTCAGTTCCGAGGGCTCTTACGGCGCACTCGCCAGAACGAACTCAGCCCGAACCAGCCAAAAGCCAGAGTGAAGCAAGCTGCAATCGCGACCCGGCCCACCGTGGCGTGCCCGGACGCATACTGCATATACTCGCGGACGCCCGCTGTTCCGCCGAACACCGCCATGGCCAGGAAGACGGTGCCGGTCACTTCCAGCCACAACTGGCGAGCGGCGCGGCCGAACGATTGCGCGGTGGCGCGAACCGCGCCCATCACCGCGCCGACCAAGCGATTGCGTCCCGCCTGCTCTCCGGCAACCCGCGCCGCCACTCCTAACTTTCGTAAGGCCGAAACTTTATTCACGGCCTCGATTTTAACAGCCTCCGGCGCTACAATGGCCCAACACTGACACGCTGCAACCGCGATCGACGAACCGTTCGCGCGCTGGCGGCATCTAAGTGGATTGAGCTGGAATTGGCAAATTGTTGGCTTAGACTGGTTAGGGGAAACCGGGGGACAAGTGGATCAGCAACTCAAACAACTCATGAAGGAACTCGGCGACGCCATCAACGAATCTCTCTCCGACTCGGAACAGATTTCCGAAGTCGTGGCCCGCATCAAAGAGGGGGGATACGACATATTCCTGGTTCTCGAAGCTACCATCGGCGTTAGCAAGCAGGGAGAGAAATCCTCCGACAAGACTTCTCTCGTTACCACGCTCTCCACCAATCCGGAATTCAAGGTCAACGACCAGGATCTTAAATTCCTGAAATCTCTCCGCATCAAGATCGAAGAAGAAAAGCTCGAAAAAGACAGGCACGATAACGACAAGTAACGGAGCCGAGTTCGGTCCACAGTCCTGCAAGTTTCCGGGCTCCTGGTTGAGCGCCTGTCGGCCGTATGAACTGCCCCAAGCCTTTCCCCGTAACCTCTCTCCAAAAGCAACGCCCCGTCGTCATCTGCAAAAGAGCCTTGCCGCATTTTGGGATCTGCCCGCCCGCTAAGCCCGGGGCAACCTTCCGACGCCTGTGCTAACATCTACTGTTTTCTTCCCGCATCTGCCTTGCGGAAGGAAAGTGTGCGGCCAGCGGTTCAGTCATAGCGACCGAGTCTGAGGGGAACATGAAGGATACTCTCGGGGTTCTTTTGGCAGGCGGTGCCGGGGAGCGCCTCTATCCCCTTACTCGCGACCGGGCCAAGCCGGCAGTCACATTCGGTGGCATTTACCGCATCATCGACATCACGCTCTCCAACTGCCTGAACTCCGATCTGCGCCGCGTATATATCCTGACCCAATACAAGGCGCTGTCGCTCAATCGCCACATCCGCGAAGGCTGGAACATCCTGGGCCGCGAAGTGGATGAGTTCGTCGAAGTGCTGCCGCCCATGAAGCGAGTGAGCGATCAGTGGTACCAGGGCACCGCCGACGCGGTTTATCAGAACATTTATTCCATCGGGTCGGAGCAGCCCAAGCACGTTCTCATTCTTTCCGGCGACCACATCTACAAGATGGACTACGGCAAGATGATGAAACAGCATCAGGACTCATCCGCCGACATTACTCTCGCCACCATTCAGATCGATCTGGAAGAGACCTACCGCTTCGGCGTGGTCGACGTCGATAAGGACGGCCGCATCAATGGCTTCGAAGAGAAGCCGAAGACCACCGCGCTGCGCTCGCCGCTGAATCCGAACAAGGTGGCCGGATCGATGGGCATTTATCTTTTCAACGCGGACGTACTCATCCCGGTGCTGCTCAAGGACGCGGAGAACCCGCAGTCCAGCCACGATTTCGGCAAGGATATCCTGCCCAAAATGGTCGACGACTACCGCGTCTTCGCCTACGATTTTATCGACGAGAACAAGAAGGAAGCTCTCTATTGGCGTGACGTGGGCACGCTCGAAGCGTACTACGAAGCCAATATGGATATCGTCTCGGTCTCGCCCATCTTCAACTTGTACGACGAAGAGTGGCCGATTCGCACGCACCAGCGCCAGTATCCCCCGGCGAAATTCGTATTCGCCGAAAGCGGCCGCACCGGCACCGCCCTCGATTCCATCGTCTCCAACGGCTGCATCGTTTCCGGCGGAATCGTGAAGAATTCGATTCTGTCGCCCGACGTGCGCGTCAACTCCGATTCCGAAGTGGACGAGTGCATTCTGTTCTCGCACGTCAGCGTGGGCCGCCGGTGCCGAATCCGCAAAGCCATTCTCGATCGCGACGTCCACATTCCCGAGGGCACCACCATCGGCTTCGACGCCGAGGCCGACCGGCAGCGCTATTTCGTCACCGAAAGCGGCATCACCGTGGTCACCCGCGATTATTCGCTCTTCGAAAATCCGGTCACCGTGGATTACTTCACCAGCGAGTGACGCACCGAACCGCCGTCACGACGCAACCGCCGCCCCCGCCGCGTCGCTCTTCCATTGGCGGCAACCCCACCGGATGAATCACTTCGTGTTGCTGACCCGCTCCGCCAGCAGCACCTGGGCCTGGTTGGCCACCAACCCGGCTCCGTGTGCGCGTGCGTCTGTTTCCAGCGCGGCCAGGTGCGCGCTTGCCCCCGCCGAACCCGTCGACGTTTCAATCTCGCCGATGGCCAGCCGTGCCTCATATTCGTAGAGGCGATAGCCGAACTTCCGCGTCGAAGCCAGCATGCTGTTTAAAGCCTGAAGCGCCTCTGCCGTCTTTCCCGCCTTCGCCTGCACCCGCGCCTGCGCCAACGTGACTTCATAGCGTGGAGTCTGGAGCGTGGTTTGGCGGGAAAGCGAAATCGCTTTGCCTACTGCGATTTGTGCTTCCGTGAGATTTCCGTCGCCCAGCAGATGTCGCGCCAGTATGGCCTGCGCCCAGGCGCCATTGCCGGAGTTGGATTTTTCATATCCGGCAGCCGATTGCAGCGCGCGCGCTTCACCGTCCGCATATTTCTTCTCGGCCAGGTCGATCGACGCAAGGGAGACGTTGAGCTGCGCGGCAAAATCCTCGTCGTTCATATCCTTAGACAAGGCCAGGGCCTGCTCGTATTGCTTTCGCGCGCCCGCCAAATCACCCTGGGCAAAAAGAATGTCGCCGAGGCCCGAGATGGGGTACGGTTCCCCGCGGCGGTAGGCGATCTCGCGAGTCAAAGCCAGGGCCTGCTCGTCGCATTTTTTGGCCTCAACGAGATCTCCCATTTCCACGAAGAGCAACCCGAGATTATTGAGCGTGGCTGCCGAGCCGCGCCGGTCACCGAGTTCGGTAAAGGATGCCAGCGTCTCCTGCTGCATTTTGAGCGCGCCTTTCAAGTCGCCCAGTCCGTCCATCGCGTTGGCCATATTTCCGTAATCGCTGGCCAGCCCTACTGCGTCGTTGATTTCGCGGTCGAAGCGCAGCGCCTCTTCATAATATTTCTCGGACTCGCGCATTTTTCCCTCGGCGTAGCAAACATTGCCGATGCGCTCAACCGTTGCGCGAACGCTCTTGCGGGCTCCGATTTCGCGAAACACCGGGAGAGCGGCATCGAACTGCTGCGTGGCCTCTTGGTATCGGCCTTCGTCGAAAAAGAGGTCGCCCAGCACCAGATGATTGCGAGCCGCCCCGCGGCGATCACCCGCTGCTGTATAGAGTTTGCCGGCCTGATTCGAAAGATCGATTGTTTTCTGGGATTGCCCCATGCGATCAAAAGCGGCCGCCTCCAGTTGCAGAGCTTGTGCCACCAGCAAGCCCGCGCCCGCGGATTGACCTCGTGAAACCGCGCTCTCGGCCCGCTCTTGCTCGCGCTTAAAATCGCTTAGCGACCCCGCAATGCTGGCGCCGGCCAGGTCGATGCGTGCTGCATCCGCGTCTGTAACCGCCAACTTGCGCAGGTCGGCGAGCGTTTTCTCCGCTTCACTGGCCCGTCCGCCCGCAATCTGGGCTCGAATCAGGAACAGTCCGTAATCGAGATCGTCGGGGAAAAATTCCCAAAGAGCGCGATAGCTCTCAATGGCCTGCGGCGTTTCCGCCAGCAGTTCGTGCGCCCGGCCCTCGATGAGCAAGCGCTCTTCCCGGGAACACTTTGCCGAAAGCCGGAGTGCCTGCTTGGCCTGATCCTTGGCCTTGGCTTCATAGCCCAGCACCGACCAGGCTTCGGCCAATGCCGAGTGCGTGGGGGCATGATTGGGGTCGAGCGCGGCCGCCTTCTCCAGCGAATCCCGGGCCGCGAGCGCGTCGAACCAGCGCAGTTTCTGCAGTCCAAGCGCGTACTCCCGCGCCGCTTCGGGATTCGCCGGCAACGAGGCCCGCACTGAAGCCGATTCCACATCCGAGAGCGCACCCACGCCCAACTTGGCGCGCAACTCCGCGCCCGCCTGGCTCACCAGACTGTCGATCTCCGATTCATTTCCTTTTTCCGAGACCGAAACCAGAGTCTCCCCCGCAACCGTGTCCTGCATGCGGACGTCCAGCCGCAGCAGGCCGTTTCCCAGCTCAAGGTAAGAGCCTAGCACTATGTTGTCGCTTCCCAGATTCTGCCGGATACGCGTCAGGGTCTGGGGGCTGAAGCTTTCATTCTCCGGCAGGGCCAAATCCAGCTTCATCTGCGCCACGCTCTCGCCCGGAATGGTTCGCAACTGATCGCCCTGGCTCAGTTCCGTCGTCAGCATCTCTGAGATGGCGGTCGACAGCCACGCCTTCTGCGGATTCGCCGACAGATTCTTGAAGCCCAGCACCGCGACGGATCGCCGCCGGTTCACCACTGCCGGCCCGGAATTTACCGGCGGCCTTTTGTGCGCGACCAGGAAGGCGTATCCCCCGAAGGCGAGAGCCAGCACAACGGCGCCCGCGATCGCCGCCATCCTCGACCTCCCGGTTCTGCGTCGAGGCGTTGATTCGGTTGGAGGCAAGACCCTGCTGCCCGATACCGTAGCTTCGGGCCACTCCAGCGCAACCGCCAACTCACCCGCCGACTGGTAGCGCAGCGCCCGCTCCCGCGCCATGGCCTTTGCAATCACCGCGTCGAGCCAGGCAGGGATCTCGGAATTCCGTTGGCTGGCCAGCTCCGGAGGATGATTCAGAATGGCATTGATCAGCAGCGCCGGCACCACCTGCTCGAATGGCCGCTTTCCCGTCGCCATCTCATAGAGCACCGCTCCCGCGGCCCATATATCGCCACGCGCATCCGCCCCCTCCCCGCTCAACTGCTCGGGAGACATGTAGGGCAGAGTCCCGCTGGTTTCCTGCGATTGGGTGAGCGTCGCGCTCAGTCCCAAGTCGTTGGCCTGCATGGTGAACTGTGCCAGCCCGAAGTCGAGAATCTTCAAGCGGCCATCGGTGGTCAGGCGCAGGTTGCCCGGCTTCAGATCGCGGTGCACGATGCCCTGCTGGTGGGCCGCCCCCAGACCTGCGGCCAGTTGCACTCCCAGGCGTACCACCTCAGCCACCGGCAAGGGGCCGCGCGCCAGCTTGGTATCCAGAGTTATGCCCGCGATGTATTCAGTGACCAGAAAGTCGTTGCCATCCTGGCTGCCGAACTCATGCACGGTCGCAATGTTGGGATGATTCAGCCGGCCCAGTGACCAGGCTTCCTTGCGGAAGCGCCTGCGGGCATTCTCGTCGCCCAGCGAACCGGCGGGCAGCACTTTGATCGCGACATCGCGGTCCAGCAGATCGTCGTGCGCCCGATAAACCACACCCATCCCACCGGCGCCGACCCGCTCGATGATTTGATAATGCGATAGCCGCTGTCCAATCATTCCGGGCGTTTCTTTACGAGCGTTGAAAGAGGGAAAGCATACCAGCTTGTGGATAGTGAAGCAGCCACCGGCAAACGTTGCATCCCATTCGCCCACCCTTCCGGGAACGCCCGCTGCTTTCGGATCGGCCTGCCGGTGCTACGGCGCCTGGCTTAACCGCGAATGACACTTGCGGCGACCTCGGAAGAGCGGCGCCTCGACAGCACTGCTACAATGCCCTGTTTTACGCTCACTGTTACGAATGCCCGCGAACTTCGCGGCTCACATCCGCGTACTCTCTTGTGGGTCGGGCTTTTGGAGATGTCTCAAGCCTGCCAGTCGTCCTGGGTCAGGCCCATAGTCTCAGTTGGCGGTTACTTTCCGGGGAGTGCAAGTGGAAGACGTGCAGGTCGTCGCGATGCTGGTTCGTCGTTGTATCGCCGGCGACCCCGCCGCCTGGGAGGAAATCGTGCAGACCTACAACCGGCGCATCTACAACATCTGCTACCGCTTCGCCGGGTCGGGCGACGACGCCGAAGACCTCACCCAGGAGGTTTTCATCAAGATGTACCGTACGCTCTCCAGTTATGACCATACCAGGGGCGCGTTCGTCACCTGGGTCACGACCATCACTCGAAACCTGCTGGTCGACCACTTTCGCAAGACCAAACAGGACCGCCTGACCGACTCCATCGACACTGCCGCCTCGGAGCACGAGGACGCCATGCCGCTCAGTGAGCAAATTCAGGACCAATCCGCCCCGCCCGATGCCCGCGTTCGCAGCCGGGAGGTCGGCGAGACCGTCCACGCGGCCTTGGCTAAGCTGTCGCCAGAGCTTCGGGAAGCATTGATTCTAAGAGACTTACAGGATATGGATTATCGCGAGATTGCCGCTGTTTTGAAGGTTCCGGAGGGTACCGTGAAATCACGAATAAATAGAGGGCGGGCGGAACTTGCGCGCCTTTTACAACGTACCTATAGGCAGGTGATGTGATGCCAGACCTAACCAGAAATGGAATGCAGTGCAGCGAGTTCGACCTCCTGGTCTCGGACGCCCTCGACGGCGTCCTGAGCGGCGATCGGCTCGACCGATTCCAGGCTCACGCCCATATTTGCAAGGCGTGTGGGCCGCTGTTCGCCGAAGCCGAGGCGGGCCGCAACTGGCTGAAGGGTCTCACGGAGGTGGAACCTCCAGCCAGCCTGGTCAATAACATCCTGGCATCCACATCGGGCGTTGACACCCTGCGCCTGCGCACAACCGTACGCGCCCCCCAGCCTCGCGTTTCCTGGCTGGAGCGCCTACAGGCCTCTTTCCTGGAGTCGATCTGGGAGACGGTTCGCCAGCCCCGCTTCGCCATGTCGTTTGGCATGGCGTTCTTCGCGTTGTCGGTGGGGCTGACGGTTGCCGGCGTAAGACCCGCGGATCTGACGCAAATCAGCCTCCGCCCCGCGTCGATCCGGCATACCTACTACAACACTCAGGCCCGGGTGGTGCGCTACTACGACAACATGCGCTTTGTCTACGAAGTGCAGGCCGCTGTCCGCAGCGTCAAGCGCAACCTTGCGCCTGCCGAACCGGGTCTTGAACAATCTCGACCGGAGAAACCGAAAGACCACAAGAACGACACAACACAACAGCCCGAGCAGAAGCAGGAGCGCAATTACAGCCAGGTCGACGACCATCTCATCCTGGCCAGCGCCCCTGTGGGTCCCTCGCCCTCTTTTCGCGATCTGCCTGTAGTGTCGGCGACCACTGACAGGAGGTTCGTATGAACTGCGCCACGCACAGCGATACAGCTGCAGTGGCCTTCTGCCGCACTTGCGGCAAGCCACTCTGCAACCAGTGCACCCGCGACGTTCGCGGCGTGATCTACTGCGAAGCCTGCCTGGCCTCGCGCATGGAAGGCGCTGCCTCGGCCCCGGCCGCGGGATTTACGCCCATACAGCCAGGATTTGCCCCCGTACAACCACCCCAACCCCAGCAGACCGGATATCAGCAATTCATGGATCAAGGCCTCGGGTTGAAAGTTCCGCCTGGGCCAGCATCCGGACCGAACCCGGCTGTTGCCGGCATTCTCGCCGGATTCTTCCACATCGGCGTGGGTGCGGTCTATACCGGGCAGTACGCCAAGGGGTTGTCCCACCTTGGCATTGCGGTGCTTTTGATTATCGTCATCAGCACCGATGTGCCCTGGTACGTGAAGTTAATTCTCGCTATCTCGATGGGATTTTTCTACGTTTACCAGATCATCGATTCGGTGCGCACCGCCAAGGCGATTCAGACCGGCGAACCCGCTCCCGATCCGTTCGGCCTGGCGCAGATGTTCGGCAGCGGCGAGAAATTCGAAACCACCAAAGTTCCGGTGGGCGCCGCCGTCCCGATCGGTCTGGGCGTGCTCTTTCTCATCAATACCGCTTTCGACTTCAGCCTGCATCGCTACTGGCCGCTGATTCTGATCGCTCTCGGCGTATGGCTCTTCGCCAAGCATTGGGGATTGCTCGGGACCTACCGGCCGGCCTGCGTCTGCGAGCGCTGCCGCGCCCGCAAGCTTATGGGTCCGGCCATCCTCGTAACCATCGGCGTGCTCTTCCTTCTGGACAACGCCTCCAACGTGGATTTTGGCAAGACCTGGCCGGCGATCCTGCTGGTGATTGGAATCGTCAAGCTGATGCAAAGCAACGCGTCGTCCGCAGGGCATGGGGGGCCGCTGCCGCCGGGTGTCTATCCCAACACTCCGCCCAGTTCGCCGCCGCCGGTTCCACCGCCGGCCGCGCAAACTCCAACCCAACCGCCTTCATCCGGTGAGGTGAACAATGTCTAGCTCCATACCTACTCCGGGATTCACTCCGGTGCCCCCGGTACCGCCCTTGCCGCCGCGACCGAATCGCTCGATGGCCGGACCGTTCGTCCTGATCATTCTTGGCACAGTCTTTTTGATGGCCACCATGCGGGTTCTGTCCGTCAGTCGCCTGGCGCACTTGTTCGCCAACTACTGGCCAGTGCTGCTTATCCTGTGGGGCGTAATCAAACTGCTCGAACATCTGCGGGCCCAGCGTGACGGCACCCGTACCCCGGGCATCGGCGCCGGCGGAGTCTTTCTGGCCATCATGATCGTGGTCTTCGGCCTGGTTGCCACGCAGATCGAGCACGTCAACTGGTCCGGCCTGCGCGACCAGGTCAACCTGGATGACAGCGACTTCTCGAACATCTTTGGGCAGAACTACAACTTCGACGATCACCTCGAGCAGGACTTTCCCGCCGGCGCCAGCCTGAAAGTCATCGACAGCCGGGGCGCGGTCAGCGTGCACGCCTCCGACGACAGTAAGATCACCGTAGTGGTCCGCAAGCGTGTCGGCGCCGATAATCAGGAAGACGCCGACAAGTACAACAAAGAAACCAGACCCTCCATCACTGCGATCGGAGGCCTGGTGACGCTCAATGCCAACGCCGAGGCCTCGGGAGACCACGCCGTCGAAACCGATCTCGACATTTCCCTGCCACGGAAAGTGGCGGTCACCATCACGTCGCGCCGCGGCGATGTGAATCTGGTCGGCCGCGACGGTTCCGTCGAAGTTTCCGCGCAGCACTCCGATACTTCCGTTGAGGACGTGACCGGCAACGTGAAAGTGAGCCAGGAAAAGGGCTCGGTGAAAATCGAACAGATCACGGGCGACGTACACGTCGAAGGGCGGGTCAACGAAGTCTCGGTTTCCGACGTGAAGGGCTCGGTGCAACTCGACGGCGAATTTCAGGAGAGTGTGAAACTGGCCCGCATCGAGAAGTCCGTGACCTTCAAATCTTCACGCACCGATATGGAATTTTCGCGCATCGATGGATCGCTCGACCTCGACTCCGACGATCTGCACGCCGAGGAGATCACCGGCCCAGTGCACCTGACCACACGCTCCAAGAACATCCGACTGGAGGGCGTCTCCGGCGACGTCCGCCTGCAGGACGATGACGGCACCATCGAATTAGGCATGCGCACCGTCGGCAATGTGCAGATCGACAACCACAATGGCGACATTCAGCTGAGCCTGCCCGAAAAGGCCGGCTTCCGCCTGGATGCGCGCACGCACGACGGCGAGATTCAATCTGACTTCCCCGAGTTGCAGGTTCACAACGACGAACACGAAGCCAAAGCCAGCGGCAGCGTGGGCAACGCCGCCTCGCACATCGTCCTGAACAACGAGCACGATGGCATCGAAATTCGTAAGGCCAGCGCCATGCCTCCGAAACCACCAGAGCCGCCGGCTCCGAAGGCAGGTAAAGCTCTGGCGGCGCCCAAGGAAAAAGTAGAGCCCACCGAAAACTAGAAACTTTAGAGCCTGTCATGCCGAGCGAAGAAAGAGCGCCGCAACGCGGCGCTCTTTCGCAGTCGAAGCATCCCTCCTCGGCCAAATTTTCCAAGCGCCCCGTATCGCGCGCGTTCCTTGTGCGGGGAGTAGAATGCGTCCGCGGTTACGTGATTCTACTTCTGTTTCGCGCTAACCAGTTCTTCCACCCGCGCCAATACCTCATCCTCGCTCAACGCGCTGGAATTAATCAGCACCGCGTCCGCCGCGGCCGCCAGCGGAGACGCCGCACGGGTGCGATCCCGGCGGTCGCGCTCGCGCAGTTCGGCGGCAACGTTTGCCGCTACTTCTCCCTTGATCTTCTGTTGCGCCATGCGGCGCTGCTCGCGCACCACAGGATCGGCGTCGAGAAAAATCTTCAGATCGGCGTCCGGAAAAACTTTGGTCCCAATGTCGCGCCCCTCCATCACCACCCCGCCGCCAGCGCCCATGGCGCGCTGGTGCGCCACCATCCACTCTCGAACCAGGGGATGCACCGACACGCGCGACGCTCCCTCGCTCACATCACGCTCGCGAATGCGCGACGATACATCGCGTCCATCCATCAGAGTGCGATTCCCGCCAATGGTCGGCTCCAGTTCGATCCGCAACTTCTGCGCCAACCCCACCAGCGCCGCTTCATCGTCGAACGAGGCGTCCCGTTCAATCGCCTTCAGCGCCAGCGCCCGGTACATGGCCCCACTCTCCAGATTCACATAGCCCAACTTCCGCGCCAGCCGCGAGGCGATTGTGCTTTTCCCCGCCCCCGCCGGCCCGTCGATGGCAATGGTCAACCGGCGCGAAGCCCGTTCGTCTTTTGCGCTCTCAGTCATGAGAAGTTACAGATTGTACACGGTGCGAGATAACAGATTTAGCAGGGGCCGCGGGTCACCTGCCGCGGAGATGACCCGCAAGTCCTAGTGCGCCATCGAGCAGGCTGGAAGGATCGCATTCCCGCGGAAGCATCGCATTGCTCCGCGCGGGCGGACGAAGGCGTCCGCCGCTCCGTGATTTCCGTTCATCCCGACTTGCTTTTCCAGCCCGACCGCAGCCCATGCTGCTAAACTTGCATCTGCCATATCTTCCTGGAAGAACGGTAGCCGGAAGCTGCCTCGCTATGAACATCGCCGAAGCCGTCCGAATCGCGCTGCGTTCGCTGTGGGCCAACAAGCTGCGCTCTGTGCTCACGCTGCTCGGAGTGGTCATCGGCATTGCCGCCGTGATTGCGGTGGTGACCTTCGTCTCCGGCATTCAGGACTATGTAGCCACCAAGATTTTCAATCTCGGGGCGGACGTTTTCATCATCTCCAAAATGTCACCGGTCGAGACCAATCCCGAGCATTTCCTAGTGGCGGAGAAACGCAAGAACCTGGTGCTGGAGGACTATCAGGCCGTGCTCGAGGCTTGCCGCCATTGCGACTACGTGGGCGCGCGGATCGGCGGCAGCGGGACCGTGAAACACAACGAGCAGTCGATCAGCGATACCACCATTCAGGGCATTACGCCGTCGGTGGCGTCGATCCTCGACACCGACCTGACTTACGGCCGCATGTTGAACGACACCGATCTGAACAATCATTCGCAGGTCGCAGTCGTGGGCACCGATATTGTTGATCACCTGATGGGCGGCGCCGACCCGCTGGGCCAGGAAATCCGCATCGATGGCTGGACCTACCAGATCATCGGCGTGGGCAAGAAGAAGGGCAAAACGCTGGGCCAGAGCGCCGACAACTATGTGCTGATCCCGGTCACCGTCTACCTGAAGCAGTATGGAGCGCACAACAGCAGCATCGGAATCTGGGGCAAGGCCAATGCGACCGGAGTTCCGCTCGACCAGGCCATTGACGAATCGCGCGTGGCCCTGCGGGCTCGCCGCCACGATCGTGTCGGAGAGGAAGACACTTTTGAGATTGAGACCAACGCCAGCCTGCTGAGTATCTGGTCCGGTTTGAGCGACACATTTTTCATGGCGCCCATCGGCATTGCGGGCGTCTCGCTGGTGGTGGGCGGAATCGTCATCATGAACATCATGCTGGTCTCGGTGACCGAGCGCACCCGCGAAATCGGCATTCGCAAAGCGCTGGGCGCGCGTCGCGAAGACGTGCTGATGCAGTTTCTGATCGAAGCCGTGATCCTGGCGTTGATCGGCGGCATCCTGGGCGTGCTGGCGGGAGTGTCGGTCGCGGAATTGGTAACCTTGCTGATCGGCATGCCGTCGTCGATCAAGCTGTGGGCCGTAGGCGCGGGTCTGCTGGTAGCAGCCAGTGTAGGCGTGTTTTTTGGAGTTTATCCGGCGCGCAAAGCGGCGCGGCTGGATCCGATTGTGGCGCTAAGATTTGAGATGTAGGGGGAGTTTGGAATTGAGTAATTTAGCAATCGGGTGATCTTGAAAGTTCTATCTCCTGTTGACTTTCAATTACCGGATTACCCAACTATTTAATCTTTCATGATTCGCAAAGACGAATTCGGCGAAATTGTTCGCATGGCGGCGGACACCATCCGCGGCAACAAACTGCGCTCGGCGCTGACCGTGCTGGGCATTGTGATCGGCGTGGCCGTGGTCATCGGGGTCTCCTCGATCGGGCGCGGCCTCGACGAAAACGTTCGCGACATCGTCAGCAGCATCGGCTCCGACGTGATATTTGCCTTTCATCTGGAGCCCTTCACGTTCGGGCGGCCCACAGAGGAAATGCGCACCCGCAAGGAACTGACCTACGACGACGCGGTCGCCATCGGCGAGTTGCCGCACGTCAAGGCCGTGACCGCGGGCGTACGTTATTTCCGGCCCGAGATCGGGATGGGATCGTTCGCGGTGAAATATGGCGACCGCAAGGCGAAAAATACGATTCTGGAAGGCGACCAGGCGGCCGCAAAAGACGTGTTCGATCTGCTCATTGCGTCCGGCCGGTGGTTCAGCGAGGTGGACGAAGAGCATCGCTCGCCGGTGGTTTTGCTCTGCGCCGACGTCACCGAGGAGTTGTTCGGCAACCAGAATCCTCTGGGCAAGGAAGTCAACATCGAAGGCCAGCTTTTTACCGTGATCGGAACGGTGAAGCGCTTGAAGTCGGTGTTCGGCGGCGGCAAAAATCCCGACGACAATAAAGTCATCTTCCCGCTCAGCACGCTGCGCAAACTCCATCCCGAACTCAAACAGCACTGGATCAGCGTCAAAGCCACTTCGCACGACGACGTGCCCAAGGCCATCGACGAGATTCGCGAACTGCTGCGCCGCCGCCGCAAGGTTCCCGTCGACAAGCCGGACAACTTCGCCGTCTTCCCTTCCGATTCCATCTCCGCCGCCTGGAACCCGCTTA
>VFSW01006519.1_pt1 | contig 17141 bp, 13 predicted proteins | sample 5358111 | NCBI WGS metagenome assembly VFSW01 (sample SAMN11554181, study PRJNA540505) | mine drainage metagenome | isolation source: sediment from site ElyBrook_90M | place: USA: Ely Copper Mine, Vershire, VT | collected 2017
CCGGATAAAGTGCCTTCACGCTCATCGCAGCGGCTCCACGTGGATTCTAGCAGCGCGGATTAGACCATCCGATCCAGAAAGACTCATCTTGACAATAGGCTCAATGCCCAGTGCGCTAAAAAATCTTCCCATCCAGGCCCACCACAAACGGAATGAACCCAATCTGCTGCCGCCTGATTTCTTCATCGTTGGTCACGAATACATCGGCCCGCGCAGTGATCGCCGTCGCCACATGGATCGCGTCAGCTGCCTTCAGTCGAAGCCCTGTTCGTACGCGGCTGTAGTGATCCGCCGTATCCAACGTAAATGGCACAAGCTCGATCTCACCACTCTGCATGAAATCGGTGAGCTCATGGACAATACGGTGATCTTCTCTTCTTCGCGGCAACACCAGGAGCTCACCAAATGTGAAGACACTCGTGCAGATCGTGTCATTCCTGCGCAGGCACGCCTGATAGGCCTCTCGCGCCATCTCGCCAAACTGCGGATTCCCCTCGAGGAGATAGACAAACACCATTGTGTCCCAATACACCCGGCTCAAGCGACTTTCCCCCGGGATGACAACTTCTTTGCCTCATCTTCCGGAACCACCGAACCAAAATCCTCCCGCAAACGCCGAATAAAGGCTTCTCCACCTCCAGCCTCCCGATACATCTCCCCACAAATCCCAAACAGCGCCAGAAGGCCTCCTCGGGGTCTCTCTTTCTTTACACCCTCAACTGCCATCCCCCCCTCGGGCAAAATCCGGAACACAAATTCGACCGTGGTGCTCGGGCCTCCTGAAGGTGGCCCACCTCGCTTTTCCACCAGTTCCAGCCCAGCCTGCTCCAGAAATTCCCGTGAAGACAACGTCGAAAAAACTGATGGAGTCCGATTTGTCCACCCCAGCTCCTTCTGCACACTTCCCACTTTGAGCCGAAGTGTCTTCTCTCCCCTCTTTCTCGCTGGCTCAACATGCTGGGAGATGACGTGCTTTCTGGCCTGTTCTGTTGGTCTCATTTATTTCCCCTACAATACATTACATATATACATACATTTCTTCTCTGTCAAGCAAGAAAGGCGGCCGTCAAGCCGCCTTTCTTGCATTTCCGTCAACAGTCTTATCCCTTGCGCCCGCGCACCGCTTCCTTCGCTTCGGCAGCGCCACCCGCCGGAACCTCAGGAACCTCTGCCTTGGCCTGCCCGATGCCCAGCTTCTTCCGCACTTCGCCGTCCATCTTGGCAAAAATATCCTTGTTCTCCTTGAGGAAGCTCCGCGTGTTTTCGCGTCCCTGCCCGATGCGCTCGCCGGCATAGCTGTACCAGGCCCCGGACTTCTCCACGAGGTTCTGCGCCACCGCCAGATCCAGCACATCGCCCTCGCGGCTGATGCCCTCGCCATAGAGAATGTCGAACTCGGCCTCGCGGAACGGCGCAGCAACCTTGTTTTTCACAATCTTCACCTTGGTCCGGTTGCCAGTGACCTGGTCGCCTTCCTTGATCGCCGCAATGCGCCGGATATCCACGCGCACCGACGAGTAGAACTTCAGAGCGCGCCCGCCTGTCGTCGTCTCTGGGTTCCCAAACATCACGCCAATCTTCTCGCGAATTTGGTTGATGAAAATCAGCGCCGTGCGCGACTTCGACACCGTACCCGTCAGCTTGCGCAGCGCCTGCGACATCAACCGCGCCTGCAATCCCACGTGGCTGTCGCCCATCTCGCCGTCCAACTCCGCCTTCGGCACCAGCGCCGCCACCGAATCCACCACCAGCACGTCAATCGCTCCCGACCGCACCAGCGCCTCGGTAATCTCCAGCGCCTGCTCGCCCGAGTCCGGCTGCGACACCAGCAGGTTGTCCACATCCACGCCCAGCTTCTTCGCGTAGCCCGGATCAAGCGCATGCTCAGCATCCACAAACGCCGCCAGCCCGCCCAGCTTTTGCGCCTCCGCAATGATCTGCAGCGTGATCGTCGTCTTGCCCGAAGACTCCGGCCCAAAGATCTCAACGACGCGGCCCCTCGGAATGCCGCCAACCCCAAGCGCTGCATCAAAACTGATCGACCCCGTCGAAATGACCGAAATCGGCAGCAGTGCCTCGCGCGACCCCAGTCGCACAATCGACCCTTTGCCAAACTGCTTTTCAATCTGTGAAAGGGCAAGTTCTACAGCTTTCGCGCGGTCATCGGCCACGGCCATGGAGGCTCCTCTTATCGATGTGCGGCCCGCGCGGCCCCGGATGAAAAATCAAGTAAAACGCGCAGCAGCATGGATTGGATTTCGTTCGGATTGTAGCAGGGCGGGAGACGAAACAACAGTAAAATCGGCGAAGAAAAAGAGAATATTTGCCGCTGTCACCTGGACCAAGGTAAGTGCCTCAGAATCAGGTCGCAGGCCTGAGTTCCTTTACCTGCCGGGCTATATTGCGGCCCGCATTAAGACTTAGGTTAACCAGAGTCTACAAGAGAAAAACCAGGAACCAGAGAAACGGCCGCCTATGCCGTATACGCCCCGATGCGCCGCTCGCCGCTTGTGAGTGCGTCGCAGGAGCGGTCCAGCACCTCATACTCCGCATCATGCTCCTTGCGGAAGGCCCGGAACGCATCCTCGCTCGTCCAGCGGTCAATTGTGAGATATCCGCCAGGAATATAGGCGTCGCGCAGCAGCTCCGTCCCGCGGTACTCCGGAGAAGTGGCAAACAACTTCGCCCACGCGCCCTCCGCACCATACGCCGCTTCAAATGCGGAAATCTTCTCCTCGGCCACCTCGAACTGCCACACCACAACAAACATGCGCGCCCTCAATACTCCCTATCCTACCGCGCCCTCAAGCCGCGCATCGACATCCTGCGCGCCTTACGTCGCAGCGCCCAGTCCAAGATTCCTGCATAGCCGCTGCGTCGGCCCCGCCTGGTTAATCGTGTAGAAGTGCAGTCCCGGCGCGCCATTCCGCAGCAACGTCTCGCACAGCCGCGTCACCACGCTCTCGCCAAAATCCAGCAGCCTTTCCTTGTCGTCTTCCAGCTCTTCAAGCCGCAGCTTCACCCAGCGCGGCAGGTCCGCTCCGCACCCCGAGCAGAAGCGCACTGTGTTCGCGAAGCCTGTAATCGGCATGATCCCCGGCACCACGGGAATCGTGATCCCCGCCTTCGCGCACCTCTCCATGAAGTCCAGATACGCGTCCACGTTGTAGAAGAGCTGCGTAATCGCCCCGTCCGCGCCCGCCTCCACCTTGCGGCAAAAGTTCTCAAAGTCCGCGCTCGGGTTCGGCGCCTGCGGATGCATCTCCGGATACGCCGCCACTTCAATGTGAAGGCGGTCCCCATGACTCTCTCGAATGAACTGCACCAACTCATTCGCATAATGAAATTCGCCCGGCGCCGCTGCGCTCATCGCCGTCGCCGGCAGGTCGCCGCGCAGCGCCACAATCCGCCGCACGCCCGCATCGCGATACCGCTGCAATTGCTCGGCGATGTTCTCCCGCGTCGAGCCCATGCATGTCAGGTGCGGCGCCGCCTCCACGCCGCTGTGCTTGGCCACCGCCAGCAGCGTCTCGTACGTGCCCTGCTGGTCCGACCCGCCCGCGCCATGCGTCACAGAAAAGAACTGCGGCTGCAGCGCCGCAAGCTGCTCGATCGCGCCGCGCAGTTTCGTCACGCCTTCCGGCGTCCGCGGTGGAAACAACTCAAACGAAAACTTGCACGGCATCGCGAACCACCACTCTCCAGATCAGTCGCATCAAACCCATACGTCAGATGCCCGGAACCCATAGAGGCCCGGGCATCCGCAAAGCAAGCAGCTAGTAGCTGCCTTCCTAGTACCTGTAAAACTCCGGCTTGAACGGCCCCTCCACCGGCACGCCGATGTAGTCCGCCTGCTTCTGGCTCAGCTTCGTCAGCTTCACGCCGATCTTCTCCAGGTGCAGCCGCGCCACTTCCTCGTCCAGCTTCTTCGGCAGCGTGTACACGTTCACCTTGTAGCTGTCCTTGTTCTTCCACAGGTCAATCTGCGCCAGCGTCTGGTTGGCAAAGCTGTTGCTCATCACAAAGCTCGGATGCCCCGTCGCGCAGCCAAGGTTCACCAGCCGCCCCTCGGCCAGCACGAAAATCCCGTGCCCGTCGGGGAACCTGTAGAAGTCCACCTGCGGCTTGATGTTCAGCTTGCTCACGCCCGCCTCGCCGTTCAGCCGGTCCATCTGGATCTCGTTGTCAAAGTGCCCGATGTTGCACACAATCGCCTGGTCGCGCATCTTCTTCATGTGCTCCAGCGTGATGATGTCCGTGTTGCCCGTGCAGGTCACGTAGATGTCGCCGCGGCCCAGCGTGTCCTCCACGGTCGTCACCTCGAAGCCTTCCATCGCCGCCTGCAGCGCGTTGATCGGGTCAATCTCCGTCACAATCACCCGCGCGCCCATGCCGCGCAGCGAGTGCGCGCAGCCCTTGCCCACGTCGCCATAGCCGCAGATCACCGCCACCTTGCCCGCCACCATCACGTCCGTCGCGCGCTTGATGCCGTCCGCCAGCGACTCGCGGCAGCCGTACAGGTTATCGAACTTCGACTTCGTCACCGAGTCGTTCACATTGATCGCCGGCACCAGCAGCTTACCCTGCTCCATCATCTTGTAGAGCCGATGCACGCCCGTCGTCGTTTCCTCTGAAACGCCGCGCCACTCCTTCGCCACCTTGTGCCAGTGCTGCTTGTCTTCGGCATACACCTTCTTCAGCAGGTCCTTGATCACCTGCTCTTCGTGGTTGCCGCTCGGCGAATTCACCCAGCCGTCGCCCTCTTCCAGCTCATAGCCCTTGTGGATCAGCAGCGTCACATCGCCGCCGTCGTCCACCACCAGCTCAGGCCCCTTGCCGCCCTTATGGCTCAGCGCCTTGTAGGTGCAGTCCCAGTACTCCTCCAGCGTTTCGCCCTTCCACGCAAATACCGGCACGCCTGTCGCCGCAATCGCCGCCGCCGCATGATCCTGCGTCGAGAAGATATTGCAGCTCGCCCAGCGCACTTCCGCACCCAGGCTCGTCAGCGTCTCAATCAGCACCGCCGTCTGAATCGTCATGTGGAGTGAGCCGGTCACGCGCACGCCCTTCAGCGGCTTCTCCGCCGCATACTTGTTGCGAATCGCCATCAGCCCCGGCATCTCCTGCTCGGCAATCGTAATCTCCTTGCGGCCCCAGTCGGCCAGCGACATGTCCGCAACCTTGTAATCCGTTCCCGTCACTTCCAGCGTGCCTGTTGACATCGTGATCTCCTCACATCGACAAATCGTGATATGTTGATATTAACCAGAAGCCGACCATGCCGTCAATCGTCAAAACGCTCCGTGTCCTCGCCGACCCCAACCGGCTCCGCATCCTGCTCCTTCTGCGGGCCGAGGAGCTCACCGTCGCCGAGTTGCAGGAAATCCTCGCCATGGGCCAGAGCACCATCTCCACCCACCTCGCCCAGCTTCGGCAGGCGGGCCTCGTGGAAGACCGCCGCACCGGCAAGAACAGCCTCTACCGCCTCGCCGCCGGCCCCGCCGACGCGCCCCTCGATGAAATCCTCACCCACGCCGAAAAGCAGACCGCCGAGTTCGCCGCCGACCAGTCCGCCATGCGCCGCGCGCTCAAAAAGCGCCAGGACAAGATGCGCAGCTTCTTTGACTCCGTCGCCGGCCGTCTCGGCGCCGACTACGTTCCCGGCAAATCCTGGAAGAGCCTCGCTGAAGCACTCCTGCGCCTCCTGCCGCCCATGGTCATCGCCGACCTCGGTGCGGGCGAAGGCGCTTTTGCCTTGCTCCTCGCCCAGCGCGCCAAAAAAGTCATCGCCGTTGACAGCTCAGAGAAGATGATCGACGTCGGCCGCGCCCATGCCCAGCGCCTCGGACAAAAGAACATCGACTTCCGCGTCGGCGACATGGAGGAGCTGCCCATTCGCACCGGCTCCGTCGATTGCGTCTTCTTCTCGCAGTCGCTCCATCACGCGCTCCATCCCCAGCGCGCCCTTGAGGAAGCCGCGCGCATCCTGCGCCCCGGCGGACGCATCGTAGTCCTCGACCTCGTGCAGCACCGCTATGAAGAAGCCCGCGCCCTCTATGCCGACGAGTGGCTCGGCTTCAGCGAATCGGATCTCGAAGCCATGCTCAACCACGCCGGCTTTCGCGACGCGTCCGCCTCCATCGTCGACAAGGACTCCGCAGCCCCGCAGTTCCAGACCCTTCTCGCCACCGGCCACTGGCAAAGTTAATGAGCAACTCCAGCCCTAGCCGCCATGCCTGCAACGGATACCCATCCGCCCGGAGCCTGTCCTCTTGAATGGAGCGCAGCGGAGTCGAACGATCCGCGATTGCGTTTTAGGATGCAGTTCGAACCGAAGCTCGATCGAAGTACGTCCTTGCCCAAAAGCTTCGACCTTGAACAAAAGATCGCAAAGGGCTTTCCGCGTGCCGCGAGCATGTCGTCGAGCTGAGAGTACTGCTACGGCGTCGATGTTGTTGATTGGAGAGTAACTACCGAGTAGGCACAACCGAGTAGGCGGTATTGCGGGCATTGCCTGCCGAGTCCATGCATCTTGTCATCAAGCGGCTAATTTCTCTGGGGTTGCGTCTGTTTCTCATCCTGGTCGATCCAGGCAGGAGGGTTGGGTTCGTCACGTCCATTTACCTTTACATTCAGCTCCTTTGCCCAGCGGTATCCCCACATCGGGCCGTACTTCGTAATTTACGTCTCCGGAATGGCGTACGCAGGGCTCTCCAATGCCTCCGACAGTGTGACGAAGCGGTAATCACGATCCTCAAATAGGGCAATGATCGCGTTTACTGCATCCGCATTGAGCGGGCTATCATGCAACAGCATGATGTCTGGAACCTCATAGCCGAAAACCTGCTTGTCCAGCTTGTTGTACCAGTCAATTTCCTTTGCGGTATAAGCGATGTAGTCGCTACGCACCTTGGCTGCTGAACTCTCATCGTGACGCGCCAGAGCAACCACGTAGGCAGCGTTGAATTCGTAATCTGAGCCGTCAATGGTACAAGGGGCCAATCGGTACCCATGCGCAGCAAGAAACACTGCAATTGAATCGTGCTTCTGCTTTGTGTCACCGGTATGGTTATACGGAAACCGGAAGAATCTTGGCTCGCGCGAAACAGTTTGCAATAGGGGCGCGATCATTGTCTGGCCGCGCAGAACCTCTTGCTCGATCTGCTCCACGGAATGTGTATTGACATCAACATGCGAGTACAGATGATTGCCAAGGTCAAAGCCAGGTCGTATCCACCGCTCGAAGATCTTCGTGCTTGCTACCGTTCCGATCTGCTCCGCGTGCTCCTCGATCACAAATCCAGTCGCCGGGATGTGATGACGAGAAAAGGCATCCAGTATTTTCTTATTGGTCCGAATTGCACGTTTTGCATCGTGTGGAGTAAGGGGCCCCCAATAGCCAGACGCGAACGGAAGATCATCCACCGTTATGGCAACCATACGCGTCTGCGCTTTCGATGCGCATGGCAAAAGTAATAGTCCGATGATCGCCAATTTCCAAGATTTCATCCGATTTGGGTCCGCCTGGCATCTTTTCGCCGCGATGACAATCTTAATCGCTCGAACACAGGGGATTGGAACGCGCCCGGATGGTCAATCAGCGAGGCCGATGTGAACCAGCTCACGTCAGGTCACCCTGGGCGGTACGCCCAGAAGATCGCAATAGGCCAGATAGAGGGAATCGAACCCGCCTGCAATTACCGTTGCGAAGGCTTGAGACAAGCTGATGCCTCATTATCTATGGTCTTCGGAAAAACAGACGCCCGACCTGGTCGTTCGGCACCCGATCCATTCAGGTCGGACATGCCAATCGCTTCAACTGGACAGTCTCTTACAACGTGGCCCACAACCTGTGGATCGGAAGTAGTGGCTATTATCTGAAGCATATTGTCGACTGCATCGTCCTACGTGTCGTAGCCAGAGATGGCTGCCGACCTTATCGCACAGGCGGCGGAGGGTGCCCGATAAGAGTGCGGCCTGACGATTGGAAGTAATTCGACTAAGTACGGGAAGACTCCAAGCGGTTCTCCCCAGCCGTATTTTTCCCGGCAAGACAGCGGGCAGGCATTCCATGGGCGCGACGGTAGATGACATCAGGTTCCCATTCTTGGGCTGACCTTGATCTCCTTATCGACATTGGCGGCGCGATGATCTGACTTCAGTCGATTTGACTATGCCAGATCTTTGACCGGCGGTGTTGGCCGCGCAGCAACCGCGACATCGCGCGGCTTTGGCGGGCGCACCAGGATGGGCAGAACCACCGAGACGATCATGATGAATGCGATGACGTGCAATCCGTTGGCGTATGCGCCGGTGGATTTGAGCGTGTGAGCCAGCAGGAGCGGACCAAATGCGCTGCCCACACCCCACGCGGTGAGCATGAGTCCGTAGATAGGGCCGACGTTTTTGCTCCCGAAGTAGTCAGCAGCAAAGGCGGGCATAGTGCCGAAGCCGCCACCGTAGCACATGAGAATTGCAAACGAGACCATCGTCATCAGGCGATAGTTGGCGAGCGAAGGCAAGAGTAAGAAGAGGCCAAACTGAAGCACGAACATGGCAACAAAAGTCCAGCGGCGGGTGATGCCATCCGAGACCCACGCCCAGAAGATGCGTCCCACGGCATTGCCGATGCTGACGATGCCCACCATGCCGGCAGCCACCGCGGCGGTGACCGCTGAGATCTTCTGGAACATCGGCGATTCCTGCGAGATGAGGGAGATGCCGGCGGTCACGTTGAGGAACAGCACGAGCCAGAGCGCCCACCATTGCCAAGTGGAAAGAGCTTCGCCAAGCGTGTAGTCTCGCGTGGCTCGCTGCGCCGTCTGCGTCGCGCTGGGTTTCCAGCCTTCGGGCCGATAGCCCTCCGGCGGATTCTGCATGAAGTAGCCCGTGATCATGTTAACAACAAGGTAGGCGATGCCAAGGTACGCGAAAGTGGTCAGCACGCCGACGGTCTGAATGAAGTGCGACGCAACGGGCGCCGTGACCAGAGCGCCGGCGCCGAATCCGCCGACCGCAATGCCGGTGATGAGGCCGCGCTTGTCAGGGAACCACTTAACCAGCACGGCAATCGGAACGATATAGCCGAAGCCAAGGCCGATGCCGCCGATGACACCATAAGTGAGATACAGCCAACCCAGGCTGCTGGTGTAACTGGCGAGGAAGACGCCGAGGCCGTAGAGGAACCCGCCGGTGAGCGCCACCACGCGCGGGCCCTTCTTGTTAAGCCAGAGTCCGCCGAAGAATGCGGCCACGCCGAGGACGAAGATGGCGATGGTGAAGGTGAGCGTCACATCGGTGACCGACCACCCGAACTTCTTTGTGAGTGGAATTCGGAATACACTCCACGCGTACACAGCCCCGAGAGCAATTTGCATGAAGAAGCCCGCCACAGCCATTCCCCAGCGACTTTTCATTGGCGTCCTCTTTTGGTGGAATTGGAGGAACATGGGGGATTCTCCGACTCCTCCTGCAATTTGATCTGGTTGCCGAGAGACTCAAGGAAGCGGTTGACAAGCGCAATGCTGCGCCGCAGCTCTTTGTGACGAAACTGACTGAGCAAGGCAAATAGTCCGGGCGGCTCGATCACAGGCTTCTTGTAACTGCCGAGCGTCTCGCCGACGGCCACGACAATGCCTTTGAGGATCTCCGGATTGATGCTGGCCAGCATCTTTCCCAACAGGATCGCATTGCGGGTGGCGGAAACAGCCTCGCAGGAACCCGCCGCGTCCACCGCGGTTTCGAGGATCTGGTTGCCGGCGCCCAGGGCTCCGGTGAGCGCGCGCAGGGTTCCGGTCCGATGCAACTGCTGCAGCAGCTCATAGCTCTCAAGCAGAGCCTCGGCATGCTCGATGGGCGCAGCTTCCACTTTCTCGCGCAATTTTTCGCGCGGATCGTAGGGCTTCACTTCGAATGCAATCGGAAGGGCCATGGCTATTTCTCCTGCCCGCGCGACGTGGATACAACATTGCTGATCTGAACCAGATTGGGGCCGGGCTCCCGGTAATCCTTGCGCGCCCATTTGCGTTCGACCTCCACTCCCATCTGCGGAGTTGGATTGCCGTAGCGCCAGTTGGCACGCGGTAGCGGGTCCGCGCCATCGGGGTTCAGAACTTTCATCCGCACGGAGGTCTCCTTGTAGGCCGGCGTATGCGTCGACTTGTCGGTGTAGCTGCTGGTGAGGCGGTTCACGGGTTGTTCCACAGAGTTCATGGGCATGTACAGTTCATTACCGCTCACGCGCGGAGTGACGACCACCTGCGCGGCGACTTTGCCATAGCGAGAGTCGAGCTCGACGAGAGCGCCGGTACGAATTCCGCGCGCTCTGGCAAGTTCGGGAGACACTTCCACGAACGTGCACGGGGTCTTCTCGCGAATACCCTTGGAGCGATACGTCATGTTGCCTTCGTGGAAGTGCTCGAGGAGGCGGCCGTTGTTGAGGTGCAGATCGAATTCCGTGTCGGGCTGATCGCTGGGTTCGTTCCATGGAACCGGGTAGAAGGTGGCCTTGCCATCCGGCGAATTGAACTGCTTTGTATAGAGCAGCGGCTGATCAGTGCCGTCGGCTGCCACCGGCCACTGCAGGGTCTTGTAGCCTTCGAGCCGCTCGTAGGTGACGCCCGCCATGAGCGGCGTTAACGAGGCAATCTCGTCGTAAATCTCCGCAGGATGTTTGTAGGTCCAGCGCGCGCCCAGGCGATTGGCAACGTCGATCAGGATCTCCCAGTCCGGCCGGCTATCGCCGAGCGGCTCCATTACGCGGTAGAGGCGCTGAATCCGTCTTTCCGTGCTGGTGAATGTACCTTCTTTCTCCAAGCTGGGGCTGGCCGGCAGAATCACGTCGGCATAGCGGCAACTCTGCGAAAAGAAGATCTCCTGCATCACGAAGAAGTCGAGTTTCTCCAACGCGGCTGCCACGTAGTTCGCGTTGGAGTCGACTAGGCTGATCTCTTCGCCAAACACGTACATGCACTTCAGGCGGCCGTCGTAAATCGCGTCAATCATCATGTGGTTGTCGAGGCCGGGTTGGGGCGGCAGCGCAACACCCCATGCTTTTTCGAAGCGGGCTCGAACCTCCGGATCGCCCACTTTCTGGTAGCCGGGAAAGTAATTGGGCATGGCGCCGTGATCGCTCGCGCCCTGCACGTTGTTGTGGCCGCGCAGGGGATAGGCGCCGGTTCCCGGGCGCATGTAATTGCCGGTGGCCAGCAGCAGGTTTGAGATGGCCGTCGAGGTGTCGGACCCCATCACGTGCTGGGTGACGCCCATGGCCCAGCACACACACACGCTACCGGCCTCGGCGATCATGAGAGCGACTTTTTCGATTGTTTCGGCAGGCAAACCGGTGCGCTCGCTGGCCATTTCGATCGTGAAGGGCTCAAGGCTCTTGCGGTATTCACCAGCGCCATTTACCCATTCTTCGATAAACTGCTGCTTCGCCAAACCATGGTCGAAGATATATCTGGTTACCGCGGAAAGCCAGATGAGATCCGTGCCGGGACGCGGATGAAGGTGAACGTCGGCGCGAGCTGCCATCTCGTTTTCGCGCAGATCGGAGACGATCATCTTTTGGCCGCGCAGCTTGTGCGAGCGCTTGATGCGCGTGGCCAAAACCGGATGGCTCTCCGCGGTATTGCTGCCGATGATGATCACCAGATCCGCCTGCTCGATGTCGCGGATCGAGCCGGAGTCGCCGCCGTAGCCGACGGTGCGGAATAGGCCGGCAGTCGCCGGAGCCTGGCAGTAGCGCGAGCAATTGTCCATGTTGTTGGTGCCGATAACCGCGCGCGCCAGCTTCTGCATCAGATAGCTCTCTTCGTTGGTGCACTTGGATGAAGAGATGAAGGCCAGCGCATCCGGGCCGTGCTCTGCCTTGATCTCGCTGAAGCGCCGCGCGATGAGATCCAGCGCCTCATCCCAACTGGCTTCGCGGAACCGATCGCCTTCGCGGATGAGGGGCTTGGTCAAGCGGTCGGGACTGTTCACGAAATCCCAACCGAACTTGCCTTTGATGCAGGTGGAAACGCCATTTGCGGGGCCATCTGCGGGTTCCACTTTGAGTATGTGGCGGTCCCTGGTCCAGATGTCGAAACTGCAACCGACTCCACAATAGGTGCACACCGTCTTGGTGCGTTGAATGCGAGACTCGCGCATCAGCGCTTCCATCTCCGACACCTTCATGATGCCGCCGTAACCGACTTCCGGCTCCACGTCTTTCACAATGTCGATCATGCCCTTCAGGGTGGGCTGCGGCAGCGCAGTGAAGTAGCCCGCCTCGCCAAGCATCGACTTTTCCATCAGCGCATTGCAGGGGCAGACTGTGACGCAGTGGCCGCAGGAAACGCAACTCGACTCCCCAATCGGGACACCACCGTCCCACAGTACGCGCGGGTGCGGGTCTTCCCAGCGAATCGACAGGGTCTCATTCACCTGCAGGTTCTGGCAGGCTTCCACGCACCGGCCGCATAAGATGCACTGCTGGGGATCGTAGCGATAGAAAGGATTGCTTTTATCTTCTTGATAAGGCTTTGACTGGAATGGGATTTTCTGGTGCTCAATGCCGAGCGAACGAGCAGTGTTGTGTACGGTGCAATTGCCGTTGTTGTTATCGCAGACGGTGCAGTACAGCATGTGATTGCCGAGAATTCGGTCGAAGGCCTCGGTTTGCGCGGCCCGAGCACGCGGCGAACCCGTCTCCACACGCATGCCGTCCGCCGCCAGGGTGGAACACGCACGCACCAACTTGCCATCGGCCTCCACCATGCAGGTATCGCAGGTTTGAATGGGGCCGAGTTGCGGGTGATAACAAACCTGCGGAAGCTGATGGCCACTGGTTGCACCGCTGTGAGTGGCCGCCGCGCGGTTGGTCACGTCGATCAGGCGCTCTCCCGGTGCAAATTCAAGGGCAATACCGTTCAACATCAGGGACATGCTCGCTTGCGACCTCCGCGATCAATCTCAGGATGCTAGTACGAGCTCTACTGTCCCGTAAAGCTCCTTTCCTGGGGAAGGAAGCAGCTTCGGTTAATTTTCTGTAAATGATTGACCGGAGCCTGTTACCTGCGTGGATTCCTGGACTCTTAAGAAATTGTTTCTCTATTTGGATGACCCAGGCCAGAGAGGTGCTCGACCCCATGGTAGGCATTGAAGCGATCGCTGCGCAGGAAGCCTATGAGCGCGATATCGAACTCTCGTGCGACCTGGACGGCGAGGCTGGAGGGAGCGCCTACGGCGGCTACCATCGACACGCCGCTCATCAGGGTCTTCTGCAGGAGTTCGAAACTGGCGCGGCCCGAGAGCATCAACACTGTGTTCTGTAGCGGAAAACGGTTGCAAAGGAACTGGGCGCCGACCAGCTTATCCACTGCGTTATGACGGCCGACGTCTTCGCGAAGTACGATCAGGCCGCCATCGGTATCGAACAAAGCAGCTCCGTGCAGGCCGCCAGTGCGATCGAAGACAAGCTGTGCCTGGCGCAGGCGAGCGGGGAGTCCATACACAACCTCCGCGGCGATTCTTAACCGATTCGGCGTGTGTGGCGGGCACGCGGTTTGCAGCGCCATCAGAGAAGATTTTCCGCAGACGCCGCAACTGGAGGTTGTATAGAAGTTGCGGTTGAACTGGCTGGGATCGACTGTGACATGCGGCGCAAGATGGACTCGAACGATATTGCTTTCGTTGTGATCACCTAGAATGGGAAATCTATTCCGCTCATCGCCCTGCATCAAGTTCGCTACCGATGCGCACAGCTCCACGTCGACTGGATTGCGGACAATGCCTTCGGTGACCAGAAATCCCACGGCGAGCTCCGCATCGTGGCCTGGAGTGCGCATTGTGATGGCGATGGATTTGATCTTGCGATCAGCTACCGGTCCGTACTCGATCTGAATCTCGAGCGGCTCCTCGACAGCGATCAGGTCAGTAGCGGTGGCCGAGGCAAACCTCTCCACTTTCTCAACGGGCGTTTCAAAGATCGAGACCATCGGCTGCCTCCCACCAAGACGCCAAAACGCACGGTGCGAGCGGAGAGAATTCGACCCCGTCATGGCCTTGCGATCTGGCTGCGGTACAGATTACTAGAACAGTCAATTCCAAAGTGAATCTTCGGTTCCTGCAAATTTCTTTAAGGGCCTGCTGGTCCTCCTAAAGTCAAACGACAGACAAATATCCTCAAGAAATCACTCTGCACGTGAAATCACCCACTCAAAACGCAGCTCTGTCCTACGAGCTTACGGCCGTCAACATTCTGGGGCGGCGCATGGCAAGCGCTGTGCTGTTGATCGAAGCCATCGGCGGAGGAAGGGATCGCAACAGGTTGCCCCAGCTTCTCGAGTGGTTGCGGTAAGCTCGACGCCAGCCGATGAGCGCCGCTTCCTGGACGCGAACACTGCCACCGATCGCTTGCACGGTTGCGTAAGGGCTCAACAGGTGCCTTCACTTCCTGGAGAGGTCGCGAACGGATGGTCGCTAGCCAACATCGGAAGCTACCTTGTCGCTAACCCAGCCGATGCCTCTAACCGACTAGGCAAATCAACCTAAAATCTGAAATTCGTCTCTTGCCCAAAAGGTCGGCCACAATGGGCTGTTTTCAGGCAAAGCCAGTCCAGCGATCAAAATCGGACGCCTTCGATCAACACCATCAAGCTAAGAGCTGATAGCTAGAAGCTAAAAGCTGCCTTCCGCCGCCAGCAGCGCCCGCTTCCGTTCCACGCCCCAGCGATATCCCGTCAGCGCGCCGCCCGCACCCACCACGCGATGGCATGGCACCACCACCGCCACGCGATTCGTCGCGCACGCCCGCGCGACCGCCCGCGTCGACCGCGGCATCCCCATCTCCCGCGCCATCTCGCTGTAGCTCCGCGTCTCCCCCCGGGGAATCGCCCGTAGCGCCTGCCACACGCGCAGTTGAAACGCCGTCCCCCGCAAGTCAAGAGGCAACTCCAGCGACAACGCACCTCGCGTCGCGCTCGCCTCCGTCACTGCACGCACAGCAGCCTCCACCCACTTCTTCAACGCCGCATCGCGCCGCAACTCCGCGGCCGGAAACTCCCCGCGCACGCTCGCTTCGGCCTCATCCTTCGTCGCCGCCAGCGCCAGCCAGCACAGCCCGCGTGCTGTCGCCCCCACCACCATCCAACCGAACGGCGTCCGCTCTGCCGCGTAGCCAATCCGCTCGCCGCGCCCGCCCGCCGCAAACCGCGCCGGCGTCATCCCCAGCGCTGCGCCCTCATGCGCCCGGCTTGCCGACCCATACCCCGCCGCGTAGATCGCATTCGTCACGCTCGCTCCCTGCTTTAGCGCATTGCGCAGTCCGCCCGCGCGCAGCGCCCGCTGATACTGCAGCGGACTCACGCCCATCGCCTGCTTGAACATCCTCTGCACCGTGAACCGACTCAGCCCCGCCACGCGCCCCAACTCCGCCAATCGCACCGGCCGGTCCGCATGCGCCTCAAGATACGCACGAACCTTCTCCAAAGGTCTGACCCGCGCAGTGGTTGGCCTGCAGCGCTTGCAGGCATGAAACCCCGCCGCCTTCGCCGCCTCCGCCGAAGCAAAAAATCGCACATGCTCCCGCAACGGCCTCTTGCTCCCGCACCCCGGCCGGCAAAAAACGCCCGTCGTCGTCACGCCGTAGAAAAACTCCGCACCCGCGTCGCGTCCCACAATCTGCTGCCACGCGCGCTCCTCATCCACCGCCACGCTCTTCCTATCAATCATCGACACTGCCACATGCGCACTCATGCAAGCCATCCTCGCTCAAGCACGCTCCACGGCGCACTCCGATTCTTGCGCGCAATTCCCTCACGCGCCCATGCGACCCCGCAGCACCGCCTCCGCCCGCAGCAAATCCTCTTCCGTATCCACCCCAATCGTGTCCGCCGGAGACGCCGCCACATACAGCGTCATCCCGTTCTCCAGCAGACGCAGTTGCTCCAGCTTCTCCAGCTTCTCCAGAGGAGAAGGCTTCAGCGCCGCAAACCGCTCCAGCGCCGCCCGCCGGTACGCATAGATCCCCAAATGCTTGCGATACCCCGCAAACCCCTTTCCGTCGCGGTCAAACGGAATCGTCGCGCGCGAAAAATACAGTGCTCGCCCATCCAGCGCCGTCACCACCTTCACTGCATTCGGATTCCCAATCTCCTCTGCCGGGCACGGCACCGCCAGCGTTGCCACGTCCACCTCCGGCCGTTCCATAAGCTTCAGCAGCGGCGTGAAAAATTCCCCCGTCAGCGTCGGCTCGTCGCCCTGGATGTTCACATACACATCCGCCTCCAGCCGCGCCGCCACCTCTCGCACACGGTCCGACCCGCTCGCGCAATCCGCCCGCGTCATCTCCACCGGAATCCCCCGCGCACGGCACACCGCAGCCACCTCATCCGCGTCCGTCGCCACCACCACCACGTCCATCGCGCCGCTCGCCACCGCCGCGCGCCACACCCACTCCACCATCGGCCGCCCCGCAATCTCCCGCAGCACCTTCCGGCTCAGCCGCGTCGACGCCAGCCGCGCCGGAATCACTCCCACCACCCGCATCCTGCTCATGCACGCAAGTCTAAAGGAAACTGCCGACGCTTCACCCCGCCCCAACCCGCTATAATTCCCTCATGCAGTCCACGGCCCATCCTCGCGCTCACGTCTTCGCGCCGGCCAACGCCGCGTGCGCGGCCCGTGCTGCGGCTCCGGCCGCCTAAGACTCCGCCTCACCTCATCCCACATCCAGAGCCCAGTTCCACTTCAGGTGCCCATTCGTGTGGGCGCGCATGAACACTGACCACGCACCACTGTCCACTGTCATACTGGAGTCATCATGGAAGAGTTCAGCCGTATTCAGCGCCTCCCGCCTTACGTCTTCAACATCACCGGCGAGATGAAAGTCAACGCCCGCCGCCGCGGAGAAGACATCATCGACTTCGGCATGGGCAACCCCGACGGCGCCACGCCCAAACACATCGTCGACAAGATGATCGAGGCTGCGCAGAAGCCCGTCACCCATCGCTACTCGGTCTCCCGCGGCATCCCCCGCCTCCGCAAGGCCATCTGCAACTGGTACAAGTCCCGCTACGACGTCGATCTCAACCCTGACACTGAGGCCATCGTCACCATCGGCTCCAAAGAGGGCATCGCCCATCTCTGCCTCGCCA
>VFSW01006520.1_pt1 | contig 17139 bp, 17 predicted proteins | sample 5358111 | NCBI WGS metagenome assembly VFSW01 (sample SAMN11554181, study PRJNA540505) | mine drainage metagenome | isolation source: sediment from site ElyBrook_90M | place: USA: Ely Copper Mine, Vershire, VT | collected 2017
ACTCGACGGCGACGATCGCGCCCGCAGGTCTATCCCCGCGTGCGCGGGGGAACCACCTGTCCGGCCGGAATCGGAGCGCCCGGACAAGGTCTATCCCCGCGTGCGCGGGGGAACCGCACTGACCGCCAGCGATGCGAGCGGCGGAGTGGGTCTATCCCCGCGTGCGCGGGGGAACCTCCCTGTAAGCGACCTTCGTCATTGGTTCACCAGGTCTATCCCCGCGTGCGCGGGGGAACCTGCTGATACTCGACGGCGACGATCGCGCCCGCAGGTCTATCCCCGCGTGCGCGGGGGAACCATCGCAGTCGCCACCGTGGTCGACGGCGCGGAGGGTCTATCCCCGCGTGCGCGGGGGAACCTTTTCATGCCGTCAACTCCGCAAAGGTCAATCGGGTCTATCCCCGCGTGCGCGGGGGAACCTGCTGCTGGCCGAAAAGCGGCACGCGGTTCCGAGGTCTATCCCCGCGTGCGCGGGGGAACCATCGCGCGCAGCGTCTCGAAGACCGTGCTCGGCGGTCTATCCCCGCGTGCGCGGGGGAACCAAGCCAGATTGCCGCATTTGCCAACGATTGAAGGGTCTATCCCCGCGTGCGCGGGGGAACCTCGTTTATCTCACCTCCGGCACCAGTTGGACGGGGTCTATCCCCGCGTGCGCGGGGGAACCTCCAGCGCCTGCGCCTTCACCAAGACCGGGAAGGGTCTATCCCCGCGTGCGCGGGGGAACCACGCCGCGCAACTCATGGGGCTTCAAGGGCACAGGTCTATCCCCGCGTGCGCGGGGGAACCTGCCGAAGGTAGCGTTGCACGAACCGCTTATGCGGTCTATCCCCGCGTGCGCGGGGGAACCCCAGGTTGCCGTCGATCACGTCTGCGATCGGCAGGTCTATCCCCGCGTGCGCGGGGGAACCGCGCAGGGCACCTGGACCAAGCTGGCCTATGAGGGTCTATCCCCGCGTGCGCGGGGGAACCCCGTCATCACCTACAGCGAGGCCAAAAATCAAGGGTCTATCCCCGCGTGCGCGGGGGAACCTCATGAGCGCACTTTGCACACTCCGAAGCACACGGTCTATCCCCGCGTGCGCGGGGGAACCTACTGCTGGCGGAAAAGCGGCATGCGATTGCGAGGTCTATCCCCGCGTGCGCGGGGGAACCAGCGACGGGGCGCAATGAACCTGTCAGCAGAAAGGTCTATCCCCGCGTGCGCGGGGGAACCTTCACCCACGAAATCGCCGTCGCGCCCGTGCCGGGTCTATCCCCGCGTGCGCGGGGGAACCTCGGTTCATCGCGCCTCGCGTAAACGGGGAAAGGGTCTATCCCCGCGTGCGCGGGGGAACCATCGGTCTCGCTCCTTTTTTTTTCAGTGAAAGGGGTCTATCCCCGCGTGCGCGGGGGAACCGAATCGCCGCAGAGCCTCGAGCGCAAACGGGCGGGTCTATCCCCGCGTGCGCGGGGGAACCACTGAAGCATCGCCAGCTGCACCGACTCCTCGAGGTCTATCCCCGCGTGCGCGGGGGAACCCCAGCACGAAGAAATCGATCACGCGCGGATCAGGGTCTATCCCCGCGTGCGCGGGGGAACCCTCTCTTCGGAGGTGTCTCCGCGCGCCGCGATCGGTCTATCCCCGCGTGCGCGGGGGAACCCCTCGAAGGGCTTCCCGAAGAAATGCCGCTACCGGTCTATCCCCGCGTGCGCGGGGGAACCACAATTTCATCTGCATCCGTCGCACGATGGACAGGTCTATCCCCGCGTGCGCGGGGGAACCCCGCGGTGCTCAAAGCGGTCCCACAACGGAACGGGTCTATCCCCGCGTGCGCGGGGGAACCTCGACCCTTTTCTCGGCTCGGGGACGACCGGAGGGTCTATCCCCGCGTGCGCGGGGGAACCAGCGATAGAAGCCTGTGACTCTGCGCCGCCACAGGTCTATCCCCGCGTGCGCGGGGGAACCGCTGACATTCCCGCTGGAAACCCATGCTACAGCGGTCTATCCCCGCGTGCGCGGGGGAACCAAAGCGGCCTCGTCGATTACCGCGATTCCCTGCGGTCTATCCCCGCGTGCGCGGGGGAACCCAGACTGCGTCGATCCTCGCAGCCGAAGCAGCAGGTCTATCCCCGCGTGCGCGGGGGAACCGTATAGTCTGATTATCGCAATCAAGCGATCCGAGGTCTATCCCCGCGTGCGCGGGGGAACCACCACCGGCAAAAATAGCAGCGGACGCCCTGAGGGTCTATCCCCGCGTGCGCGGGGGAACCTGTAGATATTGGCGATTGCGGCTAGGAGGTCCAGGTCTATCCCCGCGTGCGCGGGGGAACCGAGGGTCGGAGACTGGCGCGGCGTCTACGGCAGGGTCTATCCCCGCGTGCGCGGGGGAACCTATGGTTGCATCCAACCGCACCATATGGGAACAGGTCTATCCCCGCGTGCGCGGGGGAACCTCTTACGAAGCGTGGACACCCCGTATCCACGCTTAGAGCATATTAAGTTTTCAAAGAACAGCCGCAAACCTCGATGGCTGCGGACTCTTCGGTCACTCGACCGACGTCAGCGTTCTCTTCATCGCGAGAAAAATACCGTCGCGGTTAAACATCTCGTACGAGGGTGCTCCAAGAACCGCAATCTGCTGCCCTCCGACCGCCTGCGAATCGGTCCAGGTCATCAGGATACTGCCGCCGCCGAGCTCCGAGTACCATTCCTGCATCACAGCCCACACGCGCTCTCGCACGCCCGCGTTCATACGTGGAGCGGTATAAACCCCCGGTCCAATTTCGAGCATGCACGACGCCAGGAAGCCACGGAATCGCGGCGCCACATCACGGGTTACTACCACTGTCATCGGCGAATAACTCCTTGATTTGATCTATCATCTTCGGGATGAGGCGCTCCTTGCGAAAGGTGCGCCCTGCAAGCTTGCGAACCATTGCTTCGATCGTTTGTACGCCGCGTCGGTCGCTATTCCACTGGCGCACCGCGCCGAACGCTATCGGCAGGGTGACGGAATGGCGGCACAGGTCGGCAATGTCGAGGCAGAAGGAAAGCCCGGAGTCCTCGTGGATGAAGCCAAGCTGAGGCATCGCGCCGGTGACGGCGACCGCGACCATCGCGGCCGCTTCGACGGCGGGGGCGGCGTGATTCACCGCTTGATTGGACAGGTCGGCGGCTTCGGGATTCTGGCGATCGTAGCGGCGTCCAGCCCATTCGATTCCGAACTGGCGCGCCAGCAGCTTGTAGGTCTCGCGCATCCGGGCGCCTTCGAGTCCGCGCAGGGCGTCAAGATCAGTATCGGGCACGATCTCGCCAAGGCGCCACGCGTACATCCGGCGCACCAAACGCATCCGTGTGTCAGGATTGGCCCATGCTCGGGCCTGCGCGCGGGCCAAGGCGGAATCGTCGGGGCCGAAGGGCATGCTGGCGTAGAGACGGACTCCGCCTTCGCCGGTGAATACCAATCCTGTCCCATGCCGCGCCAAGAGCCGCAGTGCATCGTGGCTGATAGTGGTTCCTGGTCCGAGCAGAAAGCACGAGACCATCTGGAACGGGATCAGGTACTCGCCCGGAGCCAGATCCTGATCGCCCGCCGAGGTGAAGCGCAGCGTCCCGTCCTCGACGGTCAGGTTGCCGCGCCCGAGCCACAGAAGTCCGTGCCGATCCGCCTGCGGAATACGCGCGGTCTCGAGTCCTAATCGGCCTTTAAGCATGGCCGTCACCTGCGGGGCGGAGCAGGAGCATGCCGAAACCGAAGGCGCGATGGCGTCCGACGCCACGGCGCAGGAGCGCCGTGAATGCTACGGGATCCTTGACTTCAAGGACTCCGCGCATGAGCGCGTCGGGGCGCTCGCAGACGCGCAGGCGCCGTGCGGCGGCGTGGTCGCTGCGGCTTAGGCGAATGCGCCGAAACGAAATCATCTGCGCCGCGTGCATCGTCGCAGCGCCATCGCGTGCCAGCTCGCGCGCGATCCACGAGCAATAGATCTCTTCACGGCTGAGACGCACGGCTGCGCCCGCTTTCCAGCATTCGGAAAGAAAGCAATCAACTTCGGCATGATCACGCGTGGCGCCGGCGGTCTTGCGCGATGCGTTATCGCTTGGACGCCTAATCGGGCAGACGCGGACTTCAAAGCCGAGCTGCATCTCGGCCGGCCACGCCTCAGGCATCGGCTTGGCCGCCATCGACGGGACGTTGCAAGCAGAATGCGCCAATGGTTCGGCAAAGCTCGCGGCGTGGTCACGCAGATCGTCGGCGGAGACGCCGGCGTATCCGAGGACGCGCGCAAAGCGGCCGCGCGAAGGCCGCATCGCGAATGGCTGCGGCGCGAGCGCGCCAAATGCGGCGCGCCTCGCGCAGTGGGCCATGTACCCCTCGTCGGCACTCTGCAAGGGCAGCCCCATCGAGCGGCCAAAGCGGGCGAGCATCGAGCGATCGAGATCCAGGCTAATCATCGACAGTTGGGGCGTGGACATTGATGGTACCCTCATGAATCCAGCGTCGGCCGACGTGGATTTGGTTGCGCCAGTCGCGGTCGTCAGTGATCGGGATCAGTCTAGAACCTTCTCGTCCGAGGTCTTCATCGGCCGGCCACCACGCAAGCAGTGGATGGCCGCGCGCGGCACGGCGCGGGAGCGGATGGGCCTCCAGCGCCTGCAGCAGCGTTGGTGCCGCGGTGCGTCCGACTAAGAGCGGTGTGGACGGCAGGCAGGGCTTGCGTCCGATGAACAGCGGACGAGCGGGCTCGCGCAGCGCGGCTTCGAGCTCGCCGAGCGATGGCGGCTGGCCGGTCTCGGCCAGCGTCAAAGCAAGCGTGTAAACGGCATCGGCGATAAAGCTGCGAAAGCGAATGTGCGTGCCAGTGCGCGCCGAACCTCCGGCGCGTTCCTCAAATTTCCCGCGAGTGGTCCATCCGCGGGCAAGAAATTTCTGCGAGAGGTCCACAGTTTGGTAATCGGCCCAGAGCTGTCCAGGCCGATCGCACCGAACCGCGAAACGAAGCCGCGTCTGCAATGCTTGCAGGCGCTCGGCCTCGCGATGATCATAACCAAGGGCGTTAGCCAGAAGTCCGGCCAGCATCGCGCGCGCCGGAAACAGGCGGGTGACGCCGTGTTCATCGACAAGCACGCCACCAAACGCAATCAGCGGCGCGTCGAAGCGGAGAATCAGGAGGTCTGGCATGGCTCAGCCTCCGATTTGCGCCGCGGCCCACTTTGCGAGTTCGTCCAGCGACGCGACACGCTGGGCAATGGGTAAGGCTTCGCCTAGTTCGCTCGCCGGACCCATCGCGAGAAACCGCCGCTCGAGACCGCCATAAGCGCGGTCGAACTCGCTCAGATGACCGCCAAAGGCGCGGTACGTATTACCGAGCAGATCAGGCTGAGGACGCACCGCGCTCAGAAACGCATTGGCGAGAGTGCGTGGCTGTGACTTGCCCGCCTCGATCATCAGGAAATTCGCGTACGCGTGCGCGGCGGTTGAGCCGATCTTCGCGGCTGGTGATACAGTGGCGATCAATCGCACGACAGTGTCGGCCACCCGCGCGGCGAGTGATCTATCGTCGCCCAAGTTCGAGAGCAGTAGGGCGATATCAACCACTGCGTATCCGTAAAACAGGCCGCTGGTTAGCTCTGCCGTGTTGATATGGCCGCTACCGAGAGAAGCTGAGTCGCCGCCGCTCAAGAGATCATCCACGGCGGAAAAGTAGTCGCTCTCGGTGGCCTCGCTGTGGACCGTGAAGGCGTGGGCGACGTGGAGGGCCGCGTCGCATCGCGCGAGGATGTCGCTGGTAACCATGCGGCCGAACAGTGCGGCGTCGAGGCCGGCATTGAGCTTGAGCGTGCGCAGATTCTCGGTGCGTTCGCGGGTGAGATGCTTTTTCAGAGCGTCGCGGGCTTTCTTAGGATCGGAGACCTCCTTGCAGATCGCACGCGCCTCATCGAGCAGAAAGCGCAGCTCGGGTTTCCCGAGCACTGTGACCTGCGCGCTCGCAAGACTGGCTTCGCCACCGCCGGACTCCTTGGAAGCGCTCTCCTTGGCGGCCGCGGCCTCCTTTGCGGGGCTCATTCCGAGCACCGTAGTCATCAACTCGGTCGTGACGGCGCGGGCAATCGGTTCGGTGATACCCCCCTTGAGAAGCGGCTGGTAGATGAAGGCGTCGAAAGTACGGCGCGAACGTACCGACAGGTTGTCATCGGATACAGCCGCGAGCGAATTCTCGCCGTGGTTGGTGCGCCAATGCCGCTTCAGGCATTGCGAAGAGATGCGGGTACGGGTGGCGCCGCCGAAAGGGATCCGCTTGGCGAAGCCGACGTCATCGCGGTTGATCAGCGAAGCCGGGTACGAGGTGAGAAAATGGATTTGGACAAAGCGGGAATCATTCATGATGCGGTGCGAGCCTCCTTGCTCGATTGGGTTGAGTAGTAATTGCGTGCGATTCGCCGACGAACCGACTCCTCATCGCTGCGTCCGTCGCTCAGAACCAGCCAGGCTAGATCGGTACAGTTAAATGAAACTCCTTTGGTGGCGAGGTGATGCGCGATGATTCTCACCGCGTCGAACAATCCGTCTGCGCTCGCTCGCAAAAGCCGCAGCACGCGATGCTCGGCGACCTCGGCGTCGGCAAGCGCGGCGCCCAAGCTGCGCCGTGGGTTGTGTAACCCGCGCAGCTCGGCCATCGCTTGCAGAATCACGGCCCATCGGTGCTCGCCCTCGTCGCGGCGTGGCCCGTCGGGCTCGAGCGAGTCGACGAGCTCCGCGGCGGCGATTCGCCAGAACGCGGGCGCGTCGATCGAGTCCGGGTGGCTGCGCCGCAGAGCAGCGACGTCGCCGGGCGAGAGCTGCCTATCGATCAGCGCGGTGAGCCGGCCAATCAGGGCGGCAAGGTTCTCATGCGGTTGCGGGTCCATCGGATGATTCCTCCTTTACAAATGCTTCTGGTGCGAATTTGCGCGCGGCGATACTCAACCGGCGCTCAGCCATTGCGATCGCTCGGTAGCGCCGTGCGACCGGGATGGGGACGCTGTCATACGAGTCGGTCAGAATGCGGCGCGCGATTTCGATCAGCTCAGCGCGCCATGCGGCCTGGGCTTCATCGGGCGGGCGATCGGCGAGATCGAATAGACGCGGGAAGAAGATTAGATCGATTGCGGCGTCGAAGTCTTTGAGCTGCGGTGAGGCTCGGTCGTCTTTGAAGTCGATTTGGTCGGGCCCGCCCTGCAGGAGCGCCAGTACGGCGGGCTTGAGGACCTTTTTTCCGGCGTCATCGGCGAGTTGCAAAGAGTCGCGGGCCAGCGCGGCGAGCTGTTCGCTGCGAGTTGGGTCCGAGAAAAATCGCCGTACCTTCTGAGGCACCGGAATCGTCCGCTCATGGAAACCCTCGGTTTTGCCTTGTCCGCGCGCAAATACCTGCGCGACCAAGACGGGGCTGTCGCCATCGTCAGCGCGCAACTGGCGGGCGACATTTTCGGCAAAGTCATTGCTGAACAGAATCTTGCACAGCGTCCGATACGAAAGGTTCTTTGCAGTCAACGCGGCGGGACCCTCGCGGCTAACCGGAACCCAGGGGTCGCCCAAGTCGCCCTTGCGATCCGCGGAATTGATCCGGGCCGTGGAGGAGCCCTTTTGCATCGCGGTAATGCTGACGGAAGCGCCGTGGATCAGGCGAATCCGGCGAGCAACCTCAATGAAGAACGGATCGCAATTTTCGAGCGACAGGCGATCGGATGCGGCGCCGCTCCAATCGAGCGTCCACAACAAGGCCGCTCCGCCATCAGGACGGTAGCCATGAGATTCGATCATGCCGGAGCGCGCGCTCATCAGCACGTTTAGATCGCGCTGAAAGCGAGTCGCGAAGGCTAGATCACGCGCGGCCGCAACGCATGGGCGATTACCGTAACCTCCGTTCATCCTGGCGATGCCGTAGTTCATCCGGCCATCAAATCCAGCCATGGTCTGGACCGTTACCAGCGCATAGACCCAATGCTCGGGTGCGGGTGCCGCAATGCGGGCGGATTTCACGTCGTGGTTGCGCGCAGTAACGAGAATATCGATCGCATCGGGGGCGAGGATTTCCGCCCATTCTTTCAAGCTGCGCTCAGGCACGGGCGGCTGCATAAATGCAGGTTTCGCCAGGTCGTTCACGATCAGGCACCACGGCTCGGCAGCGCCGCCGGACAGCGCCAGCAGCATCGCGCGCCAATCACTTTCCGGTCGCGCGACGGCGTCGCTATGCGAGGCGTGAAGGCCAAGCGCGCCGAGCTGCACCAAAAATGCGTACCATGCGTGTTGCTGATGCGGCTGGAGGGCACGAAACTCCGTGGAATCGCCACGGCCGAGCCGAGCGAGCACGCCAGGAAGGGTGAGATCGATCGGCGCATCGCCGGAGTCGATACTAAATATGGTGTCGGTGAGAAGGTTAAATAGACAATCAGCCATCGGTGGGCACCTCGCTTTCTGATGCAGGTTCGTTGACCCGGCGCAGACCGAGCCGATCATACACATAGCGATATGGTCCAAATGAAAATTCCACGGTCCCGTCGCCGACGGATATCAGCACCGCAAGCGCGTCTTTGTCCACGCCGCGCGCGAGAAACGCCGGAATCGACAAGGAGTTGATCGAATTACCGAACGGACTGGTAACCAGGGCGTCGAACTGTGCGATCCGGTCACCCTCGCCAAGACGGGTCTGGATGCGCTGTTCGAGCTCGGAGCTGGGGAACTCGAAATCCCCGAATGGCAAGGTGCGGTCGATACAGTTGAGGGCGGCAAGCCGCTTCATCGCGAACTGCGCGCCGGAAACTTTTACGCCGTGCGTTTCCCACGCCGGACCGAGGCCGGCTGCAATCGCGCGCAGCGCCTCAGGATGCGTCGTTTCCTCGACCAAGGTCCGGTTCATCGCGGGAATTGAGATGACTGCGTGTGCTTCGAGTGCGCGCCAGGTCGCTTCGAGCATTCGGAGATCTTCATAGACGGTTCCTAACCCGTGGGGGCCGCGCGCCTCTCCGCCCGCACGAATCGTGGGTGTGAGATCGCGCTCGGCGAGCGTGAGCACGATCACGCGGGGGCTCGCGCACGAAGCTGGCCGGGCGGGTCGGTTATGGCGATGTAATCGGCCGATGCGCTGGAGGAGGACATCGATTGGGCACAAATCGGTGATGAGCAAGTCAGCGTCAATATCGAGGCTCTGCTGCACGGTCTGAGTGGCCACGGCGACGCACGGGGCGGCAGGTGAATCCAAACCGAAGCGCGCTTCGAGCGCACGGTCGAGATCGATCCGGTCGTTGGCGGCGAACCGTGAGTGATGCGGCGTGACTATTTGCCCGCAGGCAAACAATGCCGCACGCGCTCCGCGGACATGAGCGGCGCGCTCAAGTTCCTGCTGGGTGGCGATACATCCGCTCACAGTGTTGCGAACGATCAAAATCCGCGCACCGGTTGCCGCTGCGTCGAGCGCGGCTTGTGCGATCGCTGCGTAATCGTCAGCCCAAGGCCTGAGCTCGGCCTCGACGTTGCGCGGCTCAGAGCCGGACTGCTCGTCCCGTTCTGTAACACCGCCATTGCAGTAGCAAGCGAGCATCGGATAGGGAATCTGTTTCGCCTCAGCGACCGCAGGAAGCCCGCTCGCGCTGGACGACAGCCGCGATAGCAGTGCGTGGCGCGCGCCAGCGCCAAGCGTCGCCGACATCAGGAGCGCGTGTCCGCCCGCGCCGAGATGATTTGCAAGAACCTCACGCAGGATAGCGATCATGTAGGCGTCGGAGGCATGGACTTCATCGACGACCAGCAACTGGCGCATCAGGGAAGTTGCACGCATGTGCGCGTGAGACACCATCAAGGTCGAAAGCAGAACCTGGTCCACTGTACCGACGGCGATCGCGCCGGCAAGATAGCGCTTGGGATTCTCTGCGGCCCATCCAAGGTAGCGGCGCCCCTCGTCTGGATCGTCGTTCCACAGCACCTCGAAGCCCGGCAGACGCCGGCCTTCAAGATCGTCGAAGCGCAGATAGCCGGGAACCGCGAGAATCACTGGCGGTGCGGCTGCCGCGCCGGCGAATGCGCGCGTCGCGGCGTCGCGCATTCGCGCGTGAATCTGGGTTGCAGCGGTGCGAGTCGGCAGCGCGAAATAGAGACCATCAACTTCGCCCGAGTGAAAGAGACTGAGGAATCGCGCAAACGCAGCTTCAGTCTTTCCAGAGCCGGTTTCCGCTTCGAGAATTGTCAGCGATCCGCCGTGCCCTGCGGGCAGCTCGAGTATCGAGCGCTGAAACGTGCGCGGCTCGAATGGCGATACCATCGAGAACGCGGGCTTCGCCGTGCCCATAGCGGCCCGCGCCGCGTTCGTGTCGATACCAACACTCAAGATTGCGCGTCGTGATGCTTCGCGGGCGAACACCATCCGGTCGACATCTCCGTCTTCGCTGAAAGGAAAAAAACGCGTGTCAGAGCCGAGCCAGTCAGCCAGTGTTACCAATCCGCTGAATGCGTGCTGGAAGGCGGAGGCGGCGGGTAGCGGATCAGCGCTTGTGGCGAACGCGGTTGGATACCACGACCGAGCATGTGCAGCCAGCCGTGAAATACCGGCGAAGGGATCGAGCCCTTGGGCGGGCCTCCACTGCGGCGCATGGTATTTTCGCTCGCAATCGGCAAGGTCGGCGGGTTTGCCATGATGCGCAACCGCGGCGATGAGCAATCTGATCGCGCAGTTCTCGGATCCCCATCGTTCAATCTCGCTGAGCGCGAGGCTCGAATACAGCCGTTTGCTGCCGGGGTATCGGTTACTGAACAGAGCGAGCGCCTCACGGACATGACCATTGGTGAACGGTGAACGTTCGAGCGCCTTGTTTTGGAAGCCTAAATTGAATTTTCCGAAATCGTGATAAGCCGCCAGTACGCAGAGCCGAGCAACCTGCGCCGGACTCAGATCCTCGAGCCCCCCAATTCTCGCAAGCCGCCGGCGCAGCAGCGTAGTCCGCAAGAGCGCCTCGCAGCATGCGGCGACATCTGCGCAGTGATCGATCAGCGGATGCCATCGTTCATGATCGCTTGAGAGCTTGCCCCAGAAATCATTCCCTCGTCTTCGCATCAACGATCTCCAACTAGTCTTTGCGCCGCTGAATATGGCATGCTGCGACGACCTCGAACGATATCATCCTAAGGGGACAACCGTTGACAGCGGTAGCGTTGACAGAAAGATGCGAGGCGATTCTCAGAGAAGAGCATCCTCGCAGGAGATGAGGCGCCGTTTTCGAGACAATTAGACAACCGGTCGCTACTCACAATTCCGTACGCTCTGTAGACATTGGAGTTTTGCGCCGACTGCCTTATCGTGGCCGGCATGCTTACGATCCTATCCGCAATGGTTTCTCTGGTCTCCTTCCGGTTTCGAAGTCGGGTCTCCTTGGAACTGGAGGTTGTGGTTTCTCAAATCTTAATCCGAGCGAATTCATTGGTGGTTTCGAACGTCTGGCGATAGCCTGCGTTCATGGGGATGCCGACAAGCGAAGCGCTCCCGGTCGCCCGAAGCGGCGAACCCCGGACCCGCACCCCGCTGCTGTTGGAATCGATCGCGCTGCGCCATCAAATCGCCGTGCTCCAGCGCAGCCGAACTCGTCGCCCGTGCTTTCGTCTTTGGGATCGGCTGTTTTGGGTCTTGTTCTCGCGCTGGTGGCCTCAATGGCGCGACAGCCTGATCATCGTCCGGCCCGAGACGGTCTTGCGCTGGCGCCGTGCGGGCTGGTCGGCGCTTTGCCGATATAGATCTCGTGGTCCCTGGCCCGGTAGGCGCCCCAGGGTTTCCAGCGAAGTCCGCCAACTGATCGCACGGATGGCCCGTGAGAACTTTCTCTGGGGAGCGCCGCGGATCCATGGTGAACTTCTGATGCTCGGTTTCAGCGTCTCCCAAGCCACCGTGTCGCGCTACATGCCTGCTCGAAGCAGACGGCCGGGGCAATCGTGGCGGACTTTTCTTCGCAATCAAGCCATGGCGTTCGGTCACAGCGAGTATTACGAGGAACGGTCGAGGAGAGACGCTGGCCTCCAAATTGAGTCCTGCTGGGCCCAGCTCAAGCGATTGACGGCTGAGCAGATTGCGACGATCGGTGCAGTGCTCAGGCGCGGCCTTGGGCGATCACAGGCCGCCCTGAACAATCGAAGAATTGGTCTGCGCTCCGCTCAGTGCGATCGCGGAGTGACGCATCGCGCTGTCTCCGTGTCCGGCGGCTCAAGAAGAGCGGTATATGATTGTTCCATGGTCGCTTTTCCGATCCGAAGTCCACCGCGCGGCAGCTTGGGCGTGCCCCCGCGAGTCTCCCGCGTTTCCGTGCGCGCGGATGAGGTATTGAGGAATCACAAGCAGTCCACTTCCAGTCCTGGAAAGATTGCATTACCAGTATCTTCGGATCTGGCCTTTCGGCAGGGACAGGTTTCGTTCAGCCCCGCCTTAGAACGTAGCTCAAAACGAAAATGGGCCGAGCCCTTTCGAGCCCGGCCCTTCATCGCACGTCGTGGTCAAACTACTTCTTGACCTTTTCCTTCCTCGCCCGTGCCGCCGACCCATAGCGCTTACTGAAACACTTGCGGCATCGGCGATCCCGCCGCTTGATGAAACTGGGAGCCAGATCATCACTCCCGCAGTAGCGGCAAACCAGTTTCTCTGATTTCGACTTGCTGCCCGTCTCCTTCCGTAGCGGCCGCGCGGGCTCAGCCTCTTTCCGGTCAGCTTTCTTCCGGGCCGAAGATGGGGAGTGTCCGATTGGCAGTTTATGCCCGCCTTCCTTTGCCAGTTTCGCGTGTTCCATTCGCTCTAAATCTCCTTAAGCCGTAAGGGCTCGTCGGGATGTTTGCTCTGGTCGGCGCGTGAAGCGAGTGGTTTCCACCAATTTTCCCAACGTCATTCGCGCAGAAAGGGAGAAGCCGGCTATTTGCGCGGATCGACGGTCTGCACGATCAAGGCGATTGGAAGGCGAATGGAACCGGCGAAATCGCAGCAGAGAAAACGAGGGCCTGGTAAGAGCGGAAATTGCCCGAAATCTCCCGCCGCGCACGACTGGCTCCATGCCGCGAATCGAGCAATGTGTGTGTCATTGGGGCAGCGAGTCGCGCGCCTCGAGGAGGACCACATATGAGCTTGGATGCCGAGCTGAAGGTCGCGAAATACCGAGGGCAACTATCATGAAGCGGCGGGCACCGGTTCTGGACCGTGAGGCCCTCGCGTCGGAAATTGCGAGCCTGTCGAAGCTGGGTATTGATGAACTCCGTGAGCGCTGGAAAGCCACGTTCGGAAAGGCGCCGTCGCGCGATATCAGCCGGTCGTTCCTGACGCGCGCGATCGCATATCGCCTTCAGGAAAAAGCTTTCGGCGGACTCAAACCCTCGACGCAGCGCCTCCTGGCAGAGTTCGCCCATGACGGCGCTAACGGGCCGTCTTTGGCTGCGGCACCGTCTCGCATCATGCAGCCCGGCGCGGTGCTGGTGCGTGAATGGCGCGGTATCAGCCATCAGGTAAGCGTTCTCGAAAAGGGATTTTCTTTCCGAGGCAGGCACTATCGTTCGCTCTCGGAAGTCGCGCGCGAGATTACCGGAACGCGATGGTCGGGGCCGTTATTCTTCGGCCTCAAGCGATCGCAAGAGGAGAGGGGTGATGGAGCACGCTAAGTCGCGAACACGGCGCTGCGCAATCTATACCCGCAAAAGCTCAGAGGAGGGCCTGGAGCAGGACTTCAACTCGTTGCACGCGCAGCGCGAGGCTTGTGAGGCGTTCATCAAGAGCCAGACGGGCGAGGGCTGGCGGCTCATCAAGACCGCCTATGATGATGGTGGCCTTTCGGGCGGCACAATGGAGCGTCCCGCCCTGCAGCGCCTGTTGGAAGATATCCGGCGAAGACTCGTCGACGTGGTGGTCGTGTACAAAGTCGATCGCCTGACCCGCTCGCTCGCCGACTTCGCCAAGATGGTCGAAGTGTTCGACGCACGCGGCGTTTCGTTTGTCGCAGTCACCCAGCAGTTCAACACGACGACCTCGATGGGGCGCCTTACGCTCAACGTACTGCTGTCATTCGCCCAGTTCGAGCGCGAGGTAACCGGCGAGCGGATCCGCGACAAGATTGCCGCCTCCAAGCGCAAGGGAATGTGGATGGGCGGTGTGACGCCGCTGGGCTACGACGTCCGCGATCGCCGGCTGGTAGTCAATCGGGCTGAAGCCGCGACCGTAAAACACATCTATGAGCGATATCTGGAACTCGGTTCCGTCCGGCTCCTGAGAAACGATTTGGAGCGCCGCGAGATCGTCTCCAAAATCCGGGTGTCGAAAAACGGTGTCCGCTCGGGTGGTCGGCAGTTTTCGCGCGGGGCTCTGTACCAGATGCTGTCGAACCCGATCTACCTCGGCGAAATCCGTCACAAGAAGGAACGCCATCCAGGGCAGCACGAGCCGATAGTGAGCCGCGAGCTGTGGGAGAAGGTCCAGCGACGCTTGCGCGATCAGGCTGCCACGCATCGCGAACGCCCGACCAAGGCGCCGCCCAGCCCGCTTGCGGGTAAACTGTTCGACGAGAATGGCGAGCCCCTATATGTGCAGGGCGCGGTAAAAGGCGCGCGCCATTATCGCTACTACGTCTCGCGCGGATTGGTCAGGGGGTCGATACAAGATGACCAGCGCGGGTGGCGCGTAGCTGCACCGGAGCTTGAGCGAGCCGTTCGCGCTGCGACTCAGCGGATTCTCGGTGATCGAGCGGCGATCGCTGGAGCGATCGAAGAGTTGGACATCGATGCGAGCCGGTTGCCTTCGATATTCAAGGCCGCCGAGGCTTGGATTCAAAGCCTGCGGTCCGAAGCGGAAGCTGCACCCGTACTGACCGGGCTGATTGAACGCGTCGGACTCAAAAAGGACGGCATCCAAGTTTCGATCAAATTGCCGATCCCATCCGATGAAGGGCGTGATGCCGCGACCCCTGACGAACTTGCGCTAGCTCGATTCGTCCCGATGCGGATGAAGCGGCGCGGCGTTGAGATGCGCCTGATCATTGATGGTGACGCCGCATCCTTGGCACGCATCGATCTACCGCTGCTCGACGCGACCGCCCGTGCGTACCGATGGTCCAACGATCTGTTGGCGGGTCGGGCGCGATCGATCGCCGAGATCGCCAGGCGAGAACATCTTACGGCCCGTCACGTGCGGCGCGTGATGCGGCTGGCGTTTCTGGCGCCCAGGATCGTCGAGGCGATCGTCGAAGGCCGCCAGCCCGCAGACCTCAGCACTCTAGCGATGACCCAGAGAATCGAACTGCCCCCGCTCTGGAGCGCGCAAGAGCGTGCTCTGGACGTTCGCTAGCTCACGCTGGGCGGGGCTGCCTGCGCAGGCGTTCTACCCAAGCACGTACTGGGTTCCCGCAAAATGTTGGCCGGTTCGCAGATGGACATGCCAAAAGCGCGAACAGAGAATTTTGATCGATTTTTGCCGTCAGCCGCGCCGTTGGCATTCTCCGGGTCCACGACCGCGCGTGAATCGCGCCCCACGCGCCGATTTCATCGCTTCTCCAGAATGTAGGGAAACATGCCAGACTGGGTGGCGGATGACGCAGTCCGATGCGTACTGCTCTCCCGCGTCAACCGGTTGACGGTTGACAAGGCGGTTGACACTTGAGCGGCGGTTGACAAGCGGCGGTTGACGCACGGTGGTTGACGCGCGCGCGAAAATACTTAAAACAATGTTATTTTCCGAGCTTAGACCAGATGGACCGTTCGCTACGCGCTCGCGCGGATTAGGTTTTGAGCACGGACAGGATGCGACGCTGGAAGAAGATTCAGAGAAACGAGCCGTGCCAAAATACCCGGGCCAAAATCATGACGCCCTCCCGCACTCGCCCCTCTTCTCGGGTCCAGGTGTGAGTCTCGCTGGCATAGGCTTTATTGTCGCAACTAATCGTCAATAACTTATGGTCCAGATGGTGCTGCACCCTTCGAACAACAAACCTCACGGTAGGCTGATCGTCGCGGTCGGGTTTCGCTAGCAGTTCCTTGGAGTGGAAGCCGATCGCATAGACCCCATTCCGTTCGCCACTTTCGCGGCCTGCGTCCGCCAGAACCAACTCCCCCTTTTTCAGTGTCGGCTCCATTGAGTCATCTTCGATTTCGAGGAGATAGAGAAACGAGACTACACGCTCCGCAGACGCGCCAGCCGCTGCAGAAATCGGAGTGGTCGAGTGCTGTTTGAGCCATTCTGGATCGATGGCGAGCGGCGCCCGGTTCCTGCCCGAGTGCGGAATCACATAGTCAGCGATCTGGGCTTGCCACGGCCCCTCGCCGCTAACCAGCCAACTCACGCTCCTGTTCGTTGCGCGCGCGAAAGCCGCCAACTTGGCGATCGCTGGCTCAGACTTCCCGGCCAGCCATTTATAGAGTGCCGATCGCGAGACCCCTACCTCGCTTGCCAGCTCAGAAATATTGCGATTCTGCGCCGCGAGCATCAGTCGTCCCTGGAAAGATTCAAGCCCATTGGGCGGGGCTTTCGTTCTCGGGGTCGGCCAAGATTGTCTCGATTTCTGCACAGTAAGTGTCCTAACGATTGACACTCAGTCGCGATTTCAGCACAATATGTGCATGAATAATCATCCACGCTCATCGAAGGGCTGTCAAATGGCGATGCGGACCGGCCTCGGGAATGAATCATCGCGGAGCTTCATCGCCCGCGGCATCAGCTTGCGCCAGTTGAGCTTCAAGCATGACTACAAACGCAACACGCTTGTCCATGCGCTCGATCGCCCGTACTGCCGAGCCGAAGCAATCATCGCTAAGGCGCTCGGAGTCAAGCCGAGCGCGATCTGGCCTTCGCGATACGAGCGGCGCCGTCGGAAAAGGGGCTGCAGAATGATCGCGATCCTCACCGCAGCTGGAGCTCATCATGAGCGTGGTGCGCAACCGGGGTCACATCGAATCGATGTGGGCCTGAAGAGGAGGGAGAGGAAATGCCGGCAGGAGAGTTTTCAACGCCCACAAAACTAGCGGAGGTAAGACCAAGGTGAACAGGCGCCGCGACCTTGTTGTATATGGATTGCCAGGAGCTCTCGAATCGTTGATCGACGGTATCGAAAGCCGGCTGAGCGATGGGTGGTCCCGCGACCGAGAACACGCAGCGCAGCTTCAGAGCGGCGCCGGCTATCGG
>VFSW01006521.1_pt1 | contig 17138 bp, 16 predicted proteins | sample 5358111 | NCBI WGS metagenome assembly VFSW01 (sample SAMN11554181, study PRJNA540505) | mine drainage metagenome | isolation source: sediment from site ElyBrook_90M | place: USA: Ely Copper Mine, Vershire, VT | collected 2017
CGAACGGCCGCGGTCAGCCGGGGCTACGCACGCCGATCATTGGGAGGGCCTGCGTGTAGGACCGCGAGCCGTGATTGTCCTGGACGGAATCTCCAAGCGCTACGGCCCGCAGATTCTCTTGCTGGAGGCGTCGGCGTCGCTGCACAAGGGTGAAAAAGCCGGGCTCGTCGGGCCCAACGGTACGGGCAAATCGACGATCTTCAGGATGATCGTGGGAGAAGAGCTTCCGGACGAAGGGGAGGTGAGCGTGCTGGGCGGGGTAACCGTCGGGTACTTTTCGCAGGACGTCGGAGAGATGTCCGGGCGCGCGTCCGTGGCCGAAGTGATGGACGGTGCTGGACCCGTCAGCGAAGTCGCAGCGGAACTCCACGGACTGGAACACGCCCTCGCAGACCCCGACCGGGTCGACGAAATGGACACGTTGCTTGAACGCTTTGGAGAAGTGCAAGCCCGCTTTGACACCCTCGGCGGGTACGCGCTGGAGGCCCGAGCAAGAGAGATCCTCGCGGGCCTGGGGTTTACCCAGGAGCAGATGGACGCCGATGTGGGGACACTCTCCGGGGGATGGAAGATGCGGGTGGCCCTCGGGCGGATCTTGCTGATGCGGCCCGACGCCATGCTGCTCGACGAACCCAGCAACCATCTGGACATTGAGTCCCTCATCTGGCTCGAAGATTTTCTCCGGCGGTACGAGGGCGCGCTGTTGCTGACCTCCCACGATCGAGCTTTTCTCAACCGGGTGGCCAACAAGATCTTGGAGATCGACGGCGGCGAGGTGGTGACCTACGCCGGAGACCATGATTTTTACGAGCGCCAGCGGGCCTTGATGGAACAGCAAGCCCAGGCACAATACGAGCGCCAGCGGGCCATGCTGGCCAAGGAACAACGCTTTATCGACAGGTTCAAAGCGCAGGCATCGAAGGCCTCGCAAGTGCAGTCGCGGGTCAAAAAGCTGGACAAGATCGACCGGGTCGAGCCTCCGCGGCGGCGCCGTACGCTGTCGTTTGATTTTCCGACCCCGCCGCGATCCGGCGACGACGTGGCAAAGCTCACAGGGGTGTGCAAGTCGTACGGTCCGCGGGTGCTGTACCAAGACTTTGACTTATTGATCCGGCGAAAAGAGCGCTGGTGCGTGATGGGGGTCAACGGCGCGGGCAAGAGCACGTTGCTAAAACTCGTGGCCCGAGAGACGCGACCCGACCGTGGTGAAGTACAAGTCGGAGCCAGTGTACGGGTGGGGTACTTTGCCCAGCACGCGATGGAGTCCCTGGACCCATCGGGAACGGTGCTCTCGGTGCTTGAAGGGACGTTTCCCAAGGCGTCCCTCGGATCGCTAAAGTCCCTTGCAGGAGCATTCGGGTTTTCGGGGGACGACGTACAAAAGTCGTGTCGCTCGCTTTCGGGCGGAGAAAAAGCTCGGCTGGCCATGGCCAGGATGCTTTACGACCCACCCAACTTTCTGGTGCTCGACGAGCCCACCAACCATTTGGACATCGCAACCAAGGACATGCTGGTGCGCTGCCTCGTGGACTTTGAAGGCACGATGCTTTTTGTATCCCACGACCGGCACTTTCTCGCGGCGCTGTCCAACCGGGTGCTTGAACTCACGCCCGACGGGCCCGTGGTCTACGGCGGTGGATACCTTGAATACGTCGCCCGGAGTGGGTACGAAGCACCGGGGCTGCGCACGTAGGTCACAATCCCAGACGGCGAAATTCTGTCGCGAGGGTAAAATCTGGATTGACCTCGCCAGCCTGGGACGTAATCCGAGCGATCTCGCCGTAGCACTCGGCAAAGTAGAGATACTGAATCTTTCGGGTGCCCGGCCCAGCGGGAAACGTCTGAGTGACCTCGACGTGAACACGGAGCGCCTGGGTAAAAACAAGGGTAGGGAGGCGCACGACGCCGACTTCGTCGACGGTGACGGTGTACTGGTCGCGTGACGCGACAGGCGTGCCGTCAAACTCGGCGTCCAGGGTCATCGCCGAGGCCATCCAATGGACGCCCTGGTAAAGCGGAAACTGCAGGATGTCCACGGGCGTGTCGTAGGGTGCCAGCGTACCCTCGGAGGCCGTTCCGCCTGCAACGCCAAGAAGTTGAACGGCCGTGTCGGTCGCGCGGTAGACACCGAGATCGGGACTTCGAGGGTCGAGGCGCGAAGCGTACTGCCCGGTGGGATAATCCGACGCAAACCACTGACCGGACACGCCGAGGAGAGAGAGTTCGACCGTGTCGCCCGCGATGGAAGAGAAATCCCAGACGTGGGTTCCATCGGGCTGGGCGGCGCCGTTGACGTTGACAGGCACGAGAGTTCCCGCCGGGTTGATACGGTAACGCACGGTCACACCCGGGACAAAAACCACTTCGCTGCGCTCGATCTGACTGTCGTGGTTGCCCTGACACGCCGGGAGGCCGGCATCGGGTAGGGTGATAAAGCTTCCATCGGGAGAATCCTCGGTGCGAGGCTGCACCGGGGCCGCGGGACAACCGGTAAACAGCGCAAGCGCGATCGCGAAGAGGGGGTTAAGGGTGCGCGGCGTCATGGGCTAAAATCTAAAGGCCATGAGAAGGTGGATCGCGTGAGCGGGCTCGGGGTTGATATTGAGCGGCACGTTGCGAAAGCCCGCGAGAGGCACGAGAAAGCCGTAGTCAAGCCGGGTGACAAAGCCATGTTCTTGCTCGTAGATGATGCCTACGTCCGTCTCGACGCCAAGAGGGGCGCTGCCCGAGGGAGTTCCATTGGGCTGCATCGCAACAGAAGTAATCACAGCGCCCTCGACGGTAAACATCGGTCCCAGGCGGTAGCGTGCCATGGGACGGAGGTACCACGCATCGGTGATGGTTCCGATGAGACGACGCCAGAGGATAAGATCGATGTGGTAGTCGGGGTTGAAGCGAAAATTGTCGATGGTCGTGCGCGGCGGGCTGGAGGTGAAGTCCAAACGGTTACCGTCGAGGTCTCCGGGTTGTGCGGGCGTATTGACGTTTCGCGCGCCAAGCCCGGGTGCGGCGTCGCCGGATGCAAAGCCAAACTCCATCCGCGCGAAGAATCTTGGAGACGCACGAAGGTCGGCATGGATGACCCCGCCAAGTTGTTGTCCGGTCACCGCCGTGGCCAGGGCCACGGTGGGGTCTTGCGAGGCATTCCCGATTGAAAACCCGACGTAGGCAAGTTCGCCCTCAAAGGTAAACTTGCCGATGTCGGCCCGTACCCAAAGATCGCTGACAAAGGCCCCGAGGTCGCGGTGGATGGCGGAACGCTCGGTGGGTGTCGTGCCCGGAGCGACGTCGTACGCCTGCGTACGGTAGCTCGCCTGGGCGCCAAAATTGATGGTGGTGCGCCCAGCGCGGAGCAATCGGTCGTGGGTGGCGGGCGTATCCCACCGGGCGACGGCGAGGGCAAAAGTGCGCACGTCATCCCGGGGATCGAGATCAAAAGCCGGGACAATGTCCGGACGGACGGTCGCGGTGCTTGGACCGGAGGACGACACTTCGTACAAGGCTGTCCAGAGGAGCCCCGCGAGTGGGGTAGTGAACGTGATCCTGTCGCCGACGTCGCCAAAATCGTCGTCGATGCCGTTGCCAGAGTTGATGAAGAAGCCGGTGCCCCAGTCGACCTGCGCCCCCATGCGGCCCGCGGAGAGAATCCCAAAAGGCAAAAGTACGGAGCCGTAAGCTTGACGGACCTCGATGGGGTTGGCGGGGGAGACCTGGTTGATGCTTCCCCCGGTAAAGGTACTTTCCGGGGTCGATCCGTAGGCGAGGTTGTCGAGGGCATGAATGCGCGTGTGTAGACTCACGCCCCAGCCGACTTCGACGTCCATATCGACGCGAAGGCGCATGTCCAGATTGGTTTGTAGCCGAGACCTACCATTGTCGACGTAGGGGACGGGCCAGATGGGTTGGCCGGTGGTGGGCGTGGGCCCGCGATTGAGGTCCCAGTCATAGCCCATGTCGCCGCGCGTGCGCATGAAACCCGAGATGTGCACCGCCCGTTCGACATAGTGCTCGATGGACTCGGCGGTGGTGCGTAACGGTTCTTGGATGGGGGTGATGCCGGGTGCGTCAGCGTAGGGTTCATGGACGATCGCGGCGTTTTCGTGGAGGCCCTGAGCGCCTGCGACGGTGGGGATCGCGACCGGGACAAGAAGGGTAACCGCGCGGGTGACGAGCATACGGGCGATGTTCACGGTGCGCCCGAAGGACTTGAGAGAAAGCCAACGATCGCCTCGCGCGTGGGCGTGGGCGCTTCGAGCATAGGAAAGTGCCCGGTGCCTGGGATGACTCGAAGGCGTGCGTCGGGGAGATCACGCTGGAGGCGTTCGCCGTAATGCAATCGGGCGACGCGGTCGTTGGCGCCCCATACGAGAAGGGTGGGCGCGGTGATGGTGTGATAGCGAGCTTCGAGGTGGAGAAAACACTGTCCGCGGGCCGCGGCGAGCGCAGCGCGGGCGGTACCTGGACGGGCGAACGCACGCTCGATGGCGTCGACCATGTTCTGGGAGACCGCAGACGGGTCGTCAAAGGCCGCGGGAAATCGATCGGCGGGACGCTCCGTGTAAAAGCCAGAGAACAACATTTCGCCAACCCCGGGTACGCGCGCCCAGCGGAAAAACGCTGGAATCTGTTCGTCGTATACCCACGCGCCGACGAGGACGATCCTGCGCACACGCTCGGGGTGCGCTAGCACGAGGGCAAGGGCAACAGAGCTTCCCCAGGAGTGTGCGACGACGTCCACACGCGGCGCGCCAACAGCGTCGAGAACAGCCAGTAGGTCGTCGGCGACAGCCTCGGGGCTGTAATCCCCGTCGGTGCGGGTAGACCATCCAAAGCCCGGAAGATCGACGTTGACCGTACGGCGCCCGGCCCTGAGCCCGGGCTCGATGTTGTCCCACACATCGTGGTTGGAGGCGAAGCCATGGACCAGAAGCACGGGGGGGTTGCCGTGATCGAAACCATTGACTTCGACGTACAGTGCCCGCCCCGGTGCGGTGTGTACGTATCGCGCGCCGGGTCCCAGGCGAGCGCCTAGGGGCTCGTCGGGAGCCTGCCACGAAACGCAGCCGGTGACGCACCATGAGACGAGGAGTGCCGCGATGCCCAGGACGTGGAGATGCACACGCATCTGTCAGAGCGAAAGACGTTGGTACACCGAGGCGCTGGTGAATTCTACGGCAGTCTCGTTGTCCTGGCTCACAACGTTGGCGACGACGCCCCAGCATTCAGCGACATAGGCGTAGGCCCGGGACGTTCGTCGGAACACCGTAAGAGGGACCGATTGAGACAGGTCGGTTCGCACACGAAGCACGGAGAATCTACCGGCGGTTGTCCACACTTCGCCCCGGGCGTCGACGCTCATGGTGTACTGCGTGATGTTGGTGAGCGGTGTGTCGTTGTCAAAGCCGGTGCCGTTGACCGTTTGCGTCCAGGTCATCCCTTCGGAGAGCGGGTAGCGAAGGACGTCCACCGGGGGAGACATCGCAAGGTCGGTAAGCCCAGCGTTGTGGGATACCGCACCGAGGAGCGAAAGCGCGGTGGCCGAAGCCTGGTACACCCCGTAGGTATCCGTCGCCCGTTCGAGAACGGTCGAAAAGCTGGCAGAGGGATATTGCGACGCCCACCAGGCCCCCGTCGGGGGAACCACCTCGTCGAGCACGCGGTGATCCTGCGCCGTGGGGGCGGTGAAATCCCAAAGTCTTTCCGTACCACCGTCCAGGGGTGTCCCGGCGGTGTCAACGGTCACCAAAGTGTTGTCCATGTTGACCGCGTAGGTAACCGTCGCACCAAGGATGAACGGGGCTTCGTCGCGGGTGATGACCCCGTCGTTGTTGCCACGGCACGACACCCCAGAGTCTGCGCCCGATGGCAGCGTCGGGGAATCGTCGAGAGGCAAGACATCCTGGCGAAGAATGTCGCGGGAAGCATCGACCGGGGCAGCATCGTTAGGGCGTGGGCCGACGTCCAGGGAGGCACCGGAGTCCGCAGCGGCGTAAGGATCCACCCGGGCGTTGGCGCACGAAGCTGGCAAGACGAGCGCAGAGGCCAGTACCCACGGGAACCCTCGACGGAACTGCGTTGCGCAAGAGGGCATAAACAGTCAGGAGGCTACGCGGGCAGCGCGTCCGCGTCGAGTCGCGCACGGAGCCAACGAGCCATCAGAGGATACAGCACCTTGGAGGCCTTGCTGCCCACGACAGCGCCGACGTGGCCACCGGACACAACTTCGAGGGTCTTGTCGGTGGAACTCACGTGATCGTGGAGACCCATGGCCGCTGGGACGGGACAGATCGCGTCGCGGTCGGCGCCGATGGTGAGCAGCGGACATTGAATGGCTGAGAGGTCGACGCGCCGCCCGCCAACGCGGTGCTCACCGCGGACGAGAAGGTTCTCCTGGTAGAGGTCTTGGATATAGGTCACGTAAGACGAACCCGGAAAGGGAATGTTGTCATTGGCCCATGCTTCTAACGCCTGAAACGACGCCCGCGCACCAGGTATACTTCGGCGGTCAAGGTAGCCCACCCACTTGGCCCACTGGGAGGTCGGACGCAGGGCGACAAAGCCGGCTTGCATCTGCGACGGTGGGAGGTTGCCCAGGGCCGTCACGCCCTCGGCGTCAAACCACCGAGGATCGGTCAACTCCTTGAGAACACCACCCTTGGAGAAATCAAACGGCCCCGCAAGATTGATGAGGGCAGCAACCTTGTCCGGGTACAACGCAGCATAGATCCCGGAGAGGGTGGCACCCATGCAGTACCCAAGTAAACCCAGGGATTCGACCGATGTTTCTCGGCGAATTACCCGGGCGGCGCGAGCGAGGCGGGCGACGACTTCCTCCCACGAGAGGTACCGATCCTCGTCGCGGGCGACGCCCCAGTCGAGGCACCAGACGTCGAGACCCGAGCGCACCAGTGCTTCGACCACGCTCGCCCCGGGACGAAGATCCATCACGTACCAGGTATTGATCATCGAGGGCACGATCAGTACAGGTCGCCGCGGCGCGGCCTCAACACCCTCGGGTCGACGAAAATGGTAGAGCTTTGCAGTGCCGTCGCAATGCACGACGTCCCGCGGCGTGACCGCGAGGGTCGGCCGCTCGGTCGCGTGTTGGAGTGCGGCCGAGGCCCACGGCGCTACCACGGAGAGCATCGAGGGCATGGCGCTGGCCCACGCCTCGCTCGCTTCACCCACCCAGTCGATCAGATTGCTCATCCCTTCCATGCCTCCGTGACAGGTACTAAGGCGCGAAAACCGTGCGACAACGTCTTCGCGATTTCCGTTCAGCCCTGCTTCGTGGGGGTCGACCCTCCCAGGGCCTGCCGGACCGATTCCATCATCAGTTTTCGCCACTCGGCCGAGAGGTTGAGCGTGTAGTCGAGGGATTCGCGGGCCAGGCGGGCCGACCCGTCGATCGCCGCGCGCGCCCGATCAGCACCGAGAGACTCGACCTTCGTAGCTTCTTCGGTCATCGCCACAACCCGCCCGATCCACGCTTCGGCGGCTTGCTTCCAGATCTCTGCGCCAAACATCGGCATGGCGGGAAGTCGGAAGGGAAACGTTGTGTCGTGCTGCGCATGCGTGGTCTTGTCGTCCGCCATGATCTCTTCACTCCATTAGGTTATAAGATGGCGTATTTGCCACCCTGACGACGCCAAAGCTAGGCGCGAGGTCGTGGCGTGTCAAGCCCGAATTGTTGCAGCGCACAACGATCGTTAGCGTCGCGTGCGCGGGGTGGATTTGGCATGTGAGGGACGTAGGGACTTCTTGAGTTCGTCGATCTCGCGACGGAGGTCTTCAATCGCGTCGACGCGCTCGCTGTCAGCGGGGGCCTGGACAGAGACGTCTGCGGGTACGACTTCGGGGGGATACGACGGCGAAGGAGAGTGCGGGACAGTGGAGGGCGAAGGGCCGCCCCACGGGGCGATGGCAGCCAAAAGTCGCGCCATGGCGTTTGTGGCCACGAAGGGCGCCGTGGCGAAGGGCGCGTAGGGGGCAAGACTCTGCGCGCCGTGACGCGCTTGTAGATAGAGCTCTAATGCCCCTGTGAGGTATCGACCAAGAAACTCCGCCAGTGCGTCGTCGGACATTCGAATGAGCTGTGTAAGGAGGGCCACCGACAAAAACTGCGCAGCACCACGACCTTCGAGAATGATCTGCGTGAGGGTGGCTTGTGTGAGGTCAGCGCTCGTGGCGGCGTCGAGCACACGAATGTCGACCCCGGAGCGTACGGTGCGAGCTACTTCATCCAGGGTCACGTAGCGACTGTCAGACGTGTCGTACAGACGGCGGTTGCTATACTTCTTGATGATTCGCGGAGGCGGCGGGCGAGCCATGGGGCCGGGTGTACCACTGGATGCATGGCGTAACCAGACGTTGTGCTGCGTCGCAGCAAAAAGATCTTGACGGGCGTTTGGCGGGGTCCTACAGGTCAACGTGGTGACGGGTTGCTGCGCGAGCGGCGCCGTCGCGTAGACGATGGCGGTATGACACCGGCGCGTGAGGTGATCCGTGTTCGACCTATGGGAGTTGTGGAAGAAGGGATTTGATGCCTGGGAGGGCGTCACGGCGAAGTACGTGGAGCAAGTGCTTCGGAGTCCGATGGTGCTCGAGCCAGCGGGCGCGATGCTCACCGCGACAATGAAGACTAGCGCGGCCCTGCACAGGACCCGAGAAGCGATGTGGAGTACCCTGGGTCTCGCGACGCGCACGGATCAAGAGCGGACGCTCCACGCGCTCCAGCAGATTCAGAGTCGACTGATGGACCTGGAGGAAGATCTCCGGGATGCGCGGCGGGAGCGGGTCTGACGGCTTTTATCCCCGACGGGAGCACGCGGATGGACGTCACGGCTTATCTTGATGCGCGGCCTGCCCCCAGGGCGGTGTTTGATAACCTCGCGGCGCGCGAGACCCGCCCGCGCTTCATGGTTGGGACGGGGGACGGTGACTGGCGGGCGGTCACCTGGCGGGCCTTTGCACGGCAGATCCGTGAGGTCGCCCTGTACCTCTCTGTTGTGGGCTTTGCGCCGGGAGAGCGTAGCGCAGTGTTTGCCCCCAACCGCGTCGAGTGGGCAACTGCGGCGCTGGCGATACAGTCGATGGGCGGAGTCATGGTGCCGGTGTACGGCGCCAGCACCGCGGGCCAGGCGGCGTACATCGTTTCGCACAGCGACGCCCGGATAGTCTTTGTCGACACCCCAGCGCTGTTGGAACGGGTGTTAGAGGCGTGGACCGGGTACGCCAATGTCGCGCGCGTGGTGCTGCTCGATGACGCGATCGACCCGATGGCCGTGCTCGCGAAGGTCCGCGCCAAGGGCAAGGCCGCGCCGTCGGACGCAGATGTATCGTCCCGAGTAGTCTCATGGTCACGGGCTCGGGGAATCGGCGCGGAGGCCGACGCACAAGACCCTGAGCGATTTGACCGGGCGCTTGCTTCCGTGTCTCTCGATGCCGTGGGCTTGATGCTTTACACTTCGGGGACCACTGGCAATCCAAAGGGCGTACCGCTTACGCACCGCAACGTCGCGGTCAACGGTCGCGACTGGCTTGTCAGCAACGCGCCATTGCTCGCCGCGGGGGATGTGGACCTTCTGTGGCTCCCGATGAGTCATATTTTTGGCTTCGGCGAGATGTGTCTCGGCAACACTCTGGGATTTACGAGCTACCTCTGCGACCCGGCGTCGGTGATGGACCGCCTGCGGGAAGTGCGGCCGAACGTGTTGATGTCTGTTCCGGCGTACTGGGAAAAGATCGCGATGGCTCTCGCTGCGGAGCCAGACCCAGCGCGCCGAGGCGCTCGGCTCGCAGAGGTCACCGGCGGAAATCTTAGGTTCTGTTTGTCGGGCGGCGCGGGGCTCAAACAAGAGATCAAGGAGTTGCTTTACGCCCACGGGTTGCTGGTCATCGAGGGCTATGGACTGACGGAGACGTCGCCGACGTTGACGCTCAACCGCCCCGGTGCCTTTCGCTTTGACTCGGTGGGACAGAGGCTTCCCTCGGTCGAAGTGCGGCTTGCGGAGGACGGGGAGATTCTCGCCCGGGGTCCAAGTGTATTCAGCGGCTACCACAAGGACCCCAAAGCGACCCTCGAATGTTTTACAGACGACGGATGGTTCAAGACCGGAGACGTCGGACGCTTCACGAACGACGGGTACCTTCAGATCATCGACCGCAAGAAGGACATCCTGGTAACCGTCGGCGGCAAGAACATCCCGCCAGCCAATATTGAGTTGCGCTTTCGCGATGACCCGTTGATCGCCCACGTGTTGGTGTACGGCGACGGACGACGTTACCTCGTTGCCGGAGTGTGGGTCGATCCGGCCCAGGCCGCGCAGGCCCGCGCGCACGGAGAAGACATCACGGCGCGAGTCGCCCAGCGCATCGAGGCCGTTAACTCCCAGCTCGCGAATTACGAGACCATCAAGCGTTTCACTGTGTTTGAAACACCGTTGACCGTAGAGTCTGAAATGCTCACGGCTTCTCTCAAGGTGCGTCGGCGCAAGGTGTGCGAAGCCTATCGCACGCAGCTCGACGCGCTGTACGACGACGGACCGGGATCGGGATGAACCCTCCAGACCGTCTCGCCAGGCGCTGGACCAACCTCCTGGGGCTCGTACGCCGACCACGGCCGCGGGTGGGTTCGACACCTGCGGACGTTGTTCACACAGAGAACAAATGGCGGCTGTTGCGGTACCGTCCGCGGGCAACGGGACTTGCCTATCGGACGCCTGTGCTGATGGTCCCGTCTCTCATCAACCGGCATTACGTGCTTGATCTTCAACCCGGGCGGAGCTTTGCGGAGTTTCTCGTCGCCCGCGGGCACGATGTCTACATGATGGACTGGGGCACGCCAGGGCCCGAAGACCGCTACCTTACCCTGGATCAAATCGCCGACGACTACCTCGGTCGCGCGGTACGCATCGCCGCCCGGAACACTCCACGCGGCCAGACCCACCTCCTGGGCTACTGCCTTGGTGGCACCCTTACCGCGATCCACACCGCCGCACGCCCCGAACGCGTGGCTTCGCTCATCGGTCTCGCCGCGCCCGTACGATTCCGCGATGACGGCTTGCTGTCGACATGGACTCGCACCGCAGGCTTTGACCCCGACGCCCTGGTCGACGCTTGTGGCAACGTCCCCTGGCCACTGATGCAAGCCACATTTCACCTTCTCCGTCCCACGCTCACGCTTTCCAAGACCGTGCACGCGCTCGATCGGGCGTGGGACGACGAGTTTCTCGACGGCTTTATCGCGCTCGAAACCTGGGGCAACGACAACGTGTCCTTTCCTGGAGAGGCCTTTCGGCGGTATATTCGGGAGCTGTACCGCGACGACGCCCTGGTGGCCGGCACATTCACTCTCTCCGGGCGACCGTGTCGACTCCAGGCCATTCGCTGTCCTACCCTGGCCGTGACGTTTGAACACGACACCATCGTCCCATGGCAAGGCGCCGCGGAGATTCTCAATCAAGTCTCATCGAGCGACCGTGAACGCTTGCATCTTTCGGGGGGCCACGTCGGCGCCGTGGTCTCCCGCAAAGCCTCTGAGACGCTCTGGCCAAGACTTGCGGCGTGGTGGGCGGCACGAGATGCGGACATTACACTGCACAACGCGGTCGCTCGCGCCATCCCGCAAGAACCTGCTGTGCCCCCTGTACCTTTGGCTCCTCCTGTCAGGCCACGGAAATCCACTCGCCGCAGTCGGATGTAGCGCGGTTGCTGGCCGAGGCACATCCCGCTGGACCCACACCGCGAGACGGAGGCAAGGCCCGCGCAGCCGCGAAGATCCCAAGCGAAAAGCCTTCCGCGAATGGCAAATTCGATGCCATTCATGCCACCGTCGCCGGTGGGCTACCATGACCTCCCGAGCGAGCACGGGAATGTCTGCAGACCGTTCGCGGGCCGAACCGCGTCAAGACCCAGCACCGACCACACATGTATTCGGACTTCGAGCACACGCTGAGTTTTGATATCTCTTGACGCGATCGGCCACTGCGGTTGACCGTCATGTCCCAAGGATGACGGATGTGACCCTCGCACCGCTTGACCGACTCGATGAGATTCTCTCTCCCTGCGTACGCGCTGTTACCGAGTGTGAGACGCCCATCCCAACGATTGCGGTGCGGGCCAAAGCCAAGGCGAAGACCACCCCCGCCCTGGTTCGTGGTGACATTGGCCAGGTGGCCGGTGTGGAGCCCGACGCCGAGGTACTCTACGGCCCGCCCTCTGGCCTCGATGCGCTGCGCGACGCGCTGGCTGAAAGCTGGAACCGTACGTACAACCTCACGGATGGAAAGATTCCCGGACTGCCCGCGGGACTCACGGCAGCCCATGTCGCCGTGTGCACGGGTGCCGCCGAAGGTTTGTCCCTCCTTTTCCGTTGCTTCGCCGAAGGCCGGGCCGTGGGCCTCCCGCGGGGACACTGGGAAAACTACACCAACGGTGTCAACCTTGCGGGTGGGCGCACGTTGGTGGTGGACTACTTCGACACTCGGGGAGAACTGAACGCCGAAGCCATCGCAAACGCCGTGCGCGTCGAAGGGCTAGCCGTTCTCGTGGCCAATTTTCCGTGCAATCCCACGGGAGCGGTGCTCACCGCAGAGGAGTGCGCGCGCCTTGGCCGCGTGGCCGAAGACACTGGGGTCTTGCTCATCGCGGACGAAGTGTACGCGCGGCTGCGCTACGACGGGCGCCCACCCGTGACCCTGCTTCGATACGCGCCTGGACATACGGTTGGCGTGAGTTCGGCCTCCAAAGAATACCTTCTGCCTGGCGCTCGGGTGGGCTGGGTGCTGTCAACTCGTCCGAGGCTCACCGACGTAGTGCTCCGCAAACTCATTCGAGCGAACACAGCCTCGCCCGGGGTACTCGGGCAAGAACGCGTGCTGCAGCGACTGCAAAGCGAACTCGACGCGCTGCGGATGCGCCACGAACCACCCTTGATCGTGGCGCTCCGAGGAGCGATGCGCGAGCGCCGGGATGCGCTGCTGGACGTGCTTGCACGGCATGGGATGGACGCGGTGGGTCGTAGGGGTCACTTGCCAGCGGGTACGATCTTTCTGATGGCGTCACTGCCTGCTTGGTGGCGCGGGACGGACGAATCCTTCGTCGACGCTGCGCTCGAAGCCGGATGCGTGAGCGCGATCCCCGGCGCAGCCTTTGGTCTGCCGGGTGCGATTCGTTTGTCGTATGGCGCGATGACCCTCGGGGACATCACCCGGTTGGACGCAAACCTCCAGTTATTTCGAGACTCGCTGGCATGATGCCCAAGCATGGGCGCTGCTAGGATGCACACACGCACGGCGCGATTTTGTTTTGACAGAAACCTCGATGCGTTGCAGTGTCCTCACCCCGCGCGCGAGGATGGCGGAATTGGCAGACGCACTAGCTTGAGGTGCTAGCGGGTAACACCGTGGGGGTTCAAGTCCCCCTCCTCGCACGATCGGAAGCCCTCGGAATCACTCAGGTTCCGGGGGCTTCTTCCTTTCTGACCACCAAACTCTGACCACCAAACCCCACGGTCCAACGACGGGACGGGCTGATCACAAGCTTCCGCATCTCGGTGCACTGACGCTCCCAGGACGGGAGCGAGTAGAGGTGCCGCGACGTGGTACCCGTTGGCATATGGGTCCAACGGGCGGCGACATTCTCCTCCATCCCGGCATCAGCGCAGAGGGACGCCAGGGTGTGGCGAAAGTCGTGGACGCGATGCGGTCTGATGCCGCACGCAAGAAGATCTCGTTGGAGCGCTCGGTGAACATCCTGCTGCCATAGAGGACCGCCCGTCCCCTTCGCTGCCCCCCAAGGACGACCGGCTTCGCCTCGGCAAGGAACGACGAAGTCGCCCGCCTTCGGCTCACGTCCATACTCGGCAGACCATCCGATCGCACGCCACCATTCGACCGCCGCGTGCAGACATTGGTGTTCAGGCACGTCGCGGCAGTTGCGGGTTTTCAGTGGAACAATGGCGCGCGTTCGGTGATGCACTTGGCGGGTGACTGTGATTCGCCGCTTGAGGGGATCCTCGAGCAGGTCATCCCACTTCAGCGCGGTTGCCTCGGAGACACGCATGCCGGTGAGCACAAGGAGATGCCACATGACCGCCCACCGCGGTTCGACGGAAGGCTCTCCAAGAAGCGTTTCAACCTCCGCACGCGAAAGACGGTATCCCCTGCGGGCGATCGGGTCTGCGTCAACGGCATGAGGTCGGATGTATGTCGGGAGAACCGCAGTCGGATCTTGCGCGAGAAGCCCCTCGAAGACCGCCCCTCGAAGTGCGCGGGCGACTGGGTCAAGAGTGTTTCGTACTGTGCGCTGGGCTGGAGCGGTTCCCCGTCGAGCGGTCTTCTGCGACCGGAGGATCGCAAGCCACGCTGCAATGTCGTTCGGGACGATCATACCCAGCGGCACATCGCCGAGACGCCAACCGCCTGCTCCGGGAAGGGCCAGGGCCATGGTCGTTCGTCGAAGGTCACGGCCGGCCTCACTGTATGTCTGCCCTGCGAGCCATCGATCGCACCAATCCGCGACAGTGGTGGCCGCCGAGGAATTCTTCGACCGCCCGGTGCCTTCCTCGCGGCGCTCGGGATTCCAAGTTCCCTCGTCGTACCGGTCTTGAAGTCGGCGCGCGAACCGTATCGCATAGGTTTCGTCTGAGCGGGATTTACTCGTCAGAGGCTCACCCTCACGCGTGACCGGGCTGTCGAAGCGCGGGGTGCGACCGTCTGCGCCTTTGGGTTCCTTCGACAGCGTGATGCGCGCGAACCAACGGCCGCGCCGATACGTTGCACAACCACTTCGAGGACGCGGAATGATCAATCCTACCAAGGAGCTCTGGTGGAAAACAGATGCTAATCGCGTCTGCGAACTGGTCTTCTACCCGTCGCTTTTCTTTGTTCTTTGCACGGTACGTCGCGAACCTGGATCAACAGGCAGCCGCCACACCGTGTGGACGAGGTTATGGAGTGCGGCAAGACCAAGACGATGAGAGGGAGGGCCTGACGAGCGCGGCCATCGTCGAATGTTTCTGGATGGATCAGCGGCGCCGTTGGTCCGATCGGGAGTTCCGCGACGGAGCACGATCCCAGCCGGCAGCAAGGTGCCACGCCATCGTACCCAGCGCGGGTTCCGCCTGCACCCGGAACGCCACGTGCCGCCTATCGCCGCCGACCGTGGTCAATCTCGTCGTCGAATTCGGAGTCCCGCGCTGAAGACGCTCTTCGCGATACAATGGGCATCCGCTCGACCGCCGCATCTACTTCGGCGGGAGACACCCATGTGTCCCGGTGCGAGTCCTCGCGCACTTCGACACGACGGACAAGGCACCACGAGCGAAACGCACGGGTCGAGGGAAACCCTCGTCGAGTTGCTTCAGCCTCGATACGGCGCCAACGCGGTGTGTCGCGGCCATCTGCAGTCTCACGTAGGACACCCTCGATGGCCTCGCGGAGAGGGTCACTCACTCGACACCTCGTGCTGGAGGTTCCGCCGCTCCAAGATTCGGTTCACTCTGTGCGCTGCAGCTTCATTTCCCGACGAGGGTGGCCCCTGGTGCGACCGCGGTGCGGTGAGTTCGACAACGATGGTCTTGTTCGGCGAGAGCTTCGCGGCCTCGCGCGTGGTCACGAAGTCGAGGTCGCCGTGGCTCACGGTGCCCCCTTCCGTGAAGCAACCTCGCGGGCCGTCCATGAGCAGCGGCTCCGATGATCGATGCCGGTCGGCATGCTGCCGCACTCGTGTAGTTCGACCACGTGATGGAGGCGGATTCGTGCGCGCATACTGGACTCACGGCGCCCGACGGCCTGGTATTCGGCGAAATCGGAGCCGCGGGAACGATTCCTGTAACCGGCTGATACTGCGACACTTCCAGGCGCCATCGAGCGACGCAGCTCGCACCGGGCGCAGCGAATTTTCGTAAACGTGTCGTCCGCGGGCGTCGCGAACCGCGCAAGTTGAATCCTGGTCACAGGCGCTTGTACGAGGTCCGACGTCGGGCATGGATTGCCTCGACCTCGAAGCTTTCGTTCACCGATCCGTCGATCGATCCGAACGCATCGACCGGCCAACCGCGCACCGCACGGTCCCGCGTGTCCGCCCCACCACCCCGGCGCCGCGCTCGCGCACGTCGTTGCCGAAAGGCGGCTCAATGTACGCACGCTTTGGCGATCGCTGTCAGGGACCGTCGATGACCATTCCCTCGCTCCCGCTCTATGGAGCAACGAAAACGGAACGCGCATCGTGCCGAGATTGAGCCACGGTTGTAGGCAGCGCGGTTGGGTGGCGAGTTTGCGTGGCGTACCGCCAGATGACTGTCCACCGTGACCGCAGAACCGCCGACGATGGCGGTGCGCCTCCACGGCTCGGTGCTCAGCGACCGGTGCTGCGTCGACAATCAACTTCGCCCGGCCTTCGCGTTACCTCGGCACGGGCCGCGACTCCTGCGCCGCCGCAACTGCCCCCAGAGATCACTCCGCAGCGAGGATTCTTGCCAGGATCCAACGATGCGCAGCCTGTTCCGTAGTCTGGCGGATCGCCGCCACGACGACGCGCAGCAGCGCCTTCGCAGCCTGGAAATCCTCAGTCGGAAGCGCGGCGAGGCAGGCGCGGTGCCGCGAGTAGACTGCCACCTTCTCTTCCGCGTTCGAAGCCCCTTCGAGTTCCTCACGGAAAAGGGCGAAGGCCGCGGGTTCGGAGTCAACGTCGTAAATCGGACAATCCGTCGTGAACGGCGCGGTCGTGTCTTCACTGGTCGGTGCGGAAAGATCTGTGAGCGATCGGCCAAAGCCGCTTTCCGCAACTGCGGCGTCGTCGACAGCAACGGGTTAAGCCGCCTGCGTTGGCTTCAGCACGCGAACGTCAACCGGAGGATCGACGGGCGGCGCCGCAACGAAGCTGTCGGTCATCACATCCCTCGCGCACGACGAACTCGCGTCCGACGCGAATGGTCGGTCACCGATCGCTTGCTTCGGAGTCGCGCCGGGGTTTTCGCTGTCCATTGCGGCGAGATCCCACGGAATGCCATTCGCCGTGCGTTGATCCCCCGGCGGCAGATGTCCGCCAAAGGAATTGGGTGCAGTCGGCACCCTGGCATGCGATTGCCGCATCGACACGCGCCCTTGTCATGCGGCGATCTGTGGCTTTGCTGT
>VFSW01006522.1_pt1 | contig 17137 bp, 25 predicted proteins | sample 5358111 | NCBI WGS metagenome assembly VFSW01 (sample SAMN11554181, study PRJNA540505) | mine drainage metagenome | isolation source: sediment from site ElyBrook_90M | place: USA: Ely Copper Mine, Vershire, VT | collected 2017
GCCCAGAGCTGCGCACTTGTCATTGTTCTTGTTGTATGTCTTGGCCTCTATCGTGCAGCCTGGAGTGTCGTCCTTTGGATAAAAATACAGCACAAGCAGCTTTCCCTTGAACTCGCTAAGCGAGTGTATTTTTCCGTCTGATCCCTTGAGATTGAATTCTGGAGCCTTATCGCCTTCTTTTACCATGTCGGCACCCTATCTTTTTTCATCGGAAAGAATCGCTTCGATATTTTCTGGCCGTATCAACTCTCTTAGCTTCTCGGCCTTGTTTTCATAATTCCTCGCAGCTTTTTCGAATGCCTCTGATCGAGGACTATCTCCAAACTTGAGCTTATCTCCAAACTTGAGCTTGAGATACTCTGCAATATCGGTGCATAGGCTCGCTGCTGCTGCAAAGCATTCTATTGCTCCCGATATGTCTCCAGCTTTGGTTAAATTCTCTGCGGCGCTTGCGATATCCGAAATTTCCCTCTCTGGTCTTTCTACCTCGGCCTTTTTCAAGTAGAGCTCTGCAAGATTTCTATAGCTTTGATTGATATCGGCGAGGTTTCCATCTGCAATGTCTCTCTTAATTTTGGCATTCAACCTGCTGATATTTAAAAATCTCTGAAATATTAACGCCTGAAATGTTTCGGCTCTTTCCATTTTCTGCTCGATAGTTTCTCTGCCGGTTTCCGCTAAGGTCGCATTCAAATCTTTCAATAATGAGGTCATTGTATCACGAATCTATATCGACTCCAATATTCTTAAATTATTGTATTGATTGGTTTTAGCAATTGCCTTTGCTACAACTAAAATCCGAATGAATTTTTATACCTTCCACAAGGAAAGAAATTATGGAGCTAAAAGAGCTGGGCAGAACCGGGGTAAAGATACCGGCGATAGGGATAGGCACATGGAAGCTCGGAAGCGACACATATGCGGACATAATGGCGATGAAGGAGGGCTTTAGGCTCGGAATGAAGTTCATAGACACTGCCGAGATGTACAAGACGGAGGGAATAGTAAGAGACGCCATAAAAGGGGAGAGCGTATTTGTTGCAACAAAAGTGTCTCCGCACCACCTTCATTACGATGGAGTCATAAGAGCATGCGACGAGAGCCTCAAGACGCTCGGAGTGAAGTGCATAGATCTTTACCAGATCCACTGGCCGAACAAGACAGTACCGATAAAAGAGACCATGAAGGCGATGGAGAAGCTCGTTGAAGACGGAAAGATAAAATACATCGGAGTGAGCAATTTCAGCGTTAAGGAGTTTGAGGATGCGCAGAGCGCGCTCAAGTCACAGCGCATAGTCTCTAACCAGGTGGAATACAGCATACTTGTGAGGAATCCCGAACACGACCTCCTGGATTATTGCACCAAGAACAAGGTAACCTTGATTGCATACAGCCCGCTTGCACGGGGAGGCCTCTTTGACACGAGGTACAACGAACTGCTCAGCATAATGAACAGCATAGGGAAGAAACACGGTAAGACGATTATCCAAGTCGCGCTCAACTGGCTCATTTCAAAAGAGCCGGTAGTTGCAATACCAAAGGCCAGCAACATAGATCATATGAAGGAGAATGCTGGCGCAGGGGATTTCAAACTCACCAAAGAAGAGATCGAGGAGATAAACAAGGTGCTCTACAAATTCAAGCATGGTTCTGTTGCAGGACGCTTTGGGCCTATTCTCAAGAGCTCATCGCTCCCTTGGCACATTTATGAGAGGTTTGGGAAGAAGACACAGGACTAGTGTTGGATGATGGTTTGTATCAAATAGGCTTAAGGAATTACTACCTTTCCTTCAACTTGTACATGTTCGCATTCGGACTTGTGAGCGTATTTCTCAATCTTCTCTTCTTCTCGCAGGGAAGCTATCTTGCGGTGGTATACTTCAACCTTGCAACTTATTTCTTCCTGCCCATAACTTTCGCGCTTTCAGGATACCTGCTTGGCAGATACAGGCCAAAACACCTCTACATGATCGGGGAGATTGCGATAATAGCCGTCTTTGCATCTTTATTCGTATTCGGGAACCTGGTTTCTAACGTAATAGTGTTTGGTTCGCTATACGGGATCGCCTCAGGGGTATTCTGGGCGGGGAACAATGTTGTTGGATACGACTTAACCAAGAACTCTGACAGGACCGAGTTCATATCTACAAACAACCTGATATCTGGGATAGTAGGATTGATTGCGCCTCTGGTCGCGGGTATACTGATCCAGTATTCGAATCTCCCGGGCGTCTTGAAATTCCTGTGGGACTTTGCAGCTGCATCGGTATTTCTTATCGCCTCCTCAGCCATGATGATGAGGCTTAAGAGCAAGGAGAAGAGGATCAGGTTCTCATTAAGGGGGACAGTAGTAAAAAACAGGGCAGAGTATACAAAATTCAAGTTTTACTATGTGCTCAGAGAGTTCTTCATGATTCCGTGCCTTGTAATCCTGCCGATCTACGTATTTCAGATAACGAACAGCTACCTTATTGCAGGGGTATTTGCAAGTTATGTCGTAGTAGTCTCGGTTCTTGCAAATTTAGCAGTGAAAAAAGGCCTTAGGATACGCAGCGACCTTACATTTCTTGCGATATTTGCAATAATAGGATCGTCTGCATTTTTGCTAGTGCCGAGCATCGTGGCCCCGCCGATTAATGTCTTCATATTCGCCGGAATATATATCGCTGCGACCACGCCTCTTGACAACGCCGCAAACTCAGAGTTCATGAAATTCATAGACAGAAACAGCGATGTGAACAGGGTGATGTTCTGGATTAACAACGAGTATTACCTCGGGATTAGCAGGGTTTTCATACTGGTGATATTGGCCCTTGTGATCATTCTGCTGCAAAACAGCCTTAATCTGATACTTATCTTTCCTGTTCTCTCACTATACAGCTTTGTCTACCTGACTATAGGCAAAAACAACGTGGTAGTGCCATTCGCATCGGAAAGCGGGACTTTGAAGCATTAAGTTCAGTGATTTATGCTCTTGAATGCAGTGTCGAGATCGCTCTTCGAGCTCGCGAGCCAATCCTTTGCGGGGCCAGCCGATATTTCATACTCGTCTTTCTCAAATCCTGCGAGCACTGCTTCTGCCATATCATGCGCGGATATGCTCCAGTCCTCTTTTGGAATGGGTTTCCCTTTAAGCTCTGTGTCGTATAGGGTAGGGGGTATTACTTCGAATACTTTTATCGTCGTTTCCTTTAGTTGGTGCCTAAGCGACATGCAAAAGGCGTGTATGCCTGCCTTTGTTGCACAGTACACAGGGAATATCGCAAGCGGGACATAGCCAAGGCCGGAAGACACGTTTATTATCGCGGATTCTTTCTGTTTTTCAAGCAGAGGGATGAACCTTGCAGACATGTAGATCTGGGACCTGAAATTTACCTCTATTTCGTCCTCGTTCTTTTCCAGGTCTTCGAGCCCTTTTTTGAAATCTATCCTTCTTTGTATGCCCGCATTGTTTACCAGAATGTTGAGTTCGCCGAAATCCGAGCTTATCCATTCGCATAAGGATCTGCGCTCTCCCTCTTTTGATATGTCGCATACCTTTGTGTGTATCGATGGCAACTTTTCCTTAGCTTCCTTTAGCTTCTCTTCTCTTCTTCCGCAGATTATTACAGTATTTCCTGCACTTGCAAATTTCTCTGCGATTGCAAACCCGAGTCCGGTTGCGCCTCCGGTTATCAATATGGTATTCCCTGATATTTTCACTATTATCGCTTATTAATTATGGTGCCGTAGGAATAAAAATATACGGTTATATTTTGGTAAAAGAAGACGCCAGGGTTGGGATTTGAACCCAAAATTCCCGAAGGAACCGGTTGCCTTGTTTTTGCATCACTAATCAGCTCTTGAAAGAAATTCAAGACCGGCGCGTTACCGGATTCCGCCACCCTGGCATAAGCAATATTTGACCCGAAAACGTCTTTAAGCATGCCTTCTGGCCCCATGATAACTTCTGACACGGAAGATTTTTATCCCTTAGGAAAGTTAGATTATGTTATATTATGCGGTTAGGCAGAATATTTTAGTTGCATCACATTGCATAGCATATTGGGACGTTGTTTTACATGATAGTAATGAAATTCGGGGGGTCTTCGATAGCCGCAGCGGAGCGGATACGCGAGACCGTGGGGATAGTAAAGTCAAATCTCGACAAGAAACCAATCGTCGTAGTATCTGCGTTTGGAGGAGTTACAGACAATTTGATAGAGTTAAGTCATCTTTCACTAAAAGGAAAGGGAAAAGGGCTTTTGCAGGACATCAAAAATAGGCACGCAAGCATTGCGAAGGAATTGAAAATTGATCAAGGCATAGTTGACAGGGAACTTGCCGCGTTAAAGAAGCTTCTTCTCGGAGTCGAGCTGCTTGGCGAGCTTACCCCAAAGACGTCAGATGTCATTGTCTCTTTCGGGGAGAGGATGTCAAGCAAGATAATAGCGCAGTACATGGTATCGCAGGGCATTGATGCAAAAGCGTGCAATGCATACGAGCTGAATCTTGTTACGGATTCCAATTTCGGAAATGCGGACGTGCTTGAAAGCACTTATGGAATGTTAAAAAAATCATTGAGCAAAGTGGATGGGGTTCCTGTTGTCACAGGATATATCGGAAGGGACAGAAATGGAAACATAACGACCCTGGGAAGAGGCGGAAGCGATTACACAGCCTCGATAATAGGAGCTGCGATTGGCGCGAAGGAGATACAGATATGGACGGACGTCGATGGAATAATGACGACTGACCCGAGGATAGTGAAGAGTGCGAAGAGCATAGAGTGCGTCTCGTATGACGAGGCGTCGGAGCTTGCGTTCCTTGGAGCCAAGGTTCTTCACCCGAAGACGATACTTCCTGCGATAAACAAGAACATACCCGTAAGGATACTCAACACATTCAATTCCGGACACAGAGGCACTCTTGTGCTAAAGGACATAAAGGCTAGGAGCAGGATTGCGGCAATAGCTTGCAAGAAAAAGGTGCAGGTAGTCAATATACACACGCCAAGGATGTTCCAGACAAGGGGTTTTCTGAGAAAGACGTTCGAGATATTCGACGAGCTTGGATTCTCTGTCGACATGGTATCGACATCCGAGATAAACGTGTCAGTTACTATTGATGGGAAGGCGGATACCGAGAAGCTGGTGAAAGAGCTTAAGAGGCTTGGAGAGGTAAAGGTCATGGCAAAGAGGGCGAAGATATCGCTTGTGGGAAAGAACATGGCAATGAAACCCGGGATATTTGCAAAATTGTCCGCGTCGCTTGGAAGCATAGAGATTGAGATGATATCCTCCAGCACTTCTGAGATAAACCAGAGCTTCGTAGTAAGGGAGGAGGATGCAGATGAAGCTGTGAGAAGGCTTCATAGGACATTTTTTGGTGCTTGATATGAGAAAGATAAAGGTAGGAGTGCTCGGTGCTACGGGGGTAGTCGGGCAGAACATAGTGAATATGCTTGCGGATCATCCTTGGTTCGAACTTACGGAAGTTGCGGCTTCTGAAAAATCATCAGGCAAGGATTACGAGGACGTTATGGAGAGCAGATGGAGCTTGAGCTCCGAGATGCCAGAGCGCGCAAGGAATTTGAAGGTAAAGGACTGCAAGATAGGACTTGATTGCGATATTGTATTGTCGGCGCTTGATTCTAGCGTTGCGTACCAGATAGAGATCGATTTTGCGAAGGCAGGGTATGCAGTGTCTAGCAATGCAAAGAGCCACAGGATGGAGGAAGATGTGCCATTGATCATACCGGAGATAAATGCCGGCCATCTCTCGCTCATAGAGAAACAAAAGAAGGCAAGGAAGTGGAAGGGATTCATAATCACAGACCCTAACTGCTCGACAATAGGGCTGTGCATGGCGCTAAAGCCCCTGCAGGACAGTTTCGGCGTGGAGAAAGTGATAGTGACAACAATGCAGGCGCTCAGCGGAGCTGGATATCCAGGAGTTCCGTCTCTTGACATAGTGGACAATGTGATACCTTACATAAGAGACGAGGAAGAGAAGATTGAAACAGAGCCAAAGAAAATATTTGGAAAGATAAACAGCGGAGCAATAAAAAATGCAAATATCGAGATAAGCGCAAGCTGCAACAGGGTGCCGGTAAGGCATGGGCATATGGAGTGCGTGAGCGTAAAACTAGGAAAGAGCGCGGATGCGGAGAAGATAGCAAGCGCCATGAATAATTTTGATCCCTTAAAAGACCTGAAGCTACCCTCAGGAAGGGGGAGGCCGCTGATGGTCACCGCAAAGAATGACAGGCCCCAGCCAAGACTCGATGCATTCCTCGGCAGTGGAATGACAACGATAGTCGGAAGGATAAGAAAGTGCAACATACTTGACTACAAATTCGTCTTGCTCAGCAACAACATAATAAGGGGAGCGGCAGGAGCCGCCCTGCTTAACGCTGAGCTGCTAAAGGCAAAGGGCTACCTGGAACTCAGATAGCTATGACTTCTCCAGGAACCCTCCTGAACATCTGGACGTCTCCGACGTGCTCTGCCCTTGTTAGGAATCTTCCAAGCCTCTCCATTCCGAATCCTGCGCCGGCCGATGGCGAGAAGCCTTTCTTCGCCTCCTCGACATATGCCTTGTATACCTCCATGTTGAGCCTGTCTGCGCCCATCCTTTTTAGTATCCTGTCATAGTCGTGCTCCCGCTCAGCACCTGACAGCGCCTCGCCGTATCCGAGAGGATAGACAAGGTCGTAGTTGAGATAGTGGCCAGGGTCCTTCTGATCCTCTGCGTCGTAAAACTCTCTCTTGTGACAGAGGGCCCAGAAGGGCTGGTCGTGGTCTTTGCTTGCAGGCATCTCCCAATCCTCCCCGTATTTTTCTGCCAGTTGATGAGTTGTATACACCTTGAATGGGCCTTTGAACTGGAAAGGCTCGACTCCGAGAGGCTCGAAGAGGTCAGTCCTGCTTGAGATTTTTGAAGAGAGGAATTTGAAGTACTTCTCCATGAGAGCCATAACGTCTTCCTTCTTCGCGTCCTTTATCTCGAAGTCCGATTGGTTGAACTCGAAGAGGTGCTTCTTCGTTGCTCCCCTCTCTCCTTTCTCAAGCCTTATGTTTGGCGAGAGGATGAACAGCTTTCCAAGCTCCTTTACTGCAACCTGCTTGTGAAGTATCATCGAGTTCATGGAGTAGAACTTTGTTCCAAGGTACTCTACTTCCGGAGTCTTTATTATGTTTGATCCAGGATCCGGTCCAAGCGGGTCCGTGCTTCTTCCGAGGATAATAGGAAGCAACTGTATGAACCCTTCTTCATGGAAAAAATCAGTAGTGATCTTTACCACTTCGCTTACGACTTTCAATCTATCTTTCAGCAGTTTTTTGTCCGTCATTCTAACACTTAACAAATTGTGAATCTGGCACTATAAATATTTTTACATAAAAATAGAGTAAATTATACAGAATTTACAGCAATATTTATATATAGATATGGAATAATTACAACTATGGACGATTTAGACGACGAAATACTCCATCTCTTAGACAAGGGTAACGTCAGATATACGAGCATTTCGAAGAAATTAGGCATCCCGACTTCCACCGCGCATGCCAGAATAAAGAAGATGGAGAAGAGCGGGATAATAAGGAGGTACAGGGGTGACATAGACTGGAAGAAAGCGGGATTGCCACTCTCGTGTTATATATTGATAAACATAGACGTGGATGTGCTCAAGAGATTGCATACAACGCAGGAGAAGATGCTCAGGCAGCTGCTTGCAATACCATATGTAAAGGAGGGCAACATAATAACTGGCGACGCGGACCTGTTGATAAAAGTTATTGCAAAGGACACGACTAATCTTGGGGACATACTGCTAAACCACATAGACCGCATTGAGGGGATAGCAAAGACCAAGGCAATGATAGTGCTCGAATAGACCAATGGTTATTTTTTAACAGCGTTAAGTTTTGCCTGCATACATATCGAAGACTTTTTTGTAGGTCTCGATGGTCCCTATGTCGTACCAGTCCTCTTCGTATATCATGCCGTTTACGTCCTCTTTTTCTATGAGCCACTTTATGAAGTAGCCAGGCGCATCTGGATGGTGGTTCTCTTCTAAATATTCCTTGAACCTGTAGAGCTGATCCTTTGGAAATATGTATATTCCTGTGCTTATAAGCGTGGATTCTGGGTGCTCTGGCTTCTCCTCGAATCCTATTATCTTGTCGTCCTTTACCTTTACGACTCCGAATCTCCTAGCCTCTTCGTGTGAACCTACATTGTATAGTGCAATTGTGGGTTTCCTGTTCTTTTTGAACTTCTCTACCATATGGTTTATGTCGAAGTCGTAGAAATTGTCACCTGCAACGAGTAGAAGGTCGTCTTTTATGTTTGCTTTTTCTATTGCGTACTGCACGCCCTTTATGGCACCGAACTTCTCGCCATTGTGGAGCGTGTCTTCTATGACGAGCTCTATTTTCTTATGCGGCCTTGCGTGCTTCTCCCTGCTTACCCAGTGCTCGAACTGGTCGGCAAACTTTCTGTTTGTTGATATCACATACCGGTCTATACCTACGCTTTCAAGGTTGTCGAATATGTTGTTGAGTATCGGCTTGCCCCTGATGTGGAGGAGGGGCTTTGGTATGAAGTCGGTCATCGGGGCCAGCCTCATAGCGTAGCCTCCGCATAGTATAATAGCTTCCATTTCAACACTGCATAAACTAGGTAGTTTTAAGTGGATTTATATGTAGTAGGAGAAATATTAAATATGCTGCAGAGCCCCAAAAATTGGGGCATGCTTGCTACTAATTATAAAGGTATTGATATTTTTAGTAGCATTCTTCTTGGATTATATTTTCTTCCACACTTTTACTTTCCATGATACCTTTTGACTTCGTCATCTGTTCTTTTCAAGGCAGCAAGCTGCAATCTTAGTACAGTCAAGGGTGAAAGATGATGTTCAGCTGCTATGGCTTTCGCATCCTTTAAGGCCCATGTTCCTTTGCCAGTGAATACTGCCCCATCAAGGAAATATCCAACTTTAAGGCGATCTTCGTATGCCATTTCAGCAAGTGCCCTCGCTTCTTTCTTTAAGCCTAGAAACTTCGCTACCAAAGCAAAATCTCCATAATGTTGAGGTCGATATTGATCTTCCCTTAAAATATCAAATATTGCTGCAGTTAAAATTTGTCTTTCAGATTGGCTTATTACTGGTAGGTTTCCATCTTTTCTCATTCTGTATGACATACCCTCACTCTCACGTGGATCCCTAATTTTTACACATGTAGAAAATACTAAGTTTCTTGGACTCTGTTTGCTGGTTATTGTTTCGGTCATTTAATCACAATTAATTTTTATGACTTTCAGGCTTTATTAGTTTAACTGCTAAAACGTCTACCAAAATCGAGTAAATCCGGAAAAAACTGGCATTTTTTTGCTAATACGTTTAAATACTTTGAAACCCTCTTTGATATCGTGTTTTGATGGGCTTGCTTTTTGATATCTACATAGTATTCATGGGTCTAGTTTCAGCGGGATTAATCAGCATGAGCCTTAGGAGACGCCGCATAGAGAGACAGATATCTGATGATGCATATAATTCCAAGACCCTTGTGATGGTGCCCTGCAAGGGATTTGATCTTACTTTCGAGCAGAATCTCAGGTCGCTTAAGGCGCAGGACTACAAGAATTACGATATAGTGGCGATAGTTGACAATGCGAAGGACGTATCCTTGCAAAAAATAAGGAAATTGGGAATAAAGCAGATAGTTGCGGATAAAAAGTTTAGACATGGGAGCGGAAAGGTCAATGCCATAGCGAGCGCGCTTGGGAGGATGAAGAACTATGACGTTTATGTGATAGTAGATTCTGACGTCTTTGCGCGCAAGGACTGGCTGCGCAATCTCGTGATACCTTTGGATGACAGGAGAATAGGGATCTCCACCACATATCCGCAGTTCAGGGCTATGGGTGGCTTCTGGTCATGCGTAAAGTCGGTGTGGGGAGCCGTGGGGTTCGGGCTCATGGAGAGCGAGAGAACCAGGTTTGGCTGGGGCGGCTCGCTTGCATTTAGAAAAGATTTGATGAGCAAGAAGCAGTTCGAATATTTCAGCAAGGCGGTGTCTGACGACATAGCGCTTACAAGGATATGCAAGGCAAATAGGTTGGACATATTTTACAGCAGGGACGCAGAACCGGTAGTGAATACGGATGACAACCTTCATGCATTTGTTGAATGGGCGAACAGGCAGACTGCTTTGTCTATAAGTGGTAATAGGAAGGTGTTTTATGCAGGCGTCATCTATTATTTTATGCACATACTTCTATTCGTATCGGCCATAATCATGTCACTGCTTTATTCTCCAATATTTCTTCTGCTGTTTGCGCCCCTTGCAATCCATGCCGCCAAGGACTACAAAAGAATAGAGTACAGGAAACCAATTATGCTTGCAATTGAGATATTCATGCCGTTTCTCTTCTTCTTCAACCTGCTTGCTGCACGTGGAACAAAGTCAATAACTTGGAGGGGCAGGAATTACAGCCTTAAATCAACAGATATGGAAGCACCTACTCGCTGAATCCTTATTCCTTCGACGACTTCTCCAGCATCTTGCGTTCGTCTTCACTAAGGGGCTCGCTCTTCCAGAATGTACTGCTGCTTAGTATGAACTTGAGCGCTTCCATGCGCTCGTTGTTGTGGTGCATGGTCTTTTCGAACACCTCGACAGGGTCTTTTATGTTAGAGAATACGCCGACATCTGCAGCCCAAGACTCGAATACCCGGCTAAGGTTCATTAAGTATATTATTGAATCAAGAGCCAGCATGAACTTCCTTAGCTCTTCGTCTCGGGCGACAAGCGCTGGATCCGGATTCTTGATCTCGCTTTCAGTCTTCATATAGTCTTTGTAGTTCTCCCTGATCTCGTGGGATCTTGACAGTAGATTGTTTATGAGGAACATGTCACGCTCCACCTCCTCGGACTTGTCTATGAGCATAGGCACGTATCCCTGCATGTCTATCCTCTTTGCCTTCACCTCCTCGTGCAGGATGTCTATTGCTTCCAGGATTATCTCATCCTTGCATTTCGTGAGTATGTCGTCGCATATCAGCCATGCTGGAGTCTTTTCTTTGTCATCCAAGTTAATCACAGTAGATATTCTCAGAAAACTATATAATTCAGCTATGACCTTGGCTTCTTGCGCTCGTCGAATATCTCTCCGAAGCTCTTGCAGAAGTACATTGTTGCGTGCTTTATCGCATTCTTGCCGCGGGGCGTAAGCGAATATGTTATTATCCTTCCTTTCTTCTCGCTCTTGATGAGTCTTTTTTCCTTGAGGTCCTTTAGTGCGGGATATATGGTCCCCGCCTTTGGCTTCTCGCCCCTTCTTTTTTCTATCTCAGTGGCGAGCTCCTCCCCGTGCATCTTCTTCTTTGAGAGAAGCCAGAGTATCTGGAACGAGAGCATTCCCCTCATATCGCAGCCGAAATCATTCTCCATCAGGTTCACTTCAGTAATATAGGACGTGCTATATTTAAATACTTTTGCATGTCATATATATGATGTCCTATATTGGACGGGTGAAAAAAATGTGCGAAGGAATGAACTATGGAATGAGAGGCTTCCTTACAAAGGAGGAAAAACTCGAGATCCTCAAGGAATACAAGAAGAACCTTGAACAGGAGGCAAAGGGAGTTGCAGAAAGGATTAAAGAGCTTGAAAAGAATAACTGATTTGTTTTTCTTTTCTTTTTTATTTATACTTGTGATTTTATGGCATGGGACAAATTAGCTGACAATGGAACTTTAGAGAAGACTGCGCAGGCACTGCGCAAGCGCGGTTTCGAGGTAATGATAGTAGATAGCGGAGATGAGGCTAGGAAAAAGGTTCTCGAGTTGCTGCCGAAAGGTTCAGAGGTGATGAACGTCACATCTACTACGCTTGATCAGATAGGAGTTTCGAAAGACATAGAAGACGGGGAGTACACGTCGCTTAGAAAAATGATAATGTCGGTAGATGATGAAAGAGAAAGGCACCTTGCAAGGAAGAGGAGCCTCACCCCGGAGTATGGGATAGGAAGCGTGCACGCGGTCACCGAAGACGGGCAGGTCATGATAGCTTCTGCAAGCGGGAGCCAGCTTCCGATATATGCATACGGAGCAGACCACGTGATATGGGTTGTTGGGACACAGAAAATAGTCAAGAACCTAGACGATGCGTTCAAGAGGGTATACGAGCACTCCCTTCCGCTTGAGAGCGAGAGGGCGCATAGGGCATACCACATACCCGGAAGCAGCGTGAACAAGATACTCATCTTTGAGAAGGAGACGCCAGGCAGGATACAGATAATATTCGTAAGGGAGAAGCTGGGTTTTTAGTTTATTGATATGCTATTATATCCTTCAATGCCTTAGCAGTTGATCTTATGTTCGTAATAGAGACAAAGAATTTGACAAAGAGATTCGAGAAGCTCACTGCAGTGAGCAAGCTAAACCTAAAGGTCAAGGAGGGGGAGATATTCGGACTGCTCGGGCCAAACGGCGCAGGAAAGACTACGACGCTCTCAATGCTGGCCACTCTCGTAGTGCCCAGCGAAGGATCCGCAACAGTGGGTGGATTTGACGTGAAGACTCATCCTTCCAAAGTAAGGCAGAACATAGGATTCGTTTTCCAGGACCCTAGCTCTGATGATACACTCACAGGAAAGGAGAACCTCTACGTGCATGCCCTTATGTACGGAGTGGACATGCACAATATAGAGAAGAAGATAGAGAACGTGCTAAAGCTTGTTGATCTGACAGAGAGGCAGAACGAGCTCGTGAAGAAATATTCGGGAGGAATGAGGAGAAGGCTTGAACTTGCAAGGGGACTTCTTCATGAACCGAAGATACTGTTCCTTGACGAGCCTACGCTTGGCCTTGATCCGCAGACAAGAGAGCATTTGTGGAGCTACATAAAGAAACTTTCTACCGAGAAGAAGGTTACGATCATAATAACTACGCACTACATGGACGAGGCAGATCAGCTCTGCGACAGGCTTGCGATCATAGACCACGGAAAGGTGGTTGCGCTTGACACCCCTGCGAATCTCAAGAAAGGTTTGGGGGGCGATGTTGTAAAGCTCAGGGTCAAGAATCCAAATATGTCCGCGCTCAAGAAATTGAAGTACGTGAAGAATGTGAAAAAGGACGGCGATATTTTATCTATGACAGTAAACGACTCTGGAGAGCACCTTCAGGCTATACTCAAGGCGGTCGGCACTGTTGAGAACGTTGAATCGCGCTCGCCAACACTAAACGACGTCTTCCTCCACTTCACGGGAAGCGAGATACGCGACAATGAGGCAGAAGGCGGGATATTCCAGAGAATGATAAACAGCAGGAGATGATTTTATGAGCGAGCTTAGCGGACTATATGCACTTTGGTATCGAGAGTTCAAGGTATTTCTAAGGGAGAAGTCAAGGATAATATCATCGCTGATACAGCCACTCATGTGGCTTGTGATATTCGGAACTGGTTTGGGCTCAGTACTCTCCATCAGTGGCACTAACTACACGACATTCATATATCCAGGAATACTTGCGATGACTGTACTTTTCGGATCTCTGTTCTTCGGGTTATACATAATACTTGACAAAAGAGTGGATCTTCTCAAAGAGGTACTCGTGTCTCCGCTGAACAGGACGACAATATTCTTCGGCAAGGTGCTAGGTGGTGCAACAGACGGAGTAATTCAGATAATACTTCTTATAATACTCGGAACGCTATTCTTCGGGATCCACTTTACAGCGTTTTCCATAATAATGACGCTGGTTGTGGTTATGCTGCTGATGATATCCATAATAAGCGTTGGTCTGACGTTCGGGTCGCTTATGAGCAGCCCAGAAGGTTTTGGACTGGTATCGAGCTTCGTTATATTCCCTCTATTCTTCCTAAGCGGCGCGCTATTTCCAGTAAAGAGCCTGCCTTCGTGGCTCTATGCGTTCGTGGCGGTCAATCCGGTGTCATATGCGGTCGATGCGCTAAGGACGATCATACTAGGGACAGCAAGCAGCTTCGGATTAGGATTTGATTTTCTGGTATTGATTGGGTTCGCAGTTGCAATGGTATTGATAGGAACAGAGGCTTTCAAGAGAATGAAGGTCTGAGCTGTCTATTTTCTAAGAGGGAAGCTCTTGATGAGCGTATACTCTCTTCCGTTTTGGGTTTCCAAGCTGCCATAAAGGCCTATGCTTGACACTTTCATTTTTCCAAACTCTTCTTCTTTGTATTTTGAAATAGTACTCTCTACTTCTTTCTTGTTGATCCTGCTTCTTGCCTTGGCGATGGTTATGTGAGGAGTGAATCTTTCATCGTGTTCAATTCCACTCCTCCTAAGCGATTTTACTATTTCTGCGTGCAGGTCTTTTAGCTCTTCTCCGGTAGATAGTACCTTTGCAAAGACCACCCTGTAACTTGGATTGAAATGGCCGATACCTTTAATTGTCATCTCAAAAGGTTTTGATTTAACTTCTGATAGAGCATTCGATATAGCATCAATCTTCTGTCGGTCTACCTCTCCAAAGAAGTTGAGCGTCAGGTGAAGATTCTCTGGATTTGTAGCGTGCAGCCTATGCTTCTCCAGTGCATGGGAGACTTCCAAGAGTCCGTCCTTAAGCCCTTCTTGAATTTTTATTGCAAGAAATGCCCTAGTCATAGTATCACTAATTTCTGTGGGTATATACCAAAATGTTTCATTATATTTATATAGCCTAATTACAATCTTATAGTGATTGCATGCTGCTGTTGCAGATAACAATGGGAACGATACTTGCGGAGTTGCTGATCGCTATTGCGATAGTCGCGATAGTATTCATAGTCTTCAGCCTTGGAAGGCTCCTGATAGGCCTTCTGGCAAACAGCGTGCTGGGCTTGATATCCATATACCTGCTCAACGTGATATTCGGACTTGGAATACCCTACTCGTGGCCGGTTATAATCGCGACAGCGATATTCGGGCTGCCAGCGGTGTTCGTGATAGTGATACTCAAGCTTGGCGGAGTCATCTAGCATAGCATCTCTTCGAAATATAGAGAAACAGCTTCTTTTATGTTCTTCATAGCCTCTTCGATGGTCTTTCCTTGCGTAGTTATACCTGTTGCTACTTCTTTTATTACGTATGTTTTGTCTTCCTTCCAGATGATAGTCTGCATCTTCATTTTTTCATCTCCTTCTTTTTGTAAACATCCTTGAAGTTTGAGAAGCGGGCCTTGAGAGTCACGAAATCATTCTTATTCCTATTCTCGTTGATCTCTGTGTCCTACTTCTTTGTGTACTTATTGACTTGAAAATGCAGATGGGGCTTCTCGGTGAAGCCTGTGTTGCCGCTCAGTCCAATGAGATCCCCTGCCTTGACTCTCTGCCCAACCTTCACCTTCACTCCTCTGTACTTCAAGTGCTCGTAGTGGGTGCATTCGCCATTGCCATGCCTTATCTCTATGGAGTTTCCAAGCGCCCAGTACGGCGTTGTGTTGCCCCTGACCTTCGAGTTGCAAAGCACGTCGATCACTATGCCGCTTGCTGCCGCGAATACCTCTGTGCCCTGCGGCACGTAGAAGTCTATCGAGTTGCAAAGATTGCCCGCATGCGCAGGCGAGTGGTCGAAGCTTGCCTCTGTTATCTTCTCCTTTGGTATCGGCAGTAGGTATACGCCCTTTGAGCGTTTTTTACTGGTCCTTTTGGTGACAAGGCCTTCGCTGACCACATTGCTCTTCTGGCTCATGAAGAATTTTGACACATTCATGTTGACAGTGAAATTGCATTATTTACGCAGTAGTTCTTTTATCTCATCAACTGTCGCACGAGCGGCAAATGCGGATATTAGGGTTGTGGCTAAAGCGAACAGGCTGAAGAAAGCAGCACTTACATCGCCAAATATGCTGTGCGAATGAGCAGTCTGAGCAGCCACATTTCCAGCAGCGGCTGCCGTTGCCGCAGCGGTGATAGCTACACCCACTATGGCAGCCGTCAACTGAGGCGGTGTTTTGATTTTTTCCATTTTATCATCTAGCTAGATTTTATATCGCACCTTCCCTTACGAGCATCGCCCTCTTGGTCCTGATGCCTCCTGGAGCCGAGTAGTTTCCTAGCTCTCCGCTGCTCTTTATCACCCTATGACAGGGTATGGTCGGAGCCATGGGGTTTATGCTAAGAGCGCTACCAACGGCCCTGTAGGCATTGGGGCGCCTAATCTGCATTGCTATCTGCTTGTAGGTCCTTGTCTGACCCTTTGGTATCGAGTAAGTTGCGATCAACACCTTCTTTTGGAAATCTGTGAGTTTGTGCTCCTTTAACTTTCTTATGATGGTCTTTTTGTCCATGGATAGTAGTGGGCAGGAAAATATCTTAAGCTTTTGTTGTATAAGTTAGAAGTGGATGTTATGAAAGCACTGGAGATCGGGAAGTTCAAGATAAATCCATTATATATCTTGATTATATTAGTGTTATTGGCAGTGGTATACGTGGCAGTAGGATACGCAGAAGGACCATCCGTGCAGGCAGGGGACACTGTACAGGTCAACTATGTTGGAACATTCCCTAACGGAACCGTATTTGATTCAAGCCAAGGAAGAGGTCCGCTCAACTTCACAGTCGGATCAGGGCAGGTAATAACCGGATTCGACAGCGCGGTCGTTGGAATGAAACTGAACCAAGAGAAGACGGTGACTCTGCAGCCAAGCGAGGCGTACGGGGAGGTGAATCCTGACCTGATAGTGAGCATACCTGCGAACTCTTTTGGCAACCAGACCCTTCCAGTTGGAACGCACGTGGCAAGGAACGTGCCAGGAGGGCAGCAGCATGGAGTGATCACTGCAGTGAGCAAGACGAACATCACGATAGACTTCAACCCGCCTCTTGCAGGGAAGACCTTGATATTCAAGATCACTGTGGTTGGGATTGAGAAAGCGAAATAATCGGCAGAACTAGAATGTAGGAATCGGCATAATAAACGTTTTTTGAGTAACACTTATAAATGACTGAATAAGATGTAGTGTGATAATATGGAAAGAGAAAAAATACCACAAACTGAATCCGTGAATCCACCATTGAGAATGTTACTTAGGAAAGAAGGCGATTCGGTAATACTCGAAACTTTGGATGGTCAAAAAATAACGCTTACAAAGAAACAAATTGCTGCGCTAGGAATAAATATAAAA
>VFSW01006523.1_pt1 | contig 17137 bp, 12 predicted proteins | sample 5358111 | NCBI WGS metagenome assembly VFSW01 (sample SAMN11554181, study PRJNA540505) | mine drainage metagenome | isolation source: sediment from site ElyBrook_90M | place: USA: Ely Copper Mine, Vershire, VT | collected 2017
TATGACCAAGATTGTTGGGATGGGTGCCCCAGGTGACCTTCATGAAGGGGAAGACATTATTGCCGTAGATCGCAACCAGGGCCTTGGCTGCCTGATCGACCTCTGCACGCTGTCCAGTCCACACCGCAGGATATTGAGTACGGTAAAAGGTCTCAAGTCCTGAGGTGATGCGCACTGCCGCGTCCGCCTGCGAGCTGTAGTCGGCCTTGATGAGCGCCAGCCCTTCCTTATGGACGAAGGGCAAAGAACGACTCGGGAGGCCTTGCCCCATATCCTTGTTCAAGGCTTCTTCAGGTGTCAGGAAAGAGTGAGCAGCCCGGTTGTGGCAATCGATGCAGTTCATCACGTGTTTCTCGCCAGTGACTGGCCCCTTGGCATCTGTGGAAACAAACTCTGTCACAGATCCATCAGGATTGGTCTTCCCTACCCAGGGAATGGTCTGGTGATTTGAATCGGTCGCAATGTATTCAATATGACCAAGATGTGCCCCATGAATTCCACTGAGGTGGCCAAATGAGTCACGTCCTCCGACGTGCAGCATCGCCATACTGTAGGTCATGGAGTTCTTCTCATCGTCGCCGTAGGAAGTCTTCACAACAAGTTTGTCGCCCATGTTCCGATCGGGATTGTGGCAGGTCAGACAAGTGACTTGGGCTGGCGGAATTTTATCTCCAGCCATGATCGGTTCAGGATAACGGTTGAACATGACCATGAGAAGCTGCTTCGTTCCATTCACCTTGGCGTGTACAAATCCCTGAACACCTGGAGCAATATGACAGGAGGTACAGGGCACGTCCGCGTGCGATGAGAGATGATAGCCGGTGAACTCTGGAAGCATGACGTGACAGGACTGACCGCAGAAGGATGGGGTATCCATGTAGGCGACGCCGCGGTAGGATGCGGTTCCAACAATTACGAAGTTGATAAAGGTAGCAGCAACGACGAAGTTGACCCCGTGACGGAATGCCGGATCTCCGAAATCAACTGCAGGATAGATCGATGGAATCTTTCCCGCTGCGCTGAGGTGTCTCTGACGAAGCCACATACCAAGAGGAATAAGAAGCAGACCCAGAATAAAAAGCCCTGGTAGGATCAAGTCGAAAATAATACCCAGATAAGGATTCGATGAGCCGCCATGACCCAGAAAATCCACGACCCAGAAGCCGATTAAAATGAGGGCGGATGCACTGGTTAGTGCACCGCCGATCAGACTTATCGTATTGTTTCCGTAAAAGAGGAATGGTCTTAGCCAGTTCTTCTTGAATTGTTCCAGGTCTGCCATGAGCTCCTACTTCTTCTCTAGCGTGCGGATGTAGGCGACTACTTCCTTGATTTGACCATCGGACAACTTACCAGCATAGGCCGGCATTTTGCCTTTACCACTCTTGGTCACCGCAATCAGATCTGCGTCCGACTCCTTCACGATGGCAGGTGAGGTCAAGGGCATCGCCTTCATGGCCTTGCCGGCGGGAGTATTACCTGAACCATCAGCGCCGTGGCACATCTGGCACTTGGCCTTATAGGTAGCCTCGCCTGCATTCTGTGCAACTGCGGTGAGCGTGGTAGCTGCCATCATGGCAACCAGTGCAATTCCTAATTGAGCTTTCACTGTCATTACTTTGTCTCCTCGGTCGAGCTTACTACGGCTGCGTTTGTATCTTAGAACTCATAGTGCATGGATAGCGTCATGAGATTCGCATGGAAGTTCCGGGGTGCGGATGGACCGGAAGGCGGGTTTACTGCGCAAGCGACAGGTGCGGCGGCAGCAGCGGCAGATGTTGTAGTGCTGCAGAAGGGAGCGCCTGATGGACCACCTTCACCATAGCCATAGTAGTCGTAATTAGCGGACCAGACCCATCCAGGATGGACAGTCCATGCAACGTGCACATAGGGGGTCTGATAGGCAGATTGCAAGGAGCCATTGACGGCCAGGGCATCGGTGAAGAACTGGTTGCCACTCACAGCGCTGATGCGATATCCGATGGTCGAGCGGATGGAGTGAACGGGAGAGAGTTCGAGACCGACGGAGGCGAACTGCGTGGGAGCATCCATGAAGGCCCTGCCGAGCCAGGTCTTTGACGCAGAGTCAGGGCAGAGTACACCCGTGTCTACGCCAGGCATTGCCGGGGTGGCACCTGATAGGAAGCAGATGTTGGTCGCCGTATAGACATCGGAATAGGCGTAGTTGACATCAAGTCCGTAGTGCTCACTGGGTGCAAGCACCGCGCCCATGCTTATAGACCTGCTGTGATCGACATGATCGATCGGGCCATCGGCTGCGGGGATGATGCCAGGATCGGCGGCGGCGGTAATGTTGTTGGTGTTGTTATGCCGTTCCAGGTCGTTGAACGCGCCGGACAGAGTTGCCCAGGTCTTCGGACGGTAGAGGGTGTGGAGCCTGTAGTGCTTCGTCTGCCTCGGGGTAAGCGGGGTGAGAGCATTATCGGCATAGAGCACTTCGACCGTCCCGTTGACATCCCAGTGGTTGGTGGGACGCAAGGCAGCGTTGAAGATGCCTCCGTTTTCGTTGATGGTGACAACCGCGCTGCTGGCTCCGGATGCGGCACCCTGGACGATATTGTGAGTGCCATAACGATAGGTGAGCGAAAGCGTGGCGCGTGACGAAGCGTCCCAGGTCGCAGTCGCGTTGTTGGTCAGGAACTTCTGGCCAAAGTACAGAAATCTAGGGATACCGCTTCCGTCCGCGTTAGTGGTGATGCCGGAGGTAGCGAGATTGACTCCGGGACCGAGCGGACCCGCATAGTTGATGGTGAGGTTGCCGACGGTTCCCGGCGTGTTCTGCGTGATTCCGGCAGAGATATCGGCCATGCCGGGCTGGTGAACGTTCGAGTAGTTCACTTGATCGGATAAGGCAAAAGCGTTGGTCGCTTGCCAGACGATGCCGTAGTCGATACCTACATCCCGTCTTTGGACGGAGGCATTGCCTGTAAACGTTGCGCTGCGGACAGCCTGGGCTGGGTAGGCAGGTGTGATGCCGGCTTTCGTAGCGGCCTCAACAACCAGGCCTTGGAAATTCTCCAAATAATTGGGTAGATTGCTATTTGCCTTGGTGTAGCGGACGTCGCCGTTCATCTGGAGGTTTTTGATGCTCGAAGTTTGGAAGCGAACAATCTCCGTGGGGAAGAGTGTGCGCGTCGGTTGAAGACGCAGATAGCTCGAATAGACGCTGCATGCGGGGTCAACTACCGGGAGTCCGATGGTTCCAGAAGCAGACGTGAGGACGACACCAGGGGTCTTGATGCTCGCGGTGCAGTTTGCGGAGGAGTAAGCCGTATATTGATCCCAGTTCCCCAGAGCGACGGGCGTGCCGTCGGCTTCCTGGAAGTTCAGGGTGCCAGGGGCCAGGATGCGGAAGGTGTTGTCCTTGTTGTGCGTGACCTTTTCCTCGAAGGTGAACTTGGTCTGCTGGAAGGGCTTCCAATCGATCGCGCCCAGGAAATCGTCGTCGCTGTTGCGTTGAAACTGCTCCGTCAGAAACTGGGTCTTACCCACGCTTCTGCTCGGGCTGATGCTCGGACCTTCGAAGGTATTCTGCGAATAGGCAAAGCGGAGCGTCACCTTTGCGAGCGGAAACAGAGTAAGGTACGTGTCGGTCATTCGACGCACGGTGTTGAACATTACCGGCGATTGCTGAACCTGCGGGATATTGTAGGAACCAAGCGTTCCGCCGGGGCCGATCGGAATCGACAGGTTGTTGGGAAGCTCAGGGTTGTTCAGCAAGTCGTAGTCAAAGTACTGACGATCGCGACGGAACATGCCCGAGAACTCATAGAGCTTGCCTTTGGAGAAATCCAACTTGGCGAAGTTGTACGGATCGCCTCCGAAGCCCGAAGTAAAGGCGGAGAGGGTGTCGACAAGGGGATGCTTGGAGCCGGGGACTGCGTGCAACGTAAAAGTCTGACCGAGTACACGTGGCCCGGAGTGAATATTGACGAGCGTAGCGTACATAGCCGAGCTGCCGGCGATGCCCACCATGTGGCCGCCAAGATCTACCGTCTGATGGACGACAAACCCATTCTGTACAACGGGCTGCGCAGTCTGGGGAGCGTCGGGCACACTCGCAGCAGGAGTGGTTCCTTGAGCGACTGCGATTCCAGTCATCAGCAGCAGAATGGCGACGCCAATGCCCTCAGCGACCCGATAGGTCTTCGTACGAGAGGGGTGTTCATTGGGTAGCCGAGAAAACCAGTTCATCTTCGTCATCTCAAGCCTCACTTGAAGTACACATTGCTAACTTTGGGCCCATTCGTTTTGGGCATAACCTTGGTGCGGTATCTGGACCTCACCGTCCGATTGGTGCCGGACGGTGAGGCGCGTCGTCATCACTTAATGAAGGCTTCATTAAGGTTCGAACCGTGGATCATGGTGTGACAGTCAGTGCAGGCCTGGAGGTCAGTTGATCCAGCCGACATTCCGTGAACCGTCGATTGCGAGACAGCGCTATGGCACTGGTTGCACAACGTATTGATGTTGGGCATATTCAACAGCCGAGCGTTCTGAGAGCCATGCGGCGTGTGGCACGCGAGACAACCCTCTCCCTTGACGACCGCATGCTCATACACAAACGGCCCACGTGTTTCCATGTGGCACTTTGTGCAGATCGCATTCTGATCGGCGGTGGACTTGAGGTTGTTGTTTCCAAAGGTGCCGTGAGTGTCATGACAATCGCTGCATTTGACAACGCCTTCGGTCACCTTGTGGTGAAAGGGCATGTTGAACGATGGCTTTACGTCGGTGTGACACTTGAAGCAGAGATCAGGCTGCTTTGCCAGGAGCAGGGTGGTGTCCGGCGCAGCTTTGTGGACACTGTGGCAGCTTAAGCAACTCACGCCTGCCTTGGCATGCGGGGAGCGCAGGAAGTTGGGATGACTGTTAGCGTGGCAGCCCAGGCAGGTCGCGTCGACCTCCTTCGGGGAGAGCTTATTCAACTGGGTGATCTTGGTGATATCGCCACCGGATTCCACGTGCGCCTTGCCGGCACCGTGGCAGCTTTCGCAGGTAGCACCTGTTCCGCCATGCTGAAGCGCAAGTTTGGAGTGGGGGTTATCGGCCATGCCTGTAGCTTCGGCGGCATGGCACGTTGCACAGGTATCATTCCCGACAAAGTCGGCGGGATTTGTATCTGTCTTGGTCGTCGAATGCCGAAGGGTCTGGGCAGAGACCATGCGGGTACCGCATGTGGTCAGAAGCCCGGCCATTGCAATCAGAAGGAAACGCGTCGTAATTCTGCGGGGCAAATGCCACATAGGAAAACACCTCAATCGGCGGAGTTGGTTTGAGTATTTGGTATTTGCTTGCAATCGGCCAAACCGTCTATAGGAGCAAAGATAGGAGTAGTCAGACAAAATACTTGTGACCTTCATCACCAAAGCGGTAATAAATATGACAGCGCTGTCATGCGAATGGAAGGCGCGTCACTCATCCTATTGATACGGTGCGAGTTACAGGGTATTTGAGTCCTATGACAAATAGGCGGTACTCGATATTGCAGTGCGATAATCGATGCCTGTGACTACCATCACAGCTTTTTGCCTGAAGGAAGCATTGAATCGTGAGCGTAATGAATAGGCCTTCGCCGCAAGCATCAATCCTTTGCGACGGCTTGATGCAGGATTTCATTGGACTTAGGTGCTGTGAGTCATAGAACGGATCGTCGGACAATCGTCCCCGCAGATCCAGATAGCAGTCCTAAAGCTGAATGGAATCTGCAGAGTTCGAAAGAGTCACCTTGGAAGTTGGGCAGTAGCGATGGTAGTAGCTAAGTTCGCAATAAATAAGACCATGAACGCGACGAGAATCACTACGACCCCACCAACCGTCATCCGTTCCCATAAGTCTGAAGTCTTGCGCATCCTGCTCTCCTTGTATCGGGCTAACGTTCTTTCCCACTTCCCTCACTCTACAGGCGGTGCCGAAGTTTGCAGTGACCACGATCACATATTGGGTCTTCTGCCTTATACGAGCAGAAATGAAACCCCTATTGCGATTGAATTTGTCTGAAATTCTGAATGAGAGAGCAGGTCACCATGCAGCATTTACAACCACACCCGACGACATGCTGTAAGGCTTGCACCGATCGCTCGATGCGTATCTTGTGCGATCTTTCAGGACAAGCCAGGATCGATTTCGAGTCGCTTGGGATGCAGATGCGGCTCCCCAAAAGGGCGATCATCTTCCAGGAAGACGATGCCTGCGATGCAGCCACGATCATTTGTGAGGGTCAGGTAAAGCTGTCGTGCACCTCGCGTGAGGGAAAGACACACATTTTAAGGATTGCGATGCCCGGAGATCTGCTCGGATTGGGCGCAGCTATCTCCGGAACTCGTTTCGAGCTGACGGCGGAGACCATCGAACCCGCTGTCGTGAAGAAAATCCGCAGGAATGAATTGCTGGCGTTCCTCGAGAAGTATGGACAGGCGAGCATGCTCGCAGCCAAGGCACTGTCTGAGGAGTACAAGTCAGCATTCTTTGACGCGCGGAGACTGGCATTATCCGAGTCGACGGCGGGGAGGCTGGCCGGAGTGCTGCTCGACTGGGGGCGTTCCGCCGTGGGTTGCAGCGGCTCAGAGATGTGCTTCACGATGGCATTGACGCATGAAGAGCTGGCGAACCTTGCAGGAACGTCGCGGGAGACGGTGACACGCGCGCTGGGTAAGTTCCAGAGGGACGGTCTGATCGAGATCCAGGGGTCGTCCTTCCGTGTGATTTCGCCGATTGGGCTGGAGAATCTTTCATCCTAGGAGCTTATGGGCCGATTCTGGGCGGCAATTACTGATTGACCCCGCTCGCCAGGAATCCTCCATCCACTACTAGAATCTCGCCCGTCACAAACGTGCTGGCATCTGAAGCCAGGAAGATTGCAGAACCGACCAACTCCTCAGTCTTGCCGAAACGTCCCATCGGAGTGCGCATTAGTAATTCCCTGCCACGTTCGCTTTCGTCGAGCAGTTTCTGATTGCGCGCGGTTCGAAACACGCCCGGAGCTATCGCATTCACGGTCACGCCGCGGGCACTCCACTCAACGGCTAACGACCTTGTCAGCGCTCCCACCGCCGCCTTCGAACAGGCATACGCTGTTACTTCCTTCAGACTTACAAAGGTATTCAATGACGCAATGTTGATGATCCTTCCGTAGCCACGCTCCAGCATGTGCTTGCCGAAGATCTGGCAGGCCCGCAACGTCCCTGTAACGTTGGTATCCATGATCGACTGCCACTCGTCCTCGGGAAAATCCATCGTCGGGGCTCGCTTGATCTTGCCTGCGCAGTTGATCAGGATGTCGACTTTTCCGAAAGCCTCCATCGTTGCGGCGCAGAGTCGGTCCAGACTCGAACGATCGGCCACATCCGACGCGATGCGGAGCGTCTTCACGCCGAGTGCTTCGATAGCCTTGGCGGCTTCCTCCACCTGCTCCGGACGACGACTCGTAGCGACAACGTCCGCACCGGCCTCCGCCAGACCAAGTGCCATGGCTAAACCAATGCCTGACGTGCCTCCTACAACGACTGCAGTCTTTCCCGCTAGATCAAACAACTTCGATGCCATAGTCTTTCCTCTCAAGCTTTCAGGTGCTTCATAATCTCGTTGACCACTTCCTCTGGTGCGCGATCATTCAAAATGCGTAACGCGTCCTTCGGCGTCTCGAGCGTCGCAAATTGACTGTCGAGCAACTTCGGATTCATGTAGTGGTTCTGCCGTTCCGCGAGCCGCTCGGCAATCAACTCCTTCGATCCGTCCAGCAGCACGAATACTACCGAGCCAGGCGGCATATCCCGCACCAAGGTACTCCGGTACGACTCCTTCAGGGCAGAGCACGCCAGCACTCCGTTCCCTCCCTCTGCTAACCAACCCTTTAGCAACGTATTCAGCGATTCGAGCCACGGCTGGCGGTCGTCATCATTGAGCGCATGGCCCGCTGCCATCTTCGCCTTGTTAGCTGCCGAATGATAGGAATCCGCGTCCGCAAACACTGTCTGCATCCGCTTCGCCAGCAGCGAGCCGATAGTCGTCTTGCCCGAGCCGCTTACGCCCATGAGTACAACGATCATCTACTGTCCCAGGAAAATCGGTCTGATGTGCCGTTCGTATAGATTCGTCGTCACGTTCCTTGCGACGATCTCGTCGTTTGCCTTAAGCGCATCCAAATATCGCTCACCCATCTTAGCTGCAACCTTGAACCCTACATGCAGCAACTGCCGAAAACTGGGGTTATACGCTGGATTTGACTGGTCATGTCGCAGGGCTGATGTGAACTGTTCGCTTGTCCAGGCATCGACGTCCTGCGGCTTTGGCAGCCTGGCGTGGTCGATATCGATCACCGTCGCGTAAGGCTTGCAGAGCTCGTCGGCGTGCGCAAAGGCCTCGCGATAAACTTCCTTCGCGATCTCCAAACCGCTTCCGCCCGACTCAGCCAGCCCGATCAATTCTTCGAGCCAGGTTGTTCCGGCAGTCTTAACATGGACTCCGGCATCGAACTTAACCACCGCCTCGTGAATTGCCTTGTAGATTGAAAACTTGTCCGATCCGGAGTGCACACTCAACTTCAGGTTCTCAGGCAATCCATACCGCTTGACTGCAAAATTGATAGCCGCAAGGTCTTCTTCAAACTCCTTGGCGAATTGTGCGACATCCCCAACGTAGTCGACTCCCTTATTGAAACGACCAGTGAACTTTGGCGCGATCGTTTGGATCGGAATTTTCTCATCCGCAATGGCCGCAAGAATAATCAACAGTTCCACCGGCGTCTGTGGGGAGTCTGTCTCGTCCATTGAAATCTCCGGCACAAATTTCCCCTCGCCCTTGCTCTCGACCAGCTTCCGGTAAATCATCCCTGCATCCTGAACGGCCGCCAGAAACTTATTCGCCACACCTTTAACAAAGGCGACGTTTGTTTGGAACGGCTCGGCAATGCGAGGAATTCGCACCTCTCCAATCAACTCAGGATGGCGTGCCACAAACGCATCTACATCCTCCGTTTTGGCAGCCTTTCCGATCTCGTCCGCGACGTCGAGCGTGAAGAAGTCGCACGGCTCCAGAAAGCGGTCAACCGTCTTGAGCGTGATGTGATCTGCATCCACGAAATAAGGCTGCTTCCAGCCAAGCTCCTTCACCGCCGCGTTCGCCGCCTGACGAGTCTGGCTCGGCTCAGTCCCGATAATCATGTGTTCGCGATTGCTCTTGTTCCACACCGGCACCACCTCAATGCCAGCCTCGGCCGCCTTGATGCAAGCTGCCAACTGAGCCTTTGCCTGGTGTGCGAACCGGTCCCCTACTCCCAATGAATATTTAGGCAACGTAAGTGTTTTCGACATCATTTCTCCTCTTCTATTCTTCTTCTCTAGCATGCGCATCGACTACTCATGCGTTTCAAACGGAACAAACATCTCACTGCAGGACTTGAGTGTGCCGCTGCCCGGTTTTCCAACGGCTGTAACGTCGTTGCCGGTCAGCGTGAAGTTAACCGGCCCCGGACCATAATCGACAGAAGCATGGGACGCAGTGAGTTGATAATTCTGCGGACTATCCAGCATCACGCTATCGAGAACAAACGATAACCGATGCTGAGCGTCAAGCCCCTGCATGGTCAGATGCCCGCCACCAGAGATGCGAACATTCTCAAAACGAATATTGCGGTACTCGGGATAACGATTGGTGTAGGGGCCAGGGTTGTTGTAGTTCGTGTCCAGCACAATCGGCTGCCTCGAGTCACGAATACAGATGTTCTGATATTTGACGTTGGTGACCAGACCTCCGCGCGATGGGTTGCTCTTGATGCGGAGGCCATTATCCGGGCCATCGAGAGAGAGGTCCTGCACCAGGATGTCGTGAACACCACCAAACGTCTCGCTGCCTATCGACATTCCGTGGCCGTAGTAGAAATGGTTGGCGATCACCGTCATATACGCTACGCCGCCCTCGCCGCCCTTGATGGCAACGTTGTCGTCGCCGGTGCGAATAAATGAGCGGGTCATCGTAATATCCTGCGCCGACATAGGATCGACGCCATCGGTATTGCGAGCCTTCCGTGGCGTGTCGATCTTGAGGTTCCAGACGGTGAAACCATGCGCATGGCCGAATACGACATGGAAGTTAGGCGAGTTACGCAGGGTGATGCGGTAGATCGTGAAGTCGTCGGAGTCGTCGGCGACGATGAGCCGTGGCACCTGCTGACGACCTCCGGCACGCGCCTTCTCTGCCAGGTTCCACCAACTTACCGTACCGTTCAAAAGCTTCTCTCCACCCCGGCCGTCGATGACACCATCACCCATCACTGCGGCGTGGGGTGCGTGTGTGACCGAGATAACTGCCCTACATCCAGGAGGCTGATCATTCACGACGCCACAACTTCCGGGATGCAAATCATAGAGCCGTGGATCACGAGAAGCGACCAACGTGACTCCCCGATCGACCAGCAGCGTGATACCCGCTGGCAAAGAGAGGGGGCCGGTTAGAAACGCATTGGCTGTGCCATTGGATGCCAACTCGACCGCATGTCCAGCACGGCAACCATCGAGCGCGTGCTGCAGTCTGGAGGTATCGAGTTTCGCCTCGTCCGCAGCTTCCAGCGCACCTCCGCGTAACGTAAGCGCTGCCTGCAAGGAAGAGCAGATAGGTGTAATGACCGGCTCTACCACAGTGCGTCGATCCTGTGCAACGCACGCCGTGGTCACGGCAAGGAGGAGAGCAACGCAATTTCTAAGGATTTTCATTTCGAGTATCTTTTCATGGCAACTTCGCTGCTTCCTCGATCGGGTTCCAGTGGTCGGAGCCAGCCAGAAAGTCCTTTGGTGCAAACTTCTCGGCTTCTTTCTTATTTAGTTGATACGAACCTTGCAGGCGTGAAGGAATCCTCGCACCTGGACCGGTGCTGTCCCTTTCCGCATAGAATGCATCCTGAATCGTGCCACCCTTCGCCCAGGGCGACCATCCTTGCGGACTCAAACTTGCTGGCATCTTGGAGGCCAAAAACACGACCCGGGAAAAGGGTCGCCAGGGACGCCCCAGGTAGAACTCTCTTCCTCCGAGATCTGCGGCGGCGATGCGCGCATGGCGAAAGATGAAGCCCGTGCTCTGCTCTGGTGAAGTTCGCGATTGTGCGGTCAGATAGCCGGGGCGAATGATATGAATCTCACTGTCGTCGAATACCGCTGCTGCGTTGCCAAAAATGAAATCGACTCCCCCTTCAATGTAGGAGTCGACATAATATTGCCGACCGTAGTCTGCAAAGAGCGTGTCCTGGTCGCCGATGAAGCGGCACTGCTTGAAGATCGAGCGGTCAGCGCGAACGGTGATGGCCACAGCCTGTCCCGTATTGCCGGCAGCATTCTCAAAGGTGAGGTTGTCTGCTTCAAAGCCTTCACCGTAAATCTCTAAGGTGGAGGAGAAGAAAGTTCCCCCGGCACTCTTCGCATTCTGCGACGCCGTGATCACGACAGCCCCCGGCTTGGAGCCAAGGCCAATCATGGTGGTACGGGGTCGATTCTGCGTCACGATGACGCGCTGGTGATAGATACCCGGTGCGATCTCAAGATAGAGTCGGCCGCCGGGCCCCGGCTGCGGAGCGTGATCCAGCGCCATCTGGATGGTTGGGAAATCGCTAACGCTCGCAGTCGTTCCGATTGAATCAGGTGACACACGGACATGAACGTCCTGCGCGCTTATCGCAAGAGTTGTCAGCAGCCCGGCAATCATGATCTCGCAAATGCCTGTGAGCATCCGTCTCCCTGACTTCACCATTTCATTGATCCAAACCCGGATTCTGCTCTCAATTTCTCGTCATTTGCCGTGAACCGCTCAAATAATGATGCTTGGCGGTTGAGAGAGTGGCAACGTTGCCGGACCCACGAATGCTAGCAACTGCCCCTATACTTCGTCAAGAAACATGGCTAGTATCTTTTGGCGCATGACCGCACGCACTTTTCACTGATACCATCTCTCAGCATGAAAGAGATCAAACGACCCACGATCATCGATGTCGCTCGAGCGGCGAAAGTGGGAGCGTCCACCGTCTCCCGCCACGTACGCGGTGGAAAGTCAGTCAGCCCTGCCGTTGCCAAACGCATTGGTATTGCTATTGCTCAGCTGGGCTATGAGCCGAATACTCTGGCCCGCAGTCTCAGGGTTGGACGTTCGCAGACCCTGGGTGTGCTGTTTCCCCACGTCAACAATGTGTTTTTCGGCAATGCCATCCGCACCATTCAGTTCGAAGCACGCCGCAGTGGATTCACGGTCATGCTGCTTACACATCAAGAGGACGCAAAGCTGCAACAGGAGCAGTTGGCCTCACTCAAGCGGTCGCAGGTGGATGGCATCATCCTGGTTCCGGCTGCCGATACAAGCATTGCGCAGGTGCGTGCAATTCTTGGCAATACTCCAGTCGTTGCCTTTGATCGCCCCCTTGGGAGCGCCATTGATTCGGTGATGCTGGATAACGAAATGGCAGGCCTTCGAGCAACCGAACATCTGCTTTGGCACAAACACCGCCGCATCGTTTCTGTCACCGCACCCTACAAGTTGAATCCCCTGCACAGTCGCCTCAAGGGGCACAAAGACGCAATGGATGCAGCCGGCAGGAAGGTGGAGACGATTATCTGGAGGGACGCTGAACAGCTTAAGCGGGAACTCTGTCTCGCCCTAACGCGTAAGCGGGCGCCTGCTACGGCTGTTCTATCGATGAGTTACTCGGTCACGATAGCCATCCTCTCAGCCTTGCGGGATCGCAATATCCAACTGCACGAGATTGGGTTCATCGGAATCGACGACTTGGAGTTTGCCAGCTTTCTGAATCCTTCTCTCACCACGGTGGCGCAGCCCGCAGAGCAGTTTGCAAAGATTGCCGTTGAGCAACTCTTGAAGCGGACCACCGGGAGCAAAGAGACCCCGGTGCAGGTGACATTGGCTGGAAGTCTGGTCATGCGCGCCTCCTGCGGTTGCGATCCGGCCTTGTCGAAGGGGCGCTAACTCGCCCTTTTGGCACGAAACATCGCGGGGCTATATGCGTGGTGTCAACTTTTCCTCCTACTCTTAAACTTCACTGTTGACGATTCTTGATCCATCAGAATAGTATTCGGCACATCATTTGGCGACGTTGCCAAAGGTCTCTGAAAGAGCAATTACAGATTGCCAAAGCGGCTTTTAGTCGGCACGCATACACATTAGTGGAGAGAAAGAATGAACAGAGTAGGGATTTTTAGAGTAGGCCGTCTAGCAATGCTGTGCCTCTTCATGGCCACATTTCTAGGAAAAGCTGCATTGTCGCAAGAGTTCCGCGGCACCATTAGTGGTATCGTCACCGATCCTAGCGGGGCAGTGGTACCGGGAGCGACCGTTGCCGTTCGCGAGACAAGAACTGGGACTGTGAACCAGACCAAGAGTGGCAGCGATGGTCAGTACGTCGTTCCGTTTCTTCTGCCCGGCGACTATTCAGTCACGGTAACGATGCCAGGCTTCGAGAAGACGGTTCGTAGCAATATCACACTGCAGACCCAGGAGCATCCCATCGTGAATGTCTCCCTGGCAGTAGGAGAGGCGTCGCAGACGGTGACCGTTACAACGGCTGCTCCGCTACTGGATCAGGCGAACGCTTCGGTAGGCTCAGTCATATCGACAAAGTCGGTCGAAGACCTGCCACTCAACGGACGCACGCCGGCCGTCTTGACCGAGCTATCGGTGGGTGTCATTTCGACGGCGGCACCACAGATGGTCCATCCCTTCGATAACAATGCTGCAAATTCGTGGAGCATTGGAGGAACCCCGAACCAGGTAAGCGAAGTACTGCTGGACGGATCACCCGACCTCACCCTGCTTGGAGCGGTTGCCTACAACCCATCGCAGGACAGCGTATCTGAAGTTTCGATTCACCCATTTGATACGGACGCCAGTTTCGGGCACACCATCGGTGGCGTGGTCAACCAAGTGACCAAGAGCGGAACCAACCGCCTGCATGGGACTGCCTATGAGTTTTCGCAGATCTCCGCTCTCGACGCAAACACCTATTTCAATAATCGCGACAACAAGAAACTGCAGGTAACTCACTTCAACCAGTATGGCGGCACGATAGGCGGTCCGATCATCCTTCCGAAACTCTACAACGGAAGGGACAAGCTCTTCTTCTTCTTTGCATTTGAAGGATTGAAAGACTCGCAACCAAGCACTTACACAACGACAGTTCCAACAGCGGCGGAACGCGGCGGCGACTTTTCACAACTGCTCACCGCAGGATGCAAGACTGGAGCCTATACGGTCGATGGGACGGGCCTCGCAACCTGCAGCGACGGAACCAAAGATCCAAACCAGATATACAACCCATTCACCGCGACACAGAGCGGCTCGACGATCACACGTTCGCCGATTGCCAACAACCAGCTGCTGGCTGCGGCATCTCCAATCAACCCGGTTGCAGCCAAGTATTTGAGCCTGATTCCCCTCCCCAACAACACGAACGGCGTGGGCGCGAGCGGACAGGACAACTACATTACGAACGCACCGAGCGCCGACACCTACAACAACGAATTCGGTCGTCTGGACTACAACATTAGCTCACGGGATCATGTCTTCTTCGACTTCCGTCACAACAACCGCACCCAGGTGAAGAACGACTACTTTGGGAATGGCATCACCGGAACCTCACTGCTGCGCGAGAACTTCGGAAGCACCCTGGATAATGTTCTAACGATTAATCCAACAACGATTCTCGATACCCGCTTCAACTGGACGTACTTTAACGAAGTGCACGGAACCCCGGCATCAGCCTATAGTCCTGCGTCCGTTGGTCTGCCTTCCAACATGCAGACTGCCAGCGAATTTCTACAGTTGCCGTACATTAACTTCAGTACGGGTGGAAGCTGCGGCAACGTTTCCAGTTACCAATGCCTCGGAGCAACAGGATCAGGAATCGATCCAACAACCAGCTATCAGGCATTTGCTGACGTCGTAAAGATTCTGGGACATCACACGCTGAAGATCGGCTTCGATGGTCGGCAGTATCGCCTTCTGGTAACGAACTATGGCAACTCGTCGGGCAGCTTCACTTTGAACTCGAGCTTTGTCACGGCAGGTACCGGCGCGGCAAACCAGTCATTTGGAGGCGATCTCGCGGACTTCATCTTTGGTCTGCCGGGTTCGGGCAGCTACGATCTGGGAGCGAAGGCAGACTACAAAAATTATTATTTTGGAACGTTCGTACAGGACGACTGGAGAGTGAACGATCGTCTCACACTCAATCTGGGAGTGCGCTTCGACATTGATACACCGTTCGGCGAGAAGTTTGGTCGCACGGTCAATGGTTTCAATCCAACAGCAATCAATTCCGCTTCGGTCGCCGCAGCAGCAGCGTATGCCGCCAAGCCAAATTCCACAGTGCCGGTGAGCGGGTTCAACACGCTCGGCGGACTGACCTTCCCGAACGGAAACGGAGGCGCTCCTTACCAGACCAACAGTGGCTTCTTGAGCCCGCGGTTCGGCTTCTCATATAGTCCTGCCATGTTCCACGACAAGACAGTCATCCGCGGCGGCTTCGGGATCTTTGTCCAGCCGGAAACAGTGTCCAATCTCAACGCACAGGGAGTTACCTCCTCGAATGCCATCTCCAACCAGGAAGGCTTCAGCGCGACGACAACGTATACGGCGACGACCAACAACTATCTAACACCAGCTAATACCCTCAGCAATCCCTTCCCAGGTGGCTTTGTGCAGCCGGCGGGATCGTCGCTGGGAGCGAGCACCTTCCTCGGTCAGCAAATTACCTTCCTATCCCCTGCCGAACATGATCCCTATTCAGAGCGTTGGGATATTGGTTTCCAGCAATCTCTTACCCCCAGCACCATGCTTGAGGCGCTGTACGTAGGCAATCATGCTCTGCATCTTCCGATCGCACAGCAGAACCTCAATGCAACCCAACTGCAGTACCTGTCGACCACCCCATACCGGAATCAGGCCATGGCAAAAGCCTATCAGGCAACGGTATCCAACCCGTTTGTCGGCTTGCTTCCAAACGGTGGGCTTGCAGATGGAAAGACTGTGCCTCTGAGCAATCTGCTCGTACCATATCCTCAATTCGGTGCGAACAATATTCTGAGCCAGAACATCACGGAGGGGCAGTCCTACTTCCACAGCGTGATCCTCCATATCGAACAGCGAGAGAAGCACGGGTTGACGCTGACCGCTAACTATAGCTTCTCGAAGTTGACCGAGGCGGATACCTACTTGAACGATGAGGATTCCAGCCCGACGCATCGCATATCGCCTTACGATCACACGCATCACTTCACTATAGGCGCAACCTACGACCTTCCCTTTGGCCGTGGCAAGATGTTTGCCTTCGGCGGAAGCCGGCTGATGAATCAGATTCTGGGTGGCTTCGTAATCAACGGAGTGTTCCAGTTCCAGACCGGTGCTCCGATTGAGTTCTCTGCCGACATTCCACTGCAACCTGGCGTAACGCTCCGCCAGATCACCAATCAACCACGGAATACATCCGTGGTTGGCTCTGGAACTCCGCCTCTGAGCACCAGCCTGTTTGTCACAGGCAATTCCACGGCTTGCCCCGCTTCACCCGGCGTCTGCGATGGATCTCAATTCATCAATGGCCAGTACTATAACCATTACCGGACGCTGCCACAAACACTGTCATGGGTTCGGGGCGACGGCTTCAACAACATGGATGCGTCGATCCTGAAGGACTTCCACTTTACGAACAGCGCCTATCTGCAACTGCGGTTCGAGACCTTCAATACCCTCAATCACCCGATCTTCGCAGCGCCTAATGTCACCAGCGCTACGGCAGGCAACTTCGGGTACATCACCTCAACGTACGCTAACAGCCTTCCAAGACAGGTGCAGCTCGGCGCTCGCATCGTGTTCTAACCACCCTTGCGAGACAACCATCAAAGAGACCCGTTCACTGAGCGGGTCTCCTTGCTTTTGCTCATCCACCGATCTCGAATCCGATCATCCGACTTCGACTTATCCCCGTTTGTCCGCCGTTAGAATGGGATCATGAGCCCGTTGCCCCTCGCTCCGTCCAGCGCGCGTTACACAAACCAGACTCTGCTGATTGATGCCGACGACACGCTATGGGAGAACAATAGCTATTTTGAGCGAGCGATCGCTGACTTCA
>VFSW01006524.1_pt1 | contig 17134 bp, 13 predicted proteins | sample 5358111 | NCBI WGS metagenome assembly VFSW01 (sample SAMN11554181, study PRJNA540505) | mine drainage metagenome | isolation source: sediment from site ElyBrook_90M | place: USA: Ely Copper Mine, Vershire, VT | collected 2017
CGGGGGACCGGTGATCCCGGTGGAAATGGGACCCTCGGAGACCGGCGGTGACATGGTCCCGCTCACGTACCGCACCGCCTACGCCTTCATGCACCGCGAGGGCGTGCGCAAGGGGGAGGCCCGAAAACTCACTTGGGGCGATCTGGATCTGGACCGGGGCATCGTGAGCCTGGACGAGAACAAGACGGATCGGCCGCGGTCCTGGGTCCTTGACCCGTCGATGGCGACGACGCTGACGGTGTGGCGCGACGCGGTCCCGCACGAAAGCGGCGACCCCGTGTTCCCCGACGTGAAGTGGGAGAAGCTCGCGCCGCTCTACCGGGCCCACTGCGAGGGCGTCGGCATCGAGCGCGCACGCCTCTTCCAGAAGAAGGAGAACAAGCTCCGCCTCCGTGCACACGACGCGCGCGCCTTCTTCATCACGGCCAGCATCCTCGGCGGGCGCGACATGCTCTGGATTACCGACCGCACGGGGCACACGACCCTGTCGATGATGCGTCGCTACGAGCGCGACGGCCGTAGCTGGCGTGAGCTGGGTGAAGGGGCGCCCGTCGACGCCGCCGCCACGATCCCGGAGATTGCCGCCGCGATCACGGCGGCAAACGCGGCGGCAGGGCCTAACGGTCCCTCTACGAGGATCCCCCGTAAATCCTCGAAAGTGCACGGGAAGGGAGTTGAACCCTTACGCCTTGCGGCGGCGGAACCTAAATCCGCTGCGTCTGCCAGTTTCGCCACCCGTGCGGTGAGCTTAAGGGGCAATCGTGGGCATTCTCGTCGGCCGTTCTGCTTCAGCCATGACGACAAGGCCTCGGCTCGCCTTCGGCGTCGGACGCTATCGAAGAGGGGGCATCCGCGATGCCGTGCTGTCGCAGCTTCTCCCAAAGATTCTTGCGCGAGATGCCGAGGATCTCGGCCGTGCGAGCGCGCGCCCCGTCCGAGGCCTCGAGCGTGGCGAGCAAGTACTCCCGCTCAAACTCGGCGAGCGCAAGCGCCAGCGTTCGCGGCTTCGCGCCCTCCGCCGTATCCGTCTGCCCGCCGTGGCCGATGGCGGTGGGCAAGTCCTGAAGGCCGATCTCGCGCCCCCGGCTGAAGACCATGGCGTGCTCGATGGCGTGCATGAGCTCCCGGATGTTGCCGGGGAAGTTGTGTCGGTAGAGCGCGGCCCGAGCCGCGGGCGCTATCGCCGGCGGCTCCCCCGGCCGCGTATGAAAACGTCGAAGAAAGTGCTCCGAGAGGATGGCGATGTCGCCGCGGCGCTCCCTAAGAGGCGGGATGACGACGTCGACAACGTTGATTCGGTAGTAGAGATCCTCCCGGAAACGACCATTGGCGACCTCTGTCTTGAGGTCGCGATTGGTCGTGGAGATCAGGCGAACATCCACGCGCGCCGTCGTGTTGCTGCCTATGGGCTGGAAGCTCCCGTCCTGCAGGACGCGAAGCAGCTTGGCTTGCGCCTGTATAGGCAGCTCACCCAGCTCGTCGAGCAGCAACGTCCCGCCATCCGCGATTTGGAAACGCCCCTCCCGCTTTCCGATCGCGCCAGTGAACGCTCCGCGCTCGTGCCCGAAGAGCTCCGCTTCGATCAGGGTCTCGGGGAATGCCGCGCAGTTGATCGCCACGAAGGGCTTGTTCCTCCTCGGGCTGCGGTCGTGAATCGTCCTTGCCACGAGCTCCTTCCCTGTTCCGCTCTCGCCGACCACGAGGACGGGCGTATGGCTGTCCGCGATGGCGTCGATCCTCTCCTGCAGCCTGACCATGCTCGGCGTGCGTCCCACGAGCAGCTCACCCGAGCTTCTTGCGGCGAGTGCGGCGCGTGCCGCATCGAGCTCCGCGCGCATGTCCCTCCGTTCCGAGATCCGATCGACCCTCAGGAGGAGCTCCTGCATCTCGAACGGCTTGGTGATGTAGTCGTAAGCGCCGTCCTTAATGGCAGCCACGGCGTCGGAAATCGAACCATACGCAGTGATCAGAACCACGAGCGTGCTCGGCGTTCGCTCCAGAACGTCGTGCATGACGGCAGGGCCGTCGAGCTTCGGTAGCCGGATGTCGGAAATAACGAGATCGAACAGGCTATTCTGGGCGGCCGCCACGGCCTTTGCACCGTCACTCACCGCCACGACGAAGTGCCCGCGCGCGCGGAGCGCATCGCTCACCGTCATTCTGATAAGCGGCTCGTCGTCCGCCAGCAGGATGCTAAGCACGGGTGCCCCCCGCTGCGGGTAGCCACATGGTCACCGTCGTGCCGCGCCCGCCCTCGCTCGCCAGCTCCAGCTCTCCACCGAACGAGCGGATCACGCCGTAGGTGATGGCGAGCCCGAGTCCGGTACCCTCGCCCGGCGGCTTGGTCGTGAAGAATGGATCGGTGACCTTGGACATGTTTTCCTTGGGAATGCCCGGACCGTGGTCCGCCACGGCGATGCCCCACATGAATCCGCGGCGCGTTGCCGAGATGGATACGTGGTCCCCGCGGGGGCTGAAGTAGAGGGCGTTGATGATGACGTTGCTGAGCGCCTTCCGGAGCTGCGCTGCCTCGGCGCGGATCCGCACCGCGCCAGGCTTCAACGACGATTCGACGCGCACTCCCGCCTCCTCGCAGAGCGGCGCGATCATGCGCAGGCAGGACGAGACGATGTCGGCCGCATCGAGATCGCTCGGCGGCGCGGGCCGCTGCCGAGCATAGTCGCGCACTCCGTCGACGACTCCCTTGAGCCGACCGACGCCCTCCAGGATCGCGTTCAGGTACTCCTGCTTCCGGGCCTCCGGCACTGTGCCTTCGCTGAGGGCCCTCGCGCACTGCATGATTCCCGAGAGCGGGTTGCTAATCTCGTGCGCGATGCCCGCAGCGAGGATGGCCACCGATCGGTGCTTCTCCGCCTCGATGACAGACGTCTGCTCCTCGACGAGGCGGTGATGACTCGAGGCCAGTTCCTCGCGAGCCGCGCGCAGATGGCGGCCCTCGTGTCCGACTCGGTCGAAAAGGTAGCCGAGCACGGGCCCGGAGAAGCCCGCGGTTGCGACCTGGGAGATGACGCGCCAGGGATCTGCGACGGCGTGCGCCGCAAGTCCGAACGCGGCGGTCAGGGCGAGCGTCACGGCGGCGGTCACGAGCCCGCCTCGCAGGCCGAAGTAGGACACGAACATGACGCTCCACGCCGGCAGCGCTGCGACGAAAGGACTGCCGGTGCCACCCGAAGTATGGATGAGCATCGCCAGGAACACCACGTCGGACAGGCCAGCCACCATGTGGAACGTGTCCTTGGCCTCCGAGCGAAGGATGCGCGATCCTGCGAGGTAAAGCACCCCGTAGTAGGGAACGAAGACTCCGAAGACAACCAGCACGCCATCTCGAGTGGGGCCGCTCTCCAGAGAGATTCGAGCCCACACCATCCCTGCCGCCAGCGCGAGCGCGCGCAACCCAGCGTAGACGGCGTCACGCGAGTCGAAACCCCCTTCCGCATGGGCGGCGCGACGCCCTGCGCGCGGATGGATCTGGGCGGCGGCGGTCATGACAAATGCAACCCCCTGATCGATCGATTACCATGCGCGGAAGTGCTGCATAGGGCGATCGCTCATACGCGGCCTGCAGGCGCACTCACCGCGCGAATCTCGCCGGCACATGCAAAGCATGCGCGGGGCGTCGCTCAGTCTCGACCGTCCGTCCCTTTCGTCGCTGCGAGGCTCCGCAAGTAGGCCATGAGATCGGCCACCTCATCGGGGCTGCGCTGGACCTCGTCGCGGCTGCGATCGTGCCTCCGAACGATGCTGGCCGTCAGGAACGAATCGGGCGCCATCGCGACGAAGCCCGGGTCCCGGATCGCTGGCGCCTTGCGTCCCTCGGAGGCGGTGCCATGACACGTGCCACAGTAACGCGTGAAGAGCCAGCTGCCCCTAGCGGGATCTCCCTGGCGGGGACGCCAGTCTTTCCGGGATGCCGAGGTGGGGTCGAGTGTCTGCACCGCGCCGATCACTGCCCGCAAGGTCGCGGCGTCGAAGGTTCGAAACGTCCCCATGGCCGTGTCCTCGACGCCGTTCATGAGGGTCGCGTAGACCGCTTCGTCGCGCCGCGTCACGGGGTTGTCGGCGGCGGCCAGCGGAGGTGCGATCGCAGTGCCTTCGCCGTGGTCTCCGTGGCAGGGCGTGCAAGCCTCCTGGAAGACGCTCCGACCGCGCGAGAGATCAAGCTCGCTGGCGCTGACCTCGGCGAAGCTGGCTCGCGCCGGGTGCGACGCGCGGAGATATCCGATGATGGCGGTGATCTCCTCCGCCCGCAGCCCACTGTTCGAAGTCCCCCACGGCGGCATGCGATGGTCGGGCCGCCCCTCTCGAAGCGTACGACGCAGGAAAGCGTCGCTAGCGATCGCAATGAAGGATGCGCCCCCGATTGCTGGCGCGACCTCGACGTCACGACCGCCGAGCACTCCGCCCTCGCCGCGAGGGCCGTGACACGCGCTGCAGAATGCGCCGAACAGCGCGTGGCCGTCGATGCCAAAGTCACGCTCTCCGAGCAGCATCCCCTGCACACGATCGCGCGGCCAGAAGGGCACGGGGATCTCGCGCGTCTTCAGGGAGAGCAGGTAGGTGATCAGCGGGTCGATCTGCGACGCGTCGAGACGCGGGGTAGGCATCCGGGTGCGAGGATCCAGTCGCGAGGGATCCGACAGCTCCTCCGTGAGCCAGGCCACGAGCGTGCGCCCGCCCCGGACGTGAGAGAAGTCCAGGTCGGACACCTTGCGGCTGCCGATGTCGGAGAGATCGGGTCCGTCCCCCCCGACCCCGCCAATTCGGTGACATCCGCGACACCCGAGCCGGGCCGCCAGAAGCTTGCCCTCCATCAGCCGTGGCGCCCCGATGAGTGACTTGAGATAGGCCTCAAGGACTGCAAGCTCCGACGCCTCGAGGGGCATGGCGCTCGCCGCCCAGCGGGCGTCGGAAGAACCCGCGGCGGCTCGAACGTGCTGCTCGTACCACGCGCGCGAATAGCCACGGAGTCCCGCCTGGGAGAGGTCGCGTTTCGCGGCGACCCCTCGACCGTCGACGCTATGACAAGCGCTGCAGCCTCTTGCGCTGAAGAGCGCCTGGCCAGACGCGACACGCTCGGGGTCCGGCACAGGGATGCCCGAGTGACAGATGCCGCACCCGGCCTCGTAGTGTTGCATTGGAAAGAGTGGCTCGTCCCAGTTCGACCCGCCCTCGTGCGCCGCTCGTACCGTGAGCGCGCGTCCCTGCCCACCGTGGCAGATGGTGCAGCCGAAGCGCGTCGGATCGTGCGGTATCGGAGGGTGAGGTGCGAAGAGCGGATCCCCGTCCACGGGTGCGATCCCGGCGGCACCGAGGTGGCAGCTCCCGCAGCGATCCACGACATCGGCGGAGGGGCTCATCTGGCGGATGCGCACCTCGATGGGGTCTCGCTTCGCCTTTCGCGCGAGGACGTTGTACCGCTGCTGCACCGCCCGCCACTCCGAGAAATGGGTCACAGCAGACGCGATCGCGAGCACGCCGAGCAGTGCGACCGACAGGATCGCGAAGGCAATCTCCAGCCGCCTGAGGGAGAGGCTCGCAGCTCGTTCGGCGTCGGGCGTCACCATCAGTAGATCCCGTCGCGCCACGGCACAGTGAAGCGCCAGCCAGGCCCCCGGAAGAGCGCACCGATCACCGTCAACGCAATCGCGGAGAGCAAAAACCACGCGAAGATCCAGAAGGGCAGGCTCCGAGTCCGGAGCCAGAGACCCAGCTTGCCGCGGCGCCATGGCAACGCGCCGGCGCTCATCGCTGCGCCGACGAGCCACAGCGGCACGACGATCGACCAGACCATGCCGGCAGCTCCGATCCGGAAGACCCCCGTGAGAGCCGCGACGGTCAGCCAGAGTACCGTGAGCCGTCGAAGCGGAGCGACCGTCCAGAGCGCGGGCCGTTCGATATTCACCCGGAAGTAGGGGATCACGGCGAGGGCGATGATGCAAAGCGAGGGGAGCAAAACGCCGGCGACGACCGGCGGGTAGTAGCGCAAGAGCTCCTGGACCCCCAGGAAGTACCACGGTGCCTTGGCCGGGTTGGGCGTGCGGGCCGGATCGGCGATGCCTTCCAGGGGCGCGTCGAAGACCAGGGACGCCACGACCAGCAGGACGGCAAGCGCGAGGAATGCCACGAGCTCACGCAGCAGCAGGTGCGGGAAGGTCATGACCATCGGCTCGTCGCCCACGTCCAGCGTGACGTCGGCCGCATCGTCCTTGACGATCACCAGGCGGACGGCATCCGTCGAGCCCACGATGGCCAGCTCCGACTCTTGCGTGCCACCGCCTGGATTCGTGCTTCCCGCGACGGGATCCGGTGCTCGGGAAGGAAGACCAACTGGCGGCGCGTCGTCCTTCGGGAGGGCCGGGAGGTGAATGCCGCCGTCCCGGCGAACCCGCCAGATGTGCAAAGCGATCCCCAGCGCGAGGGTCATGGGCAGCACGACGCAGTGCAAGACGTAGAAGCGCAGCAGGGCGCTGTCGTTGATGCTATGCCCACCGAGCAAGAGCAGCTTGATCTCGCCACCGACGACGGGTATCGCCGCGACCATGTTGGTTCCAACCGTGACTGCCCAGTACGCCAGCTGATCCCACGGCAAGAGGTACCCGGTGTACGAGAGCAGGAGCGTGGCGACGAGCAGCCCGACTCCGATGACCCAGTTGAACTCGCGGGGCGGACGGTATGCGCCCCTCAAGAAGGTCCATGCCATGTGCGCAAACGCCAGCCACACCATCGCGTGCGCGGTCCAGCGATGCAGGTTGCGCAGGAACATTCCGGACGACACGACGAACGCGAAGTCCTTCATGTCGTTGTAGGCGTGTGGCACCGCGGGCCGGTAGTAGAACATCAGGAGAATCCCGCTCATCGTGAGGATGAGGAAACACGCCGCAGACAATCCACCGAGGTAGAGGGTCCGGCTGAAGCGAATGGCCCGGAGGCGCACCTTCACTGGGTGAAAGTGGAGGAAGAAGTTCGTGAACACGGCGAGCGACCGGTTCCTGTTCGAGTCCGGGAAGCCGTGGCGGGCGATGGACCGCCACACTCGGCTGCGCAACAGGGCCCGGGTAACGTCCCGCACGTTCAGACCTCGAGCACCATGTCATCGGCGACGGGTTGACTCGGGTCGACTACGAGCACGCCCCGCCGTAGCAGAAGACTCAGACGCCGGAGCCCCTTGGTTGCAGGGCCCGCCGTGACGCGTCCGGTGAGGTCGAATGTGCTGCCGTGACAGGGACAGACGATCCGATCTCGACCGGGCTCGTGGCCGGTCATGCATCCGAGGTGCGTGCAGACCGCACTGAGCGCGTAGAACCCCTTTGGCCCATGCACCACGTAGACCCTGCGAGCCCTGGACACGAGCACCGTGCCGGGCGGAAGTGTCTCCGGCCTTCCGACCTCGAACCGCCCGTCCTGCTCGTCGAGCACGTCGGGCTCCAAGTAGCGTGTCACGGCGATGACCACCCCGGCGCCCGTGAGACCCAGCGCGCCCGAGCCCAGCAGCGCGAGAAAGCGCCTTCGCTCCAGCTCCTCCTTTTCGCAGGGAACTCTGAGATCGTCCACGAATGGCATGGCCCGTCAGAAGACCTGATCCGCGAGCCGGACCAGGTCGACCTCCTCTTGCTGGTAAGATGCAGTCATCGAAATCACTCCCGCCGGGCACCTTCGAGCGCAAAGGCCGCAGCGGCTACACGCTGCTTCGTCCGTGACCAGCGCCACGACCGCGGCGCGGTCGTCGGTGGCCGGAAGCGGAATCAACCTGATGCACTGCTCGGGACAGACGTCTGCACACCCGCCGCAGGCGAGGCACTCGCTTCCCTGTGAGGCTCCAGGGCTGAACGTCGGCTCGACCCAGCAGTGCAGGCACCGGCTGCCCTCGGCTCGCGCGTCCTCCTCGCTCAGCACCGCCTCGACCTCGGCACGCAAAGAGCGGCTCTCGACCGGGATCAGAGACACGCTGCGACGCGGCAGCTTTTCGTGGTCACCGCGCGCGAACGGGTGCTCCGGACCGAAGACGGGGAGTTTGCGGAGATGCTGTCGCCGGGGCGAATCGGAACGGCCCGTCAGTTGCGTGTCGATCGAGCGAGCCGCACGAAGCCCGTCCGCCACTGCCTCGATGAGGATCCTCGGACCGAAGGCGACGTCACCGCCGGCGTAGATGCCGGGGCGACTGGTCGCGAGCGTCTTGGTGTCGACGCGGATCGTCCTCTGGGGATTCAGCTCAAGACCGTGCTCCTCTCCGAGGAAAGAGACGTCGGCGATCTGCCCGATGGCCGTGATGACGGTGTCGCACGGGATTTCTTCCTCGGTCCCCGGCTCGAGGGCAGGGGCGAAATGACCCTGGGTGTCGAATAGGCGATGCACGCGCAAGGTCTCGATCGCCCGTACCCGACCTCGGTCGGAAAGGATCGTCTTCAGGCTGCGCTGGTTGACGAGGTGGATGCCCTCCTCCAGACCCTCCTCGATCACGCGCGAGTCAGCCGGCATCTCGTCGCGCGACTCCACCGTGACCATGGTCACCTTGCGACCGAGTACGCGCGCTGCCACCACGGCCGCGTCCAGGGCGAGCTGATGACGCTTCCGGTCCAAGGAGGAGATGTCGCCGAAGCGCCGGGCCGTGCGCGCGACGTCATAGGCAACGTTTCCCCCTCCGATCACGACGACGCGATCGCCCACCTCGACGGGAATTCCGATGTTGACGTTCGCGAGGAAGCTCACGGCGGTCAGCACGCCATCGAGGTTGGAACCGGGAACTCCGATCTGCGCGTCCTTGCGACATCCGACGGCGATGAACACGGCGTCGTGAGTTGACGCTAGCGACGCGAACGTCACGTCGCGGCCGATGTCGACGCCGAGACGAATGTCGACCCCAAGAAACTCGATGAAATCGACCTCAGCCTGGAGCACCGCACGCGGCAGCCGGTGCTCCGGAACGCCCAATCGCATCATCCCACCCGCGACCGGGGCAGCGTCGTAAACGGTCACACGGTGCCCCATCAAGGCGAGGTCGTGTGCGCATGCCAGCCCCGCGGGTCCGGCACCCAGGATCGCCACAACGCCGGGGCGATCGGTGCTGGGGCGCGGCGGCTGGACGACTCTGCGGATCTCCTCGAATGGTTGTCCGCTTTCGACGCCACGACGCTCGTTGACGAAGCGTTTGAGCGCTCGGATCTGGATCGGCGCGTCGATGACGGTGCGCCGGCAGACTCGCTCACAGGGGGCGGCACACACGCGGCCGCAAATGGACGCGAACGGGTTGGTCCGGCGCAGCAGGGCGTAGGCCTCGTCCCAGTAGCCCTGCGCGACCAGGCTCACGTAGCCGCCGGCGTTCGTGTCGACCGGACAGGCCGCGCGACAGGGAACGCTCGAGCGCAGATGCTCGGGATGAGCCGGCGGACTGCCCTTCCACCACGTGGCCGGCGCGCGCCCCGGACTCGATGGCGCGCCCTCGAAGCGTGATGGCTGCCTGGCGGACATGGCAGGGTTCGGGCGCTCGCTTCGAGGGCTAGCTCAATCGTATCATCGAATCATTACGTCGCAACGGCTGGACGTAGGGTCTGGGCCGAGGAGAGGGCGAAGGCCCCCAGCATGCCGAGCCCAATGAGGACGTCGCGCGGCGCCACAGCCGCCGCGCTGGTGGCCACGAGCGAGGGCACGACGAGCATGTGGCAGTTGAGCCACAGCCCGAGCAGCTGCACGGCGACCAGTCCTCCGAGGATGCGCGGCGAGCGGCGGCTCCTGGGATGAAGGAGCGCGACGAAGGGCACGGCGAAAACGAAGGTCACGACGGTGAGAACGACCCCGACGTCGCGCCGCAATGCGGAGGTCACCTCGTCCGGCAGGTTGCCGTACCAGATGGTCAGATACTGCGACCAGAAGAGGTAGCCCCAGAAGATCGAGAGCGCGAGCGTGAAGGCGCCAACGTCGGCGCGCTCGGTTTCGCTGAGCTTGTTGCTAACGAGTGCGAGGAGCGTCACCACGCCGGTGCCCGCGACGAACGCGCTCATGAACACGTACGGCCCGATCAGCGTGCTCTGGAAGGAGGGGTCGGGTCCGAGCACGAAGTCGAAGGCCCAGGCCGAAAGGACCACGGCGAAGAGGAGGCAATAGACGACAGCGCCGGCGACGCTCGGTCGGTCGGCCGTGCCCTTCCCAACTCGAAGCTTGAGATAGGCGAAGCCAAAGAGCGCAACTCCCAGCACGAGCTGCCTCACGGTGACGAGAAGGACGCGAGGCCACTCCGCGCCCTCTGTGTGGAGCCACGGCGCCAGGCCGGCGCCGGCGAGGATGACGACGAGCACCAGGAGCGCGACCGGCGTGAAGCCGATCTGGAAGGCCCCGAGCGTCGCGAGCGGCCGCGCCCAGCGCGCGTCGACGACGCGGAAGAAGGCCCGGAAGGCCAGCGCGCCTGCGGCAGCTCCTGCGAAGAAGAGCCAGCTGGCGATCAGCGCACCGAACGTCCGCGGCGAGGCGCCCCCCCCGAGACCGGTCGCGAATGCAATCAGTCCCATCGCCACGGCGCCGAGGGCCGCCCAAGCCAGCCCGCGTCCGAGCCCGGCCTGCACTCCGCGCAGCCACGTCATCACGGCGTACCTCCCTGAGCCTGCGCCGGGGGCGCGCCGTTGTCGGAGTTCGAACCGCCGGGCGCTGCCCCGGTGCATCCTTCCTTCTGCAGCGAGCGAATGTAGGCGACGAGATCCCAGCGGTTCTCCGAGGTCAGCCCCTCGCGCATGGTCGGCATCGCGCGCCCTCCAGCGGTGAGCGTGCCGTAGATGAAGCCGTCGGTCCGCTTGCAGATGGAGTAGTGACGCAGGTTCGGGGCCTGGGGGAACTTGTCCGAGACTTTTCCGTCGCCCCCTGCGGTCGAGCCGTGGCAAGACACGCAGTGCGAGCCGTAGATGCTGGCGCCCCGGGCGGCCGCGACGGCGTCCAGCGGGATGGGGCTCTTTAGATCCTCGACGTCGTCGCGATCCACGACGGTCTCGACTCCGCCAAGCGGGATCGAGCCCGAGGGAGCCGGGCGAGCCTCTTCGAGCGGCTGCACGGCGGGCTGCTGCTCCATGCTCGCCGGCCACTTGCCGCTGCTGCTGCACGCCGCCAGCACCAGACACGGGACGACCCATCCGCTCGCGGTCACGACAGTACCTCCACCGCCTCGGACAGAGCCCTTCGGATCACCCTCTTGCGCTCTTCGGGAACTCCGCCCATCGGCACGACGACGACGATCCGCTCGCTCGTGACCTCCTTGCGAACCCGCCGCGGGAACCACCGACGCGTGACGGCCGACAGGATGACCAGGGCGCTGAAGTTTGTGACGCCCGCGAAGAGCAACGTGAGCTCGAACATTATGATGCCGAACGCCGTCCACGAGACGATGGGCTTGCCCCCGACGATGAGGTTCATCGACTTCGACGTGACGACCTGGAGGGCGATGGCGCAGCCGAGACCCGTCATGCCCCCCACGAGCGCGATCCAGCCGAGCGCACGCCAGGGGCCAGGATGGCCGGTGTGACGGACGACTGGAAAAGGCGCCGGGCTCGCGACGCGCGCCGTCTTCACGCCCTCGTCGTGCAGCGAGTGCAGCGCCTTCTCCGCGGCGTCGGGATCGGCGAACACGGCGACGAAGTCATCACGCCGCATGGGACACCTCGGACACCGGAAGGTCATTCGCGGACGCGCCGGCAGCGTGCTCCCCTTGCATGGTCTCGGCGACCGACATGGAGGGCAGGATCTTGATGAAGAGCAGGAACAGCGTCAGAAAGACGCCGAAGCCCCCGAGGCAGATGCACAGCTCGAGCCCTGTGGGCGAGTAGTCGCGCCAGGCGAACGGATCGTAGTTGTGGGCCAGCGTGGTGACGATGAACATGAAGCGCTCGAACCACATGCCGACGGTGACCAGCACGGACAGCACGACCATCGTCGCCAGGCTTCGGCGCGCTCGCTTCCAGAAGAGCACCAGCGGAGCGACGCTGTTGCACACGATGACGGCCCAGAAGACGGGGGCGTAGGTTCCCGTGGCGCGCCAGCGGAAGACCTCCGCCTCGGTCTCGCTTCCGCGGGTGAAGGCCATGAAGAACTCGGTCGCGTAGACGAAGGTCATGACGACGGACATCCCGAGCAGGAGCTTTGCGAGCAGGTCGAAGTGCTCGGGCGTGATGTAGCGCTGGAGCCTGAAGCCCCGGCGCAGCCCGCTGAGCAGCAGCACCGCCATGGCGATGCCCGAGAAGATGGCGCCCGCGACGAAGTAGGGCGGGAAGATGGCCGAGTGCCAGCCGGGCATCAGGGTCATAGCGAAGTCCCACGACACGACGCTGTGGACGGAGACCGCCAGCGGGATCGCGACCGCGGCGAAGATGGGGTACGCTTTCTCGAAGAGGCACCACTCACCGTCGGTGCCCGAGAAGCCCAGCGCGAGGACCTTGTAAAGAGGCCGGCGCCATCCCTTGACCCGCCGCGAGAGCAGCGCGAGGTCGGGGAGCATGCCCATGTAGAGAAACAGCGTGCTCACCGTGACGTAAGAGCAGACGGCGAACACGTCCCATTCGAGCGGGGACCGGACGTTCGGCCAGAGGCCTCGCTGGTTCGGATACGGCAACAGGAAGAATGCCAGCCACGCGCGGCCGAGGTGGATCACGGGATAGAGGCCGGCGGTGAGGATGGCGATGACCGTCATCGCCTCTGCTGAGCGCCCGACGGCGGCGCGCAGCGGCGAGCGCGTGAAGAAGAGGATCGCCGAGACCAGCGTGCCGGAGTGGCTCACGCCGATGAAGAACACGAACGTGGTGATGAGCGAGCCCCACATCACGGTCCCGTTGAGGCCCGTGACGCCCATGCCCTCGCGCAGCATCTGGGCCCAGGCCCAGCCGCCGACCGCGATCAGGCCGAGCGAAGCCAGCAGTCCGAGCCGGTAGTACCACGAGGTGTTTGCCATAGTGGCGAGCGTGTCGCGCTCGATCTGTGTGATCGGGCTCAAGCCGTCGATGGGCGCCGGGATGGATTTGGCTTCCGTCATGTGCCTGCCTTGTCCCTGCGGCGCGCGAGGTAGACGACGCCGGGCTGCGTGTTGAGCTCCTCGAAGAGGCGATAGGCGCGCCCGTCAGCCGCCCAGCGCGAGACCTGAGATGCCGGATCCCTGAGATCACCGAAGACCATGGCGCGGGCAGGACACGTGGAGACACAGGCCGGCACGATGTCCCCGTCGCGCACCGCGCGCCCCTCGAACTTCGCTTGCTCCTCACCGGCGCGGATGCGCTGGACACAAAAGGTGCATTTCTCGGTGATGCCGCGCTCGCGCACCGTGACGTCCGGATTGAGCCCGAGCCTCGCCCGCGCATCGCGGGGGTGGTCGAAGAAGTTGAAGGCCCGGGCGCTGTACGGGCAGTTGTTCTCGCAGTACCGGGTGCCTACGCAGCGGGCGTAGACCATCGCGTTGAGCCCCTCCCGGGTGTGGTACGTGGCGTACGCGGGGCAGACCTGCTCGCAGGGCGCGTTGGTGCAGTGCTGGCACCCAACTGGAAGAAAGGAAGCCTTGGTCCCGGCGTCGGTGGCCTCGATGAACGACTGGACATGGAGCCAGCTCATGTCGCGTCCGCGGGACACCTCGCGCGCGCCCACGATTGCGTTGTTGTTCTCGACGTAGCACGCGGCCACGCATGCCCCGCAGCCGTTGCAGCGGTCCAGATCGATGGCCATGGCCCATCGGTGCACGGGATGCTCGACGGGGGGAACCATGGACGGGTTTGCCGGCAAGACGGGAAGCTTCGGCGAAGCTCGGCTCACCTCGCGGGCGATCGGTCGCCCGTGTTGCGAGCGATCCACTCGCGTGGAGATGAGCGGCGCCTTCCGGCCCGTGGTCCGAACCCGAACACGCGTCGAGAAACCGAGCGGCGGCCCCCCGCCTTCGAAGAGGGGTGCCGCGTATCCGATGGGCACGGCGACCACCCCCTCGCGCACGCCAGGGGTGACGTGGGCGGGTAGCTCCGCGCGGCCGGGGGCGGCGTCGAGCGCGACGATGTCTCCGGTCTGCACCCCGAGCTTCGCAGCGGTCGCCGGGTGCAGCTCGACCCAGCCGCTCCACGAGATGCGCGTGAGAGGATCGGGGATCTCCTGGAGGAGGGCGCCCTGCGGCAGCAGACCATTGGGGTGGCGCAGTGTGGGAGCCACCACGAGCGGCAAGCCGTCGGCCGGCCCCTGGAGAGAGAGCTGCGCGACGCCGGCTAGCGCCCCCTCGGCCAGCACCACCGACTCGGGCGCGATCTCTGCGAAGCGACCGCCGCGCTCGATTCCCTTCTCATCAAAGGCAGCGCGCACGGCCTCGGCGAACGTGCCCGCCGGCAACCCGTTCGTCGCGCCGAGGGCGCGTGCCGCGCCGACCAGAACGTCGGCGGCAGCGCGTGTCGGCAGCAGCGGGATCATGACCGGCTGCTGGATCCCCGTGACGCCCGCGCGAGGGGAGTCGTCCGACCACGCCTCGAGGAAGTGGTGATCGGGAAGGACCAGATGCGCTTTGCGCGCGGTCTCGTCTAGGTAGTTGGCAAAAGCAGCCACGAACGGCACGCGCGGCAGAGCTCCGGCCAGCGCGCCGAACGCCGCGCCGAAGCCGAGCGGGTTGGCGTGGTGAACGAGCAGCGCTCCGACCTCGCCCGCGGCGGCTCGATGACCGAGCTCGGCGACGTCCATCGACGGCGCCGCCCACGGTTCCTGCGAGCGGGGGAGAAACTGGACCGTGCTCCCGAGGTTGCCCGCGACCGCGTTTAGCACGGCGACCGCCGCGAAGAGCGTGGCAGCGTTGTCGCCGGCCACGGCGCGCCCCGGTCCCATGCAGAGGCTCGGTCGATCGCGCGCCAACGCGTCGGCGAGCCTGGCGATGGCCTCCGCATTAAGGCCCGTGCGTGCGGCCACGGTCGCCGTATCGTAGGGGGCGAGCTGCTTCCGAAGCGTCCCGAGCACGTTCGGTGGGAGGCTGCCCGCCGCGGGCCCCGCGAGGCCCACAAGGGTCCGCGCCAGCCCGAGGACAAGCACGGCCTCGGTCCCGGGCACGACGGAGAGCCACTCGTCGGCGGCCGACGCCGTCAGCGACAGTCGTGGGCCTACGTACACGAAGCGCCCGCCTGCGGCCTTGAGCTCAGCCAGCCCGCGCGCGTGCTCGACCGGCGACCCTTCGTCGACGAAGTCGTGACCGATGGAGAGCAGAAGGCGGGCAGAAGCCAGGTCGTAGACGGGCGTCGCGTCTGTGCCGAACGCGCGCGTCGTGCCCTGGGCCACCCAGGGGGCAGAGACCGGGTCGAACGTGACGACCTGGCTCGGCGGCTGTCCCAGCGACGTAAGCCACGCGCGCAGGAGATTGCCGGTGCTGCCCCGCTCCGGGCGGGAAAGAATGACGATGAGCTTCCCGCCGTCGCGCGCTTGGCGGAGCCCTGCCGCGAGCGCCTGCTCGGCCTGGTCCCAGGCGATCTCGCCTGTCGCGGAGCGCGGCATTCCGAGTCGCTCGGGAGCGTAGAGCCCCTCGATCGCGGCCTGCCCCTGCGGGCACAGGGCACCTCGACTCAACGGGTGCTCCGGGTTGCCCTCGAGCGCGATCGCACGCCCGTCGCGCACGCGTGCTGTCGCTCCGCAGGCGGCCGGGCACCCACGACATATCGTGCGGTAGTAACGGGTTACGCCTGGCATGGCGTCGTCAGAGGGAGTGGCGGAGGGAACGAGGTAGCGGGGCAACCGCTCGGAACAGCCGACGATGAGATTGGCCCCAAGGGCTCCAACCGCCGCTCCGAGGAATCCGCGTCGTGAGGTCGTCATCGAGCTCTCCGGGCACTCACTTGTGGCAACCCAAGCAATCGCGCGTAGCGTGTCGCTCCTCGTGGCATGAGAGGCAACGGCCCATCGTGAAGGGCCGGTCCTGGACGACCGTCTTCATCGAAGCCACGTCGCCGTGACACTCCGAACAAGCGACCTTCGCCCGGACGTGCATGCGGTGGGAAAAGTAGATGTAGTCGGGGAGGTAGAAGACCCGCTCCCACTTCAAGGACTCCCCCGCAGCGAAGCGCGCGGCGAGCGTCTGTACAGCGAAGCTCTCCTTGGCCACGAACTTGTGGCACCCCATGCACTTGCGCCCCGACGGCAGACCCGCATACGGAGTCTTGTCGGCGTAGGCGTGGCAGTCCACGCAAGGCATTCCGTACTTGCCTGCGTGGATAGTGTGGTCGAAGGGCACCTCCCCAGCCGCAGCGGGGGCGGAGCCCGCTGCCGGCGACGACGCCGAGGGAGCGGGAGTCTGCGAGCTCGCGATCGTGGCGATCGACCCCACGACGAACGCGCCGGCGGCCACCAACAGAGTGCGGCGGCGACGTCGTGCTTTGCGTCGCTCGACGACGTCCGTCGACAGGCTCGGATCGGGGGCGCGCATCGTGTTCCGTCAGCGGGTAATCGAGAAGTTCACGGTCGCGGAACCGCCGGCAGCGACGGTCACGCTCTGCTCGGCGGCCTTGAGTTTCGGGTTCCAGACCGCCACGCTGTACGTGCCGGCGGGCACGTTCCTGACGGTGAAGTTGCCGCCGGCGTCCACGACCGCGTGGTAGGGGTTCTGGCCGACGAAGACATAGCCGAGCATCTCCGGATGCATGCTGCAAAGCTCGCTATACCCGACGTTCGGCCGCGTGAACTTGTAGGGGCGCGATTCGCCGGGAGGGAACGTGCCGAGGTTGAAGCCCTCGTTGTCCGGCGAGAAGACGTTGTGGCTGACGGTGTCGTGGTTACCGTAGCTGACCGTGTCGCCCGCCGTGACGGCGAGGACGTGCGGAATGAACTGCATCGTCTTCTGATCGACCGTGGTGGTCCCACCCCCGAAGCTGCCCGGGACACTCTTCAGGTAGACGACCGTTTCCCCGAGGTACTTGGCGGGCGCCGCGGAGACCTTGCCGGTGATGGAGCCCCCTCCGTCCGCGTGCGCCGGAGGCGAGAAGCCCGGTGCGAGGGCAAGGACGACCGCAAGGGGCGCGAGGACCTTGCCAAGGACACGAATGGGGGGGGGAACGCTTGAAGTCATTGTGGTCTCCTTTCGAGCCGTCTCGGTTCTTCGCAAGCAGTGCGCCACCCTGGGTTCCGGGCAACCGCCGGTGGAATCATGGTG